>Ga0316217_10005571_pt1 | contig 12969 bp, 13 predicted proteins | sample 1anoAmetaG_FD_203633 | JGI IMG/M metagenome (GOLD analysis project Ga0316217, IMG submission 203633) | Freshwater microbial communities from Trout Bog Lake, Wisconsin, USA - 1anoA | ecosystem: Environmental > Aquatic > Freshwater > Lake > Hypolimnion/Profundal zone | place: USA: Wisconsin...
GAGGTCACTAGCTCAGCAGAGAGGAAGGCAGTATCAGACCTTTTTGAAATTAGTGACTCAGTTGTGACCATTCTCAAATTTGAGTAATGCCAGTATGTTTGCTAATTTCAATTTAAATATGGAAAATAAAAAAAAGGGGCCCAAGGCTGTCCCCGCCCGCTTCGTCCCTGATTCCATGAAGAAGAAGAAAAAGGAGTCCAAGAAGGGTCCCGACCCGCGCCCCAACCCTTTCGCTGTTGCCCACAACCTCAAAAAAAGGGCTGTCAAAAAATCCGCCACTAACGTTTTGGGAGAAATCGCAAAGCTGTAAAAAACAACTAATTTTCTGATTCCAAGAACGGGGTTTTCTCGGATGGTGAAGGAAGTATGTGCGGACATCCTGGACGTCAACTATCGCTTTAGCGTGCTGAGTTTGTAGGCATTGCAAACAGCAACCGAGGACTATCTCATCGGCCTTTTCGAGGACTCCTATCTCTGCGCACTGCACTGCAAGCGGGTGACTCTCTTCCAAAGTGATATGCAACTCGCGAGGCGGATCCGTGGATTGGGCGATGTTGGTAACCGTTGATCGCAATGATATGTTTTCTCACCTATGCTGTCAAATTACTCAGACTGACTACACTTGAGCCATGACGCCAAATTCGAGGATTGAGGGCCCTTGAGCATGGTGCAAATATAATTGGTTGTAACGATAATATAGTTGGTTATTGGAGTTTGGTATTATTTGCACTGCTACTGATAGGAAAGGCTTTAATTTGGTTGGTATAAGTTTAGGTGATTCAGTTCGAGGGTTGAGAACAAGCTAGTCGTTTGATGAATAAATAAGCTGATTTAGGCTTGCTTTTGTTTTATGTGTAAACCAAATAGACGATTTCGATGATGAAAGCGAGTAGTTGACTCACAAAATAGAGTGAGGTTGGAATAGAACCAAATTGATGGTTCTATCAAGTAGTTCGATTATAAATAGAGGATATTGATTCTTTATTTGGCTAAAGAAATGCTAGGGTGAGATTTGCATTCATACCTATCTCAATTCATCGGCCATATTGATTCCTTCTGAGAGTAAAAATCCTATTTTCATCGATTTGGATCAGCTTCTGCCCGAAAGCATTTCTCAAAACATTTCTTGTTGCTAATTACTGCCATCGATTGAAATCAGGGTACGACTTCTTTCAGTTCCAAAGTCAGCCAGCGAAAGAATGGTATCTATTTTCATACAATTCGGGTGTTCTTTAAACTATTCTGTGCTTCTTTTCGCCTTTTTTTTTGCAATCTCTTGTCGACTCATCATCATGACTTGCAAACAAAATGCAAAACCAAAGTAGATTTACATTACGGGTCATGGAATAAGACTAATGATGAGAGTATAGAACTTCTACAGATGATTTAAGCATACTTTTGGACCAATCTTTTTATCTCTAGAATGTCAGATTAAGCAATAAAGTAAGGCCAATTTAATTTTATCTACTTATCTAGCTATTTTGATGAATTTGCGGCAAAAAACTATGGATCAAGGCTTACAATAAAATGTTTTAAAGAAGAAGATTGAAATAGTTGATATTAAATTATAGTATATCAAATTTTAGGTAATTTAATGCCTTAAAACTACCTAGCCGAAAAAGAAACATTCATCTTATTTTTGTCATACCTTTTCTAATGGCTCCCTTTTTTGTCAATGTTGGGTAAAAACATACTCCTTCTGTCATCCTTCTTCGTAGATTGCTCCCTCTTAGCCAACTATCTCTCAATTCTGATCATCTCTTTCTGAAGAAAGGTAATGAACCTGGAATGTTCTTCCTGCTTCTTCTTTTCTTCGGGATTCAAAGGTTTCTGCTTCTCTTCGGCCTGCGCCTGAGCCTCTAGCTCCATCTGCCATAATTTTTCAGAGAGGATGTGATTATTGTTTTTGTTTTAGAACATAAACCGATTGAATTCTTGGATGAGTTCAGGCAGCTGCTGCTCGACTGCTGCCACTTTTTTGTCAACTCTGTTGTTGATGGCTACTTTGTCGACCTGCTTCTCGTTGAATTTGACCATCAACACTGCATATTTGTTGGATCTCTTATCAAAAAGCGTAATGGAGTGCAGATTGATGGTCTAGTCAAATACGACGTATTTGATTTCTCCCTTGGCTTTGCAGAGGAGGTTGCCTAACTCATCGAAATGGAAGAAGAAAAACTCGAACCTGGCTCCTTCGTTTTTCATGAATTAGATGTAGTCGTTCCAGTTGGCGTTCTATTTGCTGCTTATTTTGAGCATTGAGCTGAAGGCCTTGGTATTGACGCCGTAGCGCACTTCGATGAAACCTTCTTTCATGAAGATATCAGGGTCTTACTTCTCGCAGATGAGGGTCATTGCGCTGATGGTCATGAGGGTGTCAGGGATGCTGTTGTTGACCATAAGATTTTTGATATTTCTGGCAGCCTAGCTTGCCTGGATCTGCTTTTGTCTTTCCTCCTTCACTGCCTAGAAAAACACCTTGCTGCTGACTTTCTCTGTATACTTTTTTCCTTTCTTGAAGGTCTCGATGGTCAGGATGATTTTGCCCACCTGCTGCTTATCAACATCATAGAGTGTGGACTCCACGTAGTCTCCGTTGAGACTGGTCAGATCTGTCAGGTCGATTTCTGCAGTCAGGATTTACTCAAGATCGGAGTTATCGAGATATTGGTGTTGACTGAAAATTTCAATTTAAATGAGATGGGTAGTGTTGTCATAGAGGTAGGAAAAGGGCTCATTGAAGTTGAGTTGGTTGGAGGAGACAAAAGTGCCACATTGTTTTGATACGAATAGTTCCTATCCGATCTTCACTCTAAATCTGCGTTAATCCGATACAACTTCCTCGCCTTACTCATTTTGGGTCACCTTTCTGGCCTTCAAGTTGCCCACTAGTTTCAGCTCGTCTACTATTAGCTACAGAGACATGTTTGTGCAATAAACTTAACCGAGTTACAAATTATTATAGTTTGGGTCTCAGCGATAGCAAGAGAATTTGATTTTCTGGATGATTAAGCGCCCGAAAAGAGGTTTCAAAGGGTTATATGGGTTAATAATCAGAATATTGGACTTAAAAGTATTTTTAGTAAATTTTTCTTATGGCGTTTGGATGAAGATAGATTGATTTAATCTTTAGTCATCTAGTTTGAAGAATTGGGTAGAAAGCGCAGAGTATATAAGATATAAAAAAGAATGAAAGAATGATATATTACTTTATCATATGAAGTCATAGCAATTCCCCATTTTCAAGGTCCAGTCCGAAGGCTAGGGCATTTCCATCAACGTCCCCGAATTCCTAACCCTCCTCCCAACAGCCTTAGACCTTCCCTACCTTCAGCATAACTACAAGCGCATTGAGGAAAATATCTTGATATTGGCCAAGCAACGAAACGCAGAGGAATCACTCCTCGAGCTCATCAAATTGTTGTGTTAGATGTTCAAGCGCACCCAATTCACCTAGTTTCTCTCCCTCATTCGGATAGCCATTAATGTTGAAACAAAGTACGAATCCAGTTCTCGCGCCCCTGTAGACGATGTGCTGAACCAGCCTAACAACATAAACGCCAATACTCCCATCGCCTTGCCTTACTACCCTTAGATGCAGCCAGAATATGCACCATAGTCTCAGCCTGTCTATGGGCCTCAGCTGCCTCAAGGAGGGCTGGTTATCGCTGTCCATGCGGATTAGGGGATGAATGATGTCAAAGAGCAGAAAAAGCATGAGGATGGAAGAAGCTACTATAATTAAGATAATGAAAGAGTCAGCAGCTATATTGAAAATAAGTACAGAGTAGTAAAGAGAGATGGAATATCGGCTTATTTCACAAAAGCAGCATAACTAATCAGTATTTAACTGATCTAGACCTTCCTTGAGTAACATTACCTTCAAATGTCTAATCCCGCCATAATTGAATTACTTCAGCTCCTAGACTATATCAATGCTCCTCTCTATACCTTTTACCTGAGTGAAATTATAACCACCATTACGAGCAAGACTCAAGCTTTGCTGGAAACCAGGGCTGGCAACAAATCATTCACCAAGGACCATTTTGCGGCCATCGTCAATGCAATCAACAGTATTTCTGATCGCTGGCCTTAGAACAGTAGTTTCAATCGTGAGCTGTGGAATTGGCAAGTTTCAACCCGAATGATCAGCCACTTCATCAGCAGTGATGTCTCTCAGAAGCAGCTCTACGCAGTCAAGGTTTTGGGGTAGATCTGCCGCAAAAGCAGATACTACAATTATTCAATCAGCTAAGAGAAGATAAGTGAATTCATAGTGAACAGAAGCATCTTGTAGTAGATTTACAGAGGAGACAATCATCCTGAAGTGATCAGCAAGGGACAATAAGTACTCTACTATGTCGTCAACCAGCAAGGACTCACTCATGCCCATATAGATTTGTTGTTTAATTTGTTGCAGAAATGCCATGAAAATTTGTCAAAGTCACTTTTCATCACACTTTAACGTTTGGATAATAAATATCTTGAGCTTAATCGAGAGTATATTTTGGAGAAAATCAAACAGTTGCCTAGGGCTAGTTGCTTTAATAGTGAAACTTTTAGCCTCATTAGAAAGCTAGCCATGTTGACCCCTCCTTAGCTCATCTAGTAGGACCTAAAACATCTATTTTCTATCATCTAAACCTATTACTCTAAACTAAAAAAGCAGCTTAGAACATAGGCAATCACCATCTATTACTAATTATTTGAGATGGGCATAGAACTGTCAATATTTGATGAAAAACAAGCTTTACTGCCTCTAAAGGCAGCTTTGGAAAAAGGCAGATCTGAGCTTCTTGAACAAATGATCTCAGGCTACATCACAAAACTTCAGGATAAGGTCTACGATCTGAACCATGGTAAAAAGTTCAAAGTGGTCCTCAACGAGGGCATTCGGCAGCTAATCGGTCAATAGCTTCAAAAATGGCAGCGTGAAGATGAAAGTTACCTGCGGATACTGAAGCTGCTTCTGTAAAACTACGAATAGATCAATAACTAGCTTTTCAGCCACCAGTAGCTGTGGAAACTGATCAAATGTGATAAATACTTTGCCAAATTTATAAGGTTCTATCCTGAAGAGATACAAACTGATATGGTTGCTTCACTTATTGCTAGCTAGGACAAAACTTCACATGATTTGGACTGCATTTTGCAACTCTATCACCTCATCAATCCCACCTCCAGGAAGACCTTATCAAGTATCATTGTTGCAGAGTTTTTCAAAACAAGTTATCTTGCATCTAAGTATGCTCTTGCTTCAGAAGTGCTAACAATCAATGAATTCACCTTTTAGCAGGCTTTGTCGGAGTTCGCGAAAGAAGAAAAAGCTCCATAGGAAAGAATAAGCTGGCTGATATTGCTGAGGTAGATAATCAACAGATAAGATGAGAAAGGTTTTGGGTAATGGGGTCCATTTGAGTGCTGGAATGATGGCGATGTTTTCGTGAAAGTGTTCAATACAAGCAGTGAGTCAAAAGTAAATGAACTTTAGCTCACAGTAAAAAGCTACTCCACTTTGTTTTAAGTGGTCAGCAGCATTCTTAAGCTCACCAATCAACAATTTGAAAGAACCAAAATCAAGCTTAATGACAAATACATATAACTTCATGAGCTAAAACAAAAAATAAGCTCTCTAACCCCTCTTAAGAAGGTATCTCTAGAAATTTATGAAACAATCTAATGTGAGTGGTTTGACAAGGATCAAATATTCGACAAAGACGGTATGCTTAAACTAACTATTACTGATGCTTTGAAGCAGCTTTTCAACAACTTCTCAACTCATCTAAACAAACTTTATCCTTAAAATATCGCTGAAATCTTTAAAGTAGCGACAGGACAATAGAGTATTTCTATTCATGATTCAAGAGTAAAGAATATCATTTCTCTGTATAGTAATAATGGATAGTACCTAACCCTTGATTAATGGATTAACTTTTACTATCAGTCTTCTCAAAAAAACGCTCCTCTCGTTATATCGAACCTCATGAATCTTGGTTTTCGGCACTTATTCAACGAACAACCGTCTTTTTAGAAGTACTTTGAGAATTAGCATTAACTACGTAAAAAAATTGCACATGATGTGGCCATTTATCCGTTTATTTTCGCGTTGTACGAAATATTCATTGAAAATAGGGATTTTACTGAAGAATTGATCAACTTTTTGAAGCTGTTACCTATGTCTGTTACCTTGAAGACGGCTATAGTTGGTTTGGATCGAGAAATATTCCAAGCTTCACTCAACAATCACCTTTTTTATTGGTATTTCAGCACAATTTTACGTGGTATTTATTTAGACACTATAAAAATTTAAAGCCTGTAATTGTGGAAAATGTAATTTTCCCAATCAAATTACTAGAAATCTGTCAAGATGGCCTTTTTATCATATCTCTAGCATTTTTTGAATGCTTCTAATCCCCAGTTTCCTAAGACATCTATCATTATTATAACTCTCTAGAATTTAGGATCTATAACTCGTTAGAGCCTTAGTAATATACCTAACCTTCTTAGTACAAATATCAGTGACCTTTGTCCTTTTGAAACTTTAGAAGAAAAGTCACCTATAGATGGAATTCTTCAAATTAAATCTTTCTCAGAAATGGTTGAAAAGCTTGGAGTATTTTGCGTCAAAATAACTCAAATCAAGGCCAATATAAAAATTGCTGAGTTTTCGGCAGCTTTTGTGTGTAATATTTTACTCAAAAAAAGCAAAAAATAAGAGATAAAAGAGTTGACAGTGATTCCTGAGCTCTTGTTTCACTAGAACGACCTTATAAGAGTACTATTTTGCAACTTTTATCTATTTCTGTCGACTGTAATCAAATCAATAAAAGAGGGGTTTTACTAAATAAACCTAAACAAAAAGTATCTAACAAGTCACAAAAAATGTAAGGAGTACTTCTAAGCTTTGACAAAGATGCTAGCTTTTTAGGACAACGATAAATATTGCTTTGAAATCTCAAACACTTTCCAGAAGTAAATCTCAGAAAGCCTTGAGAACTAAAACACAGTCTAATTCGAATAAACCGACTAAGCTCTTTTAGGCAAGTTGAAAGTGCTTAACTAAATAAAGCTCTACAACCCAAACTTAAAAATCTAGCCTTCAACAATCGACAACATCACCCATATGCTTTAGGTCAACTCTTCGTAACAAATCAGAAATGTGCTGTATGCTATGAGCGCCTCAATGTGCGATATCAAGTCAAATCTTACAGTTGCGCTCAAAATTATGGACAATTTACACCTTTCAAGAAACTCCCACATTCGAGGTAAAAATAAAATGGGAATCTTGAATCTTGGTTGCATTTGTTATATAAATTCCGTGGTCCAACAGCTACAGATGATAGATCCCTTCAGATTTGGGATCATTTCTACCTAGGTTCAGTCAAGTGACATCGATTTTTTTAAGGAGTTTCAGTGGATCATCTACCAGCTTTCATTTGGACAAAGGATATACCTTATCCCTGAGCAATTTTGTCTGAATTACCTGGATAATTATGGAAAACCGATTAATATCAGATAACAACATGATGCAGATTAGTTCTTGAACCAACTACTTGATAGGCTTTAAGTGAGGCTCAAAAGTACCAATAACAACGGACTGATAGGCGATAATTTTAGGGGATAAGTGGTTAATGTCATCAACTGTGATAAGTGCTTCCACAAGAAGGAAAGAGTTGAGAATTTCTACATTTTGTCAGTAGAGATTAAAAACCAGAAGAGTCTTCAGGAATGTCTAGACAAATATGCAGAAACTTAGTTTATTTGCGATTATTTCTGCGATTTCTGTTAGAGTAAAGTAGAGACTATACAAAAATATCATAGATTTCAATCTTTACCTCCTTTCCTTTTCATACATTTACAGAGACTTGTTTTTGATCTTGAAACTATGTACAAAATCAAACTAGACCATCCAATAGAATTCCCACTTTAAATAGATCTCTCAGCATATTTTAACTCTGAATGTGGTGAGCCTGCACTTTATGTCTTAAAAGGCTTTGTGGTTCATGTAGGAAGCTCTGAAGGAGGTCACTATTACTCTTTGATTAGATGTGATGGAGAGTGGGTAAAGTTCGATGATACCCGAATTGACCCATGGAAATGGTAGGACGGTTCACACGATAAAAACAACGCCTATTTACTGCTCTATGAACGAAAGAGGTAAGGAATCGTCCAAAAAGCTAAAAGGGAGCTATCAATCGGTAACAAGCAGTTGATGTAGTAAGTAAAAAAGGACAACTACAGCTTACTGAAATAGCAGATTTTCTTACAGCCTTCTTTCAGCAAATTTATAACCTAGGTTATGTTGAAGTTATCTCCTCCTGATTTGTTCAAAATTGAGAATACTGAGCTTTGGCAGCAACCCTACCACCCTTAGCTACATTTGCTTCCTGAGGATTTCGCACAGATGCTTGATATTGTCTTTGAGGTTGCGTTGAAGTTCGTCAAATTGTAGATTTAAAGCAGAGAACTCAATCTTACCCAATTGGATTGGAGTGAGATGAGATAAAACCAAGAGCTGAGCAATAAGAGCTTTTTGTATCTCTAGAAGATTTCCTATGACATCTTGTATATTTTGCACTTTAGACCTCATTTTGCTACAACGGTTTTAGCAGAAGAATTTCTTTCTAATTCTTCTGGCAATCTGTTTAGTGTCATCTACTCTCATCGCTATCAGAAGATTAGGCATATTGTTAGAACTTTCCTATATAAAGTCATATCTATAATCAAATCACAAATAACAACAAGCTTTATTCCTCCGTTGCCAAATAACATCCTAATCCAAAAGCTTCTGCAAAAGTTTATGAATGCTCTCACCTAAGTGGGGAAACATTCTACCAAAATGAATGATTTCTTTGAACTGATCATCACCATAATCAAATCAGATGAGAGATTCGCTGAATGGTTCCAACTTAACAAACTTGGACCCAAAGTTATTCATATGATGATGCAAGGTTAGTCAGGACTAGAAGGAGTCTTTCCCAACTATCCGTTTTATTCCAGTAGCTTTAGAAAGAATACTGCTGTGGCACTGATGGTCGATATAATTGGACAACTTATTAGCTATGAGAAGGATATTAGTGTTGAAACTGAAGAAACTAGTATTGAGAGAAAGGCTTACCTAAATTTTTAGCTTTATCGCAGACTCTACAATGATAGATATTAGAACATTTGCTTACCGACTATAATTGCATTTTGCTCTAAAAACAATCCAACTTTTACTAGCAGTGTCCTCAATTTCACCATTTAAAACCTGAATAGATTTAGCCATAGTGATACCTACATTTATAGCTATCTCCACGTAACATTTTCTCTATCAAGATGCTTTACAGTCAAGTTATCATTGAAGATTCTCTCCAGAAACAGAGATTATAGAGATTGTTTGGTGTTCCTCTGCTATGTAGAAGAGGCGATTTGTAGAACTAGGAGTATTACATCGGCCATCAGCTTGATCGCTTTTGTAAATATGAAAATCCGGTCAAAAAAGTAGGAGATGAGATCTTGCTTGCCTTTCTATAGCTTCTGTACACAAACCGCATGGAAAGAAACTATTTAGTGTTTGTAGGAATCACTGCATTGCTGAAACTTATGACTTAAAATAGCGTTGTCTTGAACTATATCTAAAATCTGCCAGGACCATGTCCTGCCTGTCCCCGCTACACTGATTGGATTACTGAATTTCTATTCAACAGCCAAAAAATCAAGTAAGAAAGTAAGACTATTCCAGCTGAGTAGAAAAAGACGATGCTTGAAGCAATCGCTCTTCTAATCAACAAATACGAAAATTTAAGATCAGATTCATCTTAGATTATGATCATCTAGGAAAAAAAAGATTTTTCATTCAGAAACAAGCCTTATTGGATTGGAAAGACAGCTTTTGTTACTGAATGGACTCTTATTCCCATAAAACTGCATCAGAACCTAATTGTTTCAAAGCAAAGTTAGGAAGAACTTGGTTTGAATTAGAGCGAAGTAGCAAATGCAAGCTATCGTATATTGTTCGCGTAAAGTGCTGACAATTAAGAGCAAGCACAGGTGATTTAGTACAAATTAGAGCTTTTTTGTAAAGCCACACTCAATCTTCCACATTAGTATGCACTTTATTTTGACAAGGGTGAGTTTTAGTTCTCACTTCCTTATTCAGAAGATCAGTATTTAGCTCTGAAGTTCTAGGTGACTGAGCAACAGTTGATTGGCTTACATGAGAGAAAGTAAAGGCAGGAAAAGCAGAATTAATCTAAAAAAATGGACATTGAAGAAAGAAAAGATGTGAATGTTTCGAATATGAATGATTTCCCTACGATTACTTAAGCCTATTAAGGCTCTAGTGATATAGGACAGGCTGTCAGAGAAAACGCTATGAAAGAATAAAATGGGGTGGTATACTAATGCCCTTTTTGCTGCTTCAAGACAAGTGAATTCTCAAATAAGTGCAAAAATTGTGGTGAAGAATGGGGAGATATGATGTGATCTTATTTATCGATATAAAATGCTTATTGAAGTAAGCTTACTGTCTAATACTAAATCTATTTTAAAATAACTGGAATCATTGACGTTTTAGCTAGTGCCGTACTTGGCTGCTGATAGCTGAAAGGAATAAATAAGCAAATGATCGCTAATTTGCCATAATTTTCATTATGACTTTTGGATTCTCTATGGGTTTTGTATTTAGCTACTTATATGGTTAGTGCTAGATGATTCGTTATAGCTCTTCCTTTAAACTTAAAAGTAGCGACAGTCAAGATAGAAGTATTTGGTCTAAAAGAAAAAAATTGATTAAATGCTGAATTAGATGTAATGACTATTATCATAGAAATGACTGACGAGAATCATTTTTTATCTGAGCCCAAGATATCTCCTTCTTGGTACATTTTGTCAATCTGTTCCCTATAATACTTTCTGGCTTCGAAACGGATCAATTTGGAAGTGTTCGTCATTATACCCCTTGAGGCAAAGTTTTAAAGCTAAAAGTAGATATTTTTGGGCTGCTACAAACTATTCAGTCCTTATTGCTTTGCCATAGCGTTCAGCTAACTTAGCACCATAATCCTCAGTTGCTTATCTTTGACCAAAGTTTCATAATCTCCTTCCAATTTGTGACTCTTTGCAAAGCGCAAAAGTTCGTCTTTGTTGGGAACTACAATAAAAACAATAAAGTTTTGGATAGGTTCTCCATAACAAAAAAGCTCTGCAATAAGTGTAGACTTCAAGTAAACGCTTTCGACTTTGTCAGGAGCGATGTACTCTCCTTGCTGAAGCTTGAAGATATTTTTCTTACGGTCGATTAGTTTAAAGTAGTTCTGATAGGGGAGAATTTGAGCGACGTCCCCAGTTTTCAGCCATCCGTCACTGGTTATTGTATCTTTTGTTATTTCCTACATCTTGTAGTAGCCAAGAAAAACTTGGGTTCCTCGGACCCACACCTCTCCTCTAGGCGACGGCTCTCCTTTCTAATTGACATCTTCGGCAGTGTAATTCATTTCAGGAATACTGGAAAGTTTGACTTCAACTGTGTCCTATATTCAGCATATATTTACATTGAGATAGCTATACTATCCTGGAGTATCGCTCAGTGAGGATAAAAAGCCTCCAGTTGATTCAGTGGAGCCGTATCCTTCAATTAATGGGCAAGACATCAAAATCTGCATGTAGGAGTGGGTTTAGAGATTTAGAGGAGCGCTTCCGGAAATAAGGAGGCGAATTTTGCCTCCGAAGTTTTACTTGACCTTGCCGAAGATTAAGGGGTCGTAGATTGCACTTGATCGGTGTCCGCCTTAGCGCATTCCATCCAGCTTGGAGTTGACTCCTCGATCGATGAGCCATTTCTTCACTCCAGTCTCCGTTTAGAATTTAGACCGGACGGCCTGGACGATACGGTTATACAGCCTAGGAACGGACAGCAACACAGTTGGCTTGATAACTTGGCAGTCCTACTTCAACTTCAGCATATCTCCACTTGTACACCTATATTATTATGTTCATTACACGACGTGCACTCCTAGTCCAATCATGCCCAGCATTGCTGATCTTTCCATCACATGCGGCAAAGGCAAGTACGAAGCATAAACGTCTTTTGAAGTCATGGCCAATTCAGGGTGGTAAACTATGCCTCTGGCGAAGGATAACACGTTTTTGTGGCTTATCATTGCTCCCTTAGGAGGGCCAGTGGTACCACTTGTGTAAGAGAAAGTTAAGCAGGTGTCTGGCAGTGGCTTTGCCAAAGGATAAGTTCCAGGTTTGATAGAAGCTCCCTCCTCCAAAAGATCTTTGAAGTAGATTAAGCTTATCTTTAATTTAGATAATTCCAGAAGCATTGCTTAGCCGATAGGGTCGAAAGATATGACAGTTTGTAGGTTGCCGAAACTTTTGAGGGTAAGCAATATCTTCAATGTATCTGCACTCACAAACATAGAGGTTAGTTGGGTTTGCTAGAGGCAATAAGAGAGATTGACGATACCCAAAGTATCATAGAGTGGGACAGATGTTATTCCAAGAAAAATGCAAGCAAAGTCCGTCAAAATCCATTCATACCTATTTTTCGCGTAGATGCCTATCAGCTTCATATTGTGATATGGCTCAGAGTATGTGAGATTTCTCTTTGCAAGCGATTGTGCCAGCTGCATTGTAAGCTCTTTTATCTTCTCGCAGGTGAAATTGACAATTGATCTGTTTTCCACATCTTGGCCTTGGGCATCCTTTGTTTTTTCAACTTTGACATAGCCTACATAGACACAAACTTACCGAAGGCTACATTTTGTGGGTTTTTTTAGAAGCACTGTTGAAGCAGTTCTGTGACAGAAGTGATGTTGGGTAATGGAGAATATTGTAACTCAGTTGTGCCGTGTTTCCTGAAGATGGGAGTAAACCCAGGTTTTTTGGAATCAGGGATTTATTCGATGAAAGGCACCTTTCTCTTTTAGTTGGACTGGCATTCACCCATGTTTTTTGAGCTAGTTAAAAGTTGATTATAAT
>Ga0316217_10005572_pt1 | contig 12966 bp, 10 predicted proteins | sample 1anoAmetaG_FD_203633 | JGI IMG/M metagenome (GOLD analysis project Ga0316217, IMG submission 203633) | Freshwater microbial communities from Trout Bog Lake, Wisconsin, USA - 1anoA | ecosystem: Environmental > Aquatic > Freshwater > Lake > Hypolimnion/Profundal zone | place: USA: Wisconsin...
GTCTTTGTGGTAAACTGCATTTTAATTTTAATTTCAGAAAGTCGTTCAGAAATTAGTTGGTTATGAGTAAAAGAATAGTGCTTATTGAAGATAACAAAGCAGTACGCGAGAACATTACTGAGATACTGGAACTTTCGGGTTATAAAATTATTGGGGCTGATAACGGAAAAACCGGGGTTGACCTGGTAACCCGCGAACAGCCCGACCTTGTTATTTGCGATATTATGATGCCCGAGCTGGATGGTTATGGCGTTTTAAGTCAGCTTAGCAAAAACCCTAAAACCTCGGCTATACCTTTCATTTTTCTTACGGCCAAAGTGGAGCGCTCTGATTTCAGAAGAGGGATGGACATGGGGGCTGATGATTATATTACCAAGCCCTTCGACGATTTGGAATTAATAAACGCCATTGAGGCCCGTTTAAGAAAAAAAGACCAGTTAAAAACAGAGTTTGCATTAAATACCGAAGGAGTGACCGCGTTTTTTCAGGTGGCGAAAAACAACGGCACATCCTCCCTCATTTCAGAGAATCGTGCAATTATGCATGTAAGAAAGAAGCAATTAATTTATGCCTGCAATGACAAACCTGCTAATTTGTTTTTTGTAAGCAAGGGAAAGGTTAAAACCTTTAAGATTAACGAACTGGGAAAAGAACTGATAACTGACATTTATAAAGAGGGGGAATTTTTGGGATATATTCCACTCATGGAAGATAGTTTGTACCAGGACACTGCCGAGGCCCTGCAGGATGTGGAACTAATGGTTATACCTAAAGCCGATTTTTTGGCCATCCTGGGTAGCGATAGCTCAGTAGCCCAGTCGTTTATAAAAATGCTTTCGCGCGATGTAACTGAAAAGGAAGAAAAGCTGGTGGCCCTGGCGTATAACTCTCTGCGGAAACGTATTGCCACCGGTTTGCTACAGGTTTACAGCAAATTCAAAAAATCGCCCACCGATAATCCGCGCCTGGAGATATCGCGCGAGGACCTGGCACAAATTGTAGGCACCGCCACCGAATCGCTTATAAGAACGCTCAGCGATTTTAAAAGCGAAAAGCTGATAGATATTAAAGAGGGCAAAGTGTTTATAGTGGATGAGGAGAAGCTGAGAAATATGCTCAATTAAGGAGTTTTCTATAAGCCGGATTCAACAGCCGGTTAACTCAAAGCGCGCAGAGTAATACAAGCGCAAAGAACCGCAAAGAATTTTAAAGGATTGGGAGCCACGACGATCTGCTATTTTTCGCCATTTAACAAACCAATAACTTTTTAAAAATTAATTTTGATTATCTTAGCCCTGTAGATAGCAGTAAGCTGCCTATACAGATAATTATTGTTCTTTGAAATGATACTACCGGGGGAGACCCGGTAAAATAAGATTTAGAACCTGGCAACGCCGGTTTAGTGGACCCTTGAACTTACCCGGTAGTGTGTTTTGCAGCTGAACGGGGGCGCTTAGTCCAGAAAAAGTATGCTATTTTGGCATAAAGCGATGTTAAGGATTTTATGTGGCCAAAAACACCTGCTTTTACCCGCTTTTACCTGCTTTGCTTAGCATTCATTAGCATGGAAAATTGTCGTTAAAAACAATTTTAGGCTAAAAAATAGCGAGTCCGGGATGCCAGTTTGGCATAGGCCTTGGGAGTATTAAAGAAGGGGACCTGGCCTGTAAGGACTTTACAAAAACAAGAAGCCGCTCACCAGGTGGCGAACGGCTTAATGGTATCTTGATTGTTTCTTACTTAGTTACTACAAACTTCTGCCTTATCAAATCGCCGCTTTCTGCTATTTCCATTAAATAGACTCCGCTTTCCAGCCGGTCGATATTTATTTCGCGGGTGTTCAGTCCGGCAGTCAAAGTACTTTCATCAGCAAAAACCTTTTGTCCGGCCAGGTTATATATTGCAAACTGCACTAATCCATTATTTGCGCCTTCTAAATCTACCTTAATAAATTTAGAAGTTGGGTTGGGATACAGGTGCAGCGCCGCAGCACTTAAATCAGTAATACCGGTAGTTGCCGAAGGTTTTATGCCTATTAATGCTGCCTCGCTGGTGCTAAAATTGGCGCCGGCCACAGCCAGGCTATCGAGGCTAAAATACCCGTTGTCGTATCCGCCCCAGCCCCAGTTCATATGGAACATGCCGTTAACGTCGTACCCATCGCATACCCAGGTATGCCCGCCAACACCGGGGTCCTGCCCTTCATATTGAATGGGCCGGCCGGCGTTTAGTTCGCCTTCCAATAAGCTGGTCCATCCTGAAGAAGAATATGCCGAGGCAAACACTCCTTTTATGGTACTGGCGTCATATGAGAAATAAGTTGTGTAAGCGTGCTGTGCATTAGGTTGCCCGCCCGACTCAGCTTCGAGCACATACGCGGAACTTCCCCCTTCTTTATCATCGCCATAGTCCATGGCCACGCTCACCCCACATTGATACATGAGAGTAGCAATGGCGCTGTTATTGGTGTTTAAAGATGCCGGCATGGTTGGCCACGAATAGGTTGTTTCGCCAAAATCAGCCGCTTGCACACCATAGTAGTGCGAAAAGGCCGGGGTGGTATCATTATATGAAAATGAGCCCATGCCTTTAGCGGGGTAATTCCAGAATTTCATAATTTGCGCCATAGTGGTTGCCACGCATCCGGTAACACAGTGTACTTTATCGGTATCGTTAAAAGGGCAAAGAGCGTTGTAAAAAGGTTGCTGGTCCCAGTTGGTGGTTAATAAAGGTTTGACCGAATTGTCTTTGACATAACCCGGATTGGTACCGTTAAGATACGAGGTCCATAAATTGGTTACCCGGGCATTGGCTAAAGCGTTGTGTTGTTTGGCAAAGGCAATTTTTGCTGCCGTGCGGTCCATCCAGTCTTTAACACCAACACTATTGAAGTTTTCATGAAAGTCAGATTCGGTAGAATAGGCAATAACGGGCTCAAAATTATCGTCGGCGGTAACAATTACAAAACCCTGCGGCTTGATGTCAAACACATAAAAATCGATGGTATTGTCTACCCCGGTTTTTGTGTAATTCAATTCGGCCACTGCTCCTTTAACAACAGGGGCATTGAGATTGAAAAAATTGAGCGCAACTGTTTCCGCTTTCTGAACGCTTACTTGTTTAGCCTGAAGATTTACATGGGCCAGCAAAATAATAATTGCGAAAAAGTAAAACCTTGAATTCATGCTTTTTGCGTTTGGTTAAAAAACGTTATGTATGCAAATACGCTGTTGATTAACAAAGGTTCATGCAAGTGGTACCATTCGTGCAAATCATGATATTATACAAATTGAAGCTCGTGTGGTAAACAGTTTTTAGCGCAGGATTGCGGTAAAACGGGGCTGAATTAAAATTCAAACAATTGTTTGAATTTCGAAAAACAATTTAACTTAACCCGCAGAAATTAAAGCAACAGTAATGGCAATTTTCAAAACCAGGTTAAACCGCAATTCGGAAAGTTACCAGCGCAATTATCAATTGATGCAGGAAAAAATATCTGAATTAAACGCCAAATACCAGGAGGCACTTTTTCAGGGAGAACCTAAATATATAGAGCGCACCAAAAAGTCGGGCCGCCTGCTGGCCCGTGAACGTATTGAGATGCTGCTGGACCAGGACTCACCGTTTATGGAGTTACTACCCTTAGCCGGTTGGGGAACGGACGGCTTTGGCACGGGTGGCACTTTGGTGGCCGGTATAGGCTTTGTAAGCGGCCGTTTGGTGGTAATAAATTCGAACGTGGGAACTATTAAAGGCGGGGCAGTTGATTACGCTACGCTGCAAAAGGGTTTGCGCGTGGGTGAAATAGCCAACGACAACGAATTACCTATTATTAGTATGGTAGAATCGGCGGGCGCGAACCTGCCCGACCAGGCCAAAATTTTTAATTACGGTGGCGCAAATTTCAGAGAGATTACGAGGCGGTCAAAAGCCGGAATACCGACCATCTCGATTGTTTTTGGCAGTAGCACGGCCGGGGGCGCTTATATACCGGGCATGTCGGACTACGTTATTATGGTGAAGAACGAAGCCAAGGTATTTTTAGCCGGACCGCCCCTGGTAAAAATGGCAACTAATGAGGTAACCGATGAAGAATCGCTGGGCGGAGCGAAAATGCACAGCACTGTTTCGGGCGTTTCAGATTACCTGGCTGAGGACGAAATGGATGGCATACGCCTTGCACGCGAAATAATGGCCAATCTTAAATCGCCTAAAAAGCCAAACAATAATAATATAACTGAACCATTATATGATAAGGAGGAAATTTTAGGCGTGGTTTCAGCCGACGTGCGCACCCCCTTCGACCCGCGTGAACTGATTGCCCGCTTTGTTGACGGGTCTGAATTTTCCGAATTCAAGCCTCTGTATGGTTCAACGCTGATAACCGGTTATGCAAGCATTAACGGCTACCGGGTGGGGATACTGGCCAACAACGGGGTGCTGTTTTCAGAAGCTGCTAATAAAGGCGCCCAGTTTATACAACTGTGCAATCAAAATGATACTCCGCTCCTGTTTCTGCAAAACATTACCGGTTTTATGGTAGGCAGAAAATATGAGGAAGAAGGTATCATTAAAAACGGCGCTAAACTTATTAATGCTGTTAGTAATAGTGAAGTGCCGGCCATTACCATCATTATAGGTGCAAGCTATGGGGCAGGTAATTACGCCATGTGCGGAAGAGCTTATAAACCCCGTTTCCTGTTTACCTATCCTAACTCAAGAATTGCCGTGATGGGGCCTGACCAGTTAGCCGGTGTAATGCAAATTATAGGCAGGCAGGCGGCAGAAAAGTCGGGAACAGTTTATGATGAGGAGCAAGGCAGGCAGATGGCAGGTTACATGGTGAAAGAAGCCGAGAAACAAAGTAATGCCTGGTACGCCTCGGGACAGTTATGGGATGACGGCGTTATCGACCCGCGCGAAACAAGAAATTATTTAAAGCTATGCATGGATGTTATTCATCAAGTGCCAGTGCAGGGTGCAAAAGGTTACGGTGTGTTTAGAATGTAATAAAAGATAATACGAAGCCATGAAAACTATCAAGAAAATATTAATATCTAACCGGGGTGAAATTGCCATACGGGTGATGCGCGCTGCCAGTGCTATGGGCATTAAAACCGTGGCTGTTTACTCAGAGCCTGATGCCAGTGCTTTGTTTGTAAAGCGCGCTGATGAAGCAGTGTGCATAGGGGGCGCTTATGCTGCCGATAGTTATTTAAACCAGGATAAAATTATTGCCGCCGCAAAACTAAGCGGCGCCGATGCCATACATCCGGGTTATGGTTTTCTTTCAGAGAACGCAAGCTTCTCGAAACGTTGCAAGGATGAGGGCCTTATTTTTATTGGACCTGCCGCTGAAGTTATTGAAGTAATGGGTTCGAAAATTGGGGCTAAGGAGCTCATGAAAAAAGCCGGCGTCCCGGTGGTGCCGGGATATAATGGTTCCGATCAAACACCGGAGCGATTTAAAGCTGAAGCAGAAAAAATAGGATACCCGGTTTTACTGAAAGCCTCAGCCGGTGGTGGTGGCAAAGGCATGCGCATTGTGCACAAGGCTGATGAACTGGATGCCGCAGTGGAGGGAGCTTCGCGCGAAGCTTTAAAAAGTTTTGGCGACGGCAGTTTGCTGATGGAGAAATATTTTTCATCAGCCAAGCATATTGAATTCCAGATTTTTGGTGATGAGCATGGCAACTACACGCACTTTTTTGAACGTGAATGTTCATTGCAAAGAAGATACCAGAAGGTAATTGAAGAAAGTCCGTCGCCATCGCTTAGCGCCGAACTAAGAAAGAAAATGGGCGATGCCGCGGTAGCTGCTGCGCGCTCCATTAAATATACCAATGCAGGCACCGTTGAATTTATATTGGACAAAGAAGGTAACTTTTATTTTTTGGAAGTGAATACCCGGTTACAGGTAGAACATCCGGTTACCGAAGAAACGACCGGTTTAGACCTGGTGCAAATGCAAATTGAAGTGGCGCAGGGGCAACCGTTAAAAGCAACATCTGAAACAACCACGCAAAAAGGTCACTCCATTCAGTGCCGGGTTTGCGCTGAGGACCCTGAAAATAATTTCTTTCCTGCCACCGGTAATATAGTTTACTGGAGTGAGCCGGCTTTACAAGGTTTGCGATACGACAGCGGGGTATGCAGCGGTTCGAAAATTGAAGTTTATTATGATTCGTTAATAGCCAAGGTAATTTCATACGCCGATAACCGCACGGTTGCCATTTCGCGTATGTTGAATGCCCTGGATAAAATGAGCATACTGGGTATTACCAGCAACAAAGATTTTTTAAAAGAACTGCTGCAAAACAAAGCCTTTGTTGATGGCAGCTTCGATACCAAACTGATTGAAAGAGAATATTCGGGCTACAAAAACACGGTTACTGAAAATACTGTAAATGAGTTAGCTATTGCCGCACTTCTGTATAACTGGAGTAAGAGACGGGCAACCGAAAACTTTTCGGCTTCTTTAAATGGATGGAGAAATATTTTCTATCAGTCGCAACGCTATACACTGGAACTGGCCGGGTCGGAAATCAATACTGATTACCGGTATAAGGGAGATGAAAAGTTTGATGTAAAAATTGGGAAACAAAACTTTGACGTGCAACTTGGGAGCGCAGCAGGTAATTCGGTTAGTTGCACCATCAACACACAGCGCAAAACTTTTTTTATTGCATCCGAGGGGGCGGATTTATTTATTCATCATCCGGAGAGCGGAACCTTCCGGTTACTTGAAACGCCACGATTTGTTGAGCCGGGTTCGGCAGTAGTTAAAGGAGGGTATATTTCACCTATGCCGGGCGAAATTGTAAAAGTACTGGTTAAACCCGGCGACGTCGTGAAGTCGGGCAAAGGACTATTAGTTATGAGTTCGATGAAAATGGAAACCACTATTGAAGCGCATAGCGATGGTGAGGTAGAAGAAGTTTTTGTAACTGAGAAAAGTTTTGTTGAAGCCAATACGGTGCTTCTTAAAATGAAAAACTAAGCAATCAGTTTTTGCCGATTTTCAAAGATGTCATCGTCAGAGACCCATATTCCGCTTTATCGTTAAAAAAGGAAATATCCTCGTTTTGCCCGGCTAAGCCCAGCGCATATAATAAAGGAAGATAATGTTCGGGCGTAGGTACGGCAAGTTGAACCGCTTTTCCAAGTTTATTATACCCGGCCAGCGCATCAAAATTTCTATCATTTATTAATTTCTTAAAAAGCTCATTGGCCTCTATGGCCCAGTCAAATCCACCCGTAGTTTGAAAACTAACCATGCGTAAATTGTGAACTATATTTCCGCTGCCGATAATAAGCACCCCTCTTTTTCGTAACGCTGCCAGTTCCTTCGCCAAATTAAAATGCCACTGAGGGTTTTGCGTGTTATCAAGACTCATTTCAACCACCGGTACATCGGCTTTGGGATAAATGTGTTTCAATACACTCCAGCTTCCATGGTCAAGGCCCCAGTCAAAATCAAGTCCGACCGGTGTGGAGACAATGCTTTCTTTTGTCTCTTTAGCCAGTTCTTCGCTTCCCGGCGCGGGGTAATCCACATCAAACAGCGCTTTCGGAAATCCGTAAAAATCATGAATCGTTTTAGGCTTCTCCATGGCTGTTACAAAAGTGCCCCTGGTTTCCCAGTGCGCCGAAATGCAAAGCACAGCGTTTGGCCTGGGCAAAGACTTACCAAGGGACTGCCATGTTTTTCCATAATCATTGTCGGTAATGGCATTCATCGGGCTACCGTGCCCTACAAACAACACGGGCATAGGCTCGGTTTCAGCAAACCTGTTAGAAAGAGTATTCAGTGCATTCAATTTCATACCTGTTATTAAAGGGATAACTCCGAGTGATTTAATAAACGATTCTCTATTCATTTCAAACTATTACTAACTCCAATTCACCCGGTAACGGTTAATATACTACCACTTTGGGTTACCGTATAAGAGGCCAGGTTTGCGGGAGGTGGTCCACCTGTAACTACCCCATTTATATTATATGTACCACCATGACATGGACAGCGAAATCCGTTTCCGGTATATCCAACCGTGCAGCCCTGGTGCGTGCATATAAGGGACAACGCTTCATACCCCGTACTTGTTTTAATTACGATAACATTTCCATTGATTACCGAACCGCCGGTATGGGCCAGGGCTGCATTTGCAGGTAATGTCAGGTCTACCGTAAAATTTACGAATGCCTGTTTCGAACAACTATCAATAAATAACAGGGTTGATGTAACTCCGCAGGCAGCACAAGTGGTTTTCAAAAAACTCTTTCGGTCCATGGTTTCACGTTTTGGTTCATTAAACAATCAGCACTTTACCGCTATTTAATAAAGTGGTTATCACATAGTTGGGTTTGCTAAAAACGGCAACCAAAAATAATTATTGCGGTAAACTGTTTAATCAGCACCGGGTATTCCGAAATGGGAATGGCCGTTTTTAACATTTCAGAATGTTGAATACAGTAACCGTGTTTCCAAAGTGGTTTGGTTAAGAATCCTTAACTCAAAATATTTCCATAAAATTCTAACAACTGTTCGAATTTTCATATTTTGCATTACGATTGAAGTAGTTTCGCCGGAAAACATGAAATCATATGCTTTATAGTTCAGATCAATTAGCAACATTTAAAGACCAAACCTTCGCCCATCTTTTGGTGGAAGAAAAGGACCACCTCCTTATACTTACGCTTAACCGGCCAGAAAAGAAAAACGCGATGAACCCGGTGCTTTTCCGTGAGCTGGCGTTTGCGCTCAAATACGCCAAACACAACCCCAACATATGGGTGGTGATAATTGCGGCCGCCGGAGACGTGTTTTGTGCCGGAGCCGACCTTAAATCCTTCGCCGGCGAATCGCAACAGACGGTATCAACAGTTCCTGAGCCTAAGGGAGGCGAAATTGTGTTAGGCGATGTATTTACCCGCCTGCACAAGCCTTGTATAGCTAAGGTTCACGCCCCGGTTTATGCCGGTGGCTTTTTAATCATTTGCGGCTGCACACATGTGGTGGCAGTTAATGAAGCAACGTTCAGCCTGCCTGAGGTTAAACGCGGTCTGTTTCCATTCCAGGTAATGCAAAGCATGCTGCATATTATGCCGGCTCGCACCGTGCTTGATTTTTGTATCAGGGCCAAAAGTTTAAATGCCACGGAGGCTGAAAAAGTAGGATTAGTTACTAAAGTGGTTGCCAAAGAAAGGCTGGATACCGAGGTTCAAAGCCTGGTAGACGAAATCTGCCAATACTCACCTTCAGCCATCAGGCTGGGTTTGGAGGCTTTTGATAATCTCAAAAAGGTGCCTGCTGCTGATGCGCATACTTATTTAAAACAAATGCTTTCGCTGGCAATAGACACTGAAGATGCGGCCGAAGGCTTGTCGGCTTTTATTGAAAAAAGAAAACCAGTTTGGAAAGGAAAATAAATCATTAACTCCGTTTGTCGTTGTCTCTTAACTAAAAACATTTTACACTATCATGGCAAAGAAAATTGTAATCACAGCCTCATTAACCGGTGTATTGGCCACCAGGGCTCAATGTCCGTATATACCTTATACCCCTGAAGAAATTGCTTTGGAGGGCAAGCGCGCGGTTGATGCGGGCGCCAGCATTTTACACATCCACGCCCGCCAGGAAAGCGGCATGCCGGCCTATGATATTAATACCTACCGCCGGATAGGTGAAGAAGTGCGTAAGCTGGTACCCAATGCCATTATCAATTATAGCACCGGTGCGGTGGGCATATCAAATGAAGAGCGTATTCACCATGTTACGGCACTGAAACCGGAAATGGCTGCGTTGAATATGAGTTCCATGAACTATGCCATCTATTCGCCAAAGACAAAGGAATTTTACCACGACTTTGTTTTCCAAAATCCATTTAAGGATATACAATTCTTCCTGGAGAAAATGAAAGCTGCCGGCACCATACCTGAAATGGAAGTGTTTGACAATGGGCATATCAATAATGCAAGTCCGTTGATTGACATGGGCTTACTCCAAAAACCATACGTGTTTAGTTTTGTGATGGGTGTGTTGGGCGGAATTCCTATTTCAACACAAAACCTATTGCACCAGGCGGCTAGTGTGCCGCCAGGCTCGCACTGGCAGGTAATTGGCATCGGCCGTAAACAATGGCAATTGATTGCCGCGGCTATTACCATTGATGGCAATGTACGTGCAGGTTTAGAAGACAACTTCTATTTGCCATCTGGCGAAATGGCAAAATCGAACGGAGAATTAATTGATGCTACTGCAAAAATGGTGCGTATGCTGGGCCGGGAAGTTGCAAGTATTGAGGAAACCCGCGCTATTCTAAACTTAAAACCCGCTCATGAAGCAGCATTGCCAGCCTAAACCCGCTTAATTCCAAAACACAAATAAGATTATCTAAAAATACTAAAATCAAAAAAATGAGCACAAATCCATTTACCGAAGAACATGAAATGCTAAGACACTCTTTTCGTCAATTTGTTGAAACAGAAATTAAACCGAACGTAAAACACTGGGAGGAAAACAAAATATGCGAAGAAGATATATTCAGAAAAATGGGAGCGCAAGGATTCTTTGGCGTTAGTTTTCCGGTGGAATACGGAGGAAGCGGCATGGATATGTGGGCCGCAGTTGTAGTAAGTGAAGAACTTTCGCAGGCCAATATAGGCGGGCTTTCAATGTCGTTATACGCGCATACTTATCTGCCCTTACCTGTTATCAATGCCATTGGCACCGAAGAACAGAAATTAAAATATTTAGTACCTGCGTTGAAAGGTGAAAAAATTGCTGCCTTGGGTATTACTGAACCGGGAGCGGGTTCGGATGTTGGCGGCATCAAAACCACCGCCGAAGATAAAGGCGATCACTTTTTGGTGAATGGCGCCAAGATGTTTATTACCAACGGAACCATGGCCGACTTCATAGTATTAGCCGTACGCACCGGTCCTGATCATACACTTAGTTTGCTTTTGTTCGATACTGATACACCGGGCTTCTCTGCAGTGCCTATTCACAACAAATTGGGAATGCACTCATCCGATACAGGTCAGTTGTTTTTCGAAAATTGCAAAGTGCCTAAATCTGCCCTGTTAGGCGAAAAAGATTTTGGATTTTATTATATCATGAGCAATTTTCAGGAAGAAAGATTGATTGCCGCTGTAACCGGTACCGCAGCCGCTGATGCTGCATTGCAAAAAGCAAAAAGATATGCCAACGAACGCGAAGCTTTCGGCCGCACAATTGCCAAGTTCCAGGTATTAAGACATAAAATTGCCAAGATGGCAATCAGCGTTGAGGCATGCCGCTCGCTGGCTTACCGCGCCGTGGCTGAATATATAGAAAAAGGACCGGGTGCATACAAAATTATATCTATAGCCAAAGCATTTGTTTGCGAGGAGTCGTTTAACGTTATCAACGAAGCATTACAGGTGCATGGTGGTTGGGGCTATATGGAGGACTATGGCATTGCCCGCTCGTTCAGAGATATACGGTTAATGACTGTAGGTGCAGGAACCACTGAGATTATGCACGAAATCATTAGTAAAATAGAAATGGATGAAGTGAAGCACAGCAAGCAGCTTATTAAAGCACGGGTATAATTCCTGGTTTCAGATTTCGGGTTTCATAGCTTTTAAACTATGAAACCCGAAACTATTTAAAGGGGTTTGATAAAGCGGGGTTATTTATAAAAGAAGAATCGGTAAGTGTATAGAGAAAGCTTATCAAATCACTTTTTTGCTTCGTGGTTAAATGCCGCGCGTCTTTCCCTTTGAACAAATAGATTATCATGGGGTCCACCGAGGGAGACATGCGGGTGCTATCGCTGTAAAAATTCACAACTTGCTGCAGGGTTTTATAACGGCCATCATGCATGTATGGACCGGTAAGCGCAACATTGCGTAATGATGGAACTTTAAAAGTGCCATAATCCTGTGTTAAATGGGTTACCCCTCCCCTGCCCGAATCAGGAAATGCATAGGGACTCAGCAAGGAGTCTAAACCGTTATTCTGAAATTTACCGTTGGTTAGCAACAGGGTATACCCGCCTTCTGAATTATGGCAATGAAAACAGCCGCCGGTATCGGTTGAAAACACGTTAAATCCCCGTTGTTCAGAAGGGGTGTATTGCTCCTCTCCCTTTTTAACCCGGTCGAATTTTGAATTACATGAAACTATCGACATCATGAATTGCTCAAGCGCTTTATCAATTTTATACTCGCTGATATCACCAGGTCGCCCAAAAGCTTTCTTAAACAGGCTTGTATAAGTTGAATCGGATTTCAAATAACTAATAGTAATGTCAACCGGAACCACCATCTCATTATGCGTTGCATCTTTTGCCTGTGCTTCCAGGTTACTCACTTTACCATCCCAAAAAAAATCTTTAAACCAGGCAAGGTTTTGCAAAGCCGGTGCATTTCGCCTGGTAAGTCCTGTTTCATTCATGCTTCTGGCTTTGCCCGAATCGCTCAGGGCATATTGCAGAAGATGACATGAGGCACACGATTTATTTCCATCTGCCGAAAGGTGTTTATCGTAAAATAATCGTCGCCCCAGTTCAACGCCTTCATAGGTCAGCGAATCGGCATACCTGTTGGTTATAAAAGGGAACTTAAAGGGCTTTTGAATAGTGAACTTTGTGCCCGCATAATTGCTGCCGGGCTCCGTGTCAAAAAAACGAAATGAGTTATTCCGGCATCCTGCAATCAATGCCATTACTGAAACAACAAAAATAATAGCCGGATATTTCCTTTTCATTCAACACAAATGTCACAAAGTTTGACCGTCTTTTTGCTGTTATCTTTACCAAATCACGGGTCAGAAAGGGTTAGAAAGATCTGGATTATCCAGGAAAGATGTATCCGTGAGTGTATTGAGAAAGTTCAACAAGTCGGTCTTTTGTGATGGGTATAAAGCAACACCGGTGCCATAATTATGGTTAGGTAAGGTCATGATTGGATCAATAGTGG
>Ga0316217_10005573_pt1 | contig 12963 bp, 5 predicted proteins | sample 1anoAmetaG_FD_203633 | JGI IMG/M metagenome (GOLD analysis project Ga0316217, IMG submission 203633) | Freshwater microbial communities from Trout Bog Lake, Wisconsin, USA - 1anoA | ecosystem: Environmental > Aquatic > Freshwater > Lake > Hypolimnion/Profundal zone | place: USA: Wisconsin...
CCGCAAATTCAAAACCAAGGTACTAGTTGCATGATGTAGGACGAGTAGATGATGAAGATAAGTGACTTCAAAACCGAGTGCATAAGGAAGTTCTCAAGCATGATGCACAAGTGGCTGGAGAACTGGTAGCTGAAACAAGAATATTTGGTCAATTTACGCAGCTAGTTCGCACTCTAATCGGAAAAGATTGACGGCATTTTGGCGAAATTGGAGACATAAACAATGGATGGGTAAAATTTGGAGGTGCCCAGCAAGATGCAACCTTTATTGGATTCGCTCAAAGAGGCCTGGAGGAAAGTAGTGCTGAACTACAAATACGGAAATTCCTTCTATTGATTTATTCTTATAACTGGTATTTATTAGTTGTTAACCCAGTACTTAGTTGTTTCGTGATTACTATATCGAATGGAATGGCTCAGCTAGATTATGCATAAATAATGGGATTTCCTATCACTGTTGTCACAATTCATAGAACAAGATATAGTTTGCGTCTCCGAAGCTGGGGTTTTAAGATTTGGGTGCAAACTTCCGGTTGGCTTGTTTATTCTATCCGCGTTTATCAACCGTACATTCATGTATCGTATAGCTTTTACCGAAGCCTTAGTCCTGATACTAGATAAAACATTTCAATTTGAATTTCTCCTGGTTGCCGTTCGTGCCGTTCGTTTAGGGTTCAACTAACTCTCTAGACAGCTATATGGGAATGGGTATTGCTGTTTGGATTTTGCTTTTTTGTTTCACAGATATGGCCAGAAAGCTATCGGCATACAACTTTGTGGTCTATTAAATCTTCCCTTGGCATTTATGATAGATGCATTTGTATTGTTCGTAACTTTTTTTCTAGTATTATAATTTTTGCTGTGATATGAATTGGTGCAGGCAGAACTCTAACTACTAGCTTGCAAGTCTATCAATTTCAACGATAGCTGCTCTCATGATAAATTGTTGTGTTTGATGTGTATGTCGAGATTGGCATTGGTTTACTTTTCTGCACTAGAATCCCACCCTATCTTTTTATTTGATCTACTACCTGAGAAAGGTCAGTAAACTCTTCAAATTGTCTACTATTGATCCGCTCGATCCAGTACTTTTGAAAAAATTAGTCAAATAGTCTAGCTCTTGGCTTTAGAATTAGTTTCGCTTTATTAAATTACTGAGATATGAGCAGAGATGACTTCGGTTTGTGGGATTTGTGAGCTTGGATTGGGTTGGCACTGAGGATAGAAGTGAGCAAAATTTGGGTATATTTGCGAGACATTTCAGCAAATAATAGAAAGAGTTTTTATCTTTGCTGGATTGCTGACTGCTTAGAGAGTTAGCTAGGTAAGTTTTCATGGGCTCGCCTGCTTCTTTTAAGTTGCTCTATTCGCTTTTGTTAGATATTTAGGGCTGCTTCGGATTGTGAGTAGAAATATTGTCCAGCTGAGAGCTTGGAGTTTGTTTAGCAGATTATTTTCCAGCAATATTTAAACCTGATTGATGAGTCAGCTCATAAAATAGAGCATAAGCATTGCTTAGGTCGGGTTAGTATTCCATCTCGTAAGTACGTTAGTCATCGAACCTGACCCATCGGTCGGTTTTGTGGTTGCGGCAGACGGCCGTATAGTGTCCTCCATTCAGACCACCCATATGTAAAATCGCAGCGTATAGTCTATAGTGTTTCTGCTTGTAAAGCTGATCAGAGTGGTTAAGGAGTATGTGTTTGGGCTATAATGTTTTGTCGATGGTTACTCTCTTGTTATTCTTGGTATACTTATCAAATCGATTGATTGCAATAATGAGGATATCGTTGGCAGCGTACAACTACATTTTCTTTTTACTTTAGGCCAAATGTTCATGCTTGGTACAGGTCATCTTATTCTATCCTTTCAGATGAGAAACTTGGCTACTTGTATGGTTGATGCAATTCAGCAAACTGACCTAATAAGCTGGAGGGAGGTCCACCATGAAGTAGTTAAACTTTTAGAACATCACCTCAGTTTATTTGCATTTCTGGCACTCATAGGACACCTTGTATCTTCCTGTAAATGTCTGTTCGATGATTGAGTTGCTGAAGGATTAGTCATTTCTGATGGTTTGTTCATAAATAGTGTTGGGGTCGTCGTAAGGGTTGATCTTAACCTTGGTGTTGCTGTTTGGTCTGTTGAGCTCCTGACTTAGCACGCTGATCAAATAAGTAAAAAACTAAATCGAGTCATTTTGAGCAGAGTATTGAAACAGCACATTTTTGGTAGCAACGATGTCTTTGATGGTTTTGGGGTTGTAGGATGGCTATTTCTTCCACATTTATGGCATAAAGCGGCACATCTCATAGCTCAGCCTGTATCTGTATTGATCTGTATTGATGATGTGCCTTAGTTTCTAGTCGAATTTGGATTATAAGGGTTTGGATTTGTGCAAACATTGAAGTACACTATTGATGTAGCAAGTATTGCCAATGTTTTTTAGTCCTCTATTGGAGCTATCATCTTGTTGTTCATTTTGGATGGAATTTTGAATCTGATGGGAATTGGGAATGGATTGAACAACATTATGGGTGTTCTGCTGTTTGATAGCGATTTAGGATAAACCTTGAGGTAGGGGCTTTTGTTGGCTTTGTTTCTTCAGATCGTTGCTTATCTAAGAATTAGTATAGTAAGGATCGGGTCTGAAGCCATCTCCAAAGCCAACAACTAGATTTAATTACTATACCTTTTGTACATTTTTACCAGGTGTATTTTGAGGAGGACCTTTTCTAGATTGGGTCAAATTCCTTGAAAAATATGAACCATTTTGTATTACATTCTTGCCATTAATACTTCTATTAGGATTTTGATAGCTAGATTTAGAATTGCTTTCTAATTTTTTTTGCATAAATTTATACTTTTTATTATAATTCTTATCTAAGAAATATGATATTTCTTGTGAGCTGTATAGCATTAATAAATAGTCTAGATCTCAAATAAAATTCATTTATCAGCTAACAGCTCAGAACTGCTCAATAGGAGACCAAAAGAATGGATTCTTGAATAGGATTGAGACTGACCAAAACCGATCGAATTATATCAGATTTGGAGCATAAGCAGGAAATGAATCATAAAATAAGTATTAATTCATTTATAAATAACTAAAGGATTTACATTTTATGTAGCCAGACTCCAGAATTAAGCTTGTCTCCACCCAAAAGCCCTTAAGTTTTCAAACTCACCCTATTCCTAATCAGCTGTATTCTCAGAAAAATGGCTTCAAAAGAGAAGCATAGAAAAAAGTATATGAAGAGAAAGTTATGATTCCTCCACTTCCGCCCAAAAGCTAAAAAATAGTTGTCAACCCTCCTAAGCACTAAAACCTACAGCTTGAATGTGCCAAAACAAATGCTTTAAATGTTCAAAGTTAGAAACAAATTGATTTAAAACAGAGTATGAGTCTTTTCTTGCGCAACTAAATGTTTTAGTTGATAAGAAGGGAGCAAGGTAAAGTAATAATGTTTGACGATGACGATTAATTAATCGAGGAGATAAAATAAAATAAATAAGGAAAGGTATAAATCAACTTGGTTGCACAACGTTCTCAGGTGAAGTTGAGATAATAGACTGTCCTTCCTGCTATCTGCAAAATCACGACTGAAGGGGGAAGCAGAACTGGCATCGATTTGATTTGCGTCATTGATATTAGTGGCTCAATGAGGGGACAGAAGATCAGATTGGTTCAAGAAACCATGAAGGTTTTGATTGAAGCGTTGAAGCCTTCAGACAGACTTTCCATCATCACTTTTAATTAGTTCGGAAGGAGACTGTGTCCTTTAAAAGCTGTGACCCAATAAAATATGGTGATTCTGTTAAATCAAGTGAAAGGTCTCAAAGCAGATGGAGGAACCAAGATTATGGCAGGTATGTAACTAGCTTTGAAAACAATTAGAGATAAAAAGCATACCAACAGAGGAACAAGCATATTCTTACTATCTGATGGTCAAGACAAATCGGCTGAACTTTCTCTGCGAGATGCTCTAAAAGATGAATAAAATGCAGGGCTGGGGATATTCAACATCCATAGCTTTGGGTTTGGCGATGACCATGATGAAGACCTGATGAGTCATATCTGCAGCATGAGAGATGGAAGTTTTTACTACATCTAGCAGCTGGATACACTTGATGAGGCCTTTTGCAGTGCCTTGGGGGGAATGATATCACTCGTTGCCAGCGAAGTCAACATCACAGTCGAATGCGTAGCCAAAAATCTTCTGAGCCCAGTCAACATCTCTAAAGTCTATGAAAGCAAGTGGGCAAAAGTCGGCTTAAATAAATACAACATCAAATTGACGCAGCTAATGTCAGAAATTAGTAAATAGTTTGTTTTCGAGCTGACTATCCCAGCAATCGAGGCAGCGGTTGAAGATATCAATCGAGAATATCTTGTTATTAGAGCTTTGATGGATGTTAAAGGAGTTTATGGAGAAACCTACCAAAAAGAGAGTCTTTTATTCTTAACCCTCATCAACTCCAATGAGGAAATCGCGGAGTTGAATGAAAACGTTGAGGTCATTGAGAGTTATTTACGTGTTAAGGCAGCTGCAGCAATCAGGGAAAGTTTGTCAAAGGCTTAGTCCAGAAAATTCTAAGAGGCTCAGAAATCGATTTCTGAGGCCATTCAAAGCATAATTACGAATAAAAAGATTAGGCCTTAAAAGCTCTCCAGTATATTAGATGACCTGTAGAAGCTAAAATTGAAGTGCTCCCAGTAAAGCTTCAACTAGGCTAGAAAGCTGATGGTTTCATCAGAGCTGGGATTTTCGAATATGACAGGCCTGCATTTTTCAAATAGAGTTCAGACCTTGATGGTTTAGGAGAGGAAGCTGAAGAAATCGATGCAAAACTGATTTTGACAGTGATTATGATGTCCTCATTTCTGATTGTTAATAATAGCGTTAATAGTAACCATTTTTTTGAGATGATGTTTGTCGATTATACTAATCTCCAAACTATACTAATCTTATAATATTCAGAGCCTAATCTCTGAGAAAGATGGATAGTGAGTTAAATGAAGATGTTTAGGCACTTATAAAGCAATGCTTTCACGCGAAATTTAGAAAAGTTACGATACTTAGCCTCAGATTAGGTAGCAAGTCATTACACCATAGGATTGAAGAATATTAATGACCTCAGAATCAAGAGAATAATTTCTCATATTCAAAAACAAGAGTTATAAAAACGTTTTTAGGACTGCCTGCTCTAGCTTTTCTTATGTAGCAGTGAATGAACTTAGATGATAACAAACTTACATCTAAGGGCTGCAAATAGGTATCTGGCCTATAGTGGCAAAATCTATAAAAACTCTACCTGTGTACAAGATGCTTAATCGAGAGGACAATCAAATTGGCAATGAGGGCTGCAAATACTTATCCCGGTCAAGATGGAGTAACTTGATTGAGCTAAATCTTGGTACTGAAATGTTGAGTAGATCGCAACAAGATAGGCAGTCAAGGGTGTGAGTATCTCTCCAAAAGCGTTTGGAGGAAGTTGCAGTAACTACGCTTGGGTTGATTTGTAGTAAATCAGAAGGGAATAAGATAGGAATTTAAGGGTGCAAACACCTGTCAAAGGCAATATTCAAGTAAGTGCATTTATGGATAGGTAAAATCTACTTAATGCAGATTAAAAGTAAATGGGAGAGTTGGGATTGAGATTGTTAATTGGACTAAATTGGGAAGTCGTCTGTGATGGCATTTTTTATGAGTCTCAGAAAGAGGAGAATTGATTTGCTCATCAAAGTTGTGAAAAATATGTATGTTGAAGCATTATTTGTTTGAGTGAGGATATTAAAGCGAGTGTATAGTTTTCAACTTGATAGTTTCAGCTCAGTTACTGATTTATCTTCTTGGATCTTATGATAAAATGTTTTTGTGAATAGATGTGAACAAAATAGGTCAAAACTCTCTTAAAAGCTGTCAATCATGTGATTACTTGTATAGGTGCTCAGATTCTATTAAAATCCGGTAAATAAGAGAATATTAAATACTTAACGAAAAAACTTTCCTGTACATTCAGTTAAAATGATATTTAATGAGCTTATAGGACTATCCTACTAATGATACCAATCGGTTTGGCTTCTTATTATTGTTAACTGCTGAAATCAATCAAATTTCAACCTCCTAATTCAACTTTTTATTTGCAAATCTTATTTCAAATTTATTTTTCAATTGGCTAAATTTAGAATCTTTTCTAAGTCGTAAAACATTTAAAGTGCTCATAAGCAAAAAGATGGAGTGGAGAATAGATAGAACTGTAAAATATTCATCTTTACGCTTGCTTTTAATTATTTTGCTATTTTTAGCAAATATCTAAGATTAGGAATAAATATGTAAGTTTAATCAAGATTTAAGTGGTTAAGCTAGCTTCCTATTAAGTTTAAGAATAAAATATTACTCAAGCTTCTTCGATTTTCGGTTTAAAACTCTTTGGAATTAATAGCAATCAACAATTAGCAGCAGTATACATCTGGAGGTCAAACTGGCAAAAGCTCAAGTTTAGCAAGTAAAATCATTAATCAATAAACAATTCATCAAAAGATTCGTAGGTCAACATTCTTCAAGATCAAAAATTAGCAAACCGAGATTTCTCTGCTCAAAGCTATGCGAAGGCTGTATTTTGGCTAAAAATGGTTGTTGTGTTGTTTTTAAGGGCGAGTCAGCTTGTTATTGGGCATATATTCAAAAGTTTTATTTCATAACTCATATAATTATAAGTTAGCATTTTTCAAACAAAAACCAATGGTAAAACATTAATTACTTAGCAACAGTATTATTTTCTCGACAATTCCAGCACTATTTTCTATTACTACCCTTCCTTTTACAACTTTTCCGAATAATGCCCCCTCCCCACTTTGAGAAACATCTCGGAAGCATAACTCCCGACCTCTGTGCCTCAACCTAAAACCAACCACTCAACCACCTCCCTCTAAACCAAAAAAGACAAGAAATAAAGATTGCGTGAGCGTTGTCCTTCTAAAGAAGCCTAAAGAGGGGGAAAAAGGTAAGAAGTCAAGACTTCAAAACCAAGCATAATAGATAGCATCTAGTTACAAAACAGGAATATACTGCCCAACACCACCAATGTTCTGCTTTCTTACATTCGAAGAATCAATAAATCGGGCAAGGAGGTAAAAAGGGTGTTATAAGCTCTCAAAATTGAAAACTTATAATACGCCATTAAAAGGTTTTATGCTTATCAAAACTTCCTGAAAAACAACGTCAACGACTTCATAATACGAAATGGAATTAGGGCTCTCATGAACCATCTTGACCCTTCCTGTTCCTGCTTCTCAATCGAAGACCAGATAAAATTTAACAAAGTTTTTAGGATAGTAATTATTCGCTATCTTTAAAATGATTACTTGGAATTCATTCTGACATCCAACAAGATGGAGGATTCCAAGAGAAAAGACCACTTGAAAGTCAGAAGGTACCTCATTTAGGCCCTAAACAATTTCTCAAATCGAATCTAGCCAGAAATCTAATGATTTTATATCTGAAAATGTTTGCAAGCTTAGTCTAATGATCTAAAATGACCTAAAACGCCTTTTGGTTTTGTTTAACTGATAAAGAAGTGTTTTGGATTTTATTCATTTTGCTCAAATGATTGTAGGATTTAGATAACTATTTCTTAAGCAATCGTTTGATTTAGTTGTTAATTTCGCTATCGTATGTTCGAATCACTTCAAAGAAGAAGGAAATGTTCTTAATATCCTGCTAATTAAGTTTTTGGCTATTTGTTTTGCTTTCAAACATTCTGAATGAAAAGAAATAAAAGGTAGCTATTCATAAAATTTTGATTAGTTACAAGGATTGATGACTTTTTTTGCAAAAAATAAATTGCAAAGTAGCTTTTTTTGTTAATATTTGCATTTCACTTGAACTCTTCATTCTTTCGATCATAAAATGAAAAGAGGAGAAACAAAAAAATCAAAAATTTTCATGGAAATACGAAGTTAAATTTCTTTTTCTTTTGCCTAATTCTTGTTTTTTCAATAAAAATGTAAACTAGAGTTTTGTGTTCAATAAAATAAGTATTATATCTTAAAAAAGCATTTTTTTGCATTATAATGTAGTTGATTGCTTAAAGACAATAAATCGCGAAAAAACATCTTTGCTCATTTATTGAATATCGAAAAGCATCAGAATTTTGATTTGAGAAATCATAAGCTACTTAAAAGAAGTTAAGTATTTTGTAATAAATAGTATAAGCTCAGAATAAAGATATTACCCAGCTGTTAAAAGGATATTAGCAAGTGCCATGAAATTCTTAAGAATGTTATTTTGAAGGTGAAGTAGTTCACAACATTCTCACCAAACATTGTTAGATCAATCAGTACGAATTATAATTAGCTTAATAATCCTTAAGAAATTTTTACAGATATAATCATTTTGCTAAGCCAGGCTAACACCGAAGGCATACTTCCTCAACAATCTTAACTTATTCTGAAAAACTTGATAGCTGATTGTTAATTTTTAGCTATATAACACTTTTTGCAGTATACAGTCAGGTTGCTTACATCGCAACTTCTGCACACTGGGCATTGCTGCTTGATCTTTAGCCAGTTGCTAATACATGAACTGTGAAAGCTATGTCCGCATTTTAGCTCTATATTTCCTTGGGTTTACAAGCAGATGCTGCATGTTTAGGTTAAAATACTAGGCTCTTCGTTCAAAGTGCTCCAATCAATGTTCTATTCGACAAGATTACAGCTAGATCTAGGAAGCTATGATTCCTTTAGCTTTCTTTTAGGGGGAGGGTTAGTCTTTTTGGGCTTATTATTACGATACCAACAAAAGAAAGCCAAGAAAGCAACGATACTTAAGAATAAAGTTATGCCTCCAACAATTTCTAAAGGAAAAAGGATATCTTTGACTATATGAGTCCAAAATAGGTTATCCTAACACATTCGGATGGAATTCCTGCTTTAATTAAGCTAAATGTCCATTTGGCAGCATTTTGTAACGCACTAGCTCCAATTGCCATTGAATCTTTCAGTTTACATTTATCTCCCAAAAACGCATCTTTCAAATGTGAAGTTAGAGTTGCTACTTTTGTAGTAAAAAGTACATTAAGCTGAAGAATATGGTAAGTAATACGCACTATTCTAGTATTCTAGGGTGATTGATGTAAAGATTAATAAAAAGAAGATTATTCTCTTTTTAATTATCATTTAATGATTATAGTTCTCTACAGGGTTCCCATCTTACTTAACACTCAAATCAATCATAGTTTTTTGAGATTATGGATACTCTAACTATGCACTCTGCTGTAATCAAATGGCAAAGTTTACCAAGAAAGAAAGATTTTCTATATTTATTGAATTTTTTTAAAGCAATCCACAATCAAAAAACCGTTTGTAGTGAAATAACGCAAATAAACAAAGCAGTATATGAAAATCCATAAAGCCAAGACAATCTGAGAAGATTGATATCTTTAAGCTAGAACCATAAATGAAGGAGATGCAGGATCTTTTGCTGATTAAGGATTATGATCTTAAGTTGTAATTTTTGAACTAAGAGGCAATTTATTTGGTTGAAAAACAAAAAGAACTTCCTCTGCTACCAGTCATAGTAACATTTACTAATAACGATTACTATATGTGCTTACTAAACCTTTTGTTTGAGGCGTTTCATTAATATTTGCAGCTTCTTCTGGTCTAAATTAGGATAATTTTTCAGCTCTTTTACTGAAATATTTTGGGAGCAAACAGCTTTTAATGTCAGGTTTGTTATTCCTGTCATTTCATTTATCATAAAAAAATACCTTTTACCCATTCATTTAGTCTCTTTGAGTTAAATGCCCTTTTTTGCTTCTTAGACCAGAATTCAAAAAATAAATACTTTTCGCCAAAGTTATTAAGTATTCTACAATTAAGGATAAAGACTTTTCTTAATTCAGTTATTTGCCTTTTTAATTTTAATAGTTTTGATAATTGATGATTGAGGGTAGATGCATCATTCAAAGGAATTTAACGCTCGTCTTCACAACTCCGATTATTTCAATGTACTTTTTCTTCATATTCTCTTGGTCAAAATTCTGCTTGAAATGAAACTCAGGAATAATGATGATCTTAAGGTTTTTCCAATCTCCTTTCATCAGGTTCTGGGCATCAAAAAAGGTCATTTTCGAGATTTTATCGTTGTTGACAGGGGCGAAACTGATCCAGTTTAATTCAGGCCAATGTGCTTTGGTAAGTTGCTGAATTCCATTTCCCCAACGATTATCACCCAAATATAACTCTTTGAGCTTCGGAAGCCTGGCCTTTGACAGGTGTCTGATTCCTGGATCACTAAGATTTGTTTCCACTGCATTATTAGAAAATTACCAAGGTATAGCTTTTCAAGATTTTTCAGCTCCATTTTGCTGAGATATTTGACTCCAGAATCACCAATTCTGTTGACTTCTAAATAAACAGGAAAAATACTTAAGTCGAGCTCACTTAGGTTTTCCCAACGAAACTGAGTTAAGAAGATGATTCCCTAGGCATTGATAGACTTATTTTCTAAATAGAATAGACTTTACTCAGCTCGAGTTAGGTAACGTTGTCGGTGTTTTGCAAGCTGGTCACAATTTTGCACAATTCTTGGTTCTAGGCAGGCACCTACTGAGGATTCTCCATATAGATGATTTAACTATATGAAGATTTATTTAGAAACAAGTATATAAAGAGAGATATATATAAAATTGGATCCATATCAACAATGTTATTTACTTTTCAAGGTAATACTAATAGAAGGGTACAGAAAACCCTAGTTTGTGTCTAACCACTATCTAATATCGGTAGTTTGGTTAGTCCTTCATTAATGATGGTCAGAGTGAATCCAAGAAAATCATGAAAAATAGTCAAGAAAAACTTTTTAGCTTGATTCTTTATTCATTAATTTCACCAAATTTTAAATGGGTAAAAAACCAAAGCAAAAAAAAATAGATCCATAACAAAAGGAATAAGTAAAACCAGAATCATAGCCAGAAAAAAAGAAAAATGAATAAAAAGAGTCACAGAAAACGGTTTAGAAAAACAGTTCAAGCTAACTTAAAGCATAGAAAAATGGTCATCATGGGCGCAAACATTAAAACAACAAAGTTTAAACGCATAAGAAGGATGAAAGTGATCGAAAAAGTGAGAAATATCCTCATTATACCTGGTAAGAAGTAGGCAAGCATGATCACAAAGGAGATAGTTGGGTAGTCATAGAAGAGAACGTATATGATGTTACCAAATTCATGGATCAACATCCAGGCGGCGTAAAGCCCATAATTCATAGGGCTGGAAGAAACGCAACTGCCAAGTTTTAGGAAGGCAATCATCCCCCCAATGTGCTTTCAAATAAATTGGGAAAGTGGAAGCTGGGTCGCATTCAATAAGATTCGATGATAGAAAGTTGGCAAAGATAAACAAAAACTGGCAAAATGGATGCATTTTGCAGTTTGGTGCTCGGACTAGGGTTGTTCGGCTTCACTATTTACCTAACCCTTTGATTCAGTAATATGAAGCAATACACTCAACAATAACCAAAGTATTCTATTCAAGCTATCATTGGTTGTAGTTTTTTTAGATTTGCAGATCTTCCTGGTAAAGAAGCTGAAATAACTTGTATCTTGATGAAGGATGAAGCTTTTTTATATACTAAGGGCCATATTGAGCCACTTTTTCCTTCAGTTTTGAGAGAGCTTCCTCTTTTTTTAGGCATTAATCACGGTAATGGTTCAACTACTTCATTTGTTATGGGGAGGCTAGCCTTAATATTTGATGATAGTTATCAGAATAGAATATTAGATACTATTTAGGCTTGATTTTTAACATTTATTAGATATTTAGCCTATATGCAGGCTTTTTTTCAATTTTTTTAGGAGTGCTTTGGTGTCTCTCTGCAGTCGTTTTAATTTAGACCGTGTAGTCATTGAAAAAAGGCTATTTCTGAATCTTTACTTCGCTTTTTTCTTGCTTTTCTTTGATGAAAATAGGTTTTTGAATAAAATCTACATAGCATTTCTTTTCCATTTACTGCTATTTTTGTAGCCTTTGCTTCTCCAGTTACTATTTTTTATTTACTTCGGAGATTCTTTTTAATAACTACTTTTGTACTGCAATTTCTATACTCTTCTGAGTATTGTCTACATTTGGTCGAGCATTAGTTTATTGCTTAATTTAGTCTTTTGTAAATTTGTTTTTTTCAGTTTTAGAGCCAATTTCGCCGTTTAGAGTTCGACTGAGACGTTCTTGATGCAAATAAGAAGTAGTCTTTAGATAAGGATTCTAATCTTGGTACTTATAAATGGGTTCAGGGATTTTACTTTGGTTTATTAGTCTTTTGAATTATTAATGCCGCTTTTGTTTGTCCAATAATGCTAATGTACTTTTGTAGGTGGAATCAAACGTACAATCTGAAGTTTACTAGTTTTTCCAGCTCATATAAAGCTATTGGTAGGGAGTAACCTGCAACTCTTCCTCTCTTTTGAACTTGAATTGTTTTTAGACGTAGCTAGGTGTATACAAGGAGTTTAGTAAACATTCTCTCCTCTATGCGGCAACTTTGATCTCATTGGAGAGCTAGATGAACTCTTAAAGAGGTATCAGTTCCTTTATGTTACACTAATTTAGGGATGAATCATCAAGCTATTTTTATTTATTTGTGCTCTCGACGAATGTCCCTTTTGTTTCTTTGTAGTGATTTAGGTAGCTCATGACTTTTGAGATAGAATAGTTATATAATTTATATTAAGAGTCTATTTTTTGACTAACAAGATCAAAAATTTGTAAAAGGGAAGATAAATGAAGTCCAATTCAAGCAGGATGCTGATTTTCTGCGAGAACCTTAGTCCTTCTAAGTTCTATTTTGGGGCAAGAAAGGTATTATTGCTTGTTTAATAATGTTTTCGGAACTTTACTCATATTGATTCGTCAAAGCATTGAATGTCAGTAGTTTACATCCATGAGCTTGAATTATCGATT
>Ga0316217_10005574_pt1 | contig 12962 bp, 14 predicted proteins | sample 1anoAmetaG_FD_203633 | JGI IMG/M metagenome (GOLD analysis project Ga0316217, IMG submission 203633) | Freshwater microbial communities from Trout Bog Lake, Wisconsin, USA - 1anoA | ecosystem: Environmental > Aquatic > Freshwater > Lake > Hypolimnion/Profundal zone | place: USA: Wisconsin...
CTAGGTACATTCCTGGTAATAGAAGGGTCGGGCCATGCTTTGAGTCTACCTAAATACCAGCCACCTTACACAGCAAATGTCTAGTTTCGCAAGTAGTAAGAACTGTACTCGTAGACTTCGAACATTTTGGCATTTTGGACCAAATACCCAAACTGCTAGTCCGAAGACTTATCCTTCAAGTTGCCGCAAAGTTCTTTCCTGCCGCCGTATTGGACTGTCAAGGCGATCGCATCTGCCCAGAAGAATAAGAATTATTTGTTCTTCAGCTTCTCTCCATCTTTGAATTGCTGCTTAAATGCGAAGGCCTATCTTTCTCCTTGATTGAGGATCGCCTAGACTCTAGCTGAAGACTAGCTGATTGCACTCGAGCAGAAGTTACCACTTTTTTGGCTGGAAATGTAGACCTGCTCATCGAATTATTTGATTTCTGCGTTCACCTCGATTACCGCGCTGGAAGCGATGGAAGCAAGCACTAAATGGGGGTACTTCTCTCTGAGCCAAGCCGAAAGAGCTCCAGGGTATGAACCTCCCACTGAGATCCAGGGGTTATTTGTGATTCCCAAAAAATTGCTATTGGTTGTTGCTTCGATGAAGTAAGCTAGATCTCTGAGAGCTTGTTCTGAGTTCAAAAATACCATATTTTGAATACTGAATGAATCTTTTCCAAAAGGCAGTGACTCTCCATAGAATCTGTGCTACAAAGCAATCACCATTCCTTTAAGTCTCTGGGCATAGGTTAGTATCCAAGTTCTAGTTTATGGTACCCCATCGCAAACCCATTCTCCGCAGATATAGAGAAAGACTGGGCCTATTTTGGGATTGAAATAATCGTTGTAAATCCAGTATCTTTGGTTCCAAAAAGTTGCATTTCTGTAATCGTAATGGTCCAAAATCTGAGTGAACCAAAGTTGTTATGATCTTGGTGATAGTATTTCTTTTCGTTTCTTCCCAACTAGGATATCAAATTTGGGGTCATCTCTTGCTATGGCTAAATATATGGTTAAGCAGATTGTAAGTATTCTTATCATCCCTAGTAGATTATCAATATTTGCTCTCAATTATAATTTTATAATCTTTAAGAAGAGAACTATATAATCTGGTAGCTGTGGCTTGAACTTCAAAATATACTATCCTCTTCCTTCGTTTATTGCCTAGGATTTCAATCCTTTCCAAATCATATATCTCTCAACTCTCGAAAAGAATCTTCTAAGTCTTCTGCCAAATCTAAGTTATGAGGGCTGTTTCCCTGCAGAAATTTGTATTGATTAATTTGTGTTTGCAAAGCAGCATGTATATGGCTGAGTGATTTATTAGAGATTTGGATTATAACTAAAGTAATCACGAAGATGAGCCTAAGAACGATAGTTGGCGGTGTGACTTTCTTCATGTTCTGTAAGTAGTTTTTGGCTCTCAGTAACCCCAGAAATAGTTAGCGAAAATGCCCTTTGACTATCACTACCACCCCACCGACCATGAAGCCCTCACCCTCAAAGAGGGCAACTACGTCCTCTCAGTCAAATACTTCCAGCACGTGCTCAACAAATACGAAAACCCCAAGTAGGGCGATCTAGTGATCTTCTAAAAGCCAGACCGCAGCATATAGTTCCGCATCGTAGAGGCAGTCCCTAGATCCTACTACTACGACTCGCACGCAGGCCTAGAGTACTACGTCCCAGCTGGGTTCATCGTGCTCCTGGACCCACTCCACCACGAATCCAAAATGGTAAGCTCTGACAAATTATAGGAAAGCATCGCCAACGTGAGGGGAAACCAGCATTTCGTACTGTTCTGATCATTGAGCTCACTTTTAATCAATATTATTGCTAACTGAGGCACCCACCCAAGTTATAATTGAGTGGAGGGTTGGTCGGAGTATATGCTCTGTCCTATTCGATGATAGCAAGAATCATTTGGCGCTTTCCTGCTTCATCAGCGTGATGAAGCTTTTGAATTACACTGGTTCGTACTTGTAGCCGTCTCCTTTGTAGAATTTGTTTTGGAACTACACCCAGTGCAGACGCAGGGAGTGCAGGAAGCATTCCATGGTGTCCATGCACATCAGCACTCCGAAGGTCACCCAAACTAGCACGTAGAACAAGACTGGCATCTAAGTAGCTCGATAGTTACTGCGACCAAGGCCAACAAGGCGCTTGAAGTGAAGCCATACTGCAAAGTTTTCTGGAAGAAGACCTTCGCGAGCTGAGAGTGTGCCAAAGAAAGCGCCCACAATCGCAGGTAAGAAGCAGTGTTGGAAATGGCACCCAGCACAAACTCAATGGTCTCAATGAGCTGATGTACAAATATTTCAGAAGAGTCGTGCTATGGCTAGTCGGGCTACTGGTTGTTGAAGTAGTTGGTCTTAGCCTTGAGGGGTCTTTCGTAGTTAGAATTTTACTATGACTCATTCACCCTGATTTCCCTCTCATTCTCAAGCTACTCAGCCAGCAACAGTGGGGAATCCTTGTGAACCTTCTTATGCTCTGAAATCTAGATACAGGGTTTGGGGAATAACATTACGGGCACACTCAGCACAGCAATCAGCAGGATCACCACTTGGATTGTGTCTTGGGAGGAATTGCCTTTCAGTCCCCACATGGCGTTTGCAGATTACTAACTAGATGTCAAGTTACCGTGCTGCCGACTTTGAGGCCTATGTCCATCATTGTGGAGATTATGGAGGGAGGCATGTGCTCAGGTGGGCAGAAGATGCCTTGAGACAAGGTTTTGGGGTCTGTGTGGATGACGCAGTTCCAGTTAGTTAGCCACTTGTAGATAATCAGGAAGTCCATGTAGCCGAACAAAAGCACCAAAAACAGAATTTGAGGGATGAACTCGAAGAACATCTCAAGTTTTTTTTTGAAGAATCTAGCATTGAAGAACTTAATGATGACTCCGACGGTCATGTGGACAATCGCGATTATGACAGCTATCTTCATCTTCAAACTGTTTATGAACACTAACTAGTTGCCTGCCTTTCCCCAAATGGGGTCGATGCCGAAGGGGTAAATGCAGTCGGAATGTGGTTCAAGGTAGGTGTCTCTGTTGGCTATAACTTTCGCAGGGTCATAGCAAGATCCAAAAATGTTGAGATTCATCCCCAAGAAATCATTGTAGATCCAACCACAGTAAAAGGCGAAGAAGCCCATCATCAGAACGATGTATCTAAGACTCGTAAGGAAAGAAAATGAAGTTTTCTTCAGAGCTTAGTTGTTGAAGACTAAGTACAGTCCAAACAGGAACAGAATCAGTCCATGTCCCATGTCCCCAAACATTACTCCGAAAAAGAAAGGAAAAGTGACAGTTGTGAAAATGGCTGGGTTCATTTCCTGGTAACGAGGGACTCCGTAGGTGTCAGTAATTTCCTGAGCGATAACAGTGTAGCAATTGGTATCAAAGGCTGTGGGAGGTTTGGTGACAGGCAGTTCCTGAAGTTGGGGAGCTGGCAGAATAGTGCTGATTCTAGCCTAGAGCCTTGTCTTTTCCGCCTGAGGAAGGTAGACATCAGCTATAAGGAAGTGTTCTTTCAAGAGCATCTTGTTGAGAGTGTTGTAGATGAGGTGTTCTTTCCACAGGAAAAGTCGCCAAGTTTAGATAGAGTGACGATTGCGGATGGAGTCCAGGTATTTGTTCATTTACTTCTGGTTCAGTTCAATCAAATTCATGGCCTATTCGAACTATTTGCGGCACTGCCTCATTTCCTCTGTAGTCTGCTGTCCCTCCTTGAACTGGAAGAGTGAAGTCGTGAAAGTTTCCATCACTCTCAACAGCTTTTTCTCCAGAACCCCTGTCGACGAATTAGGGTAGATCAAAATGACGACTTTATCATGGAAATTTCTAAGCCCCTCAAAAGCGAACTGATCAATGGTCTTAAAGTAGGCGAATCCCCTTGAAATTCTGTAAATGGTTCTTGACAGTTTTAGCTCAAGACTGGGATCCACAACTCCCACCATGGCTGATATGCCGTTGCTTCCTCCAATAGCCAATTCTCCTATCATCCTTCCCTCTCCGAAAAAGGTGCTCAGTGCTTCGAAACAGGCGATTTTTGAGAGGACTGACTTCTGGTTACCTCTCAGTCTTTCTAGACTATTCTTTTTGTCGATATAGCTCTCCCATTGTTCGGATATTTATGTATCGTAGTGGTCGATAAGCTTACTGTCTTCCTTGCCCAGATTCTGCGCCATCCCTCTCCATAAAGTTTGGAGACTACTCACGAAAGTAGGCTCAGTCTCATCGTATTCTTCAAAGGCAAGTTCTTTTTCTTTGAGCGCGTCAGTCAGTGTCCTAACTTTGTTTAGCAGATCATCGATTCGCTTGAGTTGATTGAAGAAAGGTCGGTTCAGAGGGCTACCGATATCGATGATGTGCGAGTTGCCGAGGGCGAGAAGCTCTTCGACGGAGTGGTAGAAGTTTTATCGGGGCAGAAACAGCCTGAAATGCGCCATCTCTATGGACCTGAAAGTCATCTTCGGATATAGATAAATGATATAAATTCTCTCATGATATTTTACCTATACAGACTTTAAGCAATAGTCAGATCTACCCAGAAAGGTACAACCTACCTACAAGCAACAAAACAATCACGACTGAACTTTCCTATTTGTCTGCGCTGCAGCTGTTTGACCTGATAAGGAGAGTGAATCTGTGGCTGGGTAGAGAAGATGAAGAAAAAGACTTATTCGCCCTTTGATTTCTTTCATATCTTCAGCAAATTATTTCGTTGAGCCGGATTTATCTTTCGCACCTTAGATTCGCCTGATTATTACTAATTGGCTACAATACTTCAGAAATATCGCATCCTAGTCTATTCGGACCTATGCTCTATCGATTTCAAATTATCCCTATTTTTGTTTAGTAAAGGCAAAGTTAGTCACTTATCAACAACATAGTTCAAGCAAAGGCATTTAATGTAAAGGTTTTAATCCTTTACAAATCCTCACATTTCCCACTCCTCTCACTCAAAATCATGCGAATTGGCATTCCATGCATCAGAGATGGACGCTGAGACTTCATTCATTCAGTTGAATGTATTCTCAAAGATAGTGATACCGTTCCTAAGAAGTGAGAATTTGTCATTAGGAGTCTACCAAATTAATGTACTTTTACTCTAATCAGTGTTATTGGCTAAGGAAGTTGTTACTGAAGTTAGTTTGTGCTGAGAAAAGGCGTTTTGATTTATACTTACTAACTGAATAGTCGAATTTCCACTAAAAACCCTACTTTCTGAGCATATTGGTGAGTAAGAATCCTTTCCTAACACCCTATTACTGCTACTCTTCCTCAAAAGAAGAAAATAAAAGAAGTTGGCTAATGCCTAAAATTGAGACGCAACAAATGAATTCAATCAACTAAACAGAACTGCTTGTCGTTCTTCCATTCTTCACAAAAACTCCTTGCGTATGGATTTGCTATTTGCTATCTAGGTTGAGTATTTAATTATAAAAAACGAAGGTAAGTTTTTGAAACGGACGCAGGGAATATGGTGCTAATTCAGCCTCCCAACTTCCTGACATTGTTGCAGGAACCAGGGGGGTGGTTTTTGTTTAGGGGTTGTCAAAATATTGAGCTGCTGTACTTTTTGCAAGACTGATTTATATTTCATGAGTTGCATTTAATAACTTATAAAGAGATTATTAACTGAAGAATATGAATTAGAGTATTGACGATTTCCACTACAAGAAGTAACTCTCTATGAATTTAGAAAGCTGGGTGCTTTTAGGCCGAATTTCTAAGGCAAGCCTATCACCTACTACACACTATCTTGCTGTGACATCTGTTGTGGCTTATTCGCATGCTCAGCAGTGATCGCCCTCGCATTTGCTGTATGTATCGGGCTATTCCTCTGGAGCCAGTATATCAACACTGACAGCCTCATCACAATCTGGAGCATAGTGATGGTTGCTTTTACGCCTCTGTTTATGGTTGTTGCATTTTGCTTTTCCAAAGGCAAAGCCTAGGTTTAATAAGGCCTGATCAAAAGAGCCCTCTAGAAGCAAATGAAAGGCAAGGATTCAAAGCAGGATTCACCGAAGGGCAAGAAACTCGACAAAGATGACTCCAGAGTTCATATGCTTAATCTAACCTAAGAAGATTTTATTGAAAAATGATCTCAAAACTTGATTTCCCTATAACAATCTTGATTTGGATGTTATATATTGATCTTCCGGCGATACAGAAGCCAGCAAAATTACTAGGCGGAAAGTTGAGGTGGAAAAAAATAAAAACAAACAAAAAAAGGTTAATCAAAGTTAGAAGCAGTTTATTATTCTCGCAATGTTTGTAGTTTATCTTTACTCATTTGTAAAGTGATCTCAAATATTTTTCTCGCAAGGTGAAATAAGATCGCAGCCTTCTGAAGGAAAGGTTGATAATTTTAAAGAGAAGATGAGTATAAATAAAAGTTAGTTTTGTCAAAGTGGTGGGATTTTAATTAAAACGCCACAAAGAATCATACTTTTACTTTTATTAAACTCTGATTATACGGCTGAATACATTTGCATTGCCGCATAAGCGCCTCAATTCTTCCATCCCTATAATTATTGCCAATGTAGCAAGAAACCTCTTTCTAGTCCGATTTTTTCAACTACGAAATAGCCGTTCCCCACCTTACCCTCTATCCCAAATAGTACGCCAAAACCAATGATCTCAGACTCCTCATCTAGATCTTCACTCGCTCCTACCTAAGAATGTCCACAGATTCCAAGACCAGCAACCTGCACTTCACCTGCAAGAAGAAAGGCTTTGACTGCTTCGACCTAGAGGCCGCAATCTCGGAAGACGGGAAAGCCTACTACCTAATCCATGACTTCAAAAAACTCAAACACAAGAACAAGTGTGAGCAGGAAGGCCATCTTTTCAAGTACCTGGAGATTTACAACCTTATGAAGCTCAAGAAGAACCTAATCTAGAAGTTTATGAGGGATAGTGAGATCATGAATGAAAGTCCCAGTGTTATTCTCACCTTCCTCTCGGAGCAGAAGGACGTCTACTTCTTTGAAAAGTATATTGGAGGGCAGATAGAATTGAAACGCAAGCTGAGGAAAAGATTTGATAATGTAGTCAATATAGACATCAAGAAAATAGGCAAGATTGAATAGCAAGAGAAGGAAGAGCAAGAACTCATCTAGCCTGAGAGCAAAGCAGACGACAGAAGGGAGAAATCAAACAAACGCAAAGCCAACTTCTATGCTAACCAGATGCCTAGTCTACATTAATTTTAAAGTGAAACCAGTCAAAGATAGAATAAAAGCGCAATCAAGTTCAAAAAAATAGTGAAAAAGAAGCACTAAAAGAAGCAGCCCAAAAGCCGCAAATCTGTGCCCAAGCCCAAAAACAAACAAAAATAATAGATCTTTTACTAAGAATAGTTTTCAGACGAAATGAAGTAATACATCCTTTTGCTGGGAGAAGGCTAGGAACCACCCAAACAGTAAATCATAAACCTTTCACCCTCCCTTTCGCTGGCAGCTCTCAACGTCTTGAACGAGACAGGAGTCTACAACTGGGATTCCTCTTCCGATGAGAATGAGAATGAGAATGATAATGAGAATGAGGTGTAGGAAAGAGAACCCTTCGACTTGTTGTAAATAAACAAGGAAGACTACTTCAAATCCCTGAGGAACAGCACTCTGAAGAAGTCACTGTAGAAATAAAGCCTCACCCTCCTCATCTTCTCCAAGGAGAACATGTTCAGCTGATCCATTCTAACCCCATTCATTTTGCCAACTGCATTTCCTTATTCATGCGAGGAATATCCTTTTTATTAAATTTATTAAGATGAACGGCAGTAGGACGGTAGACCAGATCGAAAGCGAACTGGACAAAGAAGAAAAACTCATGAATGTCCACAAAACCAACGGCAACTACGCAGACGCAGAGGCATCCAGGCTCAAGATAGAACAACTCCACAAGGACCACCAAGCCAGGTCACTCTACTAAATGGGTCTCAGACACAAGTAGGAACAGAGGCGACTTCTCGAAAGCAATGCTCATGAATTCGCCGCCTTTAATGACTTTTGGAACAAGAGATAGGCCTAGATCAAGAGCTAGGAGGACAAGATGGAGGCCGAAATGCTAGCGAGGCACAAATCAGAACAGGCCGAGTCGAGGAAGGAACTTGAAGTTCAGTATTCGCCCAAAGTCAAGGAGAGCTCTTAGCTGCTGAATCTGAGGAAGATGTAAGAACACATGGTCAAACAAAAAAAGTAACTTACTTCTAACCCAGTTTCGCAGACGCCCACAAAGTACAGCATCAGATCTTCGAGCTCTAGAAGCACGAGAAAGCAGCCTGGCTGGAGCAGAGGGACGACAGAATCGAAACGGCACTCAATACCCTCAGAGGCAAGCAGAATGTGGAACTGGCCAATCTGAAAAAAAGATACAAGACGCTGCTAGACGAGAGCGTCACTGATAGGAAAATCGAGGAGGAGAGGCTGCTCACCAAGCACAACAATTTGTTGAGGGACCAGAGGAGTCAGCACGAGAAGGAGGTGCTGAACTACAAGGGGCATTTCAGGACCAAGGGAGGGAGGGATTCACCTCTCAGAACAAGAACCTCCTTCCACCCCTGATTCTAATAAATATCATCTCAATTATTAAGCTTTATAACACACGAGGGAATGGGGAACAGCCATCCTCACAAAGCCATAGAACGGGACGTTTCAAATCAAAACTAGCACCCTGCAAGCAGCGAATACAACCTCAAAAAGTACAACAAAGTGGGAGTGGTGGGAAGAGGCGGGTTCGGACGAGTAACTTGCGATTAAGCTAGGTGTGGAAGGTGTAGAGCAAGAGGGACAAGCGGCTGTTCGCGCTGAAGGAGATGTCGAAGGCGAGGTAAGAGTTTGTTTATGCTGAGTTTTGTTCAAGAAGAGCGTGTAGTCTGTGATGAATGAACTCAACCTGCTCAAATGTCTCAAGCACTAGTTCCTCATCAACGCAGTCCTGGCCTTCCAAGACCGCGAGAACTTGTACCTCGTCATGGACTTCATCAACGGCGGCGACCTAAGGTACCACCTGCTCAAACACTGCAGATTCGATTAGCAACAAACTAGTATTTTTTATGCTATCCCAGAATTCTTCGCAGCCTGCATCGTGGTCAGCCTCTAGTTTCTCCACAACAACGGCATCCTCCACAGAGACCTCAAACCCGAAAACCTCGTCTTTGATGCCAAGGGATATTTGAGGCTCACCGATCTAGGAGTCGCCCGCATCTGGAAACCTGAGAATGCCACTGATACTTCCGGCACCCCCGGCTATATGGCTCCTTAGGTGATGTGCCGCTGCAACCATGGGGTGGCTGTGGACTACTACGCCCTGGGAATCACCCTGTTTTAGTGTATTTTTGGGTTTAGGCCGTATATAGGTACCAACAGGCAGTAAATAAGAGACAAAATCCTGGCAAAGCAAGTGCAAATCCGCAAGAAAGATCTGCCGTTAGACTGGTCAGGAGAAGCCATAGATTTCGTCAACCAGTTGATCCAACGCAAACCCCAAAACCGACTAGGGGCCAATGGTCCCGAAGAAATAATGAGCCACCCATGGTTCAAGGAGATAGACTGGGAGAGACTCAAAAGGAAGCAGATAAAGGCTCCATTTGCCCCGATTTACAACGCGGAGGAGTACCAGTAATTGCTTAACAACATCCAGGAGGCCCCGATACCACCCTAGACTGTGCTGCTTCTGAAGAAGGAAGCCATCCAGAGTACAATCCAGGATATGTAGATTTGTTCGGGGAATACCATTATGATGGCAAAACAGTAGAAAATCCCTTGATTTTTACTTGATTGAAGTGTAATACTACTAAGGGTGAGAATGATACCTAAGGCGGTTGAGCTGACCAGTAAAGAAGGGCAGTAGCCAAGATTTGCTATTTGTGGGTGTTTGGAAATCAAAAGAATGGTATATTGTGAATATAATTTGGTATGAGTCTCAAAAAATACAATTCCTGCGACTAGGGGCACTACTAGGAGTTCGAGTACGTGTGCCTGCGGTAGAAGAAGGTGTTCTGCCTGAAGTGCTGGTTCCGGATGTAGCACTTCCGGCACTGCCAGTCCACCCGCTGCGGGCAGTACACCAAAATCGCCCACCTCACCCTCAACCGCGCCCTGTAGTACAAAAACTCGAAAATACTGGAGTCGATGTGCGCCACTCCCGCCACGTACTAGGCCCTGCGGGTGCGCTTCCTGCAGTTCAACTTCCAAGTCACCGAGGTCATCAAGTAGTTCGTCGAGGAGAAGATGCCCCTCCTCTTCTGGAGCATGTGCAATGATTTGCTGAAGGTGCGGGCTGGACCCGAACCCATCCCCGACCTCAACAAGTTCGACTCCTACTGCTCAGACATGATCAAAATCATCAAGAGCAATAACAAGGCCCAGCACCTCTAGTACCTCGAGAGCGCAATCGGAGCCTACTACGACATCAACCACCAGCTGGAGGGCGAACTGTCGCAGGTCAGGGCCTCGGGCTTCAGGAAGAACAACCACAAGGAAGATCTGGTGAATGAGGTGCTAGACAAGACCAAGGGGCAGCTAGTCGAGTTGCTCAGCGATATCAAGAAGGGCTTCAGGAAGGTTATGGATGAGGAGGTGGAAAAAACGACCAGGAATATTGATAGCAGTGCCAAATTCAAAGGCATCACCTTCCAGAAGATAACCCCCGAAAACGAGTGCTTCCGAAAGCGGGAAGAATACCCCTACCTCAACCTCATCACCCAGACCTACTCCAAAATAGCCAACGAGGAGACAGACCTGCACATGGGCTTCAACCTGAACCTGAGCGAGCTGGAGAGCAGTCCCGAGCAGCTGCTGCAGGTGAGCAAGTGCCTGCTCAAGGAGAAGCTGCACTCCGTCTACTAGAACATCTCGACAGTCAAGTCCGTCTTCCCCTACAAGTACGCCTACCCCATCGCCACCACCATCTCCCAAGACCAGGAGTACGAGTAGCTCATGATCGACCTGGAGAGGACCGTCATCGACGCCCCCGACAAGTCCAACCCTTTCCTCAGCTCACTCGTCCTGACCATCATCGGCCGCGAGGTCATCGTCATCCGCTTCAACAACCAGCCCAAATTCGGCTACACCCGCAAAATCTACAACTACCGCAAAGATAGGGAGGGCTACTACGACATCCTCATCGAGAAGTTCGGGCTCAAGGGGATAGGCGCCAAGATGAGTCCCACCCCCGAGTATATTGAGTTCTCGGAGGAGCTGTCGGACACTGAGCTGGTCTACTGCAACTTCAGGATAGCGTACGAGAGCATCTTTCTGAGCAACGGGGAGGAGCTTATCTTCGAGGGCGAGCGGGTGATGGCGAACAGGGGGGCGCAGCAGTTCAGCGAGGTGATCGAGAAGTGGAAGAAGCTGGCCAAGCTGAGCCTGGAGTTCAGCAGCAACGAGAAGGAAATGATCAAGTTCTTCATTTGATACCCACCTGTTCTTCATTGGATACGCACAAAACTGCCTATTCATACCCTAGTTCCACTTTGCAAGCACCAACACTCAATTTATCTGGCTATCGGCACTTCGCAATTGCTATATTACATCTCTTGGTCAAAAAATCCTTCAAGAGATTCATGTGCTGGCCAATCAACTCAAGCGACAAAATAGTTGCCTCAACTTTAGGTTAAGTCGAGGAGATAATCAACGCAAATGCGAAGCTAATTGAAGCCAGAACCCTTAACAGGCTGGGCTCACAACAAAACCTCACTAAAGCTCAGCTACAGATCCTCAGAGCTCAAAGCTGTGGACCAAAAGTAAAATACCCTCGAAGTTTAACATACTATGTGCAAATATCTTACAGCAAAAAGTGCCGAGAACACGGACACGTGACAAATAACTAACACATGACTAGCTCGCACGAATGCATGAGCTACTACTAAATATTGTAAATGGCGAAAGATAAAAAGACAAGGAAAAGGGCCTAGTAATAGCTCGCCAAAAATATAGAGACCATATTAACTATCCAATGAGTTATAAATGACGCCGAGAGCTTCAAAAGATTGCCTACATCTCAGGCTTGATTTATCTTATCTTATTACATCTCTTCTTCAGCATAAGTTGATTGATGGATGTATCTATGTATTACATCTCCTCAATAAACTACTCTTATTCCCTCTTATTGGGCAATTCTTATTACGCTGGGCATGGGCAATGTTGTTATATGAATAATGATGAAGTGATTAAATAGGTATCTGATCAGCCCCTCTGAGGGAATAGCATGACCCTCAGGGTGGAACCGATGGCTCTGGGGGGTAGGTTAGTGGCGAACCTAGCCAACACAGCCCCCGTGTTGCCGTGACTGGTGGTGATGCGGCCCCAGATGGTCTGAATAGCTGCCAAACGTACCCTAAACCTGTTCTCGGCCTTCCCGGAGTGAGTCTTGTAGATGTAGGCCACTCTCTTGCCGAAGTAGTACTGAGCAGCAGTGCGGTCGTTGACACCTTCGAGCCGGAGGATGGTCTGGTTAGAAGTTTGGCTTTGCCTCGCCCTGAGTAGGTGGGGTGTTACCTTCTGAAGCTGAGGAATTTGGCGCGGACCCAGAGTCGGACCTGCCTGCCAACTGTGGCTTTGGCGATCTTTTTGGTCTTGGGAGCAGCAGCAACTGGCTCTGACATGTGGTATTAATTAATGATTATTATATTGGTAAAATCATTTAATATCTGCCCATCTTCACCATCTGCTGCCGCCTTGCCAACTTGTGCTTTTCCAAACATGCTACTTGCAGTGGCTCTGTGCTACATTTTGAAAAGTAAAAGGGGGCTGTATGTTGTAGGGTTATCGCCTGACAAGCTGAGTTCTTGGTGATAGGTAAGATGTATCAAGGTTACATACATTTATGCTCAAATAGCAGCGATATATTTGATTTGGTATCATTACTAACCTATGATTCGTTAACAGCAATATGGACTATTCAGTAGGTATTTGGAAGAAACATTCAAGGGGTTGGGGTTGGGGTTGGGGTTGGGG
>Ga0316217_10005575_pt1 | contig 12960 bp, 12 predicted proteins | sample 1anoAmetaG_FD_203633 | JGI IMG/M metagenome (GOLD analysis project Ga0316217, IMG submission 203633) | Freshwater microbial communities from Trout Bog Lake, Wisconsin, USA - 1anoA | ecosystem: Environmental > Aquatic > Freshwater > Lake > Hypolimnion/Profundal zone | place: USA: Wisconsin...
CGCTGGATGCCCTCGATCTTCTCTTGAAGGGCACGGTCACGTGCCACACCAAGGACCTGCTGCTTTCCCGACTGAAGGAGGGAAGGCCCCTGCGCATCAAGACCGGGTTCGACCCGACGGCGCCCGACCTGCACCTGGGACACGGCGTGCTGATTCGCAAGATGAGGCAGTTCCAGGAGCTGGGCCATACCGTGATCTTCCTGATCGGGGACTTCACCGGGCTCATCGGCGATCCCACCGGCAAGAAGACCACCCGCCCGGCCCTCAGCCGGGAAGAGATCGAGGCCAACGCCGAGACCTACAAGGCCCAGGTGTTCAAGATCCTGGACCCCGAACTGACCGAGATCCGCTTCAACAGCGAGTGGCTGGGCAACCTCCAGGGGGCCGACTGGATCCGTCTGGCGAGCAGGTTCACCCTGGCGCAGATGCTGGAGCGCAACGATTTCAGCAAGCGGCTGGGGTCCGGTGAGCCGATCTCCATGCACGAGCTGCTCTACCCCATGGTCCAGGCCTATGATTCGGTCGCGCTCAAGGCCGATGCGGAACTGGGCGGCAACGACCAGCTGTTCAATCTCATGCGCGGCCGGGATCTGCAGGAGGCCATGGGCCAGGGCCCCCAGGTGGTGCTCACGGTGCCGCTGCTGCTGGGACTGGACGGCGTCGAAAAGATGTCCAAGTCCCTGGGCAACTACATCGGCTTCATGGAGCCCGCCGACACCCAGTTCGGCAAGACCATGAGCGTTTCCGACGAGCTCATGTGGGACTGGTGGCTGCTGCTCACCGACAAGCTGCCCCGGGAGATCGAGGCCATGAAGCAGGGCCACCCCATGGACGCCAAGAAGGCCCTGGCCCGGGAGATCGTCGGCCAGTTCCACGGCCCCGAAGCCGCCAGGTCGGCCGAGGAGGGCTGGGTGAAGCGGTTCTCCGAGCGTTCGGTGGAGGATGTGCCCGAAATCCAGGTGGCCCCCACGGCAGGCCCGGAGTCGCTGGCCAAGCTGCTGGTGGAACGTGGCCTGGCCAGTTCCCGGAAAGAGGGTGAACGGCTCATCCAGCAGGGCGCGGTCAGCCTCGATGGTGAAAAGGCGATGGATCAAAGGCAGACCCTGGAGCTCCGGCCGGGCATGGCGGTGCTGGTCCGGGTCGGCAAACTGAAACTTCAGAGGTGGGTGGTGCCATGAGCTTGCTTGCCCTCCAGGATCTTTTCCGACGCTATCGAGAGAAGGCCACGGGGGTCTGGACGCTGGGGAAGGACCCCGGGCGCACCATCTTCATCGACTACGGCGACACGGTGTTCGCCCAGAGCACCCACTCCCAGGACCGGCTCACCTACCTCCTGGTGGAGCGGGGCAAGGTGACCCAGGCGCAGATGGACTACGCCCTGGCCAACCTCAAGCCCGGCCTGAGCATCGGCAAGAACCTCATCGAGATGGGCTTCATCACCCAGCGCGACCTGCTGGACGTGGCCAAGGCCCAGGTGGAGCGGATCATCCGCGGCGCCCTGGCTTGCGCGGACCTGGAGCCGGCCTTCACGGCCCAGGAACTGGACGCCAACGTGGTCCGGCTGCCCATGAACACCGCCCAGCTGTTCCTGGCGGGCACCCTGGCGCTCCAGGACCGGGAAGGGCTGCTGGAGATGCTGGGGCCCCTGAACCAGGTGGTGGTGCTCCAGGGGCGCAGCCTGATGGACCTGGCCCTGCCGCCGGACCTGGCCAAGCTGCCGCCGCTGCTGGACGGCACCCACACCCTGCTGGAGCTGAGCCGGGAATCCATGGCCGAGCCGCTGCGCCTGGGCGCGTTCGCCCTGTTCCTCCGAGAAATGGGCTGGGCCAGGCTGCACGAGATGCCGCCCCTGGACCGCCACGCCCTGGACCTGGCCCTGTCGCCGGAGCCCGAGCCGCTGTCCCCGCCCCTCGCCGAAGCGTTCCCCGAGACCGTGCCTTCCCTGTTCTCCACCATCGAGGAGGCGGCGCGGCCCACCACCAACCTGGAGCACCTGTCCCAGGCCCTGGACCAGGAGCCGCCGGTTCCGGAGGAACGGCTGGTCACCGAGCCGGTCTACCTGCCAGAGGCCCTGGGCCTGCCCGGGCCTCCGGTTCCGCCCGAAACCCCGGCCCCGGCCGAACCCCCGGCCCCGGCCGAACCTCCGGCCCCGGTCTGGACCGACCTGCCGGCGGAAGCCGGCCAGGGCTACCCCGCGACTCCCGCCATGCCGATCCAGGCCGAGCCCGAAGATGCGGAGGATGCGCCGGTCCTCCTGGTCCCGCTGGAATACGCCCCCACCCCGGACCCGGTCCCCGGCACCCCGGAACCCGAAGCGCCGCGGCCAGCGGGCAAGGGGCTGCGCCGGACCCTCCTGGCCCTCGTCGTCATCGCCTGCCTGGGCGGAGCCGGCTACGCCTGGATGCGCTGGAGCCATGCGCCGGCGGCCAGGCCCGCCATCCCCCCTCCCGCTCCGGCGCCTCCCGCTCCGGCGCCTCCCGCTCCGGCGCCCTCCGTCACCCCCGGGGTGGCGGTGCCCCCGCCCGTCAGTTCCGGAGTGGCGGTGCCGCCGCCCGCGGCCACGGCCGCCCCCGCGCCCGCGCCGGCCCCCGCACCAACCCCGGCGGCCAAGCCCGCCCCCGCGCCCAAGGCGCCGGAGCTGGACACTTCCGTCCAGGCCCGGATCAAGGCGCTGGAACAGGGCGACCTGGATCTGGCCGTGCGCCAGGGCCAGCGGCTGGCCAGGGAGATCCCCCCCGGCCACTGGACCCTGCGCCTGGAGATCGCCTGCCAGGGCGACACCATCCAGCGGCTGGTCCAGCTCTTCAAGGGCGAGGAGCCCGACCTCTTCCTTCTGCCCTTCGCCCTGCGGGACGGCCGGACCTGCTACCAGGTGCTGTACGGCCGGTTCCCGACCCAGGCGGCGGCCGAGAAGCGGCTGAAGCGGCTTCCCGCCTCGTTCCGGGCGGACCGGAACCGGCCCAGGACGTTCCGTTTTGGTGATATTCCCAAGATACAGTAAAAAATCGTTAATTACATTATGCCGGACAATATACTGTCCCGTTTTCCGGCCACAAGCCACGCCACGGGCGCCGGCGGGGCAGGCTCTAATTTGCAATTCAAAAGAACTGGGTATAATGGCAGGACAGGGGCAATGATACCCCAGATCTTTTTCGGAGAACCATGGATTTCAATATGCTGTCAACCCAGAATTGGAGCCGGATGTTCAACGTAAGGATCGAGGACATCCAGATCATAGGCCTGCCAGCAGCCATCACGCCTTTTGAAATTCAACGTTGTTTCCTGCCCAAGGTCCGGGCTTTCGCCCGTTACGCCTCGTTCTTCGTGGTGCTGCTGTTCGCCCTCCATTGCACCAGTCCGCGCTCGTCGGTAGCGATGCCGAAACCGCTCGGGCTCCCGCCCGGCAATCCGCCCGATGACCTGCCGGTGGAGGGTTCCAAGGTCTACACCGAGCGGGGCCAGGCCAGCTGGTATGGCGGCGACGGCGACGGCTTCGCCGGCGAGATCACCGCCAGCGGCGAAACCTACGATCCCGCCGCCCTGACCTGCGCTCACCGGACGCTGCCGTTCGGCACGGTGGTGGAGGTCGAGAACCTGGCCAACGGCCGGCGCACCATCCTCCGGGTCAACGACCGGGGCCCCTTCATCCGCGGCCGCATCCTCGACATGTCCCAGCGGGGGGCCAAGGACCTGGGCCTGCTGCACCACGGCGTCGCCAACGTCCGCCTGCACACGGTCGACGCCACGGGCCGGCCGGCGCCGGTCGACCCCGCCGTGCTCGCAGGCAACCCTTACACCATCCAGGTGGCGGCCCTGGCCGACCCCGCCAATGCCGCCCGCCTTTCCCAGGAACTCCGGACCGCCTACGGGCCGGTGACCTTCCAGATCGTCCAGGGGCCGGGCGGCGCCACGATCAAGCGGATCCGGGTCGGCAGCTATCCCCATCTGGAAGCGGCCCAGAAGGCTTCGGAGCAGCTCGCCAAATTCTGCAAGGACCGTGGCCTTGACTCATTCATCATTCGCCAGAACTGAAGGCGCCTACCTGGTCATCGCGGCCGGCGGCCGCGGGCTGCGCATGGGCGGCGGGGTGCCCAAGCAGTTCCGGGACTGGGGCGGAAGGCCCCTGCTGGAGGCGACGGTGCGGGCCTTCCTGGCGCCGGACATGCCGCCCCTGGCGGGCGTCGTCCTGGCGGTGCCGGAGGATCGCCTGGAGCAGGTGCGGGGCTGGCGTTTCGGCCTCCCCCACCTGGCCGTGGCCGGCGGCGACACCCGCCAGCAGTCCGTGGCCCTGGCCCTGGCCGCCCTGCCGGACGCGCCCGGTTCGATCGTGCTGATCCATGACGCCGTCCGGCCCTTCCCTCCGGCCGAACCGATCAGGGAGGCCATGGCCGCGATCGGGGCCTGGGACGGCGCGGTGCTGGGCGAGCCGTCCACCGACACCCTCAAGCGGGTGGACCGGGACGGGCTGATCCTGGCGACCGAACCCCGGGAGGGCATCTTCCGGGCCCAGACCCCCCAGGTGGCCCGGCTGGGACTGTGGCTCGAGGCCTTCGCCTGGGCCCGGGCGCGCGGCTTCCAGGGCACCGACGACGTCTCCCTGCTGGAGGCCATGGGCCGGCGGGTGAAGCTGATCCCCGCCCCGGCCAGCAACCTCAAGCTCACCACCCCCGAGGACTGGGACCGGACCCAGCCGGCCGCCGGATCGGACGGCCACTGACCGGTCGTGCCTTTGGCACGGGCAACCAGGGCCAGACTACAGGGTGTGGTCGATTGACCTACAGTCCGGGCCGTTCGTTTTTTTATAACATATATTAAAACAGCACTTATAGTGTGGGCACGGATCTTGCTGAATGAACCGCGAGGCCCATCATGCCCCGTACCCGCCACGCCCAGACCCTCGCCCACCCCGTCACCCTCAGCGGCAACGGGCTGCACGGCGATCGTCCCTGCACCGTGGTGCTGCGTCCCGCGGAACACGCTTCGGGCATCGTCTTCCACCACCTGCCCTCCGGGGTGGAGATCCCGGCCCTGACCGGGTTCGTGGGGGACTGCAGCCTGGCCACCACCCTGAACCGGGACGGGATCAGGCTGCAGACCGTGGAACACCTGCTCTCCGCCCTCATGGGCCTGGAGATCGACCACCTCACCGTGGAACTGACCGGGGAGGAACTCCCCATCCTGGACGGCAGCGCCGGACCCTGGGTCCGGGCCATCGGGGAAGCCGGCATCCGGCAGATGGCGCTCTGGTCCCGGCCCCTGCGCATCCTGAAGCCGGTGGAAGTGCGCAGCGGCGACAAGTGGATGCGGGTCAGTCCCCACTCCGGCCTGCGGGTGGCCTACACCATCGATTTCGACCATCCGGCCATCGGCCGCCAGAGCCGCGAGCTGACCCTGAGCCCGGAGAAGTACGTGCGCGAACTGGGCGTGGCCCGGACCTTCTGCATGGAACGGGACATCGAGTTCATGCGCTCCCGCGGACTGGCCAAGGGCGGCAGCCTGGACAACGCGGTGGTGTTCGCCCCGGACGGCCCGCTCAACGATTCGCTGCGCTTCGAGGACGAGGCGGTGCGGCACAAGATCCTGGACCTGCTCGGCGACCTCAAGCTGCTGGGCGCGCCCCTGCAGGGGTTCGTGGAGGCGAACCGCGCCGGCCACGCCCTGCACGTGGACCTGGCCCGGGCGATCCTGGCCGACGAGGACGCCTGGACCATGGACGAGGCGGAGCCGCTCAAGCCCGGCCGCCAGCTCTTCGGCCACGGCCTTTCCGCCGCCCACGCCATTCCCGCCTAGTCAGGTTATCCTGGGACGGTGAGTCTCCGGCCCAAGCCTGATCCTGATCGCGCCACCCACCCGCCTGCCGGGCGTGGCTTGGCCGCGCGCCTGGGCGCCCCGGAAGGGGGCGTGCTGTGCGGGCCGTCGCTCCCGGCCCTGCTGGAGACCGTCCTGGCGGCCATGCCGAGCGGCCGGGTGTTCCTCGCCCCGTCCCTGGCGCCCGCCTGGATCGGCCGGATCGAGGCCAGGGGCGGCCGGCCCCTGCCGCTGCCGGACCAGGACCCCGCCACCCTGCGGGAGGCGCTGGCCTCGGCCTCGGCCACCGACCAGCTCTGGCTGGATCTGGGCGGGGACGCCGGGGTTGCCGAGGAAGCCGTGGCCGGGTTCCTGGCCCTGGCCGGCGGCCTGGCCGGGCCGCTGGTGGTCCTGCTGCGGGATGACGATCCGGCCCGGGCCCGCAGCCAGCGGCTGGCGGTGGACCGCCCCGGGCGCGTGCTCCTGCTGCGGGATGGCGCCGGCGCCCGGGCCTACGCCCTGGGCCGGCCCCCGCTGGTGCGGGAACTGGCCGCGGCGGCGGGTTGGGACGCCGCCGGCGCCGGGGTCGAACCCCTGGACGGGGGCGGCGCCAGCCTCCTGGTGCTGGATGTCGACGGGGTGCTCATCGATCCGGGCCGGGCCTTCATGGAAGCGGTGGCCGGGGCCCTGGGCGACCTGGCGCCGGGCATGGCCTGGACCGACGGGGACTACCTGCGGCTCAAGCGGGCCGGGGGCTTCAACAACGATTTCCGGCTCGCCGCCGGCGCCCTGGCCCTGGCCGAGGGCGCCGCCGGGGACCGGCTGGAGGCGCGGATCCGGGACCACGAGCCGGCCTGCCGGGTGGCGGTGCGCGGGCACTATGCCCGCAGCCGGCGGCTGGAGCGGCCGGTGGTGACCCGGGCCCAGCTCGCCGGCGCGGGCGTCCCGCTCGCCATCTTCACCGGGAGGCCCCCGGAGGAACTGGGCTTCGCCTTCGAGGTGCTGGGCTTCACCCTGCCGGCGGTGGGCGACAGCGCTCCCCACCTGCGCAAGCCGAGACCGGAAGGGCTGATCCAGCTGGCGGACGCGTACCGCGCCCGGCGGATCACCTTCGTGGGCGATTCCCGGGACGACGCCGCCGCCCTGCGGGGGGCGCGGGAGCTGCGTCCGGAGCTCGAATGGCGGTTCGCGGCGGTGGGGCCGGACCGCGCCCTGATCGCCCTGGATGGGGACCCGCGGGCCGCCACACTGATGGATCTGTTGGAAAGCGGGGAACTCCCATGATCACCCTCATCCACTGCGACACCGAGAGCCTCACCTCCCTGGAAGGGGCCGTGGGCCGTATGGGCTTCGGCTCCTGCCGGGCCGTCCGGCCGGACCAGGCCGCGCCTTCCGGACCCATCATCCTGACCGGGGCCGGCCCGCTGGACTCTGCCTGCGCCCAGCTCAAGGCGTCCGGCTGGTGGCGCGAGCTGCCCCAGCTGGCCGCCAACGGCCGGCCGGTGCTGGGCATCAACCTCGGCCTGCACCTCCTGGCCGAAGGCAGCGAGGAATCGCCCCGGAGCGCCGGGCTCGGCCTGATCCCCGGGATCGTCCGGCGGCTGGGGCCCGGGGTCAAGGTTCCGCACTGGGGCTGGTCCCCGGTGCGCCAGCTGCGGGACCATCCGCTGTTCCCGGAAATCCGGGGCGGCTGGCTGTTCTTCGCCCACTGCCACGCCCTGGAGCCCAGCACCGAAACACTCAGCATCGCAGTGCACGGCAGGCCCTTTTCGGTCATGGAGTGCCGCGGCCGGGCGGTGGGCATCCAGGCGCACCTGGAGAAGTCCGGCAGCTTCGGCCTGGCGCTGCTGGAGAAGACCTTGACGGTCCTGGGCGAGCAACCGGCCCCGGCATCCACCACCGGCTGCAACTGAGGGCACACCATGGACGCCAAGCGCATCATTCCGGTCCTCCAGATCCGCGCCGGCCAGGTCGTGGAATGGCCGGGCTCCGCCCCGTCCGGAGCGGGCGGTCCCGCCGGCTGGGCCTGCCGGCTCGAGCGGGAAGGGGCCGATGGCATCCTCTTCCAGGAGCTTCCGGGCGGCGGCGGCCGCGCGGCCTGGATCCGGGAAGTGGCCGGGGCCCTGTCCATCCCCTTCGCGCTGGAAGCGCCGTTCCGGGACCTTGCGGACCTGGCGGAAGCCATGGAGGCCGGCCTGGACAAGGCGGTCCTGGCCGCTCCGGCGGCCGCCGAGGATCCGCTCCTGGCCGCCGCGGTCCGGACCTTCGGCCGGCCCCGGCTGTCGGTGGCGGTCGACGCGGTCCTGGAGGCGGGCTCCTGGCGGGTGGCCCTGGCCGGAGGGGAAGGGCGGGACGCCCTGGCCTGGATGGCTGAGCTGGAGCAGCGCGGGGCCGGGGAGATCCTGCTGCGGGCCACGCCGGAGGCGGAGGCGGCGGCGGAGCTGGTCCAGCCGGGCGCCCGGCTGGCGGTGCCGGTCGTGTTCCGCTCCGCGGGCGACCGGGCCCTGGCGGCCGAGGCCCTGCTGCATGGGGCCGAAGGGGTGGCCTTCCCGGCCGGCGCGGATACGTCCGATTCATGGAAAGCCGCCCTCGGCGTCCACGGCCTCGCCGTCCGGCAATGAATCCCCGGTACAGACCGGCGCCGCCCATTGGGGCGGCGCCGGTTTTCCGCGGTGCCAAGCTGGCACCTCGGGGTCTCGCCATGGCAGCTAGAAAATAGGATCGCCGGGCTTGCGGCGCCAGGCTTCGGCGCGGCCCTTGCCGGTCTCGGGCTTGGGCTTGCCCTCCTTGGCGTTGGCCAGGCTCTCCAGCAGGCTGCCGCCCACGCGGGTCGCGGCCGCCCGGGTGATGGAGGGGGTGTGCCGGACCGGAGGCGCCTCACTGGCCGTGGCGTTCTCCTTGGCTTCGTCGACCTGCTCTTTCAGACGCTTTTCGTACCAGAGCTTCCGCTTCGGGTCGAGCACCCGCATCTGCTTCGCGCCGCCGCTCTTGCGAGCCAAGACGGGCTTGGGTTTCAGTTCTTTCCTGTCCTCCCGGAGGTTGGACTCAGGATTGGAGGCTTCCTCCAGGATCTTGGCGAGGTCTGCCAGGCTTCCAAGGCCGCGCTGCTTGCTCATGTGATGACGGAACTCCTCTGGGGGGCCTGCACGCTGGCCCAATGTTCAAGCCTACCCCCATCGGGTCGGGGGACCAAGCTCAAAAAACAAGCAATTGCTACTTCTCGGCGACGCGCAGCGCGCCGCGGGCGATCATCAGTTCTTCGTTGGTGGGGATCACCGCCACCGAGACGGTGGATTCCGGCGTGGAGATCAGGCGGCCGAGCTTGCTCCGTTTGTCGTTGAGATCGGTGTCGAGCCTCACGCCCAGGTAGCCCAGGCGCTGGCAGACCCAGGCGCGGAGCAGGTTGGAGTTCTCGCCGATGCCGCCGGTGAAGGTGATGGCGTCGACCCCGTTCATGGCGGCGGCGTAGCTGCCCACATACTTGAGCACGCCGTACCAGAGCGTCTCCAGCGCCAGCCGGGCGCGCTTGTTCTTGCCCATGACCTCCTCGACCTCGCGGCAGTCGGAGGAGACCCCGGAGATGCCCAGCAGGCCGCACTTCTTGTTCAGGAGATTGGCCAGGCCCTTGCTGTCCAGGCCTTCCTGGTCCATCAGGGTGGTGAGCGCGCCGGGATCCACGTTGCCGCAGCGGGTGCCCATGATGACCCCTTCCAGCGGGGTGAGCCCCATGGAGGTGTCGACGCACCTGCTGTTCTCCACGGCGGTGATGCTGCTGCCGTTGCCCAGGTGGCAGGTGATGATCTTCATCTGGTCGAAGGGGCGGTCCAGCAAGGCGGCGGTGCGCTCCGCCACGTACTGGTGGCTGGTGCCGTGGAACCCGTAGCGGCGCAGGCCCAGTTTCTGGGTCAGCTCGTAGGGCAGGCCGTAGGTGTAGGCGTAGTCGGGCATGGTGTGGTGGAAGGCGGTGTCGAACACCGCCACCTGGGGCACGCCGGGGAACATCTCCTGGGCGGTCTGGATGCCGGAGACGCTGGGGGGGATGTGCAGGGGCGCGTAGAACGTCAGGGCTTCGATCTCCGCCAGCACCGAGGGGGTGATCAGCTCGGGGTCGACGAAATGGCCGCCGCCGTGGACCACCCGGTGGCCCACCGCCCCCACTTCCATGTCGCCGACCAGGACGGTCTTGTGCAGCTGCTCCATGATGGCGGCCAGGGCCTTGCGATGGCCGTTCATGTCCAGTTCCAGGCGCCCCTTCTCCCCCTGGATGGTCCAGCGGATGAAGCCTTCCGACATGCCGACCCGCTCGGCGATTCCTTCTGCGAGGGTCTCCTCTTTGTCCATGTCCATCAGGTTGAATTTGAGCGAAGACGAACCGGCATTGAGGACCAGGATCAGCACGAGGGACTCCTATTAAAGCGCATCGCCCCCAGTTTAACCCGCAATCCCCTCATATCCTCGCTGGGTCGGCGGGTTTATGCCTTTCGTCACCGGCCGCGGGGAATCCGCGCCGACAGGGTCCCGGCCTCGCACAACAGCGTGGCGTCCAGGGCGGAGCCGGCGCGCGCGGCCCAGCGGCTGCAGATGTCCAGCGGGCGGTCCTCGGCGCCGGGTCCGAGGCTTTCGGGCAGCGCCGGGGCCGGCGACCACTGGAATCCCCAGCCGGTCGGCCCCGCGTTGCAGTGGATGTTCATGACGGCGCCCTTGGCGAACGGCATGACCTGCCGGGTGACGGCCCTGACATAGCCCCGGAGCAGCTTCCCGGGCCACTGGTCCCACTCGGGGGCGCCTTCGAAGACCAGCTCGAACCGGCTCCGGAACAGGGTGCCCATGGGCTCCAGCTCTTCCATCACCTGCTCCCGCCACGCTTCGCCGGGTTCCAGGGAATCGTCGGGCAGGGTCGCCATGGTCAGGTGCCGGCACCGCTCCAGGGTGGCGATGCCTTCGTCGATCACGGCCTCCAGGCGCTGCCGGTCCCGCTGGCTGATGGGCTGGCCGGGAAGGTTCAGATCGACGATGCCCTTGACCCCGGCCAGCACGTTGGCCATGTCGTGGAGGGTGGATCGCATCAGGAACTCGGATGATTTATCCATACACTCCATCTTTCTGGCGTGGAAGCATCTCAGCCGGTAGACTGCTATTAAAATAGTAGCTTGGAAAGGTCCGGGTCATATGCAGCCAGAGACCAAAAAATTGGGCGTATTGCTCATAGAGGCGGGTCTGATCACGGCCGCCCAGTTGCAGGAGACCCTGCGCCACCAGAAGCTTTCCGGAGAGCGCCTGGGCAGCACCCTGGTGGCGGAGGGCATCATCAACGAGGATTCGCTGATGGATTTCCTGGCCCGGCAGACCGGAGTCCCCCGTCTCGACGTGAAGAACCTTGAGATCCCGCCGCCCGTGCTGCAGCGGATCCCGCGCCGGCTGGCGGAGCAGATGAACATCCTTCCGGTGGCCCTGAAGGAGCCCAAGTCGCTGGTGCTGGCCATGGCCGACCCCATGGACCTCAACGCCGTGGACAGCGCGAGGTTCGCCTCCGGGATGAACATCGAACCGGTGGTGGCGGGCCACACCGCCCTGCGCCAGGCCATCGCCGAGCACTACAACCGGCTGGCGACCTGGACCCCGCCGGTCCTGGCGGACCCGGTTGTCGGCAACACGCCGAGCGGAGGCCTGCCGGTCCCGTTCGAGCTGATGATGACCCCGTTCGAGCCCCAGCCCGACCCGAAGGATGCCCGGGCGCCGCTCCCGGTCGCCGGTTCCCGGGACGACCTCAGCCCCTTCAGCTTCTTCACCGACCCCAAGGCCACCCAGCCCTCGGCCGCCGCCCAGGTCCCCAGGCCCGCGTCCCAGATCATCCACCAGCGCTCGGCCATGTCCGAGCAGGTGCGCCCGCTGGAGGAGTACGGCACCCGCGCCCTGGTCCTCGGCCTGGTCAAGATGCTCCAGCGCAGGGGCATCCTGGGCCAGGACGAGCTGCAGCGCTACATCACCGTCCTCGCCGAAGCCCGGGAGATCGACCCGGACAAGTGATCAGACCGGACGGTGGCTCGGCTTGTCGAGGTCGTTCTGGATGGCCTCGAGCTTCTTCACCGGGCACCCGCCGGTCTTGCAGGAGCCGCACCCGGAGCCGCAGCCGCCGCCCAGGGCCGAGCGCAGGATGTCCTTGAGGAAATAGAGGACACAGAGGATGGCGAGAGCGAGGGCGATGCAGGATTGGACGGTCATCGGAACCTCACGCGAAGCCCAGGGCGTGGCCGCCCAGGACGGTGAACCAGGCCATGAGCCAGGCCAGGCCCAGGCCGTAGACGAGGCTGAAGCCGGTCCAGAGGAGGCTGCGGGTCTCCTTGAGGATCATGCCCACCGTGCCCAGGCACGGGGTGTAGATGAGGGTGAACACCATGAAGGCCAGCGCCGTGAGCGGCGTCAGGCCGGAGCGGGACAGCAGGGCCGCGCGCAGGCCGCCTGAGCCGTCGCTGACCTGGCCGCCCTCGGTATGGTGGATCACCGCCATGGTGCTCACCACGATCTCCTTGGCCACGAACCCGGCGGTCAGGGCGATGCTGTCCTTCCAGGCCTCGGGCCGGGAATGGTCGGGATCCAGGATCGGCGCCAGGGCCGGCTGCAGGGTCTTGCCGATGTTGGCCGCCAGGCTGGTGTTCACCACCCGGCTCTGGTGGGCCATGGCCAGGTCGTCCAGGCGGCCGGCTTCCTCGGCGGGGGGCAGGCTGAGGGACCGGACCGCCGCCTCCTGGCGGTGCAGTTCTTCGCTCCAGGAGCGGTTGGAAATGCCAGGGTAGTGGGAGAGGAACCAGATCAGGGTGGCCCCGGCCAGGATGGTGGTGCCGGCCCGGCTCAGGAATACGCTGCCCTTCTCCCACATGTGGATGAGCGTGCTCTTCAGCACCGGCAGCCGGTACGGGGGCAGTTCCATCACGAACGGGGCGTTGGCGCCCCGGAACAGGGTGAGGCGCAGGGCCTTGCCCATGAGCATGGCCAGGGCGAAGCCCAGGAAGTGCATCGCCAGGATCGCGAAGGCGGCCTGGACCGGGCGGAAGAAGGTGCCGGCGATGAGGATGTAGATCTGCAGCCGGGCGGAGCAGGACATCAGCGGGGCGACCAGGATGGTGATGAACCGGTCCTCCCGGGCCTCGATGGTGCGGGTGGCCTTGACCGCCG
>Ga0316217_10005577_pt1 | contig 12960 bp, 14 predicted proteins | sample 1anoAmetaG_FD_203633 | JGI IMG/M metagenome (GOLD analysis project Ga0316217, IMG submission 203633) | Freshwater microbial communities from Trout Bog Lake, Wisconsin, USA - 1anoA | ecosystem: Environmental > Aquatic > Freshwater > Lake > Hypolimnion/Profundal zone | place: USA: Wisconsin...
TGCGCTTGCAACCAACTCAACCGGTTCATCTAATACGGGCATTGGTTATGAAGCACTTTATGCGCTAAGTACTGGTAGTACTAACACAGCGCTGGGTGCCCTGGCCGGTGCAACTAACACTACTGGCATAGGTAATACCTATGTAGGTGCCGGTGCTGGTGCTTTGGCAGGTGCAGGGTTGAACAATTACACCGCGCTTGGTGCGGGTGCAGGTAATGCTGCAGCGGCAAGCAATTACGTTGACATCGGAAACACAAGTGTAACTGTTATCAGGGGACAAGTAGCAATGACCACCTATAGTGACGGCCGTGTTAAAGATGATGTGCAGGAGAATGTTCCGGGGCTTGCCTTTATTACCAGATTGCGCCCTGTAACTTATACTTACAACATTCATCGCGAAAACGAGATTGTGAATGGCACGCCCGATACCAGTAACTGGGTGGGCAAGTATGACATTGAGAAAATACGCCAAACAGGTTTTATTGCGCAGGAAGTAGAACAGGCCGCCAATGAAACAAATTTTGATTTTAGCGGTGTTCATAAACCCAATGCAGCTAACGACCTTTATGGTTTGAGATATTCGGATTTTGTGGTGCCGATGGTAAAAGCTATACAGGAGCAGCAGAAGATGATCGATGATCAGAAAAAGACAAACGATGAACTGCTGCAAATGATTAAGCAATTACAGCAACAGGTTGAAGAACTGAAGAAGAAATAAAGGCTGCGTTTTGAGCCTTTGCATGTTATTAACCAGTCTGGAATGAAACTGTTTTGTAAACTCCCCTTTAGCAGGATATCAATTGACGAGGCCGGTAATGTATGGCCCGCCTGCTGCCCTGATTGGGTGGCGTTTCCGATGGGGAATATTTTTAAGCAGAAGTGGGAAGATATATGGTATGGCGATGATGCCAAAAGATTCCGAGATTCGATGTTCGACGGGTCGTTGAAATATTGCGACCGGGGTTGGTGCCCTTATATCGGTAATGCTGAGGCCGGTATAAAAGATCACCAGGTAATTCCACTTAAAGACAGCCCCAGAGATTGGACGCCTGCACCACCTGTGCACGTTAATTTAAACTACGACCATACCTGTAATTTAAGGTGCCCCTCGTGCCGCAGCGAACTTATTCATTACCGTGGCGAGGATCTTAAAAAAGTGCAATACATACAGGATTATGTTGAGCGGCAGATATTGCCAACGGTTGAGTCGGTTGCACTAACCGGTGTAGGAGACCCCTTCATGAGCCAGGTGTTCCGTAACTTTCTCATTCATTTTGATAAGCATAAGTATCCTAATATAAAGACCATACATTTTCATACCAACGGCCAGTTGTTTGATGAGGAGATGTATGGTAAAATGAAAGGCCTGCACCATTTAAATCTTTCAACTGATATTTCGATAGACGCAGCCAGTGCTGATACTTATAATAAAGTAAGGCCGCCCGGCAACTGGGACAGGTTAATGAAGAACCTTCAGTTTATTAAGGGGTTGGATAATCTGGTGCTTTTGGGTATAAGCATGGTTGTGCAGAAGCAGAACTATATGGAAATGCCTGCTTTTATTGAGTTGGGAGAATCGTTGCAGTATAAAAACAGAAGTTCGTATGTGGAATTTAAAAGGTTAAGACACTTTAGCCAGGTTAGTGAGCAGGAATATAAAAGGATAAGTATTGATGACATGGATGAGGCGATGAAACAGGATTTCAGGAACGTGCTTGGCAAGGTTGAAGTAAAAAGGAAATATAACGCTAACCGCGGTATAAGGCCGGAGATAAACCACAACCTGCAGGATTATGTGATTCCTCAAAAAGAAAACACGTCAGCATTAGAGAAGTTGACTAGCCTAATCTCTTCGAAGGATATATTTTCATTTCTCAGATCGTAATTTGTATTGCAATACACATGCAGAAAAAGGGCATACTCAAATCTATCTATTCTTATTTGTTCGGGCAAGACAGGTTGCTGAAAAGATCAAAGGTGTTCTGCATGTCGGCGTGGGTGCAGTTGCATGCCCAAACAGATGGTAAGGTGGCGCCGTGCTGCATGTCGTGCGTTTATGATGGTAATGAGGTGGGTGATCTTAAAAAAAATCCTGACCTGAATGCCGCTTGGAATTCTGAGAACATGAAGAAGTTGCGGAAACGTATGCTGCGGGGTAAAAAGAGCTCTATCTGCCTGAACTGTTACCGGTACGAAAAGCTGGGCAGGGTAAGTGAACGGCAGCAGTATAACCGCGATTACGAAGCGTATTTTAACCGGATAGAGCAAACTGCGGCGGATGGAAGTTTACCCGAGGTAAATGTGCCGCTGATCGATATCCGGTTTTCGAATAAATGCAATTACAAGTGCCGGATATGCAGTAGTGCTTATAGTTCATTATGGTACGAAGAGGAACAGAAGCTGGGCATGGTGCCGGTGGCTGATGAAACAAAGCAGATGAAACCGGCCACTGAAAGTGAGATATTCTGGGAGGGGTATAAAAAAATGCTGCCGCATGTAAAGCGGCTTCATTTTGCCGGTGGTGAGCCATTGTTTATGGATGAACATTACCAGAGCCTGGAACACCTGGTAAGCATTAACAATAAGGATGTAATACTGAGTTATAACACCAATTTTTCAACCCTGCGCTATAAAAAATATAATGTTATAGAGCTGTGGGCCCGGTTTAAGCGTGTAGAGATATGGGCCAGTCTGGATGGTATGTTTGCAAAAGGCGATTATCAACGCAAAGGCCAGAAATGGGAAAAGGTAGAGGAGAATATCAGGGAGGTGCAGCAAAAATGCCCGAATGCTTTGTTTGGCGTTAATGTAACGTTGAGTAGTTTGAACGTGCTGGATATACCTGACTTTTATAAATACATGGTTGAAAATAAACTGGTGCAGCCCGACCGTATGAATTTGTACCTGTTATTTGCCCCGCTTGAGTTTAACATTGTAAACCTTACGCCTGCCCTTAAAGCTAAAGTAGAGCTGCAATTTGAGGAATTTGATAAAAATTATTTAAGCACGCTTCCCGATAGCCAGCATATCAGAAACCACATCAAGGCTGTTATTGCCCACATGCACAGCAAACCCGAACCGGGGCATTTTAATTTTTACGAGCGCGTAACCAAACTGGATGCCATCAGGGAAGAAGATTTTCTTTCGGTATATCCGGAGTTGAGTGAGATGATGATTGTAAAGAAGTAAGACTGGTTTTTTCTCCTTACCTATTTATGAGCTGCTGACAGGCAGATAAAAGTTATCGGAAGTTTCGAGGGTGCTTTGCGCAATATATTCGGGGGCATGTGTATCAAGGTCCTGAAGAATGATAGGTATGGGACCCTGAAGTGCCATAGCGAAGAAGATATCTTCAGTGATGTTATCTGTAAGATGTATTTTAATGCCTTCAATTAAGGTGGTATAATGCTGAACTTTTTCCTGCAGTTCAGCAGGGCTGAGGGTGTTTGAAGAGGCCAGATGCGCTTCGATTTTGCCGTAAAGCTCCTTACGCATATCATCGATATTGCCGATGGTGAGTTTTACTTTCTTTTTTACCGGTTGCTTTATCGAAGGTTGGTAAGCAACTTCAGGTTCTGCTACACCTAATGCTCTCATCACTTTATTGTAGATGGTGTTGTGCTTTGCTTTGTATACTTCGGGTGTTTCAATGCGCTCCCATTGGTCGAGCAGAAAGTCCTTATCCTTTTTGGTCCAGGAATGGAAATATTTTACGTAAAGGGGATCGCCCATGTGAAAGGTGAAAGCGCCCTTGCGCTGCTGGCGGATTGATTCAAGTACTTCAATCAGCAATAAGAAGCGTTTTTTTCTTTTCTCCAGCGTGCTTTCCAGCCCGGCCCAGTGGCCTGTGGCTGATGAAAGATACTGCACCATGCCCGGCTTATCGTGCATGTATTTTGCGTTAGGGCCAAAAGCGTTTGCCGTTACGTGGCTCAGTATTTCGGGGTTTTTGATGAACCATTGCAGGGTCTCATCAAAATCAGCATCACTCTCGGTAGGGTAGCCGTAAATAATCCACGATTCGGTTTTGATGCCCTGGTAGGCGAACATGCGGCACATTTTATCGGCATCGTCATAGCGCGATGATTTACCCATTTCTTTTTGAACGCGGGAAGAGAAACTTTCAACCCCCAGCGATACGCGCTCCATACCCGAGCGGCGCAGTTTATTCAAAAAAGGCTCTGTAATTAAACGTTCAACGCGGGTACCATAAACACTCCATGGCATTACCAGGCCTTCGGCAATGGTAAGGTCGCAGTATTCATCCAACTGGCGCATAGTCTTTGACGATATTAACGAATCATCATTGAACATATACTCCTTAATATTATATTTTTGTACGTTGTGTTTCAGTTCATCAAAAACATTGCGGCCGCCCCGCGAACGTTGTGTAAGGTGATTCCATTTGTTTTCGCAGTAATTGCAATTTAATATGCATCCGCGCGAAAACAGCAATGGCAATTTATCGGGGCAGGCATAGGCTTTGCGGTCGAAATCGGTGAAATCGGGATAAGGTATCAGATCGATATTCTGCAAATTGGTGTGGCCCGTATATTGAAACTCTCCATCAGCATCTTTAAACCAAAGCTGCTTTAGTTTGGTAAAATCTTCTTTATGCTCATAACATTTTACAAACTCAACCAGGGCCTTTTCGCCTTCACCCTCAATAATATAGTCTGAAAAAGTAAAGGCTTCTTCTATGCAGCCCATGTTTTCGCGGGTAAGGCTGGGGCCGCCGGAAACTATCATTACATTGGGAAGAAGATTGCGAACTTCTTTAGCTACTAAAGATGAATTGAAAATATTTGAGCCTAACAAACTAAAACCCACCACATCGGGCTTTTCATCGCAAATCTGTTTGGCCCAGTTTTTATAAAGTTTGGGATGCTGCTGAATATAAGCCTCGGCACCCTTATCGCCCAGGGCTGATACCATCATGGGCCTGAACTGCACCGAGAAATCTATGCACCTGCAATCGTAGCCGGCTTCCTGCAGGCTCGATTTCAGGAACGCCATAGCCAGGTGGGGAGTAACTGATTCCCAAACGGGCGCTAAAGCAAGGACAACTTTCATATGGCAGATTGATACTGGTAAAATTGCAGAAAATAAACGAGTTGCCATAGCTGAGGCGCCCGGGGTTTGATGTAAACATTTGCCCCGGCTTGCGGGGGAAAGACAGAGGGTAGCAGATTGCCTTAGTTGTCAGGCTGCTGATTGGCCATCTTATTGGTTACGCTTTACCATATGTGTAACAGCCTGAGCTTAAATCAGTGAAATGATTATTCTTACAATTCATAAAAAAATAACAATGAAAAAACAAGTTGCCGGAGTTACATTCATTGCTTTAGTTATATCATTGATCCTATCAAGTTACAGGGAAGGGCCTGCCTTATCGCATGGTTGGGATTGCACCGGTGCCGAGACCGGACTTCAGAATCCTTCGGGTTGCAGTTCGGGTAGCGGATGCCATGCCTCGTCAGCTACTGCAGGAATAACGGTAGCCCTTGAGCTTGATTCTGCCGGGGTGCCTGTTACAAAATATGTTGGGGGAAAAACATATAGTGTAAAGATTACAGGCACTAATACTACCAGCACTTCGCTGCCCGGTTTTGGTTTTCAAATAAGCAGCATAAAAGATAGTACCGCCCAGGTAACACCTACCAATGAAGGTACCTGGGGAACGCCTACCGGTGGATTACAATATGCAGCTCCGCAATCAGGTAATTTTGTGCTGAATATTATTGAACAGAGCAACACCTTAACAGCTACTACTGGTGGCGGGGCCCAGGGTTCTACCTACGTAAGGAGTATAAGCTGGACAGCGCCGGTGGCAAGTACCGGCACTATATCTTTCTGGGCAGCCTTAAATGCCGTTAACGATAACAACAACGCTGATGAGGGAGATAAATGGAATGTAAACCACCTGGTGGTTGATGAGGAAGATTCGGCTGTGGTTGTTCCTAATGGGGTGACCACGCTGACAGAGAACAATAATGTCAGATTGTATCCTAACCCGGTTGGAAATGAATTGAACCTGCAATGGGCTAATGCGCAAGCCGGAATTTATACTGTATCTGTTTATAATGTAAGCGGGCAGTTAGTTGCTACTCAAAAAGCAGAACTTAACGCAACGGCAAATAACCTTAGCCTGAACAGTGCAAACTGGGCTGCTGGTATTTATATTTTAAACCTTGAGGCGGGAAACACGCGCCAGGTGTTTAAGGTGGTTAAGCAATAAAAGAAATGGGCCGGGGCAGTACCCTACATACCACCACCGGCTTGGTTTCCCTCAAAAAATTGAAAGCCCATGTAACGGGCATAACTTAATTGCACGGTGCCTTTTAATAGGTTGCCGTGCATTTTTGTTTAAATGCTTTTTAAAAATTAAAATGCTGTAAATGGATTGAGGCAATGGCCACCTGTATACAGCAAACGGTGACTGATACTATAGACAAGGGCTTCAAAAAAAAGGTTGCATAGAATAAAATGATATTGCGTAAATATTTCAGCGAGCAGGCAGATGCCGGTACGTTGTAATGATATATGAATAATTAAACTATTTGTGTTTTCTTCTTCCGCATTGGTATTCATTACAATGTACAGCCGGGGTTTAAATATTTATTGAAAAATAGTTTACTAACGCGCGCAATAAAGTTTTATATACCCCCGTTCAATTAACAAATAACCCGAATGAAGCCAGCGCTACTTCACCAAACCCATACCCATGAAAGCGATGCTTTTACCAGCACTATTGCTGGCGGCTATTTTATTGCCCGGCTTTGCACATGGGCAAAATTCAGATTCTGTAGCTTTAATTAAGAAGCAAATTTTTGCCCGGCAAGACGGCAACTTTTCGTTGGGTGTGCGTAACAACGTAAACATTTTTACTGATGCACCAAGGTCTGTTGGCGAAGGGCTGGGAGCCTCGGCCAGGATACAGCTCATTAACCGGTTGAACACTGAATGGTTTGCCGATGTTATATCCAGTAATTTATATGGCAAGGCCCACCGCACCGATATTCATATTGGCTGGAATGTGATGTTCTACCTGCTTGACCCGAAAGGATTTACCCGGAAGTTTACGCCATTTTTAGCAGCAGGCCATTGTTTTGATTATACGGGTATTACTATGAACGGTGAGCACGGCCTGTCGAAAGCTAAGGGCAGTACTGCCGTGCAAATGAGCGTTGGCTGCCATTACAATATTACGCCACAGTTTGATATTTCGCTTACTACCCTGTATGACCTGCACCTTGGCAATGACGTAGACAGCGAACTGGAGCCTGATGGAACGGTAACGCTGGTAGACCATAAGAGCGCAGGTTTGGAAGGGCATGTAATGGTTATTTTAAGTGCACACTATAAAATTTTAAAGCTATGGAAACCAAGAAAATCATCGTCCTCGTTTTGGGCTTAGGCCTGGTGCATTGCTTGCAGGCGCAGACTATAAGCGAAGACCGCACCGGTTATTTCAGAGCACAGGGTAATGTTGCCGTGGGTTATTTGTTTGCTGAAAGGCAGCCCGGTGCTTATGTTCAGGGAGATATGGATTTTTTTATAAAGAACCAGATATCAATTAACGGTGCTATCTGGTATTTTATACCGGTAACCCGCAACCCGCTGGGTATAAAGGCCAATCACTCGTTACTATGGGGCTTTAATTACCATTTTCTGAAAACCGGAAGGGCAGATCCGTTTATTGGTTTAACACCGGGGGTATCGCTAGTGCGTGTGGCTTATGCTGATGCAGAGAACACGGTTAAGCTTACGCCTTATGGGCCGGCACCTTTGTTTTCGGTTGCGGTGGGGTGCAATTATTATGTAGGCACTATTTTTAATTTTTATATCAAAGCGCAGGGTATGGCGGGTGAGTTTTTCGGTAACGCGCCCCAGCCTTCTCCACTATATGAATTGCGACTTACTGCAGGCCTGGGGTTTGATGCACATTTCTGGAAGCCCGGTGCGGCAAAAAGGCTGGTGCAAAAGCATACCACTGAATACGGGCCGGAGTTGCTGTGATGTTTGGGTGTTTAATTGGCTCAGGAACTAATTATACACCGGCTTTATGAAGCAGGTCTAGTACCTGTTGTTCTATCAGGTTGCGCACTTTATTGAATTCAGCTTCATTCATATTGCGGGGGTCGGGTATGCTCCAGTCTTCGCGGTTCTTCGCCGGCACAAAAGGACAGGCATCGCCGCAGCCCATGGTTACCACATAATCAAACACCACATTGGGTAGTTGTGTCAGAGATTTTGATTCGTGCGCCGATAGATCATAGCCCAATTGCTGCATAGCAGCCACTGCCTTTGGATTGACCTTGCCCGATGGAGCAGAGCCTGCACTGTAAGCGTTTACCTTGTCTTTGCCATGTATAATGGCAAAAGCCTGTGCCATCTGGCTTCGGTTGCTGTTTTCGATACAAACAAATAGCAAATTCTTTTTCATGGATATTGAATGGCAATTTATTAAATAAATCTTCTAACCGCCGCTTTATAGGCCGTATAATGTTGCCCATGCATTTTAAGCAGAAAATCTTCTTCAACCCTTACCTGCACCTGTATAAGTATGTAACCTGTAACTGCCAGCAGCAAGGTAAATGCATTGGGTGTTACAAGGAATAGACCTGCAATTGATGCCAGCATACCAACGTAAATGGGATTGCGTGAGTAGTGAAATACGCCATCGGTAACCAGATCGGTTCTTTGCTGCAGGTCGATACCAACGCGCCATGATTTTTTCATGCTGCCTTGTGCTGCATATGTGCCTGCTAATGAAAATGCCAGTATTACAAGGCCTGTAATTTTGATTGTGTTATTATCGAGATAGTATATTGGCAAAAAATACGCATAGCCTGCAGGATACAGAGAATAAGCTGCCGCATAAATGCAAAGTAGCAGCATCCAGCATGAAAAGTATTTGCTTATAAGGCCGTGTACATCATCGGTGGCGGTAAGTACAACGGGGTTTTTGCCTATTTGCCGGCCAACATGCCAGGCGCGGATGACGATGAGCAAGAGAAAGTAGGCTATGCAGTAGGCTGGCAGGATGAATCGCAGATAGTTATTCATAGTGATTATTTGAATTTATTTGACAAAGCTAAATAATTAAATTAGGTACACCTAATTTAATTATTTAGTCGGCATTAAATTTATTCGGGAACTTAGTTTTATACGAATTGGTGGCATGCAGGCGCAGTTGTGACCCGGCATTTGGTGTAAGCATGCCGGGTTTGCTTAGTAGCTTAACAATCCGCCTATGGCGTATATGCTAAAAAATAAATTAAAGGATTGAATCTGCGGTGCCAGCTATTTCTGTGCAACTAAAAACCTTACTGAAGCTTTCAAGAAAATGAAGCTTGTAGTCGTCCATACTTACATTACGGTTTAGCTCTTTTTGGAGTGAGGTTACGCCTTTGCCTTCCAGTCCGCAGGGTACTATTTTATCGAAATAGGTGAGGTCGGTAGTAACATTAAATGCAAGGCCGTGCATGGTTATGTTGCGGCTGGCTTTTACGCCTATGGCGCCTATTTTACGGTCGTGGGGTATAGCTTTGTTGTTACGTAACCAGATACCAGCGGCGTTTTCAATGCGTTCACCCTTCAGTCCATAAGGGAGGAGTGAATTGATAATGGTTTCTTCAATATTCAATATGTATTGGGCAAGGCCCATGTGCATACTGTCCAGGTCGAGTATGGGGTAAACCACCAACTGTCCGGGGCCGTGGAAGGTTACATCGCCGCCGCGGTTAACGTGGTAAAACTCGGCGTGCAGGTCGTTATCGCTTACTAAAATGTTTTCGCGTTTACCGCTTTTGCCCAGGGTAAATACCGGAGGATGCTGGCAGAGTATTAAGTAGTTTTCTGTAGCATCTCCTTTTTCTTTGGCAGCTACATTTTTATGGAATAGTTTTTCCTGTAGTGTAAGAACCCGCTGGTAGGGCATTAAACCGGTATCAATTACATGCACGGTGTTTTCTAAAACGGTTTTCATTTTTTACGCGCCTCTTTGCTTTTCAGCTTTTCCTGTTGTATCAATTCTTTATACCTGAAGTTGTCGTAGGTTTTATTAAACTGCCTGTCGAGCTGCTCAACGGCTTTGATAAAACTGCCTATGTAAACGGGGGCATAAAACGGAAACGGCTCTCGGAGCTGTGTAAAGGTAGTATCGAGTATTACCAGGGCGCTTTCGCCGGCGGTTGTGTTAGATGGTTCGGTTGTGTATACCCCTGAATAATGATATTCATCGGCGCGTTCGTTTGTGGTGTATGAACCATATTCGGCTATCAGAAAGTAATCTTCCGTTAAATGAATAGATGTATCAGGCTGCATTTTCTCGTTCAGAAAAATATTCTGTTGGTGTTTCAGCAAAGCATCTGAGTTTTTGGCGTATATGAAATATACCTTGCAAAAAGTGAAGTAGTATTTAAATGCCTCCACTATTTTCTGGTTCATCTCGGCCCGGTCAGCTACTATTTTGTCGGCCAGTTCGGTCTTTCCGGCTCTGCGGTATGCCTCTACCGATTTGTCGTTCGTTTTTAAGCGGACAACCAAAGCGCCGTGTTTAAGTGCTTTAATCTCATCGGCAGCAGTGTACCGGTTGCTGGTATGGCGGGTATAAGAAGTATCAACGCCACCTGCAATGACGGTGGTGTTTAATAACAGGAATAATATGAAGCAGCTGTAACGCATTTATTTAAAGTCTTTGGCAATTTCTACAGGCACAAATTTTCCGACCTTTCCTTTGCCCCTGATTATTTCGCGTACTATGGTAGAGGAGATAGACGAAAGCTCGGGTTGGGCCAATATTAAAATGGTTTCGAGCTGGGGTAACATATCATGGTTAAGGTGGGCTATCGTTTTCTCGTATTCAAAATCGGCCGAGCTGCGGATACCGCGCAACAGATAGTTGGCTTTCTTCTTTTCGCAGAAGTTAACTGTAAGGCCTTCGTAGCTTTCTACCTTAATTTTCTTTTCGTCTTTGAATACCTGCTTAATCCATTTTATACGTTGTTCTAAAGAGAAAAGGGCCTGCTTTTGCGAGTTGCTGCCAATGGCAATAATGATCTCATCAAAAAGCGGCAAGGCGCGTTTTACTACGTCGGCATGACCGGTGGTAATGGGGTCGAACGAGCCGGGGAATACGGCAATTTTTTTACGGAATTGTACGGGGGCCTTTTTTTTAGTTGCCATTTGCGCTGGTTTGAATCAGGTATTAGTATCTGTATTTTCTTCGGTTTGCTCTTCGTTATCTTTGGGTACTTCGTTCACAAAGATAGAAAAGATGGTAGTTCCGTAATTTTTGCTGCGATAGAAGTGGGGGTGTTTTTCGAAGTTATGATCGGGGTTATGTTCAAGTATGAACCATCCTTCGCCTTCTACCAGTTTATAGTGAAAAATGAGGTCGGGTATGGTATCGAGGTTCTCCAGCGGATAAGGCGGGCCGGCAAATATTACATCGTACTGCTGATGGCTGTTTTGAATAAAGTCGAATACATCGCGCTGATAAACTTTAAGGCCGGTAAGCTTTAGTTCTTCCGCTGTTTTTTTTATAAAGGCAGCACAGCGCGGAAAAATCTCGATGGTGGTAATATCGGTGCAGCCGCGCGATGCAAACTCGTATGATATACTTCCGGTGCCGCCAAAAAGGTCGAGTACCTTGATGTTATCAAAATTAAAGTTGTGGTTTATAATGTTGAACAGGCCTTCTTTCGCAAAATCGGTGGTTGGCCGGGTTGGTATATTTTGCGGCGGCTGAAAGCGAATGGCTTTCAATTTGCCTCCTATAATTCTCATGTGCCCAGGTTGTAAAGATTAAAATGAAGATGTTTTGGAAAAATATCAAAAGCCCTTGAAAAATGCAGGTTCCCGGGAGTTCTTATAAAACTGATGAAGCGGAAATACCGGTAACACACGTCGTAAATTTTAGATTCAATATCCACTTCACCGCTTAATACCAGCTCGGTCTTTTCGCGGTCAATATTTAGCTGATCGCAGCAAAGCAGCAGAAAATAAATGAAGTCGGTTTGTGTTTTAAAGTCGTACCGGTTCATGATTTGCAGGTTACCCGATTCATTAAACACCAGCACATCGAAATGGTTTTGCTCAATATTTACAAATACCTTTTGCTGGCCTTTTTCAATAAAAGCAGGCAGGCTGTTAAGTAATGAGGAATTGATATGAACAATAGATGGTTGGTTGAACAGCCTGTTTAAGGTGTTTGTCAAAGTTGTATCCAGGCTGTAAACCATATGGAGGCCAAGGGCGCTGATGGGTTGGTTGAAATCGTTAACTGATTCTTTGGTGGGGAAAGTGAATGTATCGGGTAACAGGGTATAGGGGCCATCAACGCCGATAAAGGCTGTAGCGAAGGCTAGCTGCAAAATGTCGTCCTTTTCGAATATTTTTTCCAGCCTTTGGCATAGTTCATCGATGCCGGTTACATGGTGCAGGGTATACTCGCCAAAAAAGATGATCTGGTTATGGGATGTGGACTGAACAAAATAGCGGATATACTGCGTGCTTATACCCAGTTTAAGCACAAGTGACGCAGGTAACAAGGTTGAGTTGACCTCGCCAATACTTACAAACGCATTTTTGATCTGAGCCGATGACATGGCGCTAAGTTAAGTTTGTTATCAGTTAGTTGTTAGTGATTTGGAGGGTTTGTTTCGAATTACAATAGTCGGGGCAGTGCAAATGTTTGCGGTGGCTGTATTTAAACGGCATGTTTAAAGCCCTGGTGGTGTATAAAATTGATGTAGTATAACAACAGTGATATTGGGGAGCGAAGTTTTAAAGTTCTTATCGTTATTTACCATTAAAGATTTAGTTTGTTGTGCAAGAATGACAAGATAATTGCCCTAATAAGCAGGTAATAGCCGGTAGCTTTTTTGTGGCACATAGGTTTTGTAAATACTTTTCATTGCACAGATGTTATAGTCCGTGTTCAGCGATAGCATT
>Ga0316217_10005578_pt1 | contig 12958 bp, 20 predicted proteins | sample 1anoAmetaG_FD_203633 | JGI IMG/M metagenome (GOLD analysis project Ga0316217, IMG submission 203633) | Freshwater microbial communities from Trout Bog Lake, Wisconsin, USA - 1anoA | ecosystem: Environmental > Aquatic > Freshwater > Lake > Hypolimnion/Profundal zone | place: USA: Wisconsin...
GCTTGCGGGCCCGGGCGAGACGACTCCGAGGTAGAGCCCGGCAACGAAGACGATCGCAGCCGCAACGAAGGGGTTCTTGAGAATCTCCGGCATGGTCATTTCTCCAATACGACGGAAGATTTTCCGTCGTCGTGCAACAGAAGTTTTCCGCGGTGCCATTCGTCGCCGCAGGGGTCGACCTGGACGAACTCGTAAGGCACCTGGGGAAGGTCCTCGTTATCGGGGAGGACCTCCAGAACGCGCTTGCGCCCTTCCCTGTCAGCGCGCGGCATCGAAAAGGCGTAGACCCACGTCGACGCGTTGATGAGCTGCGGTGCGAGGTCCTGCAGGCGCTTGGCGTTCACGATCACGTCGACGTCCAGCTGTGCGCTCTGCAGGAAAAGACGCCGCCACGCGGATCCATCCTTCAAGCGGTGCGGGAGGTACGCGTCCGCGTCATCAAAAATGATCAGCGACGTCGGAACGGGTCGACGGGCGGCAACGGCCGCTTCGTTGTCCTCCACGATCGCTTCGATCAGCGCGTCGAGGTCCTCGGGCAGCGTGCCACCGAGAGATCCGCCCGGATCGATGATGACGGTACGTCCGCGAGCTCCCGACTCGAAAGCCTGACGCGCCAGCGCGGCCGTGAGCGTCGACTTCCCCTTGCGACGCGCACCGCAAATGATCACGACGCCGCGTTCGCGAGGACTCACGGCGTCACCGTGGCGTTCAAGCCGGCTTCGACCTGTGCGCGCAGACGAGCGCTCTCAGCCGGATCCGGCGCTGCACCTGGTGCGGGAGTCGGCCGCGGCGGTGGAGTGGCTGCGTTGCCGGCGACGAACGCCGTGTACTGAGAGAGGTACGTGCGCACCGCCTGGAAGCGTCCGAACTCGACGCCGGCGATCGCGATCCAGAAAAGAGTGTCCTCGGTGAGCCGCAGCTTCGCCATCTTCCGGATCAGGAGCGGACGGAGGGTCTCGCGGTCCTGAGGAGTGAGCTGCTGCAGGACGCAGAGGTCGTTCACGATTTCGGGCGGCGCGTGCTTTTTGGCGATCAGTGTGATGATGAGCGCGCCGGCCGTGTCGAGAAGGACGTACGCCGTGTTGACGTAGTACGCCGCGACTTCCTCGCCGAGCTCCGGAATTTCGTCCGGGTTTTCCTCCGCTGCAGGTTCCTTTTTCTTTTCGACCTTGGGCGGGGGCTTCGGAGCTGCAGCTTCGTCAGCCAGGTTGTTTCCGGCGCGCTGCGAGGGCGGTGGAAGTGGCGTCCCGCCGAACGGCTCTGCAGCAGCTGCAGAGACGGGGGCGGGAGTTGGTGCCGGCGCCGGCGTTGGAGCCGCTGGCGCCGTCTCTGCAAACGCTGAGGGGGCGTCGGCCCTCGTCTCAGACGTTCGAGAGACGGACTTTGTCCGAGGACGGCCGCGGCCGTCCCTTTTCGGTCGACCGTCGAGGGTCGTCCCGTAGGATTTTCGGTTGCCCGCACGCAGAGGACTCGGACGTGGGGCGGGTGTGCCTTTCACCTTTTCGACCGTGCCAGCCGGTGACCGGGAGCCTCCGGAAGCGCGTGTGTTTGTCGTTGAGGTCGTCATCACAGAGCGAATTATCGCACCCTGCGCGACTCTTGAAACCACGGAGAAACAAGCTGTTTTCACCTCATACGGGCACCGATGTCTACTAGGGAAAGTAGATTTTCGGAGCGTTGTACGATGCAGTTGCACGCACGGAGGAACCATGGCTGATGCGGATCAGGAGCTCCGAAGAGTGCCGCTCAAACAAGCGGCGGATCACAACGGCGTGACGCCGCAGTGGATGCGTTACCTCTGTCGTGAGGGACACGTCCTCGCGAAAAAGACGATCGGGGGATGGCGCGTCTACGTCGACAACGAGGGCGATCCGATCATCCCGGAAGGTCAGAGGGCAGCGTGATCAATTTCATCTTTTTCACGGTGGTCTCGTTCGGAGCCTCGTGCTTCATGGCGCGTTGGGCGTACGGCCGTGGACACGGAGACGGCCGGCGGTTCGTGATTCAGAAGATACGCCAGCGGGCGAGCGCGGTCCTCTCCGAAAAGGGGATGCGCGATTCGGAGTTGTCCCGCTGGCGCCGCTGCCTCTACGACCGGGCATTCATCGACGCGCGAGCGTCCGAACTCATCCGGATCACGAACGAGCTCGATCCGGAAATGAAGGTGCTTCCATGAGACTCGTTTCGATCGCCGCTCACGTCGTTCACTGCGCACGTCATGTGCCGCGGTTTCTTCGCATCCTCGATCGCGTCGCCTGTGCTTTCGTCGACGGTGAGATCGCGCGGCGCTGCGGCAACTGCGAAGGCCTCGGATTCGTCTGGACGATTCGCGACAAGCGCAACCGTCGGAGGATGAAGCCCTGTGTCAACTGCAACGGCCGCGGCGTGGTGTGCCACGCCGGGTTGCTGTGATCGTCGCGGTTCTCGACGCGAACGATAGGTCTCTCTCTCGACTCGACGCGGGTGCTGGCACTTCGGTAGCAGCTGACATCGATCGGCCGATGTGCTTAAAAAGCGCCGGCACTTTTTAAGCACATTCCTGCAGGAGCTTCCGCGCTCGATTTCCACTGAGCCAACACGGCCATCGCAGACGCGTCGCTGCAGGATCATTGCCCGCCGTCCTTCACGCAGTCGGGAGTGATCCACCCCCACTCCGATGCGCCCTGATCCGCGCCGGCGTCTCTATCGCAAAAGCAGAGACCGACGCATGCCGGTAGAATTTCGCACTCGCCCGCCTTTTCGCTGCAGCACGGTGCGCAGTTCACCAGGACCTGGTCAGGCGGTGGCGGAGCTCCGCCGCACCTGGTCAGGCTCATGGCCAGCAATGCGGCCAAGCAGACGATGATCTTTTCGGGTTTCATCGCTTCCTCCAACGTTCCTCGGCTTCCCAGCCGCGGACGGTTTCCAGTTCTTCGGGGGACTCGGCGCCGAGCTGGCGCGCGAGCTCGAGCACGGCCGGGGTGACCGGTTCGGGAGTTACTCGAGGGAGCTCACGAGCTCGTGGAGCTGGTGGCCGGAACATCGGTACGACATCGGGCACGAACGGCACCGCGCGCCGGACCGGCGCATCGGTGGGCGTCGTTCGCTGCAGGTGACGCAGCCGCCACGCGACCACGTGAAAATCGAGGTCCTCGCCTGCAGGTTCCGGGCGCTGGACTAGAACTTTGGCCGGGATCGGGAATTCGCCCACCCTGCCCTTCCGAGCGCGGGGGGCTCCGGATGGTGGTCCTGAGCCCGATCGTGCGCCAGAATCGAAGCGCGGGGCCTCAGTGAGTCGATTTTCGCTGTTGCCCTTCCCTCGCCTAGCCGTCCTGGTCCTCGGGGATTGGCCGGATCGCTGATCCGGAGTGGATGACCGGGCTTTCTGCGGAAGGGGAGGTGGGTGGCGGCGTGCAGCTCGGGTTCCGCCTCGTGGTCGCTGAGGGAGGACGGCCGCACCGCGGCCGGCAGCTGCGCCTGCAGCTGCGCCTTTCTCGTCCGCAGGACGAGCAACACTCACCTCTGGTGGATCCTTTTTAGATATGGACTGCGCCAACTTGGGGACGCGGGATCGCGGCAAGCGCTGTTTTTTCGCTGCTTGCCTCTCAGCCTTCGACCACGCGATAGAGCTCCACCAGTCCAGCCCGCGGTGTGCGAGCGAGCGGCGCTTCGGGCCTGCAGCTTTTCGGAGACCGCTGATCAGCCGGTGCGCCGGGGTGCGGCGCTTGACCTGGGTGAGCTCGCGATAGACCCGCTTGCAAAGCGCGAGTCCAACGCAAATCCGGTAGACCTCGGCTGGAAAATAGATTAACTTACGAGCGTGCGACTGCGTGTAGGTCTTGCCGAATGACGCAGCGCCGGCCGCGCCCCGAAAGTTCTTGAACGGGTGCTCTTTCGACCACTGCTTTTTCCTGTGAGCAGGGATCCAGAGCTCGCCACACTCAGCGAATCGCTTGCGAACGTTGCTCGCGCTGTAGGGGCCGTCCCAATTCCGGAGGACGCCCGCAAACTGCGCCCATCCATTGCCGCCCACGTCGCGGTCAATCACGCCGCCTCGCGCGAGATCGAACATTCCACCGAGGACGCAGATCGGGACGCGAAGAAACCACGCGAGCGCAACGCAGACGACAATGCACGCCTCCGCCAGGTGGAGCGCGTGGAGCTCTCTGCGAAGGTCGGGACTGAAGACGACGTCACAGAGCTGCGCCAGGTCGCCGGCGTCGGTCTGCAGGTGACCGGCGCCGGGCGCATCGCGCAGCCGACTCTTGGACGCGAGTCGTCGGACTGCATCGGTCGCGTCCGCGTCTACGAGCTCGCCAGTGAGTTCCAGCTCATCGATGAGTCGGAGGGCTTTCGACTTCCCTCCCGGGCGCCCTACCCTCCTGTCCTGGTGGGCGCCCGGGGTGGGCGCGGGTATCACGTCAGAGCTACCAGCGATCGCCAATCGTATGAGACGTCACCAACCGCCAGCGCGACGAGACAGCGCGCCCCTCGGATGTCGATGATCGTCCCGTATTGCGTCGGCGAACGGAGCACGACGCGTTGCCCTACTCGGAACGGGTTCACGACAAACCACCGCTGACGATGTCTTCTCCACCTTCGATCGTACGCGTGCTGAGTGTGAGTTCCTCCGCGATCATCTTCTCGATGGTGATCATCGGACCACCCCGAGCTGAAACATCTTCTCGCGCTGCAGCTCGCGCTCGTGCCGGTCGTAGAGCGACATCATCGTCCTGAACTGGCGGCGCGCTGCAGCGAGCGCACAGACGTTGTGCTGCACCCTCTCGGCCAGGGCGACGCGGGACGCAGTTTCCGCGCGGCGCATCGCGACACGCACCCTCCCCTCCTTCCATGCGATGACGTGGCCGTTGACCTGCAGACCGAGCAGCTGAGAGAGCTCTGCCTCTTTCGTCGCGAGGTCGCGTTCGATCCTCTCGACGTCCTCGATCGTGCACATGTTCAGGGTGAGTTCGATGCGCGCCGTCTCGAGCTGCACTCGAGCGATGCGGACACCGTGATCAGCTGTCACCCGGAGGTGTGTGAGGTATGCGTCATACTCCGTTTGACCTTCGGAGTGCATCGTGATACGTGGCCCATCGTTGCATTCTAGTAGTCGATTATCATAATGTACATTATCAGAAGTCCCCTGTGTTTTACGATGATCCGCGTTGACGTCAACTTTCTGTTGCTGTAGAGTTTCCATCGTACTTCGGTGCCGGTTGGGAGCTCTCCTGTAAGGTCAAGTTCCTGACCGGCGCCGCTCCTATATGGCGCATCCGCCATTGCCATTGCCCCCAATGGGCAGTGGATTGCGAAAGCATCGTTGATCCGGTAGATCAAAATCCAGATCATTTGGAGCCCCCCCCCAAATGTCCAGAAGAAAACATACGGTCCCGCCAGGTCTCATCGCGCTGAACCGCGCCGGGTTCACGTGCCAGGCGATGGCCAACATCTTGGGGCTCGCATCGCCCATGGGTCCGTCAAAGAAGCTGCGCGGTCTCTCTCCTTGGAACTACACGGAGATGTGCCTGATCGCGAGTTCGCTGGGTGTCGACGTCGCTGAACTCAGTTACGCGCGAGTGGCTGATCGCCCGCTTCCACAGCGCTGTTACGACAAGCGCTTGACTTCAGGCCCCAAAAGCAGCAGCCCGCGTAGTTTTCTACTCAGAGTCACTTCCGGTTCGCCGGCGGATCCGCCGCGGACATCGCCGGCGGAAAGCTCGAGTACGACGCCGGCCAGCTCGCCAGGCGCCGCCCGAGCGGACCGATGACTTTACGCAGGGTGAATCACCCTACCCGTTTTTGGAGGTACGCGCGGAGCGTGCTGCGTCCGATGCCGTGTTTGTCGGCCACAGCATTGACTCCCTTCCAGACAGTCTTCCCGGCTTGGAAGTAGCTCCCGTCCCCCCGAGTACACTCGCGAGCTGCGCGCTCAAGGTGCCGGCGCTTTTTAAGCACATCGGCCGATCGATGTCAGCTGCTACCGAAGTGCCAGCACCCGCCTATGAGCACACGGGTGTTGTGGAGGTCGGTATACGGGGTGAAGATCCCGGAGCTGGCGCCGCCCTCGATGTCGTAGAGGTCCTCGGCAACCCAGATACCTCCCCAGATCGACGCAGCGACCCTCAGAGCGATGCCGCCGGCGAGGGACGCGCGGAAGTCCGAGGCGTTGCCCGTGACGATGCCAGCGAGCTCCAGACGCACTCGCGGGGTGCAGGACGCGTCAGGCCACAGCCCGAGGCCACCAGCGTAGCCACCAGTCACGTCACCAGCGTTGTACGCCTGCCATCGGTGCCCTACCCGCTCGTACCCGACCGAGGTCACGGCGCCGAGCTGCAGCCCGTTGAACGGCTGCACCTGGTTGCAGCTCGCGGCCGGGAGCTCAGCGCCGTGAGCCTCAGGTGGGTCGATGATCGCCACCAGGACCGAGAACACGATCACCAGCGCGACCAGGACGCTCTCAGCGTGGTCGCGCGCCGTCCGCAGAAACCGGATCACGGCACGTCCCCCTTTCCTCCGTCAATGACGGTGAGCGCGGGGGCCGCTGGCGGCGTGGTCTGCCCTCCCCCGTCGACGACGGCCACCGCGTTGGTGGGCTTCGCGGGGATGGCGGGCGACAGGGAGAGAATGGCCTGCTGCACGTGCGGGCCGTTCGCGCCGATCAGGTGCAGGATCTTCCCGAACTTCGACGCGGGACTGACCCAGTTCGCGAGAATCGCGCTCACGATCATGATGCCGGAAACGATCTGGTACAGCAGTGCAGGAGTGATCTCGACGGGCACGGTGGCCTCCATGACGAACAACAAGACGGGCAACATTCAAACTGCGGGGACTGCAGCGGTGCCGGAGCACTGGTAGTGCCACACGGCCACGCCACCTTCGGAGCTCAGGTACGTTCCTCCCATCGCCTTTGCGAGCGTGGTCATGTACGCGGGGATCGCGGTGTTGCCGGCGATGACGTGCACGTCGAAGGCTTCCGCCGGCGTCTCCAAATGCTTCGAAAGAGTGCCCAGCTGCGCTGACGTGAACGTGGCGCAGACGGAGAGCAGACCGGCGGCAATCTGCGCCTGCGTCGTCGCCTGCGGATTCGCAGTTACCCAGTTCTGCAGCGCCTGAGAAACTGGCGATGCGAGCGCACCCGTCGACGTGTGCTTGTAAGTCGCCTGAATCCAATTGCGGTTTCGGCTCGCGACGATCTTCCCCGCCATCGCGTTGCACTGGCCCGTTGGATCGCGGTGCCCGGACGTGAACACGATCGAGGTCCCGAACTTCGCGCGGAGGTGGTACGCGGCGCCCTTGGTCCCCAGCGACGCGGTGCCGGCGAGTCCCAGCGCTTCGATGTCGGGCTGCGTCGGGATTGCCTGCAGCGGTGCCGGCGTCGGTGACTTTGGCTTGAGGAGCTCTGCAGCGATGACAACGCCCGCGGCGAGCTCGAGTTCTCCGATCATGTCAGCCTCCGGAAGGATTCGCGGCCTGCTCAGAGGTCGCTTGCGCAACGAGCGCGTCAGTCAGCGTGGGGATCGTGAGCGTCCAGCCAGGCTGAATCAGGTTGATGGCGGCGCCGCCGGGAGTGCCCGGGAAATACTGCGGATTCGCGTCCGCGATGATCTGGCCGCCGATGTAGCTGTCGTACTGAGCTCCCCACTGCGCGGCTGCGATCGCTGACAGCGAGTCGTTGGGCTGCACAACGTAGGTCGTCCCGCCGGCGCCGCCGGAGCTCGTAGAGCTGGACGACTTCAGGAAGAGCCACAGAGCGACGATGACCGCGACTACCTTGATGTCCATGGTTCACCCGAAGGAAACGAAGAACTGAGGCCCTGAGCTCGCACTCAGACGTTGCCAGGTGCACTGAGACGGAACGAGGGTCGGAAGTGACGAGAAAGGCGCTCCGGTCGACGTCGTCAGCAGATCCATCGGGACCATCGTCCCGCTGTTGTTGAGGTAGGCGAGGTCACCAGGACCGCTCGCGGTCGTCTGCGCCAGCAATGACGCAGCGCCGGCCGTGCGCAGGTATCCGATCCAGATCCGCTCGCCTCGATAGAACTGATACTGCGTGCCGGGGCTGTACGTGTACCAGCCTGTGGCGGTCTCCGGGATCGAGCCGCTGCCAGTGCCCGGCCACACGACGCACGGATACTGCTGCTCCACGTTGTTCTGCTGGTACAGGCCGACCAGCGCAGCGCCGGCCGCGTCCAGCGTCGTGATCTTGTACGCGATGCTCACCAGCTGCGTGTCGATCGGGACTGTGACCGGCGTGAAGAGGATCGTCCCGATGCTCGGTGAGACCGTCGCCGTGAGTCCTGCGTTGCCTGCAGGGAGCCGCGGGTACGGGTAGAGCTGGGTGCCGACCGGATTGCCGGTCGCGAAGCGCTGCAGGCCGATCAGGTTCTCCGGCGTGCGAGCGGGGACCTGCCAGTAGTTGCCGTCAGAGACGATCGGACCGATGGCCGGATCGTAGATCACTGTTCCCGCTGGAAAGTTGCTCGCCGGGAGGTTGGAAGACGTCTGGCCGGCGAGACCGAGCGCGGGACCGAGGTACGGATTCCAGATCCATGTCGATCCACCGTTGGGCTGCGAGATCATGAGCCAGCCGGTGTCGGTGTCGTTGACGATCGCGTACTGGTTTTGCGCTGCGCTCAGTCCCGTAGCGGTGAGTGACAGCGTGCGCAGCCTGAGTGCCATCTACGCCTCCGCCGGGTAGACCGAGAGCACGACGGTGCAGCGACCGGACGCTTCGATGGTCATCTGCTTGATCGTCCAGCCGGTGGACTGAAGGATCAGATCCGGGATCGGCTTGAGCACAACGTCATCCGTGGCCTGTCCGCCGATCTGGTAGATGAGCGTCCCCGTCAGCGTCTGCAGCGTGACTGTCAGCGGAAAATCGAGCTGGTACGTCACGCTGATCGCGATTCGGCTTGCGTCGGTGGTCTGCACACGAATCGGAAGCGGCGTCAGGATCGGATCCGGACGCGTCGGGTCGGTCGGTGCACCTTCGTTCTTGCCCGTGAATGTGCCGAAGACGTAGACGGCTTGCTGAGGCAGACTCATGCAGCACCCACTTTTCGAAGTACGAGCCATGCGAGGATTCCGAGAACGACGGCTCCCTCGAGGTTGATGTTCTTGACGGCTGCACCGACAGCGGCCTGGACGACTTCCTTGAGACCCTCTCCGGCGAGGTTTGCGAGCCACGCGAGCCCTTCACCAATGATTTGGCCGGCCAGTTTGATCGCTGCGATGAGAGGAGCCGCGACAGTCGTGTTTGAGATCGTTTGCTGAACCGTCGTGCATTCGTTCAGGAACGCGGTGGCCATCTTCTGATAGTCCTGCACCGCGAGTTTGTAGCGAGCGCGCCCTGCGTCTGCCGTAAGTGGCACCGTCGAGATGTTTACGACGGCCTGTCCTTGTGCAATCGCGGAGTTGAGATCGGCCTGCAGCTGCGCGAGCTGCTGCTGCAGCATCCCGACCGGACTCGTCGACGTCGCGAGGTTCGTCCCGAGCGTCTTCCCTACCGTGTTGACGACGTTGAACGCTGTCGCGTTGCTGAGAGCGCTCTGCACCGCAGCATAGGCGGTGTTCAGTTGGCCGTTTATCGCGGTGACCTTCGACTGAATTTCCGTCAGCTGCGCGGCCGTGAAGTTTCCGGTTGTGGTCGGCACTGCGGCCGTCGATGTGGTCATTTACAGCCCCTCGATCGGGACGTAGGCGAACGCCTGATTGGTCCCAGCCCACGACTGATTTGCCGCACGCGTTTCGTTGTCGAGTGACGTGAAAAGAGTCTGGTATTTCGCGCAGAGTGCTTTGAGCAGCTTCGAGGGAATGGACCGGTCATCCGCGAAGTCAGCGAGGTACCAGATCCAACCGATCGCAGCGGTATCCGCCTTGAACTGAGCGACAGATCCCGCGGCGTTGATCGCAGTGTTGAAATCCGCGGACGTAGAGCCCGCAAGCAAGAACTCCATCGAATCCCTGAGCCAGATCGGTCCCGGCGGTAGCGTGCGCTGAGGGACGTTCGATGCACCTGGTGCGAGATAGCCCATTCCCCCCATCGTCAAATTCTGGGGGTACGCGATCCGCCAACCGTCTTGCACGGTGTCCGCCACGATGTAGTCGTTGTCGCTTCCGTACGGCTGACCCATCAGGCGAATGAAGGAAACGTAGTCATCCGTCGCCTCCTGACTTGCGGCGTACGCTCTGCGGATCTGCAGCATCAGCGTCTGCCAGTACGGAACTGTGACGGAGTACGGTGCGACTGCGGACGTGGCGCCCGAATAGAACGTCACAAGGTCCTGTGTTGCACCGTACGCAGCGACTGCCCGCGCCTCGGAATCTGAGACCGTGATCGTTGTCGGTGCCGTGCCATAGGTGGTCATCAGGTAGTTGAGGAACGTGTCCCAATTCCCCAGCACGAACGAGTTGGTGACGCCGCTCGGTTGCTCGACTCCGAACGACGCAACGTTGGCCGCGGCCGGCTTGTATCCGGTCGTCGTCGCGAATGCGCCGCTACTCACGGTCGGGACGGTGTAGTTCGGTGCCTGCCCCGGATCGACCGGCGGCGTGACATTTCCGGTCGCGAGATTCGACGCGTCTGACTGCGCCGTGGCGAGCCCCTGCGTCGCGACGGCTGGCGCGCTCGCACCGTCCGAAGCGATCAACGAAAAGATCGCCTGAATGGCTTTTTCGATGCCCCCGATCTCATCGGCAAAGACAGCCTGGTCATGCGAGTTTTCCTGCTGAAAGTACGCCACGGCCATGACGTAAAACCGTTGCTTGGCTTGCGTGTAGATCGCGAGTCCCGATGAGAAATCCTGCGAGGTCATTGGCGCACCTTTTCCGGCCGGATTGGTCGACAGGAACGCGCCGGTGCCCGTGAGACCATGACTCTCCGTCGACGCTGAGTTGAGGTCGACGTGGTAGATCTGTTGCCCGACGAAATTCGTAGCTGCTCCCAGCGTGGTCGCGCCCGTCGCGAGCGCGGCGCCGGTCTTTCCGATCTGCGGCGTCTGGCCGATCGGTGTGCCCGTCGATCTGCTCCCCGTCGACGACTTAGATTTTGTCGTCGACGAGGAGACAACCGCGACCGTCCCGAAAAGGAGGAGCAGCAGTTCCCACATCACGGGCACCTACTCGCTGAAGTTGTCGATCGCAGAGTCGTTGCCTGAGTTGTCGATGCCGTCGGTACTCGGGTCCTCGTTGGCTGCAGAGTTTGGATCAGTGCCGTCGGTACTCGGGTCCTCGCTGCCTGCAGAGTTCGGATCGGAGGAACCACCGAGACCACCGAGACCACCGACCGCATTGCCCACGGTGTTCGCGATCTGCTGCCCCTGCTGCACCGCGTTCTGGACCTGCTGCGCGACGTTGTTGTTGTTGCTGGCGGCCGTCTTCTTCGCGGCCGTCGCCGAGGACTTGGATTTCGCGACCAGCGCGACGCCCAGGACGGCCGCGATCAGATAGAATTCCATGATCGAACCTCCCTTCCTGGTGCGCGCTTACTTCGCGAGCTGGTTGACGGAGAAGTGGTACGGCGCGATGGCGCGAGCGCGGGGATTGGAGGAACTGCCGGCGCCGTTCAGGAACTGCTGGCGGCCGACTGCGCTCGCCTGCAGGCCACACGCCTGCTTCATCTTCATCATGTTCACGGCCGTCTGAGACAGCGCGATGCGACGGAGCAGGATGTACGGGCCACCGGCGTTCACGTCGAAGGTCGGCTGCACCACGCTGTTCGCGTTCTCGGTCTCACTCGACGCGCGCTGGCCGGCGGAGCTCCGAGGCGTCCACACCAGTGGGAACGGCTGAGCGATGGGCGGCGTAGTGACCGTGTGGTTCACGAACGGTGTGCCACCGATCAGCGCGTCCTTGTTGAATCGGTCGTACCAGTTGCGGACGGTGAGACCGTTCTGCGTCACCTGCGACGTGCTGATGTAGCCCAGCGCATTGATGTCGGAGGTCGTGAACGTGCCCGTCGTCGACTGCGGCAGGATTCCTGACTCGAGCGTGATTCCATCGTACGCGGTGATGCCCGTGGGCTGCAGACCGAGCAGCTGATCCACCGTCCACACGTGCCACGCGGGGACGATCACTTTCTGCATGGCCTCCATGTCGAAGCTCAGCGTGCCAGTGCCGCTCGCGACAGAGGCGACGATGTCACCGGAGGTCTGACCGGCGAGTCGAGCATTCGCAGCGACGGCCGTGTAGTTGATCTGGAATCCAGCGTCCGCCAGGACAGTCACGGGGAACATGGCGTCGGTCGGATCGGCCGCACCAGGACGGAAGTACTCGATCGGGATTTCGAGCTGGAAAGTGTGCGTCTCGGACGCGGCGCCGAGTGTCACGACGTGGCCGTACCACAGGTCATTTGCCAGCACGCCGTCGAGGTAGGCGGGCGGGTACGCTCCGAAGTTCGCGAGGCGGTACAGGCTCACCAGGTACTGCAAGTACGTGCCGAACGGGTTGGCGCGCGCGGCCTGAGGCGTATTCCAGTTGAAGGTCGTGAACAGACCGAGCGGCTGGATCGTGACCGTGTGACCGGTCGTACCGGTGAGCGTGAGCGTCGCGGCGAGGATGATCCGGATCTCCCGGATGTGGTTGAGGAAGCCAGCGCCGCGGTTGCCGTCCTTCGGCAGCTTGCGACCGTCGAACGCGGTACCGCCGAAGATCTGCTTTGCGGTCGATCCGAAGGTGTCAGTGAACTCGAAAATATTGCGAGACATGAACTCTCCCGATGTCCCAGCGCGCCGCTGGGGCGTTCAACAGAGGCGTGCAACAAGTCCCAGCGGCGGCCAGGACAAAGAACGCGCCCGGGATTCGAACCCGGATTTCCCGCGAGCTGCGGGCGTCCTTCCAATTGGAGCTGAGCGCGTTCACTCTTGCGCCCGTCGAGGTCCTCGACGGTCTTGCCCACTACGCCGTGGTGGGGCTCGATTTCGACGCGGTTGGGACGTTCATGGGAGTCAGCGAGCTCGGGCATGCGGGCCCGGGCGAG
>Ga0316217_10005579_pt1 | contig 12953 bp, 10 predicted proteins | sample 1anoAmetaG_FD_203633 | JGI IMG/M metagenome (GOLD analysis project Ga0316217, IMG submission 203633) | Freshwater microbial communities from Trout Bog Lake, Wisconsin, USA - 1anoA | ecosystem: Environmental > Aquatic > Freshwater > Lake > Hypolimnion/Profundal zone | place: USA: Wisconsin...
GCGTTGAAGGCGCCGTCAATGACCCCACCTCCTGTGAAAGCGAGCGTCCCTTGCAACCCCGAGACCGTGCCGGAATTGGAAAAGGAAATGTTGATGGAGGTCGTGCCCGTGCCTGTGGATTTGCGCACCGTGCCCGCGTTGTGAAAAAGTGCAGTAACCGTCCCGCAGTAGCCCCGGTCGTTGTAGAGGCTCTGGTCGCTGTGAATATCCCACAGCGAACCTGCCAGATTTTCAATCAAACCGGAATAACCCCAGCAGGTGGAGTTTTGCACGTCCAGGTCGCCCCCGAGCCAGTTCACGGTCCCGGCGTTGGTGAGCGCGTTTTGCAGATAAACCGTGCCATTGATATTCATCACCCCATTGGTGGCGATGACAACGGCAGTCGTAATCGTGCCTCCATTCCAATCCAAGCGCCCGTTCACGGTCAGGCTGCCACCGGACCAAGTGCCGCCACTCCACTGTAGCACACCGCTGGAAGTAACTATGGAAGAAGCAGTTAGCGTCAGCCCATTCCCGCCGTTGACTAGCGTCTGAGTTCCGCTGCCGCCGCCCAATCTCAGACTGCGAGCCGTGGCGGTCGCATCCAACGTGACAACATAGGCACCGTCCGCCGCAATTACGGCGTCATCGGCCGTCCCCGGGACCTGGTTCGGGCTCCAGTTGGCGGGGTTGCCCCAAGTTCCGCCACTTGCGTTGGTCCAAACGAGTGAACCAGCATGCATCTCGACCACGCACCCAAAAAGCAGCAGGACGAGCCAACTGGCGAAGCGCAGGCCAGACGGACCAGCAGGGCCTGAAACCGGGTCTCGGCGCGCACGAGTGGGCGCTGCAGAGCGGATGGAGACTGGCGCTGGCGCCCGCGACTGAATCGGGACGGGAAGCGTTTTCATAAAATTGCGTATCGCATCGTCACCCCATACAGAACGGTTTTCGGGACGCGATTACGCGCGATGATAGCAAAGATGCTGAACGCTTAAATCAGGTGGTTCGCATTGCGCACCAAATACGGGCAGGACGGGGCGGCGTCCGCAGGCTGCTTTGCGCGTTCGGGCCGTCGACCCCAGCTTGAATCTGGAGCTCCAACCAGGCCGGTGCGCAGGTTACGGCGCCTTGAGGAGTCGAATCCCCCCACCGGCCAAGCTCACAGCGAGGCTGGTTCCGTCCGGGGCGAACTGCAGCCACTCGTCGGCTGAAGGCATCGAAACGACTGCGACCTCCCGCAAAGTCGGGAGATCCCAAAAGCGAAGGCCCTGTTGCGGTTCGACGGAGACGATCGTCCGGCCATCCGGCGCGATGGCCACCGCGCTCACGCTGGTCAGGTGCCCCCGGAGTGTTGCAAACTCGTGGCCGGACGCCACGGTCCAGAGCTTGACGGTGGCGTCGCTGCTGGCGGTGGCCAGTAGGCGGCTGTCCGGCGAAAAGGCGGCCCATTTTCCCTGGTCGAAGTGTGCGGTCAGCCGGCGCCATGTCCGCCCCCGCAGGGAACAGAGCAGGAATCCATCCTCGCCCAACGTGAGGGCCACCCAATTCCCGTCCGGGCTCAGGGCGAGGAACCAGGCGTCGGCCACAGGGACATCGAGCGAGGCCAGCCTCCTTCCGGTCCGCCCGTCCCAGGTGGACAGCCGCCGCTCACGGGAAAGACCGGCGAAGATGCGGCCGTCTCGGGATACGTCCCATACCTGTGGCGCTTGCTCCTGGGGAGTCCGCTCGAGACTCACTTCCAGGGCTGCCCGGTGGTGGTTGGTATCGAGCCATTCCAATGAGAAGGGCGCCCGGTGCAAAAGGAGGCTGCCGGCCGCGTCCAGGGCCAAGGGTTCGGCGGTGTCAAAGGCCATGCTGGGCACGCTTCGATCGATGCTGTGAACGAGGGTATGCGGCGGGTCATTGGTTGAAAGAGCGATCAGCCGGCGGCTATCCGCCGAAATGAACCGGTTTCCCCATGCATAGGATTGGATGATGCTGTCAGAGGAAGGTTTGGCGACGGGCCAGATAAAGACATTGCGGTCCTTGCCTCCACTGACGAATTGGCGGCCATCCGGGCTGAAAGCGGCGCACCAGGCTTCGCTTCCGTGTCCGCGGAAAATATCCAGAGCGGTCCCCGTCCTGGTGTCCCACAAGCGGAGCGTCTGGTCCGATGAAGTGGTCAACAGCCGCGTGCCGTCGGGCGAGAAAGCAGCGTGCCACGTAGCGAGGGAGTGGCCCTGCCAACGTTCCATGGTGGGCTTCGGCGTGGTCAGGCGCCAAACGCGCACGTCCGACTCAAAGCCGCTGGCCACCAGTGCCAGGTCGTCCTCCGAGAAGACCATCGCCCACACCTTGCCACTGCCCGTGAGGGGATGATCGAGGGCGCCCGTGTCCGCCGAGAAGATGTCGATCCGGTCGCCGGTATCCGAAAGGGCGATCCTTTTGCCCGACGGCGAGAGGGCCGCCAGCCGTGCATCTGGGAAACGGCGAACCTGGCCGGACGAGAGGTCACGCAGCCAAACCGGACCGGCAGCGCCCTTGGCATCCCAAGCCACGGGGTTGCCCTCGCAAGTTAGTAATCGTCTGCCATCCTTCGATATCTGTGCGCTGGACGCGGGATAATTTGTGAGCGGTATCCTCTCGATAACGTCCCAGATGACGGCTCCAGAGGATACACCCACCGCCAAGAGGCGTCGGCTGTCCGGGAACCACTGCATTTCCCGGACGGGGTTGGTCGCCAGGATCAAAGGACGGCCGGGAGCGGCCGGGCGCCAGAGACGCAGGTCGGCGCTGACCGTGCCGGAGCCCAGGCTCCCGCTTGCAATCCATAGGCCGTCGGGAGACCAGGCTGTGCTGGTCACGATCCACGCGTGCTGCCCCAGTAACACGCGCGGGTCGCCCGCGGTACGTGCGTGCAGATAACGCCAGACGAAGGGCGCTTTGCCAAAAGCCGGGCCATGCCGGGCCAGCAAATCCCGCGCGCGGCTCAGGTCGCCGTGCTCGACGTCCTCCGACGCTATCCGTAAGTCGGCGGCGTAGAGGTTGAAGTGGTTTTCGCGCGACTGCCAGAGAAACACTCCGCCCGCTGACGCAATTACGGCCGCCAGTAACCCGCCCATCACGGCCAGACTGGGGTGCCGGCGGGACCAGAGCCAAACTCGCTCCAGAGCCCCGACCGGCCGCGCTTTGATGGGTCGCCTCTCTAGGAATGCCCTCAATTCCTCAGCCACCTCCAGCGCGGAGGCATACCGGCGCGAAGGCTGCTTGGCCAAGCATTTCAAGCAGATAGTCTGCAGGTCCTCCGGCACTGCCCGGTTTATCTGCCGGGGAGGAGGGGGCTCGGTGGTAAGGACCTTCGCCAACGTCGCGGTTATGGTTGGGCCGTTGAAGGGTGGGCAACCCACCAGAAGGTGATAAAGGAGCGCGCCAAGGCCATACACGTCGCTGGCGACGCCGATGCCACCCCGTTGTGGGTCCGCTTGTTCTGGTGGCATGTAACCAGGCGAACCAGCGATGTGTTGCGTGCTCTCAGAGCCAAGCTGGCGGGCAAGGCCGAAGTCGGTTACACGCGCGTGGTCCGCGCCGTCGATCAGCACGTTTCCGGGCTTGATATCCCGGTGCAGGATGCCTCGAGCGTGGGCAGCGCCGACCGCCTCAGCCGCTTCTTCCACATACCGCGCGGCGCGGCGGGCCTCCAGAGGGCCGCCCGCGGTCAGCATGGCCAAGGTAGTCCCTTCGACCAACTCCATGGAAAAGTAAGGATGCCCATCCGCCTGGCCGACTTCGAACACCGTCACGATCCCGGGATGCCGCAAGGCCGCAGCCGCAGCGGCTTCCGCCTTAAAGCCCGCCACGTCCACCGGATCGGCGTAAGGTCCTGCGGCAAGCACCTTTAGCGCCACTTCACGACCGAGTCCCGCCTGCCGGGCGCGATAGACCGTCCCCATCCCCCCGCGACCGATTTCCTCCAGCAGCTCATACTCTCCAAGGAATCTCGCCCCTGGCGACGTGCTCTCACGCAATGGATTGGCTTCGGGCGGGGCTCCGAAAGCAGCCACTGCAAGGCAACGCGGGCAACAACCAACGATGGCTCCCGACGGCAGGGCCGCACCGCAACTTGCACAGTACTCGGGCGGCTCGCTCATGTTAACAGTTACAGAACGGAATTCAGCGTCAGATTACGCGCTTTGCGCAAATTTCTCACGCCCGATTGGACCGGCGAGATACCAACAACTCGCCGCGCCGCGTGATTTGGTGGCAGGCGAGCCATTCAGGGGCGCGTCAATGTCTCCAACAAATGCTGCATCTCACCATCAATGTCGGCCGGCGACTGAACGGTGTTGCCGACTTCTTCCCGCACAAACTGCCGGAACCGTTGCCGCATCCGGAAGACTGCCGCCGCCACTGCTCCCTCGCTCAACCCCAAAGCCGGGGCCTCACGCGCATAATCGCCCGGCTTGACCTCGGCCGCCAGCCAGCGGCCAAGTTTATCGAAGATCGCCTGCTTACCAGCAGCGCAGTACTCGAGTCGCACCCGCTCAACCGATTTGCGCATAATTGTTTCTGCCCAGACCCGGTCGAACACGGAGTCGTCGGGCGGTCGCGCGGCCAACTCTGCCTCGCATCTTTCGAGCGCTTCGGGATCGAAGATCCGAAGGTGGGGAGCGGACCCGCCACGCCGCTGTGTGCGTGATTCGCGGCGTACATTGGCGGCATAGTGCTTCAGGCACCCCAGCAGGAATGAGCGGAACCGTCCCTTGTCCCTTGAAACGTCGCGCAAGTAGTCTCCAGCAATGAACTGCTCGAAAAAGCCTTGAACAAGGTCTTCGGCTTCCTCGGGGGTGCACCCGTCTCGCCGCAGAAATGCGTACAGAGGTGGCCAGTAGGCGGCACAAAGCCGGGCAAGAGCTTCCCCAGCCGCAGGTGCCCCGTCCGTACGTGCGGAAAGCACCTCCGTCCAGCAGGTGGTTGCGAACACATGGTCCGCCCGTTCGGAGTTACCCATTATCGGGTTCAAACCTTACCTCATGAACACTCATATTCAAGTGAATGCTGCCCATCATCTCCACGTCGATGCCACTTTGGACAGCAGCGGGTTAGCCGTTCCAAAGGGATGCCCGGTCCGGACAGCCTGACCGCTCCAAGCCAGAGCCAAACCGACTTCCGAAGACTGTGGAAGCACGATATAACCCCATATTTCATCCCTTCTGGAGCCCCCTCCGTGACGACAGGTCTGCCAGGAAAATGACAGGAAAACCGCTTCGCCGCTCAAGAACCTCGATTTCCCTAGGAAATCGACCCTGATTCCCGTGCGCCTGGCGCGCAATATGTCCTTGGCGCTGGGAAACGTGATTGGGCTATCGAGCATTACCCCGCAGCCGACCAACATGACGGTGATTGCCGGAGCGAAAGCAAGCCTCCAAGGGACTGCCAACGGGACCATGCCCCTGTGTTTATAATAAGAAGTGCTTTTTGTGGCACCCCGCGGTTATTGACGCCTCGCGGGTGAGGTGGCCAGTTGCGAGGCTGAGCACCGGGCGGCGCCGGCCAGTTCTTTCAAGGCACGGCGGTCGGGCTTGCGGGTAGGGACGCATCCCACCGTCACCGACTTGCCGCACGGACTCTTGCTCAGCCAGGCGGCAGATTACCGCCTTTTGGCCGTCCGGTGAACGACTGGGACCGGGCTTTCCTCATCCCTTAAGGCCTCGCTTACAAAGCCGTTCGCGGCTGCGGCCGTTCAGAGCGCTCTTGGCGCGATCCGTGTCCTTGCTTTCAGCTTGGCTTGGTGGCTCGGGGCTATCGCGCGGTTGCAGAAGTCACCCGTCGGGTCGGCCTGTCCGCCAAGTACTCAGCAAAGGCCATCACGACATCGACTTTGCAACTTTGCGGTACTTCGATACCGGCACGGAGAAAGGTGGCCATCTGCCTTCTGCCCGAGGGGGAGATCTCGAAACCGATGGCGGCGGCGTCGCACTCCCCGTATGCGTGATGGGCGACTTCAGGTCCAACCAAGCGCACCAGCGCCCGCACGAAGTCAACGTGTTCCGATTCCGCAGCAATAAACAGTGCCGCTTCGTATTCGCGTGGGTCGTCCATACCGAGGTTTCGCCAGGCGCGCTCCATCGAAGCTATGTCGCCCTTTTCTGCAGCTTCCTCGGTGATCAGCCGCGCCAATACCCCGGCCTCGCTGGAGCCTGGGGCAGGTGGCGGCAACACTCCCCATGAGGCCAGCGCCAGGTTGAGCCGCAACCCCAGTGCAGCTGGGTCTCCTGTATCCGGCTTGGCCCACCACACGTCGCGGTCATCGCAGTCGTATTGCAGATGTTTTCTGGGCACGCCCTGCCATGCGGCCATTTCGGAGAAGTGCGGGTGCTCGATACTCAGCATCGGACCGCACAGGTCTCCGACGGGCGTGTCGCGCGACCCATGGAAACATAATCCCGCCATCCGCTTGCGAGGCCAACGGAACAGTGCTGCGCTGGCCAATCGAGCTTTCACGACGGTTTTCCACAAGGCTGGCTCGTGCTTCATCAGGTGCGCCCGGAACGTTTTAGCTTTCGTGCTCATACTTTTATTTTTCCAATGCCTTTCGCGACGAGTCCTGCGCTGCCCAGATGTCCGCCCCAGTCCGAGGTGGCATCAAGACCGACTTCGGTTGGCTAGACTTGATTGGCGTCACGGACTTCAATCAGTAGGAATTGTACCAGACTAACTGAGGCCCCCAGGGGCTTCGAAGGGCAGAAATTGGCGAAAATCGCCAAATGCGGCGTAACCCATTGGTAATCAATGCAATATTCTTGATCAACAATCAGCATCACCACTTAAAAACATGCCAAAACACTGGTTATGTCGGCTCCTGCGCACGCTGGAGTGAGTTTAACCAAAATACTTGAACCAGCTGGGTTGGTCCTAAGAGTTGTCAGGATTGCCTGGCTGGTTCCGAAAGCTGGAGGTCCAAGCAACGAACGTCCGAGGTGGCTTTAAAAGTGGAAGTGCCGACTGCCCCCATGGCCGATGGTGCCCTCTTCACCTGGCGCGTGGCGCTGCTGGCTCTCCTGGTGTTTCACCTCCAGGTCCTGTGCGACTTCGTCGGGTCGCGCGGCCCTGACGCCGTTGACCTCTGGCCCATTTTCTATCTCGGGCCGTCCACCAAGGATTCAATGTGGATCTGGCGCGGCCAGCTTCCTCTGGACGCCTGGCCGAACCGGCTCTTGACGGCGGGCCTGTTCCTGTGGTCGCTCTGGCTGGCGGTACAGCTCGGCTACTCGGTCGTGGGCGTCTTCAGCGCGCGGCTCGATCGGCGATTCGTGGCTGTCCTGAGGCACCTGTGGGACCAGTGGGCGGCGAGGCGGGTGACGTAACCTGGATATCTCGCCGTTGTCAACGGTTATTCGGATACCCAGATTCGCGCCCCAGCCCGAGGCCCTATCAAGAGAGACCTCGGTTGGCTAGAGCCGCTGGACCACGATTCGAATTCGCCCCTCCTTTTCCTCGGCGGCGCTCAAAACATGGGTGGGCTTGGCGTCTCGGCGGGCCGGGTCTTCCGGTTTGAATCGGGTCTCATCCGCGACGATCACGTGGCGGCGGAGTGAGAGTTGGTTGATTTCCGCCTCCAAATCTCGAACCTTTGACCAGACCCCGTTAAGGATGGTCAGCCGCGATTTCATCTCGGCGATTGCGGGCCAGGCGCGGTGAACGCCTTCTCGCATGCGGCTGGGGTCGAGAAGGTTGTGAAGGTAAACCACGCCGTCCACGGGCACGAACCAGTCCGGTTCATGCACATCGATGCCGCAGACCTGGCGGCGCTCGGGTTCTAGTGTGCCGCAGGAATGGCCGAGAGCCGTAATCAGGAATGTTCGTAGACCGTCGTTGCCACCCTGCACCAGCGTTAAGCCATTGGCTTGTCGAAATAGTGTTTTTAGCTGGCTCACTTGGGCGGGGTCGTGGTTGAGTCGGGGGTGGTCGAGCGTGGGATAGCACCGGCAGGCTGAGTTCAGCAGTTGGTTCCGCGTGGACTCCGGAAGCCGCTCGATCCAGCCCAGCAAGGCTTCTATCTGAGGTTGCTGCGCCCTCTGGAATTTGTCGAAAACCGAACTGGCGGCTTGGCCGACATAGCCAGCCAAATCCTCGTACGTAATCTCGCGGCCCTGGAGCGCTTCCAACTGTCCTTTGATAGCTCGCATCAGGGGACGAACGCGGTCGGGTTGGTGAGGCAGGGGCTCGAATGGCGTTGGTTCGGTAGGCGGGATCTTGCTTTTCATAGGGTCGGGCCTGGGCGCCCGAATGCCAGATCGATACCTCCAGGTCATTCGGAATTCCGAATGTGGATTCGGAATTCCGGATAAAATGGGCAAAATCCGAATATCCCTTACGTCACTGCGAAAGTTGCTTTAGATGTGAATTCGTGAACCAGTGCTCGGATAACGATTTTTCGAATTACGCCGCCGCGTATGTTCGGATGTCCACGGAGCACCAGCAGTATTCGACCAGCAACCAGATGGACGTCATCCGGGAGTACGCGAAGAAGCGCGGCCTGGAAATCGTCAAGATCAACTCCGACGAGGGAAAGAGCGGCCTGAATATCCAGGGACGAGACGCCTTGGCCCGGATGATCCAGGACGTCCAGAGCGGGGAGGCGAAGTTTTCCAGCATCCTCGTTTACGACGTCAGCCGGTGGGGCCGGTTCCAGGACGCCGATGAAAGCGCCTATTATGAGTACATTTGCCGGCAGGCCGGCGTGGCAGTTCACTATTGCGCCGAGCAGTTCGAAAACGACGGCAGCCCGGTCTCAACCATCGTCAAGGGCGTAAAGCGGGCGATGGCGGGTGAATACAGCCGGGAGCTCTCGTCCAAGGTGTTCAAGGGGGCCTGCCGGTTGATCCAGCTCGGGTACAAGCAGGGTGGTACGGCGGGTTACGGTCTGCGTCGGATGTTGGTGGATCAGAATGGGGATCGGAAGGCGATGCTCAAAATGGGGGAACAGAAGTGTCTCCAAACCGATCGGGTGATCCTCGTGCCAGGACCGGAGGAGGAGGTCAAGGTGGTGCAACGGATTTACCAAGCCTTCGTTCACGAGGGAAAGGCGGAATCGGAGATCGCGTCGGCGCTCAACGCCCAAGGGGTGGTCACGGATTATGGACGGGCGTGGACCCGGGGAACGGTCCACGAAGTCCTCACGAATGAAAAATACATCGGCAACAACGTGTATCACCGGACTTCGTTCAAGCTGAAACGGAAGCATGTGGTGAACCCGCCGGAGAACTGGGTTCGCGCGGACGGGGTCTTCGAAGGGATAATTGATCCGGGGCTGTTTTTGCGGGCGCGGGAGATAATCCTGGCTCGGAGCCAGAAACTGACCGACGAGGAAATGCTTGAGCGGCTCCGCGGCCTGCTCAAGCGGCATGGGCGGATTAACGGCATCATCATCGACGAGGCCGAGGGACTGCCGTCGAGTACCGCCTTTCGACATCGTTTCGGCAGCCTGGTCTCGGCTTACCGGTTGATCGGTTACGACGCGGAGATCGACTACGGCTTTATCGAGATCAACCGAAAGCTACGAAAGCAGTATCCCGAAATTGTCGCCTCGGTGATTCGTCAAGTCCAGGAGCTCGGGGCGGTCGCCACCCAGGACGAGGCGACCGGGCTCGTCCACCTCAACGGTGAGCTGCGTATTTCCATCGTCTTGTGCCGGCACATGACCACCGGCACCGGGTCGTCCCGCTGGGTGGTCAGGCTCGATGCGGGACTGAAGCCAGATATCACGATCGCGGTCCGGATGGACGCCACGAATGAGGGCATCCGCGATTATTACCTTTTGCCAGCAATCGATATGACCTGGCAGAACCTGCGCATGGCCGAGGAGAACGGCATCTACCTGGATGCCTATCGGTTTGAAAGCCTTGCCTACTTCGTAGGCATGGCGGAGCGCGTAAAACTGGAGGAAGCAGCATGAAGGACGAAATACTGATGATCCCCATTGACCAAATCAGAATTCTGAACCCCCGCCATCGGGACAAGAAAAAGTTCGAGCAAATCGTCGAGAGCATCAAGAATCTTGGCCTAAAGAAGCCGATTCAAGTAAGTCTCCGCGCGGCGCAGGAGGGGGGCGATCCGGGGTACGACCTGGTGTACGGGCAGGGACGGTTGGAGGCTTATGTTGCCCTCGGCTACCGGGAAATCCCCGCCATAATCGTCGAAATCCCTAAGGAGGAACGCCTGTTGCGCAGCTTGGTAGAGAATATGGCCCGGCGGCTCCCACCTCCCCTGGCCCTGATGCACGAAATCGAGCGGCTCAAAGCCCAGGGCTACTCGAATGTCGAGATCGCCAAGAAACTGGACATTGCCGATACCACCATCGGCGGCTTTCTCGCCTTGAAAAAGGCCGGAGAAGAGCGGCTTCTCGATGCGGCCATAAATGAGAGAATCCCCTTGGGCATCGCCATGGACATCGCCAAGACCGACAGCCCGGAAATGCAGCGAGAACTGCTCAAGGCGTACGAGACCAAGCAGCTCAACGGAGTCTCCATCCGGAGCATAAAGCGCCTGATGGACCAGAGGGAGTTCGCTGGAAAAGAACGGGAAGAGAATCCCCGCGCAAAAAAGACGCGAACCAGCGCGGAGGGCCTGATCAATACGTACCGGCGCGAAACCCAGAGGCAGAAGTTGCTCATCAAGAAGGCCAGGGTCTGCGAGGCCAAACTCACGTTCACGGTGACGGCCTTGGGCAAGTTGCTCGCCGACAACAATTTCGTGACGCTCTTGCGGGCAGAATCCATCGCCCAGATGCCCAAGTACCTGCACGAGAAGTTAGTCGTCAGCCAAGGGGAGGCCGCATGACCAACGGGAAACCTGCGTTTGAAATGAAGAGAATCCGGCTCCCGCTGGACCATATTCTGCCCGTGCGCCAGTTGAAGGATCCGCACAACATCAAACGATTCCGCACCATCCGCTCCTCCATAAAGGAGGTTGGGCTGGTCGAGCCCTTGGCGGTCTTCCCGGCAAAAGACATGCCCGGGAAGTACCTGTTGGTCGACGGCCATCTGCGTCTATTTGCCTTGAAGGAGCTTGGCGAAACAGAGGCCGACTGCATCGTCGCCACCGACGATGAATCATTCACGTACAACGCGCGGGTTAATCGTCTCAATCCGATCGCGGAACACAAGATGATCATGAAGGCGGTGCAAAGCGGAGTGAAGCCGGAGAAAATTGCGGCGGCTCTCAACCTGCCGCTCAAGGACGTCAAGGCGTCCATGTCACTCCTCGATGGCATAAACCCCGAAGCCGCCGACCTCCTGAAGGACAAAGCTGTCTCGCCAAAGGCCATCCGCATGCTGAAGAAGGTCACGGGACTGCGACAGATTGAGATGGCGGAGTTGATGGTCAGCGCGAGCAACTTCACGAAGGGCTACGTCGAGGCAATGGTATTGGGCACGCCGAAAGACCAATTACTCCACCCGGAGGAGGCGAAAAAGAAGAAGGGAATGTCCCGTGAGGAAATCGCGAAACTGGAGCGCGAAATGGAGCTCGTGGAGCGAGATTTCAAGGCGGTGGACCAGGCTTATGGGGAGAACATGCTGAATCTGACCTGCGCGATTGGTTACATCAAAAAACTCCTGGAAAACGTGAAAGTGGTCAGGTTCTTGACCGGTAATTACCAGGACATAATGGCCGAGTTCGAAAGGCTCGCCGCGACCGAAAGCGTGTGAGGGCCGTCGGTCAGTTTCACTATTCGTCCCAGTACCTGGCTTTGGCCGGAATAATGTGGCGGATGCCGCCACGAGGATCAGGGACGTCGCCGGCATAACGCGGGATCACATGGAAATGGAGCTGGAGCATGGTTTGGCCGGCAGCGGGACCGTCATTCAGGCCGAGGTTGAACGCGTCGGGCGGCGGGCTCAACTTGGTAGCGAGGAGTTGCTGCGTCCAGTCTATCCAGATGGGAAGTCGTGCCTTTTCGGCAGTGGTGAGGTCGTGGAACCGGGCAACTGGTCGCCGGGCGATAATCAGTGTGTGGCCTGGGGAGATGGGGAATTTGTCGGAGACGACGGCGAAGAGGTCGTCTAGGGCCAGGATGCGCGCCGGTTCAACTTCCCCAAAAAGCGGGAGGGTGAGCGACGCGTTTACGGCTTGGGGTATGGGCCGCATGGCACGCTCAGTATTTGGTGGTGAGGTGCTCCTGGCGCCAGCGCAGGCTCTCGGTTGCCGGATAGAATTTCTCTTCGGCCGGGGCGATGATGCGCTGGCCATCAAGCGCGACCAGAGCCTTCTGGCCCTCGATTCGCGAGTCGAGTGCCGGGCCGACACGCCAAACGCCGGCGCGGTGTTTCGAGTCGGGACAGGGAGCGATGAGGAAGCGATCCATGGCCCTATGATGGTTGGGGCAAAGCGCGAGGCCGTTGTTTGGTTTGTCGTCGCGGGTCACGTTGAACGGGATGAGGTGCGCGGCGTCGACCAGGGAAAAACCGTCATTTAGACGCACCCGGAGCCCGCAGGCGGCGCACGTGTAATCGTAGATCTCGAGGATGGTCTCGCGGAAGGCGCCACTCCGAGCTTGCTCGAATTCCTCGTTGAGTCGGAGCCCGCGGGGCGGTTCCGGAGCGGCGAGCAGGGATTGAATCTCCCGACGCTCACTGGGGAAGTACCGGGTGACGAGTGCTTCCCGGAGTTGCGTTCGGGAAGCGGGATTCTGCATCAGTTCCCAGAGCTCCGGGTCGAATTGGCCAGCAGCGGAGCGAAGGATGCTCATGCTCGGCGGACTGGAGGCGTTGCCCGGTTGGTAGAGCGGACCTTGGCCGGGTTTCTCGATTTCCCAGAAGCCGTCTCCCGAGAGGAAGTAGAAAGGATTCTCGATGGTCGGCTTGTCGTCCTCGCGGCGGACAACGTCGAAGTACCGTAAGCGGTAAGCAGGGTGCATTCTATTCAACCCCGTAGAACGCGATAAGCTGCCGGCATGAATAACGGAACAGGCCGTCACCAACAGTTTTCCCCCA
>Ga0316217_10005580_pt1 | contig 12950 bp, 14 predicted proteins | sample 1anoAmetaG_FD_203633 | JGI IMG/M metagenome (GOLD analysis project Ga0316217, IMG submission 203633) | Freshwater microbial communities from Trout Bog Lake, Wisconsin, USA - 1anoA | ecosystem: Environmental > Aquatic > Freshwater > Lake > Hypolimnion/Profundal zone | place: USA: Wisconsin...
CCGAATCTCTCCAGGATTCCAACCATGTCAAGGGTAGGTAAGGTTTTTCGCGTTGCATCGAATTAATCCACATCATCCACCGCTTGTGCGGGTCCCCGTCAATTCCTTTGAGTTTTAATCTTGCGACCGTACTCCCCAGGCGGTCTACTTCACGCGTTAGCTGCGTTACCAAGTCAATTAAGACCCGACAACTAGTAGACATCGTTTAGGGCGTGGACTACCAGGGTATCTAATCCTGTTTGCTCCCCACGCTTTCGTGCATGAGCGTCAGTGTTATCCCAGGGGGCTGCCTTCGCCATCGGTATTCCTCCACATCTCTACGCATTTCACTGCTACACGTGGAATTCTACCCCCCTCTGACACACTCTAGCCATGCAGTCTCAAATGCCATTCCCAGGTTGAGCCCGGGGATTTCACATCTGACTTACATAACCGCCTGCGCACGCTTTACGCCCAGTAATTCCGATTAACGCTTGCACCCTACGTATTACCGCGGCTGCTGGCACGTAGTTAGCCGGTGCTTATTCTTCAGGTACCGTCATTAGTAGTCTGTATTAGAGACCACCGTTTCTTCCCTGACAAAAGAGCTTTACAACCCGAAGGCCTTCTTCACTCACGCGGCATTGCTGGATCAGGGTTGCCCCCATTGTCCAAAATTCCCCACTGCTGCCTCCCGTAGGAGTCTGGACCGTGTCTCAGTTCCAGTGTGGCTGGTCGTCCTCTCAGACCAGCTACTGATCGTCGCCTTGGTGAGCTTTTACCTCACCAACTAGCTAATCAGATATCGGCCGCTCCAAAAGCATGAGGTCTTGCGAGCCCCCACTTTCATCCGTAGATCGTATGCGGTATTAGCGCAACTTTCGCTGCGTTATCCCCCACTTCTGGGTACGTTCCGATATATTACTCACCCGTTCGCCACTCGCCACCAGGTTGCCCCGTGCTGCCGTTCGACTTGCATGTGTAAGGCATGCCGCCAGCGTTCAATCTGAGCCAGGATCAAACTCTTCAGTTTAATGCCTGTTACTTGTGATCATTGCTGATCTCTGCCTCGTTAGAGGCAGGTCGCTCACTCAAAATACTGACAAGTCATCCGTCCGCTTTTACCCGGACAGCTTCCTTATTTTTCTTCTTCGTGAACATCTATTACTTGTTGTCTTATCGCGGCTTTGACACCGTCGATAATTCGCTCGTAATACATGCCCACATTTATTGACTGTATGTTGTTAAAGAACGTCAGCTCCGTTGACGGCACTGACTGCTGAATTTCACTCTTCGCTACTGCGTAGACTTACTCTTGGCTGACAAATCGTTTTGTTCGTCAGCAGCACAGAAATGAGATTATGCGGTATTCCTGCTGCCCCGTCAACACCTTTTTCACTATCCGATCCAAATTCATCACTGCCGCTATCCTTCTGTCTCTTCTCAAACGTTTCTGAACTGTGGCGCGCGCTTTTCCAGAAACGCTTTCATGCCTTCTTTCTGGTCTTCAGAAGCAAACGTGCTGTAAAACATATTGCGCTCATACTGGACGCCTTCAGACAGCGTCGTTTCGTATGCGCGATTGACTGATTCCTTGATCATCATCAGAACCGGCAATGACATTGCTGCAATCGTAGCGGCGGCGGCCAGAACCTCTTCCATCAGCCGGTCCGCTGCGACCACGCGCGAGACCAATCCGGCGCGCTCCGCTTCGGCCGCGTCCATTATGCGCGCAGTCAGGCACATGTCCATCGCTTTGGACTTGGAGATGGCGCGCGGTAATCGCTGCGTCCCGCCACAACCCGGGATAGTACCGAGCTTGACTTCCGGCTGTCCGAATTTGGCATTGTCGGCCGCTATAATGAAATCACACATCATTGCCAGCTCACACCCGCCGCCCAGCGCATAACCCGCCACCGCAGCAATGACAGGCTTTCTTATCCTGCGGATGTGTTCCCAGTTGCGGGTGACGTAATTCCCTTTGAATGCATCCATATAGGTGTAATTCGCCATAAGCGTAATATCAGCACCTGCGGCAAATGCCTTTTCGCTGCCGGTCAGCACGATGCAGCCTATATGCTCATTCTGATCAAACTGATTCAGGGCGTGCCCCAGTTCATCCATCAACTGGTCATTCAGTGCATTAAGCGCCTTGGGTCGATTCAGTGTGATCACGCCGACCTTGTCTTTGGTTTCTACCAGAATAGCTTCGTAGTTCATGATGATCCTCTTTGGTTTGTTTGAAGTCGAAAATTTTAATTGACGATATTACCCAATGGGGCACTGGCCAGTTTTGGCCACAGCACCCAGAGCATGCCGCGCTGCTTCATGCGCCCTGCCATTTCACCTGCCGCCTTGCCAAATCCCCAGAAAAAATCGGCCCGGACTGCGCCGCGAATCGCCCCGCCGGTATCCTGCGCCATCATCAGACGTTTGATCGACTGATCCGAGTCCGGCTCCGTGGTGTTAATGAATACCGGGGCACCCAGCGGCAAAAATTTTGCGTCAATGGCAATGGAACGCCTTTCGGTCAGCGCCACGCCGAGCGCGCCATCAGGCCCGCGACCAGGATCGTTCAGCTTTTCCTCTTTGAAGAATACAAAACTCGGATTGGCGTTCAATACTTCATTTTCGCGCGCCGGGTGACCCGCGATCCAGTTTTTGATTCCCTGCGCCGAAGCCTGCTCAAGCTTCAGCTCGCCCTGATCAACCAGGTAGCGACCTATCGATTTGTAGGGCTGACCGTTCTGGTCGGCGTACGCAACCCGGATCGTTTCCCCGGAATCCGGCATAAACACCCGCCCTGAACCCTGAACCTGCAGGAAGAATGCATCAACCGAATCATCCACCCAGCAGATCTCGTTGCCCAGCAGCGATCCGGACTGCAGCAATTCTGCACGGCTTGGATACGGCACGACTTTATTACCCACGACGTGCCCGCGCAGACGCATCCCTTTGAGTTCCGGATACAGTCCCGCCATATCTATGGTCAGCAGATCAGCGGGAGGCAGGTAAATCGGCGTTTGAAAAACACCGCCCCGCTTGCGCGCGCCACGCAGCAATGGTTCATAGTAGCCGGTAATCATGCCGGTTTCAGTGCCGTCCGGATTAATCACCTGATAGGGATTAAAGAATGCCTCAAAAAACTGACGCACTGCCGCCTCGCTGGTTCCATCGACGTCCTGCGCAATCGTGCACAGGACGTGCCAGTCAGGTTTCTTCATCTGAGCCGAACACGAAGCCTTGAAGGCCGGCCAGGCTTCGGTCAGGCGATCATCCGACCAGCCGGGCAGAGTTGCAAAATCCAGCAGTCTGAAACTTGCCGTCTTGTTTACAGTCGGCGCGACAGCGGCGGGAGCAACCGGTTGGGGTGGCGCTGAAATCATCATCGGCGTATGGCAGGCGGCCAACAGCAACAGAACGGCTAAAGACGGTACACTACGGTTTAAATTGAACATGGAGGAACTATGTGGTTGATTTTTGTTGAGGCGACAGGCGCATTTCTGGTGTTTGCGCTGATTATATGGTGGACGATGTTTTCGGACACCAAACCACCGCAAGATGACGAAGACTAGTCAGAATCAGTGCAATGTTCTGGGTTGCGACAGAACGAATTCGGGAATGACTGCATCAAACTGTACGCCATCTTCAGCCACGCAAAGATAAGTCCCGTGCATGCTGCCCACCGGCGTTTCGAGCGCCGTACCGCTGGTATATTCAAATTCCTGCCCGGGCTCCAGCAATGGCTGATAGCCGATTACGCCCAGTCCGCGCACCTGCTCTTCATTCCCGTTGGCGTCTTTGATTATCCAGTGCCGGGCAATGAGCTGCGCCTTCATTGAGCCGACGTTTTTCACATTGATCGTGTAGGAAAACACATAGCGGGAGGCAAGAGGATCCGATTGCTCAATCAGATACTTGGTTGTAACAGATACGCGAAATTCATACAGTGCCATTGACAACTTCCTATTACAACAAAAAGATAAGCGACCATTCGACACCAATTCAGGCAGCAACGCAAGTATTTTGAAATACTGCAGCAAACATTACCTCAATCGTTGATCCAAGCTAAAATGGCGGCTCGCCTCCCTATAACCACATTACTCTGACCAACCGCCATGAGCACAAAACCTGTCTATCGCATTGCCCCCAGCATCCTGTCCGCCGATTTTGCCCGACTGGGCGACGAGGTGCGTCAGGTTGAAGCCGCCGGTGCAGATATGATTCATTTTGACGTGATGGACAATCATTATGTGCCGAACCTGACGATAGGTCCAATGGTCTGCCAGGCAATACGTCCGCACGTGCAAATTCCGATAGATGTACATCTGATGGTTAAGCCGGTGGATCGCATTATTCCAGACTTCGCCAAAGCCGGTGCCAACCTCATCAGCTTTCATCCGGAAGCAAGCGAACATCTGGACCGCAGTCTGCAGCTGATCCGTGATCATGGTTGCAAGGCCGGACTGGCATTTAATCCGGGCACGTCGCTGCATTATCTCGAACACGTCATGGACAAGCTGGATCTGATATTGCTGATGTCGGTCAATCCGGGATTTGGCGGACAGTCATTTATCCCGCACACACTGCAAAAAATCGCTGCGGTCAGAAAATTAATCGAGGCCTCGGGCCGCGATATTCTGCTGCAGGTCGACGGCGGCATCAAAACCGATAACATCGCCGAAGTCGCCGCGGCCGGCGCCGACACCTTTGTCGCCGGATCGGCCATTTTCGGCAAGCCGGATTACGCCGGCATTATTGCCGGAATGCGTCGCGAACTGGCGAAATAACGTCGTTTCCCGCGCGCATGGCCGCGCGCGCGGTGCCGTACTGTACAAAGAATCAATTCTGATGGTATAGTCCAGACCTGTCGTGCAGACCCCATTTATAACAGTGAATTCCACAACTTAAGCGACCACGCAACTGCCATGTTTCTCATCAACCAACGTCCCATTACCACACCAGGCACTTACGAGGCCTGGCTATGGCGACGCTAGCATTTCGATAGTGCGCCCTGAAAGATTTGGCGCAAATGCTGGAAGTTGACCTGCTTTTAACACGGTCAACAACTCAATCAACTCAGCCCATTGCGGGGCAAACGAGAAAGTCATGACCGAAATCGAATTCCATTCCCTGGCGAACCAGGGCTATAACCGCATCCCCTTGATCAGTGAAGCTTTTGCCGATCTGGAAACACCATTAAGCGTCTATCTCAAACTGGCGCAAAGTCAGCACGCGGGAAAAAATACCTTTTTGCTGGAATCTGTCGTGCGCGGCGAGCGCCTGGGCCGCTATTCATTTATCGGACTGCACGCCAACACCTCGCTTCGCAGTTATGGCGAACGCAGCGAAGTTTTACAGAATGGCGCCGTAGTCGAGACCCATGCAGGCAATCCGCTGGATTTTATCGCCGCTTTCCAGGAACGCTATAAAGTCGCCATGCGTCCCGGGCTGCCGCGCTTTTGCGGTGGCCTGGCCGGCTACTTCGGTTACGACACGGTGCGCCACATCGAAACCCGCCTGGCCAATTCATGCCCGAAAGACGATCTCGGCCTGCCCGACATTCAATTGCTGGTCACCGAAGAACTCGCCGTCATCGATAACCTGTCCGGCAAACTGTACCTGATTGTGTATGCCGATCCGCACAAACCGGAAGCATTTTCCAAGGCCCGCCAGCGCTTAAAAGAGCTGCGCGCCATGTTGCGGCGCAGTGTCGATGCGCCGGTTACGTCGGCATCGGTGCGCACTGAAACGATCCGCGATTTTGCCAAACCGGATTATTTGGAAGCCGTTGCCAAAGCCAAGGAATACATCATGGCCGGCGATCTGATGCAGGTGCAGATCGGGCAACGCATCAAAAAACCGTATGTCGATGCGCCGCTCTCGTTATATCGCGCACTGCGCTCGCTGAACCCGTCGCCCTACATGTACTTCTACAATTTCGGCGACCTGCACATCATCGGCTCTTCGCCTGAAATTCTGGTGCGCAATGAAGGTCAGGCCGACGGCTCGCACACTGTCACGATCCGTCCGCTGGCCGGAACCAGACCGCGCGGTACCACGCCGGCGCAGGACGAACAGCTGGCCAGGGATTTGCTGGCCGACCCGAAAGAAATTGCCGAACATGTCATGCTGATCGACCTGGCCAGAAATGATCTGGGACGCATCGCCAAAACCGGCACGGTTCATGTATCCGACCAGATGGTGATAGAAAAGTATTCGCACGTGCAGCACATCGTGTCGAATGTGGAAGCGACGCTGCAGGACGGGCTGTCGAATCTGGATGTGTTGAAAGCTACCTTCCCGGCCGGCACGCTGTCGGGCGCACCGAAAGTGCGTGCCATGGAACTCATTGATGAACTGGAACTGACCAAACGCGGCATCTATGGCGGCGCCTGCGGTTATCTGTCGTTCTCGGGCGCCATGGATCTGGCTATTGCAATCCGTACCGGCGTACTGAAAGACGGCATGCTGTACGTGCAGGCCGCAGCCGGCATCGTCGCCGATTCGGTGCCCGAGTCGGAATGGCTGGAAACGGAAAACAAGGCGCGCGCCGTGTTGCGCGCCGCCGAACAGGTGCAGGACGGACTGGATGGGGAGATTTAAATGCTGCTGATGATAGATAACTACGATTCCTTCACCTACAACCTGGTGCAGTATTTCGGCGAACTCGGGCAGGAAGTGCGCACCTTCCGCAATGACGAGATTACCCTGGACGACGTCGCGGCCATGGCGCCGGACCACATCTGCATTTCTCCCGGTCCCTGCACGCCGCACGAGGCCGGCATTTCCGTCGGTGTGCTGCAACGCTTTGCCGGGAAAATCCCCATGCTCGGCGTGTGCCTGGGACATCAAAGTATTGCGGCCGCTTTTGGCGGCAAAGTGGTGCGCGCCAAACAGGTCATGCACGGCAAGACCAGCCTGATCGCCCACACCGGCTTTGGCGTGTTCCACGATTTGCCCACTCCCTATACCGTAACCCGCTATCACTCGCTGGCAATAGAACGCGCCAGCCTGCCAGCCTGCCTGGAAGTCACCGCATGGACTGACGACGGCGAAATCATGGGCGTGCGCCACACCGGCTTTGCGATTCAGGGCGTGCAGTTCCACCCCGAATCCATTTTGTCCGAACACGGCCATGCCCTGTTAAAAAATTTCCTGACCCAGGCCGACCTTAATCCAGCGAGCCCAACATGACCATTACCAATCAAGACGCTTTGCAACGCATCATCGAACACCGTGAAATATTTCACGATGAAATGCTGTCTCTGTTCCGCAAAATCATGGGCGGGGAAATGTCACCGGTCATGATTGCCGCGCTCACGATGGGGTTGCGGGTCAAAAAGGAAACCATAGGCGAGATTACCGCCGCAGCGCAGGTTATGCGCGAATTTTCGATCAAGGTGCCGCTGGCCAATACCGACCATTTAATCGATATCGTCGGCACCGGCGGCGACAGCTCAATGACCTTCAATATTTCCACTGCGTCGATGTTTGTCGCCGCTGCGGCCGGCGCGCGCGTGGCCAAGCACGGCGGACGCAGCGTGTCATCCTCATCCGGCAGCGCCGACGTGCTGGAGTCACTGGGAGCCAACATTAATTTGAAACCGGAGCAGATCGCGCAGTCGATTGCCCAGACCGGCATCGGTTTCATGTTTGCACCGAATCACCATGCCGCCATGAAGCATGCTGCGCCAGTGCGCAAAGAATTGGGCGTGCGTACCATTTTCAATATTCTGGGTCCGCTCACCAATCCGGCCGGCGCACCAAATATACTGATGGGCGTGTTTCACGCTGATCTGGTCGGCATTCAGGTACGCGTGCTGCAGCGGCTCGGCGCGCAACACGCGCTGGTGGTATGGGGGCGCGACAATATGGACGAGGCTTCGCTGGGCGCCGGCACGCTGGTCGGTGAACTGGTCAACGGTGAAATCCGTGAATATGAAATTCACCCGGAAGATTTCGGACTGGCGATGGCCTCCAACCGCAGCCTCAAAGTGACCAATGCAGCCGAATCCAGGGCAAAAATTTTCGAATCATTAAGCGACCATTCCGGCCCGGCACGCGACATCGTGGCATTCAATGCCGGCATCGCACTATATGGCGCCGGCATTGCCAGCAGCATAGCAGACGGACTCTCACGCGCCACCGCGGCTATTTCTTCGGGCGCGGCCAGAGCAAAACTCGATCAGTTTGTTCAGGTCACGCAGCAACTCGGGGCGCACAATGTCTGATATTCTGAATAAAATCCTGGACGTAAAGTCCGACGAGATCCGCACCGCCAAACAGTTGCAGTCCTTAACCAGTCTGCGCGGCGAAGTCGAACAGGACAGCCAATTACGCTTTGGCCTGCGCAACTTTGAGGCCGCCATACTGAATAAAATTCAGGCCGGCAAGGCAGGGGTGATTGCCGAAATCAAAAAGGCGTCGCCGTCCAAAGGCATCATCCGCGCCGATTTCGATCCGGCACAGATTGCTGCCAGCTATGCCGGTCACGGCGCGGCCTGTCTGTCGGTACTGACCGACGTGCAGTTCTTTCAGGGCGCGCCAGAATATCTGCAGCAGGCCAGAGCGGCCTGCGCCCTGCCGGCATTACGCAAGGATTTCATGATAGATCCGTATCAGATTTATCAGGCGCGTTCCTGGGGTGCCGATGCAATTTTGCTGATTGTCGCCGCCCTCGACGCCGGTCTGATGCGCGAGATGGAGGCACTGGCCCATGAACTGGGCATGTCGGTTCTGGTGGAGGTGCACAATGCAGCCGAGTTAACCGCGGCACTGACGTTGAAAACAGCGCTGCTCGGCATTAACAACCGCAATCTGCGCAGCTTTGAAGTGTCACTGGACAACACCATCGCGCTGCTGCCGCTGATTCCGCCGGAAAAATGCGTGATTACCGAATCAGGCATTACCACGGCAGATGACGTCAAACGCATGCGCGAGGCTAACGTCAATGGATTTCTGGTTGGCGAGGCATTCATGCGCGGCACAGAACCGGGCGTGGAAATGGCGCGCATTTTTAACTGACTATTTATCTGTCTGCACCAAGGACGGCCGCGCCAAAAAAGCCGATTTTTTTAATCTTTTTGCAGCGTGGCCGCTTTCCCCGACCAATCCGAAAGCCCACATCGGCACGTCGTCAGACTGCAGTTGCACTTGAAACGTCATCAACTCATCGCGCCGAAATCCATGCACCACAATTTTTGCGCCGACTTTATAACTTCCCAGCAGTTTACCGATATTGTTCTGTGCGTCCGCCCCGGTCACGCGCAACCCATCAATGGCCACGATCACATCGCCTGCCGACATGCCGGCGCGGTGCGCAGCAAGTCCGGTAAATACCTGCATCAGTTTGCAGTCATCACCGTCACGTTTCAATTTCACGCCCAGTCCCGGCTTGTCGGATTTGCACTGGTCGGTCAGCGCAACGCCGAACCCGGGCAGCACTGCGGCCAAGGGCAGGTCTTTGGTGCCCCGCACGTACTGATCAAAAAAAGATTTCATTTTGATGCCGCACAACTGTTCGATCAGTTCCTGCAACTGCTGCTCGGTCACGCCCTGCTGCCTGCCTTCGGGCTGCAGCCTGTAAAAATCGCGTCCAAACTGCTGCCACAACAGTCGCATCAGGTCGTCCAGCGACTTTTTCCCGGCCGTGGCCTGCCGCATGGTCAGATCCAGCGTCAGCGCCAGCAGTGCGCCTTTGGTGTAATAACTGACGATGGCATTCGGTGAGTTTTCATCCTGACGGTAATATTTGGACCAGGCATCAAAACTGGACTCGGCCAGGCTTTGCCGGTTGCGTCCCGCGCCGCGCAGCACGCCGTTGAGCACCTTGCTGATCAGGTTAAAGTAAATCTGTTCGCTGATTATGCCGCTGCGCAGCAACACCAGATCGTCGTAGTAGCTGGTCACGCCTTCAAAAAACCAGAGCAGCGAGGTGTAATTTTCCTGCTGCAGATCATAGTTGGCAAACGCGTCCGGCTTGATGCGTTTGACGTTCCAGGTATGGAAATATTCGTGGCTGCACAAACCCAAAAAGGCAATGTAGGCATCACTGGTGTCGCTCTTGCCGACCACGGGCAACTCCGAGCGGCTGCACATCAGCGCCGTTGAGGCGCGGTGTTCCAGTCCGCCATATCCATCGCCGAGCGCCATCGTCAGAAACAGATAGCGCTCCACCGGAGCGCGCTTTGTTTTCGGTTCAAACAGCGCTATCTGATGCGCGCAGATTTTTTTCAGATCCCTGGCGATACGCTCCAGATCCACATTTGGCACGACACCGGTCAAGATAAATTCATGCGGTGTGCCATGCACTGAAAAACCGATATTTGCAAACGTGCCCATTTCAACCGGGTGATCAATGAGCTCATCGTAATTTTGAGCGATGTAGGTGCCAAACCCGTACAGTCTGGCTTTGAGTAGCGCCAAAGTAGTGGCCACGCGCCAGGTTTTGCAGGACGGGTCCCGGGGCTTTTGAATGTCCACGACATGCTCTGCCATCTCCTGACCGACGACCCGCAAGAACACACTGGTGCCGTTGAAAAAGCCGTGAGTCTGATCGAGATGCGCCGAGCGCACCGACAGATCCCAGGCATATACAGAATACTCCAGCGTGAGCGCGGCAGACACCGGCGCAGCCTTCCAGCTGTCCTTGTCCAGCTTGGTCAGGGTAACCTGCCGGCCATTGGCAGTCGCTTTGATCTGGACGATGTGACGTGCAAATTCACGCACCAGGTAACTGCCGGGTATCCAGGCCGGCAATTTGAATTCCTGCCCTTTTGGGTCAGGCTGATCGACCCGCACAGTCACTTTAAAAACATGGCCGGACAGATCGTCTGGAAGTATGGTGTAGTGAATTGACATGGCAGTATGGGGACTCTTTATAAAAAAATGAACTGTCCTGTTATTCTGTTTGACAGCCTGGTGACAACTGATCGCAGTCAGGTCCGCACGTTGACAGCCAGCAGCGTCAACGCCAGTGCCAGCACCACGACGATAGTCAGGCGGCGTCTGAGCACCAGAAACCAGTCCGGGATCTGATAGCTCAGGTACAGCCACTTGTCGATCTGGTATGCGGCAACAAACCCAAACATCAGCACAAAGAATCCGAGACCGAAATGCAGCTTGGAAGCGCAGGCAATCATGCTGGGCACGATGCCCCAAATCAGAGAGCGCCTGATCTGCAGCGCGGATAACTCGGGCGAGGTCAGCACCACGCCCCAATGTATGCCGCCCAAAAACGACAGGATCGCAATGCCGTAAGCGCTTTGCGCATAGACAAATGCTTCCAGCCACTCGGGATGGGCGACCCAGCAGGCCAGACTCAGAAAAACGAAGGGAACAAGTCCTATCATACCCAGCTGGTGCGCAAGTCGCTTGCTTAAAAATTGACGGTTCATATTATTTTTGGGGTTCCACAAAATTAAAAATCTGAATTGACCATGAATTCACCTGCCGCGCAGATCGGCCGCATAATCGATGTCCAGAACTGCGCCAGGATCATCCACCTCCAGTTCCAGCACAGGAAACTCACGCAACAAATGACGCGCACCGGTGTCGCCCTGCAAGGCCATCAATGCAGCAAAATGACGCCGCGCAAAGCCGACCGGATGACCGGCCCTGTGCCGATACACCGGCACGACGATTTCCGCACCCAGATCGAGTTGCGCAACTACCTGTAAAACAGTATCGGATTTCAGATACGGCATATCGGCCAGAGCGACCAGCAGTGACTGCGCATCCGGACAGTGTCTTGCAATATGGCTGACTGCATACGCCAGCGTGGCTCCCATGCCCTGACCTGCCCCGGCAAAAACCAGCGGCTGACATCCGGGCATCGACAGCTGTCCGGCCAGTTCCGGACTCTGGACCACGGCAATCACCGTCGAGACTGCAACAAGCTGGGTTGTAAGCGACTGTACGACAACCGGCACGCCGTTATCCAGCAATTGCAATAACTTGTTTTGCACCCCGGTCGGATCAAACCGCCGACCCGCGCCGGCAGCCAACAAAACGCCCACCGTAGTCTGTTGGCTCATGGCTGATTCCGGTTTATTTAATGCTGTTTAATTTTTTTTCTATCCCATCTGCATCAACAAAGCCCGGAATGCGTGAACCGTCTGCGAAAAATATTGCCGGCGTTCCGTTGATATGCAGTTTGGCTCCCAGCGCAATGATTTTCTCGTGCGGATTGACGACGCAGGTTGAGGGTGCCTCAGGCGCCGGGATGCCGTTGACCATCCAGTCATTCCAGGTTTTGGCGGGATCCGCCGAACACCAGACGTTTCTGGATTTGATGGCCGAGTCGTCCGACAGAATATCGTACATAAAGGTATAGATTGTGATGTTATTGACGCTTTGCAGCGCCTTGCGCAGACGTTTGCAATAGCCGCAGTTCGGATCTTCAAACACCGCGATAACACGTTTGCCGTCACCCTTGACCTGTTTAAACGCGAGATCAAATGGCAACTCGTTAAAGTTCATCGCGTTCATGGTTTCCAGACGCGCCTGAGTCAGATTTTTATGCACGCTTAAATCGAAGACATTGCCGACAAACAGGTATTGCGCCTTTTCGTCGGTGTAATAGATATCGTTGCCCACAATGACTTCATACAGACCGGAGTAGGGCGTTTTTTTGACCGAGTCAATTTTGATGTGTTCGCCCATTTTGGGTCCGACCAGTTTTTTAATATTCGCTTCGACATCGTTCTGGGCGCAGGCCGAGGTCAACAACAACATCGTCATCATCATGCTGGCCATGGCCAGTCCTGATTTTTTCATCACGTTCATATCTGCCTTAGTTAAACTTGGTTAAAACCTGGTTAAAATTATCGTTACTTGCCCATGGCCTGCAAAATCAACTGCTTTTTTAAAAAAGGGAATTTATTCACCAGAGTCATCCCCGCATTTCTTGCGGTTTTAATGGGGCCGAACTGCGCACCGAACAGACGCGACAGGCCGTCCGTCGTCAA
>Ga0316217_10005581_pt1 | contig 12949 bp, 7 predicted proteins | sample 1anoAmetaG_FD_203633 | JGI IMG/M metagenome (GOLD analysis project Ga0316217, IMG submission 203633) | Freshwater microbial communities from Trout Bog Lake, Wisconsin, USA - 1anoA | ecosystem: Environmental > Aquatic > Freshwater > Lake > Hypolimnion/Profundal zone | place: USA: Wisconsin...
GAAATCAAGTCCCGCAACCGTGGTTTTTAGCTGGCCATTTTTAAAAGCCTTAACACCGGTACCGGGCACATACCATAGTTCAAATACATCGCCTTCTTTTATCTCCTCTTTTTTAAAAGTGCCAATGAAGGTGGTAATTTGTGACTGCAACGGAGCCGTGTTGCCTTTCATAGATTTTTCAAAACCCTCCTGTATAGCATCGGCCATCCGGCTGCTGGTAGCCATGCCCGAGGTAATAGTTAAACGAACAGCCAGTGGTTTATCGGCCGATATCAAATCGTTTCCGTTTTTACTTTTCTCGGGAGCATATAGCCCGATAACATACACCTTTACCATGCCGTATTTTTTACGAAGACCACCACCGTTAAGCACCAGCTCGGTATTATCCTGTTTAATTTTTGCAGGAAGCGTTACGTTGTTGATGGTGAGTTGCGCATCGGCGGCAAAACTGGTGGCTATGCAGAACAGCCATGTAATGATGTATGATTTCATAGGGTATGTGTTTAGCAGCCAAAATAAGAATTATTTGCCGACCAAGGACCTCGGATGATTGCCGGGTTAAATACCCCACGCCGAAGCACGAGAGCGAATAAGCCCATAGAACTATCCCATATTAAAACATATTTTTGATTAATTGATTTATTTGAGTAACTTTGGAGGGCATTTAGCATTTAATTGGCTTATACCTTAGGCCGATAAAGAGCGTTCTTTGACATGTGGGCACCCTGCGGGGGAATAAAACAAGGTTTAGAACTGACACGGATTTTATATGGCCAAAAACACCTGCTTTTACCCGCTTTTACCTGCTTTATTATGCATTCCTTGTCATTTGAAATGGTAAAAAGATGTTTTAAACGCCAATTTTTAGGACCCAAAAACATTGTACCATACTTTAGAACCACTGGCAGGGCCTATCAGATAGACAAGAGGGCCTGTTCTATAGCATTGTTTAATCGCTGTTTTCTTTCAGGAAATGGTTGTACAAACGGGGTAAATGATGTATACAAAATTATACCATGACTGAAACCGGGAGCATGTTAAGGCCAAAAGGCTTAGCATTCCTTAGCATTGCTTAGCATTTCTTAGCATTACTTAGCATGGCCCTGTGCGTAAAACCCCGCATTTAGTTTGCGGGGAAGTACGGATGCGTTGGTTCGGAAGTGCCTGACTGTGCGGCAGGCAGGCTTACCATTCCTTATCAAAGCTTGTTATCAGGGAAATAATTTTGGTCAATTAGCAGGCATGTAAAGGCTTACACATAAAATAACAAACAGTCATGCGTATTTTCATTAATTTTCGTTTTTAAGCGTTTTCATGTGTTTTGGACACCCGTGAAGATGATAAACTTTGAATAAGCCACCCAGTGAAACTCAGTGTATTTTTGACAGGTATGACCACCGGTGAGGCGGTGGTTGCAGATGAGTTACATCCGTTTGATGAAGTGGATAACCAGGTAGCCGTTGAGATGCTGCGTAAGTTGTATGACGCTGATACATTAGAAATGCCTGGCCGGGCGCCGGCCTTTAATCCGGATGCGGCACTTTGGGCTTGCCAGCATATTTACCGCGTTATTCAGTTTTTGTTGCTTCGCAACCTGGGTGCTGACTTAATGGAGGCCAACCTGCCCGATTTTGCGGGTGTGAAAACCGCCGATGCCATCTATTCAGCTGATATTATGCTTCGGTACCTTCCGGTCATTTCAGGGCTGGCAAAACGACTGGCACCTGATGACCCGCTGGTAATGCGGTTGAAACAAACTGCCGAACAATGGCCGTTTTCATCCGTAGGTTGCGATATGGGGACGCTTGAAACGAATACAGCAATCATTCTGGCCGACCCATCGTTAAGCATAGCTTACGCCGACAGAATTATTGAGCAAAGAGAGCAAAAGCGAATTACCAATGACGGGGAAGAAATGCTGATAAGCTCGGTGCTCGGAAATTTTCAGCAAATATTATGGCCGGGGTTAAAAGCGGGGTTACAAATATAAATTATGGAAAACAACAATATAAAAGATACGGAACTGATAGAAAAGCTTAACGCCGTTTTAAGCCATGTAAAATCATCATTTGTAGGGAAAGATACGATAGTAGACCTGATGGGTGTATGCCTGGTGGGCCGCGAAAATCTTTTTCTGCTGGGCCCTCCGGGCACTGCCAAAAGCGCCATTGTGCATGTGCTGGCAAAGTCGTTGCGGGGTAAAACCTTTGAATACCTGCTTACCCGCTTTACCGAGCCCAATGAGCTCTTCGGGCCGTTTGATATACGTAAACTGCGCGATGGTGATTTGGTAACCAACACCGAAGGCATGTTGCCTGAAGCAGACCTGGTATTTTTGGACGAGTTGCTCAATGCCAACAGCGCCATTTTGAACAGTTTGTTAATGGCCCTGAACGAAAGAATTTTCAGGCGCGGTAAAGAGACCAAAAAACTACCTGCGCTGATGATGGTGGGTGCCAGCAATCACCTGCCTGAAGACGAAGCTTTACAGGCTTTGTTCGACCGGTTTTTGATCAGGGTGCGTTGCGATTATGTTGACCCCGCGTTGTTAAATGCAGTGCTGGATGCAGGCTGGGCGCTTGAGCAGGCCACCATAACCACGCCCCCTGAGGTTACCGCAGATGACATTCTCCATCTGCAAAGCCTGGTTTCAAAAGTAAACCTGCAACCGGTGCGCGCCAGCTATATTGAATTAATTCAAAAGCTTAGAAATGCCGGGGTGCAGGTATCTGACCGCCGCGCCGTGAAGTTGCAAAGATTAATTGCGGCCAGTGCACTTTTATGCAAGCGCCAGGTGGCTGTCCTGAGTGATTTATGGGTATTGCGTTATATATGGGACACGGATGAACAGGTAGAAATAATAGCGGCTATTATCAACGCCACAATTGACGCCTCCTCCAAAGAAATTATGCACCATCCGCAGGCACTGGTAAACTCGGCGCCTAATCCCGATGAGTTATACGCCGAAGTTACTTCCCTGACTAAGGAGTGGGAAAAAACCGATTTATCGCTATCTCAACGCACGGTTATAAAAGACCGGCTGCGATACCTGAACGGGCGCTGTGAATGGATAACCAACGAAACACAGCGAGGCTATGTGCAAAAACCTATTGACGCGCTGTGGCAAAAAATCATCCAGGAACCGCAGGTTATTTCCTGAGAAAATTCCGTTTAAAAATTAAATAAAACAAATACATGTAACCACAAAGGTCACAAAGGGGGAACACAAAGACCACCAGAAAAAAATTGTTTAGGGCCCTTGTATAATATTTTCCTGGTTCTCTTTGCGGTAAAATGTATTTTAATTGTAATTAAACACCTTTGACAGAAATCATTTTCGTATAAAGGCACGGAGAAAAAAATGCAGGAATATATATTAAACATACCGGTTGAAAGTAAGGAATCGCTGGCCCTGCTGAGGTTGATGCCCGGGCTGCGGGTAGCTTTGGATGGAACCAGGCTGCGGGTAAGGGGCATTCCGTATTCCGAACAACCTGCAAAAGAAATATGGCAGTTACCGGTTATCAGTATACTAATTTTAAATGATGAAAATTACCTGTTTCCCGTAGCAGGTAAGGTACCGGTAGCTAAACTTCCCGAATTGAAATGGATACCGTTGCAGCAATATATTCAGGTAGAGCCGCCGGTATCGGCACTAAAAGGAGAGACGGAGAAAAAAGTGTCGGTAAAATTAATTCCCTCGGACAGGGTGCAGGAGGGCGAAGCATTACTAACCAGTTTGGGTAGCTGGAAAACTTACGCCGATACAGCGCCCGCCACGCGGTTAAAGCGAATTTCTTTCGCCGTGTCTGAAAATGGAACGGCTTTGCTTTTGGGTACTCCCCTACCCTCTTTGCCCGGCCGGGAATACTGGAAAACGGCAAATATGCTGATACCCTGCGGTTATGATTTTGAAATAACGCTGATGGCGGATATACTGCCTGCAAAACTGAACCCGCAAAACGACAGCCTTATACTTTTTGAAACAGATGGCAGCTGGCAGAAAATTGAATTGAACAACTTTGTAAACGCAAAGCGCAGCGCAGTGCGCGCAACCCATGTCGCAGGCGAATAAATCATCGTTGAACGATATTTTATATTTCCAGCCCAACGAAATTTCGTTTTGGCGCTGGGCAGACGCCATGGATGTAGTGGAGGGTATTTCAGGCTATACCATTTGTTACCGCAGAGATATGGCCGAGATAATTCGCGAAATATCGGTTAATGGTTTGCCCGGCCTGGGTAATATTTTGTTGTGCATTTCGGCCTGTGGAGCCAGAGCGGACAATTGTGAGGAGAGCTTACATATCATGTTCCAGGCAGTTACTTCGCGTAACGATGTCAGGACGCAGGCACTGGCAGCGCGGTACACCAATCGCGCTAAGCGCCTGTTAAATCTCATTCAGGGCTTACCGGTTGAGTTGCGTTCGGGAACCCGGCGTATTCACCTGATGAATGAACTTTTCAGTGTAACGCAGGATAAGGTAAATTCAGCAACAGCCCAGTCTATGCTGGACGATTTTAGCAGCGGGCGCTGGGATTATAGCGTGCTTAAACCAGCCGCGCAAACAAACCTGGCGAGTGTGGCAAAAGAATCAGAAGAACTGGGCCGCATCATCAGCGCCTATCCCGACAGCGGTAAACTTGAAATAAAGCTGAGAACCGGTTTGCAACAACTGCCAGAGGTTATTGAAATAGAAATACTGGAGAAAAGCAAGCAGGATAAAAGTCTGCTAGAGGAATTAGCAGAAGATGATGAAACCGCAGGCATTGCGCAATTAACACAACGGCTTATTGCAGCGTTAAACATACCTATGCACGCAGCCAATGCCAGCGACCATTCGTACGGAGGTATAAGCGACATAAGCAACCGCGGGAATTTTGACAAACTGTTGCTGAGCGAACTTGCAAACGACGATTTGGCCCTGATGGCCCGATTGGTCAACAACGAGGCCCTCTACCTTCGCAGAGAAGCACCACCGGTTAATTTTGACCAGGAACGAAATATCCTAGTTGATACCACCATTAAAATGTGGGGTCTTCCAAGAGCCTTCGGTGTGGCTACTGCCCTTGCATTTTCGCAAAACCAGCACCATGTATCGGCGGTAAGCGCTTATGCGCTTGGCGAGGAAGAATTTACCGCCATTGACCTGGCCAGCAAAACGGGGGTATTGAATGCGCTTCAAAAACTGGATGCAGGAATGCATGGTTGCCAGGCCCTGCTTGCCTTTTTAGAGCAACAGGAGTGTAAAACGAATACCGAAAACATTTTCATTACCAGTGATGACACATTAACGCATCCGGAATTTTACAGGCACCACGATGAAATTCAACAAGGTCTTAAGTTTTTAGTTACTGTAAACCGGCACGGCGACTTGCAGTTTTACGAATTTATCAACGGGCATCGCAAGCCACTTAGTTCGGGCAAGTTCGATTTAAATGAGGCGCTGTCTAAAAGAGCTGCCATCAGCGTATTAAATGCTAAAAGTGATGAGCTGCCCGCGTTCTATAAAAATTATGGATGTCCCTTGTATTTTCCAACACTCAACGTAAACATTTCGCCCAAGAATTTATTTAAAGACCCCGATGGCGGCCTGATAGGGGTTAACACCCAGGGAAGGTTATTATACTGGCCTACAGCGAAGGAAGGGGCCAGGCAATTACTGGCCGATATTGAAGGCGCCAAGTATGGCAAATTTTGTTACGGCACCCGCGGAAAGGGCACCGGTTACTTATTGGTATACAACACCTATCCCGGAACGGTTAAAATTTACCTCTTCAGTTTAAGCAACGACAATCATTTGCGCGAACCTTTAGCCGTTCATAATCTCAGCAAAATTTATAATGACATAAGCCAGGAAATATATGAAGCCTTTTATCACGCAGGCACCTTTTACATCAGGTGTGGCCGCGACTCCATTGTTTGTGCAGATGCGGAAAGCGGGATTATTTCAAACATGGTAATTTCAAAAGATGTTTTCCTGGAAAAACTAAAGACTTACAAATCGGCAGTCTATCCTCCTGAAAACGTCCGTAAATTTATTAATAACGGCTATTCAGTTTTTTTATCAGAAACCAAAGGTGAAATAAGCGATACAGGAAGTCTTGTTATATGCAGAAGAAATCTGGAGTTAAAGCCCAAACAGCGTGGCGTGGTAAAAAATTTCTATTTAACATCAGCCAGCAAATTACACGACCGGCGAACTTCGCCCATTAAATCAGCAACCCCTTTATTCGGCATACACTTTACGCGGGAGGCGTGGCCCGATGGCAGTATTATTACACAAGATACAAACGGAATAATCCATTTACGAAGTTCGAACCTCGCAATTCCGGAAATAAGTATTGTAAGTATTCTAGACAAACCAACGGCCTGCTGGTCTTCGGATAAGAACTTCAGCGGTTCAGAATATTTTTATAAAGTTTCCCAAAATCAAGCACCCATGCCGGTGCAAACATTTTACGATATTTACATACAACGTTTTATTGACAACATTATAGCCAAATGCAGTTAACGCTAAAATACAACCCCGGTATTAACCGGCAGGCCAGCGCCGTGTTCATTCGCGGAGGCGACCCGGGCACGTGGCTACATGAAATATCAGGCTGGCAAATACCCCTAAGCAGGGTGGAATGTTATATAACGCCAGAGTCCATTCAATCGGTGGCACCGGGAGGCTTGATGGTGATTATAAAGGGTGAAACACCAAAATTTCCGGAGCATTTACCGGCTTATTCGTTGCTTGGAAATAATCTGTATTTGCCGGTAAATGCCGAACTGTTTCCACCGGTAAGCGATGAAGAGTTAAAAAAAATACTCCTTTGGCAGGTTCAGTTTTTTCATCCTGCTATTGGCCTGGTGGGGTTTGAAAAGAGTGCCCGCGTGGAAATGGACTCTTTTATTGCTACGGGCACTTCACACGCCGTAAAATGGAATTTTGCCAGGCAGGGCAATCCCACGGTTCATCCATTGCAACGTATATCAATTGAAAAAACGGGAGAAGATATTCTCGATTTATTTAAGAAAGATATTGAGCAAAAGCCGCTGGAAGATATACCGGGCGGTAAGCCGAAGGATAAAAGCTCCGGTTTGCTGCACAAAATTGCTGACGCAGCGAAATTCTCAGGATTCAGTATGCTGCAAAAAATTGGAAAGATTCTAGAAGGCACTGATGAAGATTTAACAGGGAAAGCAATTCCAGGGGCAGGGAGTCAGTCTCCGGGATTTCTTGCCACTTTATTCATGAACCTTTTTAAACTCCCAGCGGTACAAAAAATAAATAACTGGGTTAATAAAAGCCTTGAGCAACTTCAACGTGAGCGAGAAGATGAAATTCAACGCTTGCTGAGAATGATGGAAGAAAATCCCATGGAGGGACTGAAATATGCAATCCCGCTGGCATCAGATTATGCACCCAGGGGCACAGCGCAGCCATCGTCAAAACTAAGTTTAAGAGATACTAACTTTAATCTTCGCGGGCTTGGTGGCGGAAGAGCCGGCGATAGCTGGAGCATCGATAAGTACTACGCTGAATTACGCACTAAATATATGCGTGCAGCGCAGGATGCCGTGAATAAAAAGGATTTTAAACGAGCCGCGTACATCTACGCTCACTTGTTACGCGACTTTAACAGTGCCGCGAATGTTTTGCAGCAGGGTAAGATGTACAGGGAGGCCGCTGTAATTTATAAGGACCACCTTAAAAATAAGCCCGCGGCTGCGGAATGTCTTGAAAAAGGAGGCCTGTTAAATGACGCCATCGATTTATATATTGAATTGGACCGCGATGAAAAAGCCGGTGATTTGTATGGGGAACTTGGTCAGCAGGAAAACTCCGAGAAATATTATTTGCGCTCTATACAAAAACACATTGCCTGCCAGGATTACATATACGGTGCCAAACTTTATAAAGATAAAATGAAACAGCCTGAACCGGCTAAGGCTTTGCTGCTACAAGGTTGGAATAAAAATATACAATCGGAAAAATGCCTGGTAGATTATTTTCAAATCGTCAGAGAAAACAAAAAGGCAAACATTTCAGAGGAGATAAATGAGATATACCAACTGCATACGCCGGTTGACAAACGCACTTCCTTTTTACATGCCATGGTTAATGCCAATAAGTTCAATGCCACAGCAGAAGAACATGCTACAACGGAAAAAATAGCATATGAAGTGGTAAGCCAGCAAATTAAAGCGGGCGAGTTGAATAACGCATTAATACTAAGCCAATTTGTAGCGGGTGATCATTTGCTGCCAGGTGATTTGGGGCGTTTTGTTTATAACGAAAGAACTGCCATAACACAAGGGCAAAGATTTAAAAAATGCCAGTTGAGGAAAGACGTGGCGTGGATAAGGGCTTATTCGCAAACCGGTTATTTCTATGCGCTGGGTTACACCCGGGAAATGCTCGTTTTTTGCCGTGCCAACTGGAGCGGTGATGCCGATTATGCGTACTGGAACAGCGCTTTAACATCGGGTAACATCAGGTTGATAGCCCGTCCGTATTCGATTGAAAAAGTGATGCTTTATACCCCTGAAGGTTATGCGCTGGAACCTAAATATTTACAGCCAAATACATATGCCTCCCGTGAACTAAGTATTGATAGTCCTGCATGGTTGCCACGTAATGCACTGGGAATAACCATTAACTCCTATGGATTGGTGGCGGTGTTGGTTATAGAAAAAAATGCTTTGCTTTTGTGTGAGTATACCGTGGACGGAAAATTGCAAAATAGTGTAATATGTAAGAATTCAAAAGGTGAGTTACACGAACCAGACGTGGTATTTAATCTTTCCGGCGATATGGTTTACCGAAACAATCATTATTGTATTATATTAAATAATGCATTTACGTTGATTTCGCGCGATGGAGTAATTGTTGCACCTGTGATAATGGAGTCATATGCCAGCCGGTTTGCCGTTTCGGACAGAATGGACCGCCTTGAAGTACTGGTCGCTTCAACTGAGAATGCCGTAAATTATATTGAGTGGTCGATCCAAACCAATGAGCGCAAATCAGAGAAACTGGCCTCACCCACAAGATATGACAGCACAGGAATTGAAATGACCCACCCGATAGTTGACATGAAATTTTTACCGGGAAATTATATTGCAGTTAGCACCAAAAAATTAGTTGAAATATATAAATTAAGCGAAACTGAAAACGAAAAGCCACATCTGACTCAAAGGATAGAAACTGAAAATGGTATTGTTACTTTGCTAACTACCAACGACCAAAACAAAATAGCGATATTGCTGGATGATGGTAAAATTGAATTACAGGAGATAAGTTAGGATTGTTATGCTTTGCAGGTTGCCATCCGTCTTCTAATCCGGGAAAGAGATACAGGGGTAATGCCAATATAAGACGCCAGGTGCTTAAGTGGGGCGCGATCAATTAAGTAAGCATGGGTATCCATTAACCGCAGGTATCGCTCCTCCGGGCTTTTTTTGGCAAAGTCCTCTATTCTCGCAATAGCAGCAACCAGTGCCTCCTGAACAAGGTCGGAATAAACGCGGGTATAGATAGGATCAGATTCTAAATTGTTTTTAAAAATATCGAAATCAATTGAAAACAAAATACTATGCTCAACTGCTTTAGAAGCTTCGCTGGAAGGCTGGTTCAAAAATATACCGGCATAGCTGGCCACAGGTTGCATGGCGGAAGCGAAGACCACTGTAATTTCGCGTCCGTTATCGCACAAAATATAATTCCTCATCAAACCTTCAAGCACCAGGCCAACCTTGTTTGTTCTTTCGCCGGCTTGTATAAATATTTCACCGGGATTAAGTGCAATAACCTGTCCGTGACTAACAATTTCCTGCACTTTGGTGTCAGATAAATAAGGAAACCTGGATTTTATTTTATGGTTTACATTCATATAATAAATTATTTTGTAAAAACTTTAATTATTGCGCAACACTTAAAAGTCCGCTGCTCGCGGTAGCAACAGTAACTATCCCTCCATTAGCAGTGTTGATTGTAATAGTTTTACAATAACCTGTAGCTCCTGTTATAGTAGGTTCATATGTCGTTCCCCCGGGAATAACCACATCGCTCGAGGCATCCGGCAACGAACCTTTATCCCAGTTGCACGCCTCAAACCAACTGGTACTTCTTTCACCGGTCCAGGTCCAGGTACCGCTACCACCATTGGCATTGTGCGTAGGCGACACTTCAGCCCACCATGTGCTCCAAAGATTAGTTGTTGAACTTGCGTATTCCTGAACAGTCCAAAAATTCTCATCATTGGTTGGGTCAACCACAGTAGCGCTGTAATCGCCCCACCGGTTTACGGTGCCACTGGCGGTTTGATAATAGCTGCTGCCGCCAGCCTGGTACAGATAGTCACTTTCAAGAGTATTCAAAGTGTCACAATCATACCTAAAAGAATAATCGGCCGACGCATATTGATTAGACCCAAAACTTGAATAACCAATCAGCGCATCGTTATAACTGTTAACGCATACTGACGGATAAGCATACGATATTCCGCCCGCGGAATCATCAATTAAACCCCGCTGGTTAAGAGTGCTGGTTGTTAGCTGCCACCACTGCACCGAAGCACGCGTGGGTGATAATGAAGGCAAAAATGCCGTATGTACGCCCCAGATATATCCGTTGCGATAAACCACGCTTTGCATGCGCGAATCATCCAGATCAATGCCATTGGCAGAGTTTTTCTGCTGGCCGGAAGCGGAACTGGCCGGATTAAAGTTCCAATCGATGCTACCTTGCGCATAACCAACGGTTGAATAGCTTTCACTGCCAATACTTCCCGATACACTGTACAGGCCAATAACAGCCGATGATGGATTCACGACCTGCATCATGTATTCGTCGGCTACTGTTGAATCGTACGTTGCGGCCGGTTGCATGGTATTTGTCTGCCCAAGGTTAATTCGGGTATATGAAACCGAGTTGCTATATAAAGCTGTTTTGTCAAAGGCCCACAAATAACTGGCGCTATAACTATTACCGCTAACCGTAAACATGTTACCTGTTACTACAATCCAGTTTTTATTGAACCCTAATGTCGGATAATCAACCCACAATGTGCCTGTACTATCGGCCCTAATTTTATGAAACTGCCAGGTACCCGTCGGATCACTGGTTTCGCTTACTGCAATATAAAAGCAGGAGGTGGATAGTTCCCCATTGTCGTCAACCGTAGCCACCCATCGCTGAGCATATGGGTCGTACCGGATACGCGGGTCATAGGGCTCATTTGGACTCATGGAGGTCCAGAAATTGGTCAAAGTTACTGTGCTATGAGCAGTGCCCGTTTTACTTAAAACCTCCACCCTTTCATTCTCCATTTCCATTAAATAGGTAGGACCTGCGGCCCCCTGCACATCTGGCGGAATAGAGGTCTGCGCATCCGTAGTGCCGGTAAAATTCAGTGTGGGAGAAGGAGATAAAGCAGACAATGAACCGCTGACTTTAGGTTGAGGGGTCTCGATGGAATTTTGGTGAAATACAGGCACATTGGGATCAGGCTTTAAATTGTGATCCATCTCCTCATCCTCATCAGGTTCACGATGAAAATGACGGACAGTATCAGGGGGCATGTTTTTAATAATCTCAAAACTCATCGTTGAATCAAAAGCCGAAGTGCCGTGGATTCCGGTAATTTGCGAAAAAACGTCCAGGCAAATAAAAAGGATAGTTACTACCGCCAGTATTTTCTTACCACGCCTGTCGATGTAAACCCCGCTAAACAAAATGAGTGGATTTGTCATTTTTGTTTTTTACTGTTTTGCAGCAATTCAATTTCCTTCTGTTGAGTATCCAGTTTTTTCTCCTGCTCTTTCATCGCTTCAATCAACAGTGCAATAATCTTGGTGTATTCAACTGACTTATATCCCTTTTCATCAGTACCTACCACCTCAGGCAATACCTTTTCGACCTCCTGGGCAATTAGCCCTATTTGTTTGCTGTTGTCGAAATTATAGTCAGGAAAATCCGTCGTTTTCCAGAAAAACTCAGTACCACGCAGTTTTAGCACTTTATCCATGGCATCGCTGATAGTAGTTATGCCTTGCTTAAACCGCTCATCGCTGGTTTCGTTGATACCCGTGCTTTTCATTTTGCCATTTACTACCAAAGTATAGCTACTGCTGGTGGTAGTACCAATCGCTACCCGTCCCGCCGAGTCAATCATCATGCGCGTTGCTCCGTCAGTATTATCATGAAACAGCAACGAACCGGTTCCTTCAGAATTAGCGGAGCCCGCTGCAATAATATTCCAGGTATGCGCATTGCTGCTGCTGTTTTTAAGATTCAACCAGGTACCGGTGGTTGAATTACTTTCAATTTGAGCCACATTGTTGCTTGTGGAGTATACATGCAAAGGATAAGAGGGGGTGGTAGTTCCGATGCCTACATGCCCGGCAGTGTCGATCATCATGCGCGTAGCAACATCGGTTCCATCATAAAACGATAACGTTCCTGCGCCCTGCGAACTGGCGGAGCCACCAGAAATAATGCTCCACTCCCGCCCATTGGTTGTGCTGTTCTTTACATCCAGCCAGGTACCCGAAGTTGATGAGCCCTCCAGCAAAAGATTATCAGCATTACTACTGGCCACATCCAACTGCGCACTTGGAGCGGACTGGTTAATACCTACATACCCTGTATTTCTTCTTATTTCAAATGGCTGGCTGATGTAAGCTCCGGCATCACTGTACCGGTTAATAAAGAAATCAGAGCCAACGTTCGAACCCGTTTCACCGCTGTTGCTTTTTCCAAATAACCAGCGGTTCAACACACCTGAACTATAAGTGTTAAACTGAAAGCCACCCTCAAAACCTGAGGGCACAGTGGTGCTCATATATGCGCTTGCCGCCGCGCTTTGTGTCATACTGGTAGCATTTCCGCTGGTGGCATAAATATGTAACAGATACGATGGCGTGGCTGTGCCGATTCCAATGTCTGTTCCGTTA
>Ga0316217_10005582_pt1 | contig 12944 bp, 11 predicted proteins | sample 1anoAmetaG_FD_203633 | JGI IMG/M metagenome (GOLD analysis project Ga0316217, IMG submission 203633) | Freshwater microbial communities from Trout Bog Lake, Wisconsin, USA - 1anoA | ecosystem: Environmental > Aquatic > Freshwater > Lake > Hypolimnion/Profundal zone | place: USA: Wisconsin...
AGGAAGTCTTGCCATGTCCGCCGTTCGCAATGTCCGTCTCGCCATCATCGGATCGGGCCCAGCCGGCTATACGGCGGCGATCTATTCGGCGCGGGCGATGCTGAAGCCGGTCCTGATCTCCGGACCCGCGACGGGCGGGCAGCTGACCATCACCACGGACGTCGAGAACTATCCAGGCTTTGCCGAGACCATCCAGGGCCCCTGGCTGATGGAGCAGATGCGCGCCCAGGCCGCCCACGTCGGGACCGAATTTATCGATGATACGGTCGAGGCCGTCGATTTCAGCCAGGAGCCGTTTCGCCTGACCCTCCAGTCCGGCGAGACGGTGGTCGCCGAAAGCGTCATCATCGCCACGGGGGCGCAGGCGCGGTGGCTGGGCCTGCCCTCTGAGGCCGCGTTCCAGGGCTTTGGCGTCTCGGCCTGCGCGACCTGCGACGGCTTCTTCTTCCGGGGCAAGTCGGTCGCGGTGGTCGGCGGCGGCAACACGGCGGTGGAGGAGGCGCTCTATCTCGCGGGCCTCGCCTCCGATGTGACGCTCATTCACCGGCGGGACGAGCTTCGGGCCGAGCGCATCCTGCAGGAACGCCTGTTCGCGCACCCCAAGGTGAGGATCGTGTGGAACAGCGCGGTCGACGAGGTGCTGGGGGACCTGACCGTGCCGCCGGGCGCCTTCAATCCCGTGGGGGTGCAGGGGGTGCGGGTGAGGAACCTCAAGACCGGCTCTATCGATGATCTGAAGATCGACGGCCTGTTCGTCGCCATTGGCCATGCGCCCTCATCGGCCGTGTTCAAGGGTCAGGTGCGGATGTCGAAGTCAGGCTATATCAAGGTGAAAGCCGGGACGGTGCAGACCTCCCGTCCGGGGGTGTTCGCCGCCGGCGACGTGACTGACGAGGTCTATCGTCAGGCCGTGACGGCGGCGGGGCAGGGATGCATGGCGGCGCTGGATGCGGCGCGCTTCCTCCACAACAAGGATCACAATTCCGCGCAAGTCTCTGAAAAGTTGAAAGTATCCGCCGCCTGACCGCTTGCCGGGCTCGGCTGGCAGGGGAAAAAGAACCCCCTTCGCACTTGCCCACACGGTCGCCAGGGTCTATATGCCAGTCAGGTTATGCTCAACTGTAGCATAATCCCTTCCCCCGCCCGGCGGTCTCATCCCTCGCAGGCGGTGTTTTCGGGTTCTTGTAATGCTCAATATGAGCATAAGGAGACGGCCATGCATGACGGCTTCGCCGATGTCGGTCCAGATCGCGCCCTTGATGCGGCGGCGTTCGCCTTCACGCCCGAGGTTGAGGCGGAGACCGCGGCCCTGTGGGACAAGCTGAAGTCCAAGGTCACGCCGCTGGAATGGCGTCTGCAGGCGCCGCTGATCTCCCGCATCAACCGCCTGAAGCGCGAGAAGAACGCGGTGATCCTGGCGCACAACTACATGACGCCGGACATCTTCCACGGCGTGGGCGATTTCGTGGGCGACAGCCTGGGCCTTGCCCGTGAGGCGGCGCGCAGCGACGCGAAGATCATCGTCCAGGCCGGCGTGCACTTCATGGCCGAGACCTCGAAGATCCTTTGCCCGGACAAGACCGTGCTGATCCCGGACCTCAAGGCCGGGTGCAGCCTCGCCGCCTCCATCACCGCCGCCGACGTCCGTCTCATCAAGGCGCGGCATCCCGGCCTGCCGGTCATTACCTATGTGAACACCAGCGCCGAGGTGAAGGCCGAGACGGACATCTGCTGCACCTCCGCCAACGCGGTTCAGGTGGTGGAGCAGGCGGCCAAGGCGTTTGGCGTCGATAAGGTCATCCTGATCCCCGACGAGTTCCTGGCCCGCAACGTGGCGCGTCAGACCGATATCGGCATCATCTCCTGGAAGGGCCGCTGCGAGGTGCACGAGCGCTTTTCCGGCGAGGATATCCGCGAGTTGCGCGCCGCCTATCCGGGGGCGGAGATCCTGGCCCACCCCGAATGCCCGACCGACGTGATCGAGGCGAGCGATTTTACCGGCTCGACCGCAGCCATGACCGACTATGTGATGGCGCGAAAGCCGAGGCAGGTGGTGCTCATCACCGAATGCTCGATGGCGGACAATGTCGCCGTCGACGCTCTGGAGACCGAGTTCGTGCGGCCCTGCAACCTGTGTCCGCACATGAAGCGGATCACGCTGCAGAACATCTATGACGCCCTGCTGCACCACCAGTTCGAGGTCACCGTCGATCCGGCGGTCAGTGAACGCGCCCGCGCCGCCGTCCAGCGGATGATCGATCTGCCGCCGCCGGCCGTCCCGGCGCGCTATGACCTCGTCAAGGCGCGTCACCATGTGGATGTGGAGCTGATCTGAGCCGCCAGCGGCCTCAGGATCGCCCATGACCGGCCCTTTTCCCATTCTGAACTTCGACGGCGTCCTTGTCCTGGGCGCTGGCCTTGCAGGGCTGTCAGCGACGCTGGCGGCGTCGCCGTCGAAGGTGTTGCTGGTCAGTGCGGCGGCGCTGGGCGAGGGGTGCTCGTCCGCCTGGGCGCAAGGGGGTGTCGCTGTGGCGATGGCGGCGGACGACACGCCGGCCCTGCACGCGGCCGATACGGTGGCGGCGGGCGCAGGTCTTGTGGATCCCGAACGCGCCGCCCTGTTGACGTCAGAGGGGCCGGAGGCTGTCGCGCGGCTGATCGCCTGCGGCGCGCCGTTCGACCATGACGCGGCGGGCCGTCTCGCCCAGAGCCTGGAGGCGGCGCACAGCCGCCCGCGGGTGGCCAGAGTCAAGGGCGATCAGGCGGGCCGCGCCATTACCGACGCCATGATCGCCGCCGTCCGCGCGGCGCCGGACGTGACGGTCTGGTCGCACGCCAGGGCGCGGCGTCTCGTGCAGGATGACCAGGGAACGGTGGTCGGCGCCCTTATTGCGCGGCGGGGGGACGGGATCACCCTGGTCCTCGCCCGCGCTGTGGTGCTGGCGACGGGGGGCGTCGGCGGGCTCTATGCCGTGACGACGACGCCCAAGGAGGTGTGCGGGGAGGGGCTTGGCCTTGCCGCACAGGCGGGGGCGGCCATTGTCGACGCCGAGTTCGTGCAGTTCCACCCGACCGCCATGGATTTTGGCGTTGATCCCGCGCCGCTCGCGTCCGAAGCTTTGCGCGGAGAGGGGGCGAAGCTCATCGACCGGAACGGCCGACCGTTCATGAGCGACCTTGACCCCCGGGCGGAGCTCGCCCCCCGCGACATCGTCGCCCGCGCGATCCATCGACAGAGGCGCGGCGGCGGCGGGGCCTATCTCGACTGCCGGATGGCGGTCGGCGCGCGGTTTCCCGATCATTTTCCCGGCATCTTCGCCGCCTGCGCCGCGCACGGTCTGGACCCCAGGACCGATCCCATTCCCGTCGCGCCCGCCGCGCACTACCACATGGGCGGGGTGGAGACGGACGCCGACGGCCGGACCTCGCTAGCGGGTCTCTTCGCCGCCGGGGAGTGCGCCTCGACCGGCGTGCACGGTGCCAATCGCCTCGCCTCCAACTCCCTGCTGGAGGCCGCTGTTTTCGGGGCGAGGGCAGGGCGCGCCGCAGCTTTGCAGATCGGATCGCCACGGCTATGTGTCGACGCCGCCCCCGCGCCCGACCTGCCGGCGCCCGCGCTGAAAGCCCTGCGCGATCTGATGAGCCGCGAGGCGGGGGTGGAGCGGAACGGCCCTGGCCTTTGCGCCGCCCTCAGCGAGGTTGACGAGATGGCGAGGCGCCATGGCGAGGCGTCCACCCTGACCACCGCGCGGCTGATCCTGAAGGGGGCGCTGGACCGGCAGGAAAGCCGCGGCGCCCATTATCGCACAGACTTTCCAGGCTTGGGTCCCACCGCGCGGCACAGTCGGCAGATCGCGCCCGTCGGGGCGCCGGCGCGGCAGGAGGCCCCATGTTGATGCTTGCCGATGTGATGATCCGTCCGATTGTCGAGGCGGCGCTGCTGGAGGATCTGGGGCGCGGCGGCGATCTGACGGCTTCCCTGTTGGCGCCGGATGCTGTGCTCAGCGCCGCCTTTGTGGCGCGAAAGCCGGGGCGCTTGGCCGGGCTCGCCTGCGCGCGACTGGCGGTCCACGCCCTTGATCCGAAAGCGACCTTCGAGGCGGTGGTCGACGATGGGGAAAGGCTTGAGCCGGGCGCCGTGCTGGCGCAGGTGCGCGCCAATGCGCGGGCCCTGCTCAGCGCCGAGCGGACGGCTCTTAATCTGCTGGGGCGGCTATCGGGGATCGCGACCTTGACCGACGCCTATGTCGAAGCGGTGCGGGGGACGGGGGCGATGATCGTCGACACCCGCAAGACGACGCCGGGCCTTCGGGCTTTGGAGAAATACGCCGTCCGCTGCGGCGGCGGGGTCAATCACCGCTATGGCCTCGATGACGCGATCCTCATCAAGGACAACCACGTCGCGGCCTGCGGCGGGGTGGCCGAGGCGCTGCGGCGGGCGAGGGCCGTTGCTGGGCACCTGACCCCCATCGAGGTGGAGGTCGACACGCTGGACCAGTTCGACGTCGCCCTAGGCCATGCGCCGGACGTCATCATGCTGGACAATTTCAGTCTGGCGGACCTTGCCGAGGCCGTGCGCCGCTGCGCCGGGCGGGTTCGGCTGGAAGCGTCGGGCGGCGTGACCCTGCAGACCGTGCGCGCCATCGCCGAGACGGGCGTGACTGCGATCAGCGTCGGCGCGCTGACCCACTCGGCGCCCGTCCTCGATATCGGTCTCGACGCTTGAGATTTCTGATTTCGCGTCGTTTTCGCGGAAAGCCGGCGGCCACTTTTCCGCACGATGCGATCTAGAAAAGGGGCTTTCCGTCCGCCGTCGGCAGGCGCGCGTTGAGCAGCCTAGCGACGGTCGGGGCGATGTCGCGCATGTCGACCTCACCCAACGCGCCATGAGCAGCGATCCCCGGTCCCGCGACGATGAAGGTGGAGTTCATCTCTGGCAAGGCCGGGTCATAGCCGTGCATGCCCTTGTAGGTGCTGGGGGTCACGGGGGCGGCGAAGGGGTCCTTGCCCATTTCATAGCCCAGCCTGAACTGGATCATGTACTGCGCGTCCGCAGAGCCGCCGACGGCGGCGATCCGGTCGGCGCCGAATACGTCGGCGATGCCAAGGTTCGGATCGGCCTTCAGCTTGGCCAGCAAGGCCTCCACCCGCGCGCGCAGGGCCGGATCGTTCGGGCGGGCGAGCACCACGCCCGCCGAGCCGCCGGCGAACCAGGGTTCAGCCTCCCAGCTCACGATCTCCTTCCTGGCGAGGTCGATCTTGATGAGCCCGGCGCCCACAAAGGCTGCGATCAGGTTCACATCGTGCGCCACCGGGGCAAATCCGTGGTCGGAGACGATGACGACGATCAGGTCCGGCTGAGCCTTGCGCGCCGTCGCGACCAGACGTCCGACGGCTGCGTCGATCCGCTCGAGCGCGGCGTGCGCCTCCGGCGTATCGGGACCTGCCGCGTGCTGGACGTGATCGAGGCCGGTCAGATAGACGGTCGCAAAGCCCGGGCGCTCGTCGCGCATCAGGGCTTCGGCGAAGCGGGCGCGGTTTTCGTCGCCCTCCACCGTTTCATCTATCCCATCCGCATAGGGGCCAAGCCTCGCCTCCAGCCGTTCGGTCAGGCCTTGCGTGGCGAGGGCGCGGTTGAGCTTTCGGTCGTCATTTAGTCCCGTCCGCCAAAGCTGCGGCAGGTTGAGGTCTATGGACCTCGCCCCGACGCTGACCGGCCAGTGGACATTGGCGACCTTCAGGCCCCTGGCGTGAGCGGCGTCCCACAGGGTCGGAACCTTGATGTCCTCGGCGTACCAGTACCAGCCGGTCTGGTTCTTGTTGAACGGATCAAAGGTCAGATTGTTGGCGACGCCGTGCCGGGCGGGCCAGACGCCAGTCATCAACGTCGTATGGCTGGGATAGGTCAGCGTCGGCAGCACGCCGTGAACGGTCGTCGCATAGGCGCCGTCTCGCGCCAGAGCCCGCAAGGTCGGGATCTTCAGACCGCGCGCATCGGCCTGGATCACATCCCCTGGCCGCAACCCGTCGATCGAGATCATCAGGACCGGGGCGGCGGTCGCTGCGCCTGCGCGCCCAAGCGCAAGGACGGCAAGACAGGTGGCGACGAGCAGGCGCAGCATGGCGATCTCCCCCCAAGGACGGGTGCACGCTTTTGGCATGGCGTTGTGTCGCTGACGAGACGGCGCGTGCCCGCAAGGCCGCGTCAGATCAGCCCAAGCGCCTTGAAGCTCGCCACCCCGTGCCGACCGACCACCAGATGATCGTGCACGGTGATCTTCAAGGGGCGCGCCGCCTCGATAATCTCGCGGGTGATGGTGATGTCCGCCTGCGACGGGGTGGGATCGCCGGATGGGTGATTGTGCACAAGGATGAGGGAGGACGAGGACTGCTCCAGCGCCCGCCTCAGGATCTCGCGCGGATAGACCGGCGCCTGATCCACCGTGCCCTGACCCATCAACTCGTCGGACATGAGCTGGTTCTTGCGGTCGAGGAAGATGACGCGGAACTGCTCGCGCCGCTCCTCCGCCAGCGTGACCCGGACATAGGACAACAGCGCCGACCAGGAGGAGATCACGGGGCGCCGCGTCGCCTCTGCGCGGGTGGCGCGGACGGTGAATTCGTGGGCGAGCTTGAGGTCCGCGGCCGTCGCCTGGCCCAGGCCCGGACACTGGGTCAGCTCCCGCTCCGGCGCGCCGAGCACCCCGGGCAGGGAGCCGAATCTGGCGATCAGCGCCTTGGCCAGGGGCTTCACATCGCCGCGGGGCAGGGTGCGAAAGAGATAAAGCTCTAAAAGCTCATAGTCGGGCAAAGCCGGAAGGCCCGCCTTTCGCGCCCGCTCACGCAGCCGCTGTCGATGCCCCTCCTGATGAGAGGACGCAAACTCCGGGAAAGTCGTATCCTGCGCGGGCGGCATAGCACCTTAAGGTGCACGCCAAAGCCAAGGGGAAGCAAGGCGCACCCACCCGTCAGGGTGGCGCCGCGATCAGGTTTCGATCGGGGGCTGGAACTGGCCTGTGGCCGAGGCGGTGAAGATCTCGACGCCGGTCTCGGTCACGCCGACGCTGTGCTCGCACTGCGCGGACAAGGACTTGTCCCGCGTCACCGCCGTCCAGCCGTCGGCCAGAACCTTCACGTCCTTGCGCCCGAGATTAATCATCGGCTCGACGGTGAAGAACATGCCGGGCTTCAACATCTCCCCCGTGCCGGGCCGGCCAAAATGCATGACATTGGGGGAGTCGTGGAACACCTTGCCGACGCCGTGGCCGCAGAAGTCCGCCACGACCGAACACCGCTGGGCCTCGACATAGCTTTGGATCGCATGGCCGATGTCGCCAAAGCGGGCGCCGGGCTTGACCGCTGCAAGGCCGCGGGCAAGCCCTTCATAGGTGATCTCCACAAGGCGCTTGGCCCGGGGCGCGACCTTGCCCACGCCGTACATACGGCTGGTGTCGCCGTGCCAGCCGTCGACGATCACCGTCACGTCGATATTGACGATGTCGCCTTCACGCAACGTCCGCTGCCCCGGAATGCCGTGGCAGACCACGTGATTGATGGAGGTGCAGATCGTGTGGCGATATCCGCGATAGCCGAGGCAGGCGGGCAGAGCGCCGTGGTCCAGGATGAACTGGCGGGAGAGATCATCGAGAAACGCGGTGGTCACGCCCGGAACCACATGCGGGGTGAGCATGTCCAGGCAGTCCGCCGCCAGGCGCCCTGCGCGGCGCATGCCCTCAAAACCCTCCGGCCCGTGCAGCTTGATGGCGCCGTCGCGGACGGGTGCGTCGAACAGTTCAGTCATGTGACCGGAATCCCTTTGCCATACGCCAACATAAGCTGTCCTGCGCGGCAAGGTAAGTAGGGCCGTCAGGCTGCTGCGCCCTGGGGGGCTCCGCCATAGGCGTTGGCGCTCTTCATCCCCGGCGCGCACCACCAGACGATCAGCAACAGGCTGCCGATGACGGTGAAGTGCAGAAGCAGCCACCAGCCGCTGCGTCCGGTGTCGTGCAGCCGCCTCGCCCCGGCCGAGAGGGTCGTCGTCAGGATAAAGACATCGAAGGCGAGGCCCAGCCAGTAGCCCGGCTGGGACAGCACGTCCCGGTTGGCCAGATTGACGCTGGCGGTCAGGCCATAGCCGAAGCCCAGCACGATGCTGACGGCGTACATGACCAGCAACAGAAACAGGATGTACCACCAGTATTCGGACCGGGACGCCCGGCCGGAAAAGGTCGTGATCCGCGACAGGCCGCGATTGACCGATTGCACAAACGTCATGTCGGATCCTCAGATGGGGTCGGGTCCGTCAAGGTGGAGAAATAGTCAACCGACTGTTAACTATTATCCGTTGCGGGGTCACACTGCAACCATAGGCCAGAACCTCCACGCCCGAGCGCCGCGCGTCGACAAAGGCTCGCGCAAAGCCGGGGTCGAGATCGGCGGCGGGGGCGAAGCGGTCGCAATCGGTCCTCTGCACGATGAACAGGACCACGGCGCGATCTCCGGCCGCGACCTGGGCGGATAGCTCCTGAAGGTGGCGGGCCGAGCGCGCCGCCACGCAGTCGGGAAACTCCGCCAGGCCTTCGCGGCGACGCAGATGGACGTTCTTGATCTCCAGCCAGCAGCGGCGGCGGCCGTCGGCCTCGAGCAGAAAGTCGACCCGGCTCTTCTGGCCATAGGCGACCTCGGCCCGCACCCGGTCATAGCCGGAAAGCTCCACGATCGTTCCTGCCTTCAAGGCTTCCGCCGCCAGCCGGTTGGGATGCATCGTGTTGACGCCGACTAGGCCGCCGTCCGCCTCCACGAGCTCGAGCGTGTAGGCGAGCTTTCGCTTGGGCGAGGGGTTGTGCGACACAAACACCGTCATGCCCGGCTCGGACAGGCCCAGCATGGCGCCGGGATTGGGCGTGTGGGCCACCGCCTCCTCGCCCGTGTCGAACCGCACGTCCGCCAGGAAGCGCTTGTAGCGTTTCAGGAGTTGTCCGCGTCGCAGCGGTTGCGCGAAGTCCATGGTGCGCCTAGTCGTCATGGCTGAAGTTCTGTCGTGCATAAGAGGGAAGGTGCCCGATGGCGAGCCAAGAAGAAGACCGCGTCACCGCCGCCGTGCTGGTGATCGGCGACGAGATCCTGTCGGGTCGGACACAGGACGTGAACCTGAACGCCATCGCCAAGTATCTGGGCGCCTACGGGATCGATCTGGCGGAGGCGCGGGTCGTCGGCGACAATGAGGCCGACATTGTTGCGGCGCTGAACGCTCTTCGGACGCGCTATAACTACGTCGTCACGACCGGCGGGATCGGTCCGACCCACGACGACATCACCGCCGACTGCGTGGCCAAGGCCTTTGGCGTCGAGCTGGTTGAGGATGAAGAGATCATCGCGGCCATGACGGCGCGCTTTGGCGAACCGCCGAACGCCGCGCGGCGCCGGATGGCGCGCATTCCCGTGGGCGGCTCAAAGGTCATCAATCCGGTCAACGGGCCTCCGGGATTCCAGATCGGCAATGTGTTTGTTCTGGCGGGGGTGCCCTCCATCATGCGCGGCATGCTGCAGGACGTCGGCCATCGCCTGAAAGGCGGCAAGGTCGTCATCGCCCGCACCGTCCGGGTCGACGGGTTCGGAGAGGGCGTGATCGCCGAGCCGCTGGAGCAGGTGGCCAAGGCGCATCCGAACCTGTCGCTGGGCAGCTACCCGTTCTTTTCCGCCGACGGCTACGGCGCCAATCTTGTCATCCGCGGCCGGGATCCAGAGGAGGTGGCCGCGACCGTCGACCAGCTCATCGCCGCTCTGGAAGCGGTCGGCGTGACCAATATCCTGCGCGTCGATCCCTGAACACTTCGGGCCGCGTCGCTTGGAGCTCAACTTTCAATATTGGTAAATTGATTAACGATAACCGACGTTAAGCGTAAGTTATCGATCGCCGACGATTGAACAATTTTGGGCTGTGTAATAAATATTAAACTGGCGCGGCTTAGGTTTGTCTCAATCAGGAAGGCGTTCTATTGGAACACTCGCCGCCAGAGTTGAGCCGATCCGGCAACCGAGCGATGGCGGCGGCATATGCCCCGATCATAATCGGCTGTCTGGGCGTGTGCGCGGCCTACTACGCCATCATCGCCGTCGCTCACCCCTTCTATGAAAAGGGCCTGGCGCTGTTTGCGCTGACGGGATTGGCGGCGGCGGCGTGCCTGTACTGCCTCGCGGGCTTTTTCTGGATGCGTCGGCGGTTGCCCGAGTTCCGCACTCTGGAAGTCCTGGCCGTTCTCTTGAACGGTCAGATGTTGATAAATGTCGCCGCCTATCAGATCGCGCATCTTGAGCCGTCAAAGCTTGTATACTTTGTCTTGATGTGCCTGCTTTTCGCCGGATCCAGTCCGAGCCGCAGGATCGCCTTTCCCTGTATTGGCGCGTCATTGTTCCTGCTTGAGTATTTCGCCGGTCAGGCTGATGCGGCGACTTGCCTGCAATATCGCTATGTCGGGATTGCTGCGGCGTTTTCGGCCATCGGCATGTCCGTGGTCATGCGCGGCGCCATCGACCGGTCGGTCAATGCGCTGATCGCGGCCGAGGCGCTGAACCTCAAACTCGATGACGAGCTTCGGCGCAATGAGGATCTGCACCGCAAGGCGATTGAGCTTGCGCGCAGCGAACAGGCGGCGAACCGGGCCAAGTCCGAGTTTCTGGCCACCATTTCCCACGAGATCCGCACGCCCCTGAACGGCGTTCTGGGCATGGCGCAGGCCATGTCCGCAGATCCCCTGTCGCGGACGCAGAAACGGCGGCTGGAGACCATCCAGGCGTCCGGCAAGGCGCTGCTGAAGATCATCAACAACGTTCTCGACATTTCCAAGATTGAGGCGGGACGGGTGGAGCTCTCCCCCGTGACGTTCAATCTGCGCGCCTTTGTGGGTGAATTGGGCGAGCTTTACGGCGCCCTGGCAAGGGACAAGGGGCTTGAATTCCGGCTGTCGCTGGAGATCGGCCAGGGCGGCGGCGACTGGCGCTTTGGCGATGAGACGCGCCTCAGGCAGGTGTTCAGCAATCTGTTGTCCAACGCGGTCAAGTTTACCGAGGGCGGGCGGATCGAGGTGCTGGTGAACGCCGAGCCTGAGGTCCTTCGCTTCACGGTCAGCGATACGGGGATCGGCATCGCGCCGCACCAGACGGACCGGTTGTTCGAAGGCTTTGTTCAGGCGGATTCGTCCATGACCCGCAAGTTCGGCGGGTCCGGCCTTGGCCTGTCCATCTGCCGCGAGATCGTCCACATGATGGGGGGCGAGATCGCGTTCACAAGCTGGCTGGGGCAGGGGGCGAGTTTCAGCGGCTATGTCGTCCTGCCGCAGGTGAGCGCTCCGTCCGCGCAAACGGCGGGGGAGCCTGTGGCGGAGAGCGGCGGCTTGCGCGTCCTGGCGGTGGACGACCATGCCACCAATCGCCTCGTGTTCGAGACGCTGTTGAAGCAGATGGGCATGACCTGCGTTGCGGTCGAGTCGGCGGAGCAGGCGATCCACGCCTTCGAGGCCGGCGGATGGGATCTTGTTCTGATGGACATCCACATGCCGGACATGGACGGCATGGCGGCGACCCAGGAACTGCGACGCATCGAGGCCCGGCAGGGTCTTGCCCGCACGCCGATCATCGCTGTCACGGCCAGCGTCATGACCCACGAAACCAACGCCTATCTGAAGGCGGGCATGGACGATGTCGTGCCCAAACCGCTGGAAAGCCGGGTTCTGCTTGAGGTGGTGCAGCGGGTGCTGACCCGCAACGATCGGGCCAGCAGCGCCGCCTGAGGTCCGCGCGATCTTGCGTCCCGGTCAGGCCTGCATCGTCCAGCCCTCGACGCCCATCGCCGCCTGGCGCAGCGCCTCTGAGCGGGTCGGGTGCGGGTGGCAGGTGCGCGCCACATCCTCTGACGCTGCGGCGAACTCCATCGCCACGCAGTATTCGCCGATCATCTCGCCGACCTGGGGGCCCAGCATGTGCACGCCCAGGATCCGGTCGGTCCTTGCGTCCGCCAGCACCTTCACAAAGCCCTCGGCCTCGTGGTTGACCTTGGCGCGGCTGTTGGCGGTGAAGGGGAACTTGCCGACCTTGTAGGCGACGCCCTTGGCCTTCAGCTCCTCCTCGGTCTTGCCGACCCAGGCGACTTCCGGCGCCGAATAGACCACGCCCGGGATCACATCGTAATTCACGTGCCCGGCCTTGCCCGCGATCAGCTCGATGCAGGCGACCGCCTCGTCCTCGGCCTTGTGGGCGAGCATCGGGCCGTGCGTGACGTCGCCGACCACCCACACGCCCGGCGCGCTGGTGCGGAAATGATCGGCCGGGATGAAGCCCCGCGCGTCCGGCGTGATGCCGACCGCGGCAAGATTGAGCCCTTCGGTATTGGGGCGCCGACCGACGGCCAGCAACACCACCTCGGCGTCCTGCGACTGGGCCGGGCCGCCGGCCACGGGTTCGTAGGTGAGGGTGACCCCAAATTCGGTCGCCCGCGCGCCGGTGACCTTCTGGCCCAGCTTGAAGGTCATGCCCTGCTTGGTCAGCGCGCGCTGGAACGCCATGGCGATTTCCGCGTCCGCCCCGGGGATGGTGCGATCCAGATACTCGACCACCGTCACCTCTGCGCCCAGGCGGCGCCAGACCGAGCCGAGCTCCAGGCCGATAATGCCGGCGCCGATGACGATCAGGCTCTTGGGGACCGTCGGCAGGGCGAGGGCGCCGGTCGAATCAACGATCCGCCGCTGATCGACCTCTACGCCGGGCAGGCGCGAGGGCTCCGAGCCCGTGGCGATGACGATATTCTTGGCCGTCAGCGTCTGCTCCGACCCGTCCTCAGCGCGCACGATCACCTGGCCCGGGCCGCCGAAGCGACCGGCGCCCTTGATCCAGTCGACCTTGTTCTTCTTGAACAGGAATTCGACGCCCTTGGTCAGCGCCGTGACGCT
>Ga0316217_10005583_pt1 | contig 12943 bp, 7 predicted proteins | sample 1anoAmetaG_FD_203633 | JGI IMG/M metagenome (GOLD analysis project Ga0316217, IMG submission 203633) | Freshwater microbial communities from Trout Bog Lake, Wisconsin, USA - 1anoA | ecosystem: Environmental > Aquatic > Freshwater > Lake > Hypolimnion/Profundal zone | place: USA: Wisconsin...
GGTCCATCGAGGTGCTCGTACCCCGCCGTTCAGTAGTGCATCTCGAAGCATGAACTGATTTGGTCAAAGTGCCCGGCATTCGTGCCGGGCACTTTGCTATTCTTGCCCTTTCGAGAGGATGTGGACCCATGAGTGATGTTCAGACATCGGCGATCGGACCGTGGCTCGAGAAACTCTGGGATAAAGGCGGCAGTGACCTCCTCCTCTCGGGAGGTTCACCTCCTCGAATCCGTGTCGACGGAAAACTTCGACCCCTTGAGGGCGTCCCGGTGCTGACCGGCGAGCAGATTGACGAGATTGCATTTCCGCTCCTGACTCCGGGTCAAATGAGTATCTTTCAGGAGCAACTCGATGTCGACTTCGCATTCTCGTGGCTCGATCGAGCAAGAATCCGAGGAAGTATCTTCACCGCGAGAGGTCAGACGGCGCTGGCTCTCAGGGTGATCCCCGCGAGAATCCCCACGTTCGAGGACCTTGGACTTCCGCCGGCGGCGACGTGGGTCTCGCAACAACCTCGAGGATTCGTGCTCGTGACCGGTCCCACTGGGTCGGGAAAATCAACGACACTAGCCTCGATAATCGACCGCATCAACGTCGATCGAGCCGCCCATATCCTGACCATCGAAGACCCCGTGGAGTACGTACACAACCACAAGACCTCCGCGGTTTCGCAACGAGAAGTTGGATTGGACAGCCCTTCGTTCGATCGGGCTCTTCGATCCGCTCTCCGTGAAGACCCCGACATCCTCCTAATCGGCGAGATGCGCGACATCGACTCGATTCAGATCGCCCTCACGATGGCCGAGACCGGTCACTTGGTCTTTGCGACACTCCACACCAATGACGCTCCACAGGCAATTGACCGGATCATCGACGTCTTTCCGGCGTGGCGACAGGAGCAGACGAGGGTCCAGCTCGCGGGCTCGCTGAGCGCTATCATCGCCCAGCGGCTGGTTCCCAAGATCGGCGGCGGGATGGTCGCGGCGTTTGAAATCCTTATCGCCACCAACCCGGTGCGTAACCTCATTCGAGAAGGCCGGTCCAACCAATTGGCGAACGTCATGTTCACCGGAACGAAAGAGGGCATGCAGACCCTCGAGTACAGTCTCGCGACGCTCATCGCCGATGGGATCGTCACCTACGAGGACGCGATGGCGGTGTCGGCGCATCCCAAAGAGTTGATTCGCACCATTGACCAGTTGGAAATCACCCGCGCCAAGCGGTAGGGGATTTAAGAATGGCGCGCCGCGGCCCGGAGCTTCCTTACTCAGTCGTCGCTGGGGTCACGCCGTCGCGGGGTCGGTGGTTGGTGGCGAGCGCCAAGGTGCAGGGTTCGAACTTCGCACCGGAACCACCAAAGCTCTATGACACTTTCGTGGAAGTACTGGACGAACGACCATCATTCTCAGCGATGGTGGTCAACGCACCGATTGGCTACCGCGATTCCTTGGCGGACCCGGTGCGCCAGTGTGACGCTGAGGCCAGGGTGTTGTTGGCCCACCGCGGTATCTTCTTGCACAACGCTCCAACGTGGGAGACCATCTCCAGGGGTCGCTCGGTCCCGGAGGACGGTCTCGATGCGGTGACCGCGATGTTGCTACCCCTCTATCTCCAGGTCGCCAAGGAGATGTTCCCCTACCGCCAGCGAGTGGTGTACCAGGGAAATCCGGAGTTGAGTTTCTTCCTGCTCAATGATCTCACGCCGCTCGCTCGTTCGAAGAACATCATGGATGGTCGCGAAGAACGTCAGATGATTCTGCTGAAGAAGGTTCCCGGCATCGAGAAGATCATCAACTCCGAACTTGACGGTGTGCCACTTCGGAGCCTTCTGGACGCGTCGGCCATGGCGTGGAGCGCCCGAAGGGTCTTCGCCCGCGCGGCAAAACGGATTCCCGCTGAAGGCCAGTGGGACACCAGGGGGCTGCGTATGGAGTACGTCTACTAACTGGTGGGGACGCTCGTCAGGATTTGGAATCAACTGGATTCGGCCAAGATATCAGCGAGCCAACCGAGATCAACATGTACTAATTCCTTGAATCCGCCCCGTGGTCACTACAACTAGAAGGCCGCTCAAGAATCCACCACCGACTTCGTACACCGCCGAGGCGTCGTGCTGGTCAATAGCGGGGTCGGTGTTCCCGGATTGGAATCCATGGGAGTGAACAGGCAGTCAGCTTCGATTTCATGGTGGCTTCGCGTCGCAGCGTATTCATTGCGTCTACTGGGCTCTTCGCCAATTTCCACTCGGAGTAATGCGTGAAGCGTCGAGTTGCCGCTCCAAGTCCTCAACGCCTTGTAGAGTTCGTGGAGGCAATCGACGGGCTTCGATGAACGAGCGGAAGTGCCGCCAAGTTCCATTTCTGCAAAGGTTAATTAGTGTTCGGCCGATTCTTCTCCTTCGTCAGACGCAGTCTCACCCAATCTCAGATGATTGCCATCAGCGTCGGGCTTCTAGCGCTGGGTATCTACCTCTGGGAGACTTCGGTCCCTGAGTACCTCGGGTTCTACGACACCGGTGTCTACTTAGGCGCTTCGATACATTTCGTCTCGGGTGCACTGCCGTACCGTGATTTCACATTCATGCAACCGCCAGGGATCATGCTGCTGATGAGTCCCGTCGCAATCTACAGTCGAATCTTCGGTAGTCACGACGGATTCGTCTTGGCACGACTGTTCAGTGTCTGCGTTGCGTCCCTCAACGTTTCCATGATCGCTTGGTTGGTCCGCCACCGGGGGCGAATGTCCATGCTGATCGCCGGCGCAGGAATGGCGTTAATCCCCGTTGGCATCCTGATGACCACGGTCGTGAGACTCGACCTTTACAGCGTGTTCTTCGTCCTGGCGGCATCGCTGGTGGTCTTTAAGCATCCAGACGACGTTGGTCAACTCACAAACCGCCAGCTGACGTTGGCGGGCGCACTTTTCGGCGTGGCCGCCCTAGTCAAACTCTGGGCGTTCTTCCCATTTGTGGCGCTGGTTGTCTGTCTTGTTCCCAAATACCGACTTCGCGTCCTGATCATCGTTGGCGCCGCAGGCGCAACTTTCTGGGCCGTTTGCCTTCCGTTCCTCATCAGCGCACCGCGCAATTTCGCAGAGCAGGTTTTCGTCGAGCAGATCTTCCGCAAGGTGACGCAAGAAGATAGTGCTGGACTGATTGCTCGACTGACCACCTTGTCCGGCCTGCTGCCAACGACGATGATTCCCTCCCATCGCGAAGTCATCATCATCACCGTCGTGGTTATCGCGTTCGTCGGACTCGCGTTTTGGTGTCGCCAGCAAAGCGAACGAGTCGATCTGTACCTCTTGCTGGCGTCACTCTTGATGGTCGTTGCGCTCCTTTCTTCAGCGGAGTCCTACACCTATTACGGCTACTACTTTGCCCCGTTCCTCTTAGGTTTGATCGCGGTTGCCGCAGCTCGGCTCGGAGCGCGATTGCGAAGAATGATTGAAAGGGTGACTATCTCCGCAGCCATTTGGCGGTTCTTGAAGATTTCGACGACGGTGGGGTTGGTGGGGGTGATTTTCGCGATGAGTCTCTACTTGACCAGCCTCTACTCGAGTTTCACGTGGGCGAACGCCTACTACGCCCCCTTCCTGGCTCCGATCACCACTGAGATTCCAGCTGGATCGTGCGTGCTCTATGAGCAAGTGGCAATGGGTATCGAAACGAATCGATTTCAGTCAAGTGATCCGCATTGTCCCAACGTGGTCGACCCTTACGGGATGTGGATGTCGTGGGGCTACATGCGGATCCCTCCGGCCCGGAAGTTCGTGGCTGAGTGGCAGTCGTACTTCGAGTCGGCACAATTCGTAGTCTTGAACTCTGACAGCCTTGAAGCGTTCAAGCGGGGCGTGGCCCCCGAAGTCATACCCTGGGACCGGCACCTCATCACCTGGTTTCGTGCTCACTACCACTTGAAGTTCCACCAACACTACGTCTACATCTATGAGAAGGACCAGTGAAGTTGGACATGCGAATGAGGCAGGTTGCACGACGTGTCGCACGTTTTCGGATGTGGAGCTGGCCAGAGCCTTGAGTCAGCGAAGGTTTGTGCCGTATCGAACAACGACACGTCAGGTGCCGATCGACTGACCGACTTGTGGTTGAAGGACGATTCACTCGGCGCACACCTCAGTCGCGCTGGAGGAGCGGAGGCTACGAGAACTTCACGACCAGACACCCTTCGATTTCTGTGCCGATATCAAGCGGCCATCGACCGCCATCCGACGAACAACACTTGCAGGCTCGACGTGCAAGTGTTGTCGCTGCGACCTTGCAATCACCGATTGACGGTGAGCGGTGCTGGAGTTTACGAGACCAGGACGCCAGAGATGGTGTTGAGCCCGTGTCCAGTGAAGAGGAATGCGATCATTCGAAATGCGGAGAGCAGCCCGGGATAGATGATCGAACCATTCCATGACAGGAGCGCTGGCATCAGGAGCACCGCCGGACCCGTTGCGGACAGGATCTTCTTCGCCTGGTCGGCGGCGAGGTTTTCGGCGACGGAGGCAACGACCCAAAGAAGTGCTGGCCACATGACGATGCTCAGGACTCGACCCTGGTCTTGGGATGTCAGCGACACGAGCGGGAGCATTGTCAATAGCACCACGACGAGGGTTCGTGATTCTCTCTTCTCGTTGAAACTCCTGTGAACGAAGAAGAACCACCCGCCGCCGATTCCCGCGAACGTCAGCAATGGGAGAAATTGAATCATCGATGACCAAAGACTTGAGAATGAATTACTCTCAGCGTAATTTGCCCGTACGAGAGGTGAGATTGACCACGCCTCCATCAATGCGCAGATCCCGATCGCTCCGAGGAGCGCCCCCAGCGCTCCGGGCACAATCCAGCGCACGGCTGATCTCCACCCACGACTCGCGCCAACCACGAGTAGGTACGCGATGAACGCGAGGCATGCTTGGGGCAAATTGTTGAACGCAAAGAACGCCCACCCGATGCCCCGTGTCCATTTCGATGTTCCGAGCGAAGCGAGCCCCGCCCCCAGGATCGAGACAAGGTCGTAGCCACCGAGCCATACGAACAGATTGGTGGTTACGGCCGATGACAGCAGAAGCAGCGTTACAAACGCGCGCACCTCTCGACTCGCCCTGACTCGCGCAAGTCCGTAGAGGGAGCACAGGACCGCCCCCGTCAGTAGTACCTGGAAGGCGAGATACAAACGAGGTGTGCGGGCACCTAGTGCACCGGCGATCCAGGAAGCAGTTGGCGAATTGAGGAGATAGTCTTCCATCTTCAACGGGAGTGCGGCCGGTGGGTGGTGCCAGTGCTGGGCCATTCCGGCGAGCAGGTTCCAGTTAGGAATCACTCCAAGTCCGTACTTCAGTACCGTCACGGCGACGACGAGGCCGACCTGGGCCCGCCACGTCATGCTGAGGGTGCCGCTTCGAAGGTCGTTCCACGATACCGGGAACGTGATTTCTCGTTGACCGAAATCTCGAAATCTCGACATGCGGAACTCCGTGTTCTTAACCGTCAGAATGGCCCGAATACTGTGACTGAATGGCACTCCGGTTTCGTTACGTCGTGCATCACCCTTCGGAACCTTAACTCGTCGTAGGCACGCTTTTGGTCGAAGCAACATCGACGCCCTCTCTGTTCGCCCAGTACATCGATTGTTCAAGCAGCCATCTCATCGGATCGAAGGTTGGTCGTCGATGGTCGGCGCTCGCATTCGAGAATGATCGCTTGCGCGCCAGCCACAACGTGACGATGGCAAGGAGATGCCCAAGGAGGAGGAATTCCACTGTGTCAAGATTCGAACTCCGAGTGCCGGAGAGCCGGCGCCTCGGTGGCCGGCGCCACGGAGGCTCTCGTCAAGCTGTCGGGTTCACCCCCACCGGTCGGAATGACTTCGTACGGAAGTCCGTCAGTCGGACTTTCCAGAAGCAGTGACGTGAACATCTCCACGCGACATGTGGCGAGCGCTTAGTAGGAGTGCAGGTGCACAACGATCTTCGGGCCGGCGTACACCGCGAGCACCGCTCCGAGTCCGAGAAAGACGCCGTAGGGGATCTGCTGGTCACGGCTCATCTTCTTCGTGGTGATCAGCAGCAGACCGATGACCGCGCCGATCAGGTTCGCCGAGAAGAAGCCCAGGACGACGTAGCGCCAGCCGAGCCAGCCGAGGGCGAGCCCCAGCAGCGGGGCGAGGCGGACGTCGCCGAAACCCAGGATCTTGGGGCTCGCCAGGTTCATCGCGAAGAACAGGACGAACCACGCGGCGGCGCAGATCGCGGCGACGCCCAACTTGCTCCACTCATCATCGACGGCTGCGGCCAGAACGAGTAGCCCGGCGACCAAGAAGAGCGACGGGTAGACAATCTTCTTGGGCAGGATCATCTGCTCGACGTCGGTGTAGGAGAGGGCGAGCAGACTCGCCAGGAACACGAGGAACGCTGGCAGGGTCCAGCTGTAGCCGAACCGTGCGGCGGCACCGGCGAAGAGTGCCGCGGTGGCGAGTTCGACCAGAGGGTAGCGAATTGAGATAGGAGACTGGCAGTTGCGGCACTTGCCGTGCAAGAGGAGCCAGGAGAGCACGGGAATGTTGTCGCGTTCGAGGATCGGGTGCGAGCAGGTCGGGCACTTGGATCGTGGCGTGACGATGGATTCCTGGCGGGGGACCCGGTAGATGACAACATTCAAGAATGAACCAACCGCGAGACCGCCAATACCGCAGAGCCCAATTAGGATGCCGAGCAACCTGTCACCTTTCGTTTGGTAACTACCACGATAATGAATCGAATGGGCTGAAAATTGCATCCTCCCACTTCGAACCGAGCTTTCAGGTCCAACGGCGACACTTGCGAGCTGATCTTCTTGTTAGGCGGGGTGAGCATGGCACGGGATTCGTGAGCTCTACAATTTGGCCATCGAGTTCCGTACGTAGTGACCAGGCTGGCAGTCGAGCCATCACTTGTGTCACGGCCTCGCAATTTTTCAAAATTGGGAATTGCGAGTGTGGATGAGCAGATAATCGTGGTTTGAGTGACACGACAATCTTGATTCACCAGCCCTTGATTCGAGTTGTCACGAACCTAAACTCGTTATCAGTTGCGCGCGAGAGGTTGGTTGGTTACTTGTTGTTTGAGGTAGTGGTCCGGATATTGATGGTGCCCTTCAATGGATTGTCCAGGAGCACTCGCCCGGAGTTCGGGAAATGACGCCGCCCCTTCATCTCCGGAAGCGTCCGACGTCGTGATTGAATCGACCGCTGTCGAATTGGTGGTGCGTGCTCGGTTGGGTCCTTGCTACGGGCATCTTTGTAACCCTGACTCAGCTTCTAGGGGGAGCGACCACGGCTGACAGCGCTGAATCGACGAACACTGTGTGGGCAATCGCGCACGGTATCCCGTCGTGTGCCTACGCTCCAGGCAACCAGTGGGGACTCCCATTCATGGCGCCGTTGTACCCGCTGCTTTCAAGTGTGATCGCTGCGGTCGCCCGGATCGGAGGCAGCGTCCCATTTCCCTCACGGGCGGTGTTCGGGCCGCACTGCAAATTTGCAATCGACGCCATGTACGACTGGTCGACGAAGACTGGCGCACTTGAGAGAACCCTACGCATCGGATACGTGGGCTGGCTCGCGCTGATCACCGGCGTCATCGCTCTCTTGCGGTCGTCGGGGAGGGGGCGCTGCGGATGGGAGCCGATGACACTTCTACTGCTGGCCTGCAGCCCACCCGTCATCATGTGCGTCCAAGAGTATTTCCACCCTGAGGACCTCGTTGCGCTGGGTCTGGCTCTGGGCAGCATCTCGTTTGCTCGTCGACGTCGGTGGCTTTGGGCGGGTGTCTTACTCGGACTCGCGGTTATTTCGCAACAATACGTCGTGCTATTCGCCGCCGTCTTGCTGGTTGTGGCACCGCGAAACGAGAAACTGAAGATGACCACCGCTGCAGTCGGGGCTGCCGCAGCAGTTCTGATTCCGCTTAGTGCGCTCGCTTCATGGTCGGCCGTCAGGGCGGCGGTCATTGGTTCGGGTGCGGTGACGCCGATGGGTGACACACTGGTCGATCAGCTCCATCTTGGAGGGCCCGTGCTCTTCCTCGCTTCGCGGTTCGTTCCATTAGTCCTCGCCCTAGTGATTGCATGGATGGCGGAGCGTTTACTGGGTACCGCCGTACTCGAACCCTTGCCGATGGTAGCTCTGGCTGGCCTCGCACTATCAATGAGGCTTCTCTTCGAGGTTGGCATATTCGGCTACAAGTTCATGGCCGTCGGCGTCACGCTTGTCCTGCTCGACATCATCGTTGGTCGCCTACGAATCTCCACGGTGATTTGGATCGGTCTCGTGACAGTTGCTTTTCATCCGTGGTCGTGGGGAAGTGACCAACTTCGCCAGCCTCTCCAATTCTGGTTTCCAGTGCTGGTATGGCAATTGCTGTTGGTTTCAATGGCTCTTGTTCTTGTCGGACGACCGCCCTTCTCATATCTGGAGCAGCGGATTGAACCTGACTCGACAGAAGTATCCTGAAGTCACCTTCAACGCGACAACGACGAACAATCGGTCCTACGGGTCGATCTGAGGCGCCCGGACCGATTGCCACGGTGGCAACTTTCCATGCCCCGGTCAGGTGAGACCTCCAACATTGCAACCTCGTCCCGTGAGTTTGAGCGATGGACTGCCTGGTCTCGGAAGTCAGGAATGGTTTGAGTGCTTGCTTGAATTGGTGACGGGAGGTCCGTTGCATTTCAAGATGCCCTGAGGCGCTAGATGATCAATCGGTGGGCCACTTTGAATCTATGGACACGGTGGCTTCTAGAAGCAACAGGACGTCACTACGGAGGTGCTGGCACTTAACCGTCCACCATTTAGGGCATTAGGCCAAATATAGTTTCCTTAGAAAACGAATGCTTCCGAGTTAGTGGCCAACCCGTTCGTAGTGTCGAGAGGATTCCCAGTGGGAGACGTACTGAGTCGCAGATACCGCTACGGTTCCAGCTTCGTGGACAAGGCGTCGGGTATCCGATTCGAGGGCCACCACCCTTTCGAGCGTCCCGACCTCTGGCAGCTCTACCTCAACGGCGCCGAAGGCATCTACCGCGGCCGCGGTTTCGAGGAGGCGCTGCGCCGCAAGGACTTCGAGGACGGACACGGCGTCGCCCTGTTCTTCCTCGGTTTCGACCCCCAGGGCGAGGCCGTCGCGGGCGTGCGGTTCCACGGACCCCTGGACGGTCGCCATCAGGCCATCATGATGGAAGAGATGGCCGCGTCGCCCGAGATCGACGAGATCGGCGCGCTGATCGACGCTGAGGTTCGCCTGGGCGCATTGGAATCGAAGGGCGCGTGGTCCAAGGGTGAGGCCGTCATTGGTCACAGCGTGGTGCTCGCGCTGTCGCGTTGCTTCGTGCACGCCATGAACTGGCTGGGAGCCGAATTCGCGATCGCGGCGGTGTCGGACCGCTTGTTGCCGGTGGGCGACCTCACCGGTGCGCGCATGTTCGGAACCTCGTGGGTCCCGTTCCCCGACGACCGGTACCGAACCGTGGCGGTCACCTACCGGCGCACGCTCAGTTACGAACAGAGCTCGCCCGAGATGCAGCAGGCTCTGCGCCTCGAGGGGGAGCAGTTGTCGAGAGGACCGGTCGTGATCGGTGCCGGCACCGTGGAAGAGGCGTCGACGATGATGCGTTCGAGACGTCCACTGCTGCTGGACGTGGGCCAGCGCTCGCACCGCGAGGTGCTGCGCGTGCTTCGAGAAGATTCGTCACTCCAGATCCTTGACCGCCTCGACGAACAGCGCGAGCAACTCCTCGAGATCAAGCCCACGCCGGCGCGCGCGCTGCTCGACGAGAGTGCGCGCTGGGTGTACTACCCGTGGCGCCGGGCCATGGTCCGACTGCTCGGTCCCCGGGGATTCTCCACGCTGCGCCTCGACCGCAACCACAACAAGGTCACCCGCGAGGAGCAGGCGAAGCTACGCACGCTGCGAATCGGCGTCGTCGGCTTGAGCGCGGGTCACTCCATCGCCCACATTCTCGCCATGGAGGGACTCGTCGGTGAACTGCGCCTCGCCGACTTCGACACGGTCGATTTGTCCAACCTGAACCGGATACCCGGTGGGGTCTTTGACCTCGGGGTGAACAAGGCGGTCGTCGCGGCCCGTCGCATCGCCGAAATCGACCCCTACCTGCGCGTGGTCGTGATGCCCGAGGGCATCACCCACGAGAACCTCGCCACGTTCCTCGAGGGACTCGATCTCGTCGTCGAGGAGTGTGACTCGCTCGAGATGAAGTTCCTGGTTCGAGAGGCCGCCCGAGCCCGTGGGATCCCCGTGGTGATGGAGACCAGTGACCGCGGGGTGCTCGACGTCGAGCGTTTCGACCTCGAACCCGAACGGCCGATCTTCCACGGACTCCTGGGCGACATGGACGCGTCGAAGCTGGCCGGTCTTTCGCTCGCCGAGAAGAGCCCGTACGTGCTGCGCATGCTGGGCGTCAACGAGGTGTCGTCGCGTGGGGCGGCGTCGGTGTTCGAACTGGGCCAGACCATCACGGGTTGGCCCCAACTGGCGAGTGAGGTCACCCTCGGTGCGGTGACGACCGCCGCCGCGGTACGGCGTTTCGGGCTCGACGGCGACCTGCCGTCGGGACGCGTTCGTTTTGACGTCGAGTCGATCCTGTCGGGCCTCGCACCGGTCGACGTTCCTGCCTCCGAAGAGGACAACCTCGCGCTTCCCCCGCCCGTCGATCCGCTGCCCCAGAGCACCGACCCCATCGAGATCATCGTGGACGCGGCCCGCAGGGCTCCGTCGGGAGGCAACGTCCAACCCTGGCGCTTCGAGGCGGACGAGAACGAGATTCGCTTCTTCGTCGTCCCCGAGCGAAGCCACTCGTCGATGGATGTTCGTCTGCGCGGGAGTTACGTCGGCGTCGGGGCCGCGATCTTCAACGCCCGAGTCGCCGCCGCCGCCCTGAAGATGCTCGGACCGGTGAAGCTCTTTCCCGAGGGCAACAACTCGCTGCACGTGGCGACGCTGTTCCTCGGGACGGCGCTCGACGCCGATCTCGCCCAACTGGAGCCGTCGCTCGTCACCCGGGTCGCCAACCGCAAGATGGGCCGGCCGCTGCCGATCGATCCCGTGCTGGCGGCGTCGCTGGCGAGGGGCGTCGAGCGTGAGGGTGCGCGTCTGCGCCTTCTGACCAACCGTGACCAGATTGACGAATGCGCCGCCCTGCTCGCCGAGTGCGACCGCCTGCGCTTCCTCATCCCGGCGGTGCACGAGGAGATGCTGGGAGAGATCCGCTGGCCGGGCCGTGATTCGCTCGAGGCGGGCATGGACGTGCGAACCCTCGAGATGGACCCGGGCAGTTTGGCCACGATGGACCTGCTGCGCCGTCCCGAGGTCATGGAGCACCTTTCGGACTGGCGCGCCGGTCAGGCGCTCGGCATGCGCACGAGGGTCATGGTCGGGTCGAGTTCGGCCCTCGCCATCGTGACCGTGCCCCGGGCGGACCCGGCGTGGTACGTGCGCGGGGGTGCCGCGATGGAGCGCTTCTGGCTCGCGACCGACATGGAGGGGTTGTCCGTCCAGCCCGTCTCACCGCTGTTCATCTTCGCCCAGGACGAGAGCGATCTGCGCAGTCTCGGAGGTGATCGGCACCTGGACGAGATGCATCGACTCGCCAGGCGCTTTGATCAGGTGATTGACCTAGAAGAGAGCGAGGCGCTGGTCATGGTCATGCGTGTGGCGCACGCTGCACCCCCTACGGTGCGAAGTATTCGTCGTCCTTTGGGGCACGTGCTGAGTCGCGAACACGGGGCGAGTGGTGCCGAGGAGCCAGCAAATGCCTACGGAATATAGGTTTCTTCAAGGTCTCGTCGTGCAATGGCCTGATTTCGTTGGAAAATAGCCCCTTTCAATCGAAAGTTGCTGCTGCTATCCTCAGAATTCAAGTAAAAGGGCGCTGGAGGAAGTTCAGTCGTGGGTAATTTTCGACACGCGGATACCATGAAGGTCGGCGCCGAGGCGCGACTCATCGTGGAGACGCTGCGTCAGGTCACCCCGCGCGCCGAGATCGTCGCCGTGATCACGGCCCCTGGCAAGTCCGTGCCGGGTTTCGACCTCGAGCCCCTGGTCGGGCCGAAATCGACGATTGCCTTTGACGTGATCCGCCAACGCGTCGAGGCCCAACTCGTCGGCAAGGAGCCCCTGGGCTCGTTCACCTGCACCATCGACGAGGTCGAATGGGGTGTGCTCATCGACGCGATCGAGTTGATCGACGGACAGATCATCGGTGCGCTGATCGTGGCTCGGCACGGTCGTGCCTGGTCCCAGCGAGAATGTTCACTGACGCGCGCCTTCGGTGGCGTGTTCAGCCAGGTGGCGACCCTCGCGACCCGCGAAGGGGTGCTGCTGCGCCAGCGTCGTCTCGACGAACTCGTGAGCCAGGTCGCCGAGCGTCTGATGTCCGCGACCGCGACCAACCACAAGGAAGTCCTCAACTGGACCACCAGGGTGCTGGCCGAATTCCTCGACTCGGACGTGGCCTTCCTGCGCCGCAATGACCACGCGCGTGGGGTGAGCATCCTCGAGGCGGAGTGGCCACAGCGCGAGAACATCCCCGACCCCGATCCCCTCGGCGAGGTCCGATTCGACTCGGACCCGATCTTCATGGCCACCAAGGACCTGCGCGAGCCCTACCTCCCGGGGCTCGAGGACACCACCGAGAACTACATGAACCGGGTCGAGGAGGGCTCGGGCGAGACGCTGATCGCCGGAGCCGCGGTGCCGCTGCTCCTCGGTGACTCCACCTGGGGCGTACTGGGCTTCATCCACTTCGAGCTGCGCGCCTGGATTCCCGCGGAGATCAGCGCGCTCCAGGCGGTCGCTTCGATGCTCGTCCAACTGCAGGCCCGTATCGACGCCGAAGAGCGCACCGCCTACAACGCCTACCACGATGACCTGACCGACCTGCCCA
>Ga0316217_10005584_pt1 | contig 12940 bp, 4 predicted proteins | sample 1anoAmetaG_FD_203633 | JGI IMG/M metagenome (GOLD analysis project Ga0316217, IMG submission 203633) | Freshwater microbial communities from Trout Bog Lake, Wisconsin, USA - 1anoA | ecosystem: Environmental > Aquatic > Freshwater > Lake > Hypolimnion/Profundal zone | place: USA: Wisconsin...
GCGCCGTGGTGCTTTGCTGGAAGGCAATCTGCCACACCAGCGGCGAATTGGCAAGGTACGAATACGTGGCGCTGTCGCCGTGGCCGTCGTTCACGGTTTGCAGCCGGGAGGCGGCATCATAGCCAAAGGATTGTTGGAGCAATGGATTGTTGGATTGCAACACGGCCAGGTTGGTGCGGCGCAGGAATGGGTCGTACCGGTTGGTGACGGCCAGTCCCGCCAGCGGCCCGCCGACATACGATTCCGCCAGAAGCCCGCCCGCTAGGTTGTACGTGGAATTCATTTGGTAATTGGCCGTGGTTTGTTGCGTGAGGCGACCCAAGCGGTCGTAGCGGTTGGTCACGGACGGCGTGGCATCCGAATAGAGGATGTTCGCCAGACCACCCGCGGCATCGTAGGCATAGGTGGTGGTGATCGGGTTGGCGCTGGCATCCGTGCGCACCCAGGCCCGGGATTGCAGGCGGCCGGCCGGGGTGTACGTGTAGGCCGGCCCGGTGCCGTCGGCATAGACTTTGTTGGCGAGCCAGCCGCGCTGACCGTCATAAACCCAAGTGGTCACTCGCGCGCCCGTGCCGGCGCCGGTACCGTTGTTAAAGCCGCTCCAGTTCGTCATCGCCTGCATCCGTCCGGCGTAATCGTAGCCGTAGGCCACCGGGTAGGTCCGCGAGCCGGATTGCTGGGCCAACTCGCCCGTGAGCAAATAGGTGGAGTTGACCACGGATTGATCGGGTTGGATGACACTGCAAGGCCGCAGCATGGGGTCATACAGCGTGACGGTGGTCTGGGCGGGCTGGCCGTTGTCCGGGGGTGGCGTGGTGACCGCAGCCACCTGGTCGGCGGGGTTGTAGCCGTACGTGGTGGTGCCGTTCCGGGCGTCCGTCACAGTTTGCTGCCGGTCGTGCGGGTCATACGTGTAGGCCGTTCCGCCCATCGGCGCGCCCGTTGAAGCATACCGTGTGGTTGCCGTCAATCGGCCGTAGGCATAAAGATTGATCGCATACGACCCATCCGGGGCGCCGCTCGTGGCGGTCCGGCTGCTGCCAGCATAGCTGGTGATATTGGTGCTCGTCACCACGGTGCTGCTGTCGCGATACTGGCTTTGCCAGTTCGTGAGTCCCTCCAAGGAAGTTTCAGAAGTGGAGACTGGAATGCCGATGGCTGAGCCATCCAGCCAGACCAGGGTCTGCGAACGGCGAACGGTCGTGCCATGATCGGAGGTCACATCATTGGTGGTCCAGGTGATGCGGTCATTATTCCAATCAATGCCGACGGCTGAGGAACCGGTCATTGAGACCGCCGTATAGGCCAACTCACCCTTGCCATTGTATGTGTACAGCGTGGTCACGCCATCGGGATCAACCTGTTTCCAAAGCTGGCCTTGGGCGTTGTAGAAAGCCAGGCTGCTGGGGCCGCTATGGTATTGCCCTCCTGAATCAGTATAGCTACTGCCAGGGTAGAGAACTTCCGTCGTCCGGCCAGCCAGGTCGGAGTAAGTCTTGATCCAATCCGAACCCGAATCAGTGCTATCAATCTTAATTTGCCGGGTGAAGGAGCACACATTACCCAAGTCGTCATCCTCCGCACCGTATTCATAGCGGACACCGTGAACGCCTGTGCCGGTGACTGATTTAAGCGTGCCGTCCAAATAATAGGCCTCTACCCGCGTGCCGCCGTCCGGGTAGGTCGTGGTGCGAATCAATCCCCCCGTCCCCGAATCCGTGCTCTCCGCAAAAGTGGTTGCCCCGTTCAACGCGTTCGTCTGGGCAATCAGCCGGCCCGCTGTGTCGTAGGCGGACTGGCTGTTGGTGATGACCGAAACATCCGTGCCAATTCGCTGGGACTGCACGACGCGACCCGCGGCGTCCAGGATGTTCTGCAAGGTAACCGGGCTGCTGGTTGGACCTTGGATATACCTGGCATTGCCGTAATTCCGCTTTGCGTCATCGTACAGGAAATATGTCATCAGGCCATCCCGGTCAACCGTGTCCTCCAGGTAACAGCAGGCATAGCCGAACGTCTCGGTGGTGCCATCCAGATGCGTCACGAGTTGCGCGCGATCAAGAAAATCTGGATTGCCATAGACGTCCTTTTGCAAAATGGCCGTGGAGGCAATATCCACCACGGTGACGGAAACCGTCTGGCCCAAGGCATCCAGCACCGTCGTGGTCTGAGTGCCGTTGACAATGCCGGTGCCGTCGCCATTTGGCTGGCCGGTGGCCACGGTGTTGGTCTGCCAGCCATTGGTGGACTGGGCATAGCTGTATAAGCTCATGGTGCCGTCCGGTTTGAGCACGCTTTGCGGCCGGAAGATGTTCGGACCGTCGGTGAAATAGGTGGTGGTCGTCACCAGATTAAGCGGGTCATCCATGTCGGCGCCGGCGGCGCAAACGATTTCCCGCTTTTGGCCGGGTGCCAGAATGACATAGCTGCTTGAAACTGGGATGCCGTTGATGTCCTCCGCCACTTCGCGTGGCGTGTAAAGTTCCTGGGTGCCATCGTCGTTCGGATCCATCGAGTAATAAGCATACCCCGTGTGCCGGTAATTACCAGTGCTGCCATAAGGCGACCCATTCGCTTGCGAATCGCCGAAGGGCCGGTAAATATCCGAGGTTACCATGGTGCTGGTGCCATCAGGCAGATTCAAGGTGGTGTACTCGTAATACTCCCAACTGCCGTCCGGATGCACCACTTGCTGGACAGGCTCAAACGTGCCGCTGGAGGAGTACCCCTGGTCATAATAGGTACGGGTGGTGGTTTTGGCCGAGGTCCCCGTTCCCAGCGTCTCGGATACCACGCCTTCACCCCAAGAAAACTCCTGGTATATGCGGCTCACAACCTGCGCCACCGTGCCATTGGTCTGGCTGATGATCTGCGTCAAGGTTCGCGTGCCATCCGGGTTCGAAGTGGTGATGTACTGCGTCTGTCCGGTGCCCCCAGGAGCCACGTAGGTCCAACTGTTGTTGGATGGATTGTACAAATAGGCATATACCCAACTGCTGGCTCCCCGGGTTTCCGTCAGCAAAAGGGTGTTGCACGAATTCGTGCCATTGGGGTTCTGCACCAGCCAGGTCACGAATGGGGTAAGCCCGGCGGTCGGATACAGACCGTTCACGGGGCTTCCGACCTGGGCGGCATCGTAGAAGCAAATTTCATAATCGAACGCATCCAGCGTCACAATGTTGGCCAGCGTCTGCGGGGCATACACTTGCAGCAATTGGCTGCCACTGGTGACCAGCGTGACCCCCGCGGGATCCCCCACAAACGCAAGGCCCGCCGGGGTGGCCAGCGCGGGGCTGGGTACTGCGGCCCAGATTCTCAACATCCCCGCCGGCTGCCCAAAGCCGCCATAGCCCAGCCCGAACTGCGCTTGCAGGCCGCCGTCGTGCCCGGGGCCGCCACATCTTCCGCCGCAGCCTCCGGGACCGCCCGGGCCGCCGGGACCCCCGCCAGGCCCACTGCCCGCGCCACTGCCGGAGGCCACCGTAATGGTAACATTGGCGACTGCCTTGCTCCAAGTGCCCCCTGTTGTCGCCGTGCAGTAAAAAGGCGGCACGGACAGATCATGCTCAACCCCATACACATAGTTGCTCGGATCGCCTGTCCCGGCAATATCTTCAAAGTTATTCGTGTCAATCATTGTCGTAATATTGGTGCTGTTGTTGTATTGCAACGTGTTGACAATGTCCCAATTCACCCGGTATGTCACATTCGTTTCGGTTCGCGGCGGAAGCTTGAACCGGTACTTTGCCTTCGCCCCATCGCAAGACGTGTGGTTGTCGGTGATGCGTGAGTAGGCGGTGCAACTGCCTGGATTCCAGTTGGTCTCCGGCAGAAAGGCAGGCATGGTTAAAAGCATGTCACTTTCCATGTCCGAGTCCGTGTATTCAACGGATAAGGTAATAGTGTAAATTTCATGTCCTGAATGTTCTGAATCACAATTGCAATTTTCCAGGTCTTTATATGAGTAGCTTGTAGAGCTACAGGCACTAAAGATATGGTTTGACCAAACCCAGTCTGGATCACAAGTTGTGCTCGAACAGCCTATGATGTCCAGATCAACATCACCTGGCGCTGAGGCGGCCAAAATGCTATCGTCCCAGGCACCGGTCGCTGCATTCGTAATCGTTGCGCTACCGAAATCATCACCCGCATCGCCGGAATATTGGTAGGTCACCAGATTGCTAAGACTATTCCACGAATCAACTTCGGACGTGTAGTAATAAGTCATCTCTGTGGGGTGGTCCGGGTAAGTAGCTTCTCCGTACTCGTCATCCACCGTGGTGCGATTTTTGTAATACTTGACAGGGACGCTTTGCTGGCAGGAGAATTCCGGATATGGCCCCTTGTTCTGCCCGCCGATGACAACGTCCGAGTCCATTACACAGCGAATGCAAGTCTGGGCGTTCCCGGTAAACACCATTCCGAGGCTCACCAAATAAACCGGCAAAAGTGCACGCCAGAGGGATCCAAGCGAGGTTGATACGTTCATAAGTTAAATTGTTTTGTTGTTGCGTTTAAATCTTGCCCTATTTCAGCGGCGTATATACTTGCAATACCGCCATCGAGGAAAGGCCGTTGTACGGACTGATCAGCCAGTTGCCCAAGTCCCCGGCATCAAACACGCCGTTGCCATTCGCATCCTCCAGATAATCTGGAATGCCGTCCCCATTGGTGTCCAGAGGATTGCCGTTGGCATCGGTGGCTACGTAATGGTAGCCAAGGTCAACAAAGGATGTCCCCTCCGGCACCTGGTTGGTCTGCGTCGTGAAATGGTACAGCCCAACTTTGTCCGCTGTCGTGCTGCCATGGTCAATCAACGGGCTGTCTGCCGGCAGGTAATAATTGCCAAACCAACTGCATTGCCAATTGAAACTCACGAGATTGGTGACGTCATGGCTGAGGCCATCCACGGGCAGGCGGTCGCCGTTGGTCAAAAAGGCGTTGAAATCACAGTAGGTGTAGTTGGTGTTGCCGCCGGAATTATCGTCCACTTGTAGCGCGGTGCCATCAAAGGCGCACTCCTCAATCCACACCGGCCAGGTTTGACCGTATTCGTAAAGCGCCAGACTGCCGCCGTGCAGAGTGCAGTTTCGCATCCAACACTGAGCCGGATTGCCGCCCGTAATGCCAAAGCCCGACCGGTCGAACAGGCAGTTGGTGAAGTTCAGGTATTCCCAATAGCAGCCGACGCCAGCGGTCCAAAATTCAGAATTGCTGGCGGCGACTTTAAGCAAGGCGTTATAATCGCGGTAGGCGGCGGGGTCCCCTGCCAGCCCGGTATGGCGGGTGAAATTTGGCTGTACTTCCGCCGCATTGGCCGGATCCATACCGTAACCACCGCTCAAGCTCTGCGCCGCGATGCCCGCCAGCCAACCCTTGTCCGTCCACAGGCCGTTGCCGCCTTCCTGCACGGTGTCATACCTGGCCTCGGTGCATGGCAGGCTGGCCGTGCCGTTGAAGGCCAGCACCACGTTGTCGAAAATTGAAATCCCATAGCCCGCCCCGCCCGAACCGGGCAACTCAAACCACCCGACCGCCGTTCCAGCCGAAAAAGTCACATTCGCATACGCGTTGACGCCGCCAAAGACATAATCCAGCGGCGGATAGTGAAAACCAAGATCAGGGGTTCCGGTGTTGTCGAGTGGCACCCACGGCCCGAAATTCGTGGCCGCAGAGAACGTGAGGTTGGATTGGACCAGCGGTGGATAGGTGGTTTTGGTGGCAATGTCCACCAATATCATCGGATCAACATTGGTAGTCCCGGCATGGCGGTAGGGACTCGCGGCGGCCAGATACCCGCTGCCGGCTCCGACCGTCTGAAAAATCGTGGAACTGTCGGCTGTCAGCCGCGCCGTGTAATTGGTGGTGATCGTCGCCGCGCCATCATCGCCCACATTGACCAACAAACTGTTTTCGATCAAAACCGTGCTCCAGTCCGTGCTCGCCCAATCCTCCGACAACTGGTTCTCGGAACAGCCATTAACCGTGAGTTGACAGGCATACGCAGTGTAGCCCGCCCCGTAGAATGCCGTTCCCACATTCACCATCAGGATGTTGGTCAGGTTTATGGCACCCCAATCACAAGTGATGGGATACTGGCAGTTCACGAACTGACAGTCAGTTAGGTACACATTGTAGGCGTGGACGGCCCATTGGGCATAGGAAACACGGACATCATGAATCTGATGCCCGCAACCGTCGGCTATGGCTTGACAATATTCCATCGGTCCGTCAACGCAGATGTTTTCGCCAACGGTGGCGTCATTTTGCGAGGTGAACACCGCCGGATGATAAGGCCCAGTCGCGCAAATAACATTGCCCCAGAACTGGATGATCGAAGGGGTGAGCACGTTGTATTTGATCACCGCGCCGCCTTCAATGGTGGCGTCGCCCACCAGATTGACTCCGCCGGAAATCAAATAGGTCGTGTCGCCTTGGAATATCGTGTCCCCCTGATCCGTTTCGAGCAGCAAATAGTCTATCACATACCCTGGTTTCGGCGGGGGACTGGCCGCCAGCTTCATCGGCCGGGGCGCCGGCTTGGCCACCGGCACCACCGGCAGCGCTTGTTGCTTGGCGGCCAAGTGTGCCCGTTTCAGGCCCAAACTGGCGTGCAATGGCAGCTTTGCCAAACCAAGCCGGACACTGTTGTAAGGCACTGTTTCAATCAGGATGGTTCTGCCATTGATGGTCGCATATTGCTTGGTGACCCTGATGCCCGCTTCCGGGCGTGATGCTGCCCCCAAATCAAACGCCCGGCCCGAACCTAAACGGGCGGCTCCCCAGGAAATATCCTGGTCCGTGCCGGTTCCCGATCGGACCGGATGATCCTTGATCTGCGGCGGCGGCGCCTTGAGGAATTCCGTCAACACTTCTAATTCGGTTGTGGCCGGATTCATACCGGCCGGTGTTGGTGGCTGTTCAAGTAAAATCACGTCTTGTTCGAAGCTGCCGCGCTTATAGGTGTATTTTACCGAGGCAGATACGCCGCTGAAGGCGTTGGGATACAACACTTCGTTGGCCGAAATCAGTTGGCCTTGCGAGTCCTGGGTCTCCGCAATCATCTCCCAGGTGCCAGTCGAACGGTCGTAATAGGCCAAGCCAATGATGTTGCTGCGCAGGCGCTTGCCGTCGGCCGCCCGTACTTCAATAGATCCTGCTGTGTTCAAATTGTTGGCGAAGATTACTTGATGTGCGCCCTGTCTTGCCACCGCTCCGCCAGGGAAGGCTTCGATCAATTCCTGCGATTCCACCCACGGGCCGCCCGGTGTTTGCTGGTAGTGCATCCCCGTCGCAAGTTCTTTGAACTTATGCACGTGCGCTACCAGCTTGCCGTTCGGCCCTGGTTCGTAGGTTTCCCGTTGCCAAACGCGGTGGTTGGCCCCGCGCTCCACCACCCGGAAGGGCGTCGCGGCTGGAACTTGCACCCCGTTCGCAGCCGTGGCCGGATTGCCGCCGCCGGAACCATTGGCAATCTGTGCTTTTGCGCCGGTGCTGGCTAAAGCCAGAAATAAAAGAAATACGCTTGTAGTTTTCATACGATACAATTCAGGGTCATGGTTTCACTCTTTCAATCTGGTTCTCTTGCTTATTGTGGCACCACAATGCGGCCACGAGAGCGCATTCTGCAGTCGCGGTTGGTGGAAGCTGCATGTTCATCAATACGATTAAACAACGGTTCTGCTATATTACAATGGCAAAGACATACCAAAACGCGACAATCTCCTACCAAAATGCGTCAATGTTGGTTCTATACCCGGAGTCATAAAGGTGTGCGCACACCAAAACATTGCACGAACTGCTCTTTGAGTGTCTTGAAAGTGTTACTAAGCTCTCCGCCCCTGCTGACTCAACAGCAACACCAATGCCAGCGCATCAAATTCGTCCTTGCGTCGCCTCTGTTGGCTTATCCGGACGCCAAAATCACACTTTCCGAAATTAGGCCGGCTTCGGATACAGCGGCAAAATCTCCCCAAACTGGAAGCTCACCCGGTACAACCGCACGTTGGTTCCGCGGCCCGTAGCGATGCCGTCAATGCGCGGCACGAACTCATAGTCCGTCTCCCATTCCTCTTGGCGCGGATACGATCCGCCCAGCGCGTCGCCCGTCAGCAGCGCCCGTTGCTTGATTGTCCAGGCCTGTGCAGTGGCCAACGTCCCCGCCGTCACACTGCCGCTCACCGTCCGGCTGCCGGGCTCCACGCCGGACGGCTGCGGAATGGACACCCCGCCGCTGCCGTCTGACTCGAAGGGCAGGTTCTGTACGCCCCAGCGAGTCGCGGAATACACCACCTTTTCCGTCAGCTTCATTTCGTTCACGCCAGCCTGACCGGTCACCGCCCCCACGAAGTCCTCTTGGAAATCCAGCTTCAGCATCACGTCCGTCGTGCCCATGCCAGACCCAGGTTGGGTTGTTTCGCGGTCTTCATGCCGCCGGCTGCGCACGCTCGACCCGAAATTCAGCGCCAGCATCAGCGCCGCCACCGCTGTGTCCGCCGTGGGCCGGTCCAGCGCAAAGCAACTCCCTTCCAGCGCTGTCCGCATTTCCAGCGTCAGAAAATCCCGCGTCACTTCCACGCTGTATCTCATCCCCACTTCGCCCTCCAGCTTCGGCGAGTAAACTTGGATGTTGAATTCCATCCGCAGGTCCTGCTCATTGAAGCCTGTCGCCGTCTGGTTCTGAGTCTGGCTGAACCCCGTCTGTTCACTGTGAATCAGCCGGCCCTCGTACAGCGGCAACACCAGTTCCGCGTAAATGCCTTGCGTCGTGGCCGCATCGCGCGCCGTCACGAAGCCGCTGCAAGTCTCCACGTCCACGCCGAACGTGTCGCGGCTCACATGCGTAGTCAACTCCATGTACGCTCGGCCGGCCGTCAGCTTGGATTGGTACTCGTAGCTGAACGTCAGCCGGAGAAATTCCGTCGCGCTGTTCTGGGTCAACTGCCGCTGGTCAAACCTGATCGTGCTGCCGCGGAGAAACGCCGTGCCGTCAATCGCCGCCTCACGGTTCGCGCCCAGCGCCAGCGTCGCCGCCTGGATCTTCCCAGACAGCGTCAACGTCGTCTCGCCCGTGAAGTTGTCCTTTTGGTCCGCCGCCCATTCCGTCGTGGTGTAGTTACTCTCGTCAGGAAACAGGTTGTACGTTGCGGACAGGCTCCAATCAATGCCCGTCTCCGCTTGGTTGATCTCCGCGGTAAAGTCCGTCACCCGCACGACTTGTTTGAAATCGCCGTACACCAGCAAACCATCCGGCACATTGACCGCCGCTTTTAGCTTGCGCTGGATGACGAGCAATGCCGCCCGCCTATCTGCCAACCCGAGGTTCGGGTCACCCGCCAGTGTCCCGGCCGCGTCAATCGTATCGCTCGACCGCTCGCGCAGACTGCGCAACGGATTGAACCGCGAAATCGAAACCTTGTCCTGCCACTTGCTCACGTTGCCCAGGCCCACCGCCGGCGTCCCGAACGTAGCCATCAGATTCGACTTCTTCCACTTACGATATTCGACCGAGAACGAAAGCTCCGTGAACGTCGCGCCGTCCTCGTTGTCGTCAATCACGTTGGGTGTTGTCTCCATGTTCAGGACCTGGCCGCCCGTCTTGAAGTTCCGGTCGGTCAGTGCCTGCTGCAAAATCGCCGCCATCTTCACGCGCGCGGCAGGTGCATCCTGCGCTTGAACCCGGCCGGCGATGGCCAGGTGCAGTTCCCCGGTGAAATTGTCCCGCTCTGTAATCGTATACGTCGCCGTCGCGTAGCTGGCCAGATTCGGAAACAGGATGTAATCCGCCGACAAGCTCCAATCAATGCCCGTCTCCGCTTGGTTGATTTCCGCTGTGAAACTATTCACGCGCAACACCTGCGTCCAATCGCCGTAGGCCAGCGTCACTTCATCCGCCGACGTGACCTCCTCTTTCAACGCGCGTTGCAGCGCCAACAATTGCGCCCGGCGGTCCACCACGCCCAAGGTGGGATCTCCCGCCAGCGTGCCGCCCGCTTCAATAACGCCCGTCGTCCGCTCGCGCTGCGCGTGCAACGGCGAAAACCTGGTGCTGTCCACCCGATCCGCCCACTTCGTTACGTTACCCAAAGGAACGGGATCTTGGTGGCCGTCCGCAAGGACCGTCGCCATCTGGTTCGTCCTTTCCCACTTCCGCCAACTCGCGCTGAACGACAGCTCCGTGAACGTGTCGCCGTCCTCGTTGGCACTGATCGCATTGGGCGTCGTCACCAAGCTCAACTGCTGGCCGGCCAGATACTCCCGGTCGGTCAACACCTGCTCGAACACAGCCGCCAGTTTCACGCGCGCCCCCGCTTCATCCTGCGATTGGATCTTGCCCGCCACCGTCAGCACCAGTTCGCCAGTGAAGTTGTCATGCTCTTCCATAGTGAACTCCGCCGTCGCGTAAGCCGACTCATCAGGGAAAAGCGTGTAGCTGCACGTGAACGAAAAATTGATGGCGTTGACGAGTTGGTCCAGGTCACAGGTGAACTCCTCAATGCGCACCATGCCGTTGAACACACTGCCGCCCTGACCGAATTGCAGCACCCCTTCGGCGCTGTTCATCTGCTCGGTCATCGCTGCCGCCGCGGCCGCCATGTTCGTCCGTCGCTGCGCCAGCGGCAATTGGCCGTCCGCAAGGACTTGCCCCTCGACGTGGATTTTTCCACGAGTCTCCCGCCGTTGCTTACGTAACGTGGAAAACCGTTCCGTGCTGGCCGAGTGTTGCCAGCGATTCACCACATCGAACTGGTAGGAAGCGGCGGAACCCTCCTTGGAAAAGGTGAGGGGCAAATTGTTGGTGGCACCGCCCGGCGCCTGTTCGTAATAAGCGAACACGAGGTGCAGCGTCTGGTGGTACTGACCCCATTCCTCCGGCAGGTCCTCGCTCACCACCACCGCTGTCTGGTTCACATAGTCCACCCCCACCGCGTCATTGGTCCATTGCAGCACCGCATTGGGCAGGAGGAGCGCCGCGCGCAGCGAATCAATCTGCGCCCGGTTCTGGTCATACGTCGGCAAGAACAAATCCACCGTCGCCTCCAGCCGCACCTTCGCGCGCTGCGGTTGATCGCCGCCCTCCATCTCGCGCGACTGCTTGATGCTGATTTCCCCCAGCGCCGAAATATCAAGTGAGTTGTAATAGAGCTTCATAAATTCAGTGAGTCTTTCCCGGATACGATCCGCCCATCTGTCCCGCCGGGGCGAACTGCAACCCGTTGCCATTTTTGAACAACGCGTCCGCCCGCGTGGCCAGAGCCGCAAAGGCCGTGTTCAACTTGCCCGCCGTCGTCGTCAACAAGTCCAGCGCCGCCGTGGCATTCCTGACGGCCGTGTCATCGCCGCCATTCGCCGCCGGAGACGAACCACTGCCGGCAGCCGGACGCACCACCGGCATCACCGCCGCATTATTTGGCGCAGGCAAGACCGAATGCCCCGTTGGATTTTGAGCGTTGAATGTTGAATGTTGAATGTTTCCCCGCCCTTCAATACTGTGGTCACTCCCGCTACTCCACGGCAACCCCGTCGCCGGATTGATTGGTGCCGGCTTGCCATTGCTGACCGTGACCTTCCGGCGGCGCGCCTCCAGTTTGATCATCTGGTGGACCGGCTCCGCTGCGCGGAAGGAGAGGATGTCGCGCGGCACGGGCGCGGCGGGCGTGTTGCCTGGCTTGCCTTTGAGCGTGCTGTCGCGTGTGTCTTTCTGCGTTGTACGGCTCATCTACGCATAGCGTGTTACAGCGCGTAACCCTAGTCAAGTTATTTTTAACATTTTTTGCAGTGGGGGAAAATGGGCGGGAAACCAGGAGACGGGAAGGGTCAAAAATTCACTTGCTGGCGTATTACGCCGCGCCTAGAATTGAAATCCAACGGTGTCCACAAAAACTGAACACAACAACCAAAAAAGAGAACTATGCAAACACTGAAAGCGCAAGTGAACGTCCGGCTTAACCCCGCGTGCGTGGAGTTGATCAAGCTGGAACGCCAAACCATCCCTGGCTGCCACAGCGACGGCGAGGCGCTGGAGTCCATCATCTTCCGCTCCGCCGTTTCGGAAGCAGCCCGTCAAATCATCCGGCGCGCCGCCACGCGCGAGGCCGCCAAAGACCCGCTCTTCGTCGCCGCCGGACTTGGCCAGGAGGCCGAAGTCAGTTCGCCCACCCACCAACACCCAGCAGGATCCGAAATGCATTCCCTTGGCCCGCGACCGGGCGATCAGGTGGGCGATTTAGCGCGTCGCTATGCGGCGGCAACCGCAAAAACGACCAAATCTCCGCCAACCGCCGCTTCCGCGGCCAGTGCGCAGCCTGCACACCCAAAAAAGCATCGAACTCAATGAGTTGATCCAGCGGCGTGGTCACCCGTTCGCCGGAACAAGCCCACAGCGCCTCCAAATGCTGCGCCCGCGTCAGGCGCGCAGCTTTGAAGGTCAAAATTTCGTCATGCTGAATAAAATTCTTCAAATTCACGCGGCGGAAAATACGCAAGGCGAGGCGCTTGCGTCAACCCCTCATCGCCCGATAACAATTCCTGCACACAGAATGGCAATTTTTGGCAACCCCCGCCCGCCCCCGGCCCTTTTCCCCACCGCGCAATGACTTTGGGCGGCTCATTACCGGCAGCATTACAGCAAAACCCTTGCAAACATTGATCGCAACCGCCGTCGCGATACCCGCAATGGCCGAAATGGCCTTTCGCGAGCATCCCTATACGTAGTGTTTTTGAAATACCAGTTCTGGAACTGGTTCTGGAACTGGTCAACCAGTTCTAGGACTGGTCAACCAGTTCTGGAACTGGTTCCAGAACTGGTAAGAAATCGCACTCCTACGTGAGGCTGCCTCAAACCCACAGTAATCATTACAGGCCAAACACCGCCCCGCCAAAGCCAATCCGCGTCACTACCCCCTCTTCTTTCTTTCTTTATAATATATTGATTTTAAAG
>Ga0316217_10005585_pt1 | contig 12939 bp, 14 predicted proteins | sample 1anoAmetaG_FD_203633 | JGI IMG/M metagenome (GOLD analysis project Ga0316217, IMG submission 203633) | Freshwater microbial communities from Trout Bog Lake, Wisconsin, USA - 1anoA | ecosystem: Environmental > Aquatic > Freshwater > Lake > Hypolimnion/Profundal zone | place: USA: Wisconsin...
TTTTCTCAAGAATTCAGATAACTTTTGCTCCATCTTTTGCAGGAGTAGGAGGAAGAGAGGATTGGACTGCTTTCTTTGCGATAGATGGTACTTTTCTAAAGATCAAGGTCTCCAATTAGGCTGAAAGCCTGCCCCACTAAGATTTGATAGGGAGGGAATCAAGCGAGCTCAACCTTCCGAATAAACAGACAGCAAGAACTGGTATCTCCAAAAGTAAAAAATTCAATAGTGTGCAGTTAGGCAGCACACGTACGATTAAGTAAACTGGCTAGAGAATGATCCAGCCTCCTAAAGCTTATAGGCAGATCAGTGAATACATTAACAACATTCAGAATCGATAGAACACTTCGGATGTCAGCAAAAGGAGCTATCAAAGTGTTCAGCCTGCCTACGCTCCAGTTGAGGTTCAGCCCCTCTAATACCAGCCTCGTCTTCACACTCAACCTCAGTCTCAAATCCAGCCTCAGCCACAATTGTACACTCAACCTCAGCCTCTTCCACAACTGCAGCTGCCGAGACCGAATCTTGCAACAAATACACTGCCGATAATACCAGTAAGATCTACACCTAAGTCTCAATCTCTTCACGATCATAACTTCCAATTCATGACCACCAAATAATTTGACACTCCTGTTAATCTCCTCATACAAAATCAGTACTCCCCTGAAATAGGACCTCTCCCTAAGACCTAAGAGCTTCCAATACAAACTCTTAGATAGGTGGAACCCTACAAACAACCTCCAAAACACTAGGTTTAGGTGATTAAAGTTGACGTCTTCAACAATAAGTCCTATGGGCACCTCGATTTCTCAAACGGAGCTAAGTATGAGGGAGAATTCAACTCCCAAGGGGAATTCGATGGAAACGGAATGCTCTATTATCCTAGTGGCAAAATTTGCTACTCTGGCAGCTGGAAGAGCAATGCCTTTCATGGGTTCGGAGTTTTGCATAATGAAGTTCCTGAAAATAGTGGAGAGCAAACTGCTTATTGGAGTTTCAATTTGGCCAACGCCAACTGGAGCTATTATTAGGGAGAGTTTAACATGGACCATAAATAGGGTTTTGGGACTCTTTACATGACCAATGGCGATAAATTTAGTGGGTGTTTCAAAAATGACTCGATTTAAGGTTTCGGAACCTTCTTCATCGCAAAAGAAGAAAAATACATTAATGGAATCTGGGTCAATAATATACTTAAGCATTGATATTTCCTATAATTATTTTTATCATTCTAAGCCAAACATTTGTAATATCCTACCCAGTTTTTGCGCTTTTTGTTGGGATTATTGTAATTATGAGGGAGATAGTTTGGTGGATTATCGAAGGCCTTTGTAGCTCAGCTGGGAGAGCGTAAGACTGAAGATCTTAAGGTCCGTGGTTCGATCCCGCGCGGAGGCATATTTTTATTATCATTGATTATATCATAGTCGATGGTATTATAACTACTTTTATCAAACCTCAGTCATCTCAAACAAGGCTCCAATTATAAAGGCAGACGCCTAAATTTGATGTTTTAGAGAACATTTGACACTATTTCATGGGTAGAGTCTGAATAATTTGTCTTTTTATTGCAAACTTTAGTAATCCAATGGTTAACAAAAATGGTAGTTAGTTGTATTTGGGTCCTTTAGATTAATCATCCTTACTTTGAGTGAATAGTTTGCTAATATTTACTTTCTCAATATTCTATACAAAAAAGATTGATTTTGGGCACAGGGAGCAATAGGTATTACAAACGCCGATCAGAAGTATTGTATATTTTGTGACGATATACAAGAGATTTAAAGGTAGGTTTAATCAAAAGATACCAAATCATCAATCTTAACAAATTCTAAGGAATTTGCTGCAATAAACATAGAGAAGTTGCTCCTCCTCAAAGGTATTTGATGAGCTTAAGATGTTTGTCTTTTTCAGCCTGAAGTTTTTTAGTAGCTAGCCTGATATATGTAATTCGATTCTAATTGATTCAAACCTTCATAGAAAGCTACAAATTATAACAGACATTCATTCCCGTTTATCAAATCCACGATAAGAGGTCAAACTATTACTTCTGTATCTAACTAAGTAATAGGAAAGATGTGTACAATTGTTCCCTGTCTGCCCAAGAGGGAAACAATTATCCTTTTCTTTTTTTAATTAATAATGTTAATAATCTAAATTAACGAGGAGGATGCAGTTAAGAACTAGATGGTATTACGAAATTGAAAAATGAAAAATCATTCAACATGAGCTAGATAGGCACTCAGTTTCTGAGTATTGCCCTGCTTGGTTCCATCTTTGTTGCCATAAAGGTTCTTGTTGAAGCTAAGTTCTGCAGACTTTTGGAATACCATCGCGTGAGATGAGCCTCCGTAGGCAAAATTGCCAATGTGCTCGCCTTTCTTCACTTTCTGTCCTTTAGCTTTCGAAGGAACGCAGCTCGAGATTTCAGTCATTCCTAAATCACAACATCCGTACCGATATAGATGATGGCAACATAGCCAATCTTTGGGTTGTCGGCCTTGATCAGGAAGACCATTCTAGCTGCAGTAGCAGAGAGGAAGGTTTGGCTGTCGTTGGGGGCAAGTGGATCGTAATGTTCCAAGTACTGAGATTGAGTTAGATAATATGTTCCGTTGATAGAGTAAATATCAACGATTTCGCCATCGATGGGTGCATGCCAATGATGGTAGTTCCAAGGGCTGAGGTAGGCTTGATAGACGGTACCCTCCGCAAAGAGATCTGGGTAGCCTCTTTCACTACCATGTGAACTAAACATGTCAAAGAGTGAGTATTTGTTATCTTTCAACCAAAACTGGTCAGTCTTCAACACGTTTCTTACTGGCTGGCAAGGGTAAGCCAGAGGGGTCGATTCACAGCAGTTAACGATTACATCTTTCTAATCAACATTGGGAGGGGTTTCTGCGCCGATCGGCCTGACGTTAGGCTTAAAAGTCCTTAAAAACCACTAGTTCCAGTTTTTGAAGCCGAAGTGAGGAGCATTTGGATCATACTCAACAAATTCATAGTAATTAACTTATTTGTGAGCGCTTTCGCAGAACCATCCTTTCGGCTAGATATCATGGAGATGCAGCACTGAGAGTGGACCAGACACCATGGCTGCATATTAATTGAGAATATCTTTGATGGCGTTGTTGATTTGTTCATTCGAAAAGAGGCTTCTTCCATTTTCAGTTTGCATGTAATCCAGAAAAATTGCGTTAATGGGGAATCCTATGAACTAGCTCTTGTTGAAAGCTGGAGGAATATGTAGCACTGCGTTGATCATTTCCAGCACTTGCTTTCCATTTTTGCCTTTTAAGTTCTTGCTTAGCTTTATTCCATTTTCCCAATGGGCTCGCAGAATGGGGTTTTAGTTGATGGTTTTTTCAAGTTTAAGTACGCCTTGAGAAAATTTGAAGGTTTAGGTCGTTGAGGAAAATAAGTCTTAAAGGTAACTGTCAATTTTGGTGGAGGGTAGAGCTAGAAGCCCTCCCTAGGAGCCAAAGTGGTTGTTTGGATATTTGCCCTCAATGGGCTCCTTTTCACCCATCAGGCAGGTTAGGATTAATGACCTATGACTCTATGCTATGAATTCCATTTCTATTAATTTTATATAAATATAGTGGAGTTAAACACTTAAATCGGGTTTTTAAATACTATTTAAGATAAGGACAAAAAGCATCCCCTTTTTAGCAATAACGCTAGAAAAAGACACAAATAACAAAACTTTAAGGTCTGGAAACTGCTATTTTCAGTACTTTATTTTAATGGTGCCATATTTAGAACGCTCATACTACCAACAGCTGAAAGCAATATAATTGCACATTTTTTTCACTAAAACGATGAGAACTACCACGGCCTCTTTTTTTCATGGTTAAAGAGATGATAATGGTAGATTAAACCAGATTACTGTTTTTTCTATACAGTTGGATATTTTAAATATCTCTCATCGTTTAAAATCCCATAAGATTCGAAGAATAGTATGTTTTCCTTGCGTGATTCTCCTAGAGATGTAGAATTGTCAAATTTCACATAGTTTCGTATTGATTAAATATTTTACGAATTTTTCTTTCTTTCTTGTTATAGAATTTAAGCATCATGACTATAATCGAAGCAAGGGGTTGCATCCTGGCAATAAAATAAATCAAATGGTGATAGAGGGGGATAATCAGAGGAGTCTGTGCTGACTGAATGATAATCTTCAAGTAATAAGTTGCACTGTACTCAAACAAATGATTGAGGTGGAGAACTTCATCAAAAAAGTTCAAAAGAGGAGGTTTCAGGTCTGCTTTATCACTAAATCGCTGTAACCCTAACGAGTGAGTAAGAATAGGACAGTTCAAACAAGAGATGTTTGGGAAACGAATAAGGAGTTTCGGATAGGATGGAGAAACAGAAAGAGATGTTAAGAAAGACTAGCTGAGAGAGCATACTAACAAAAAAACTAAAATGGAACAAATCGAAAAAGTAGCACTATTTTTTACATGTGATTGTTTCAGCTGAAAGCTGGTAACTAGCTTGGTTGCTTTTAAAATGAATAGAAATCAAGAGTATGTTGTATTTGTTATTACGATGAATTAGATGCTTTTGGTTGAGAGGTTGATTGTGAATATTTTTGTTAGGCTTACAGAAATATACTCTTGCTTATGAATTTATGACTCATGTGATCAGAAATGATGGCATCCTATTCATTTAGCTTTGAAAGTGAAGGTTTTTTGGAATTCAAAATTTGATCATGCACTAAGCATATTGATTACTATTGATTAAGCTATTAAAATTATCACTCATCAGGGGCTAATCAGGGACTAAGGCTCAAGCAAAAGGCTTCTTCATGGGTTGGCCAGATCTCACTCGTCATCAAAGTAGTTCTTTCGGTGAAAGTCATCTTTTTCACAAGCTTCTAATGTTATTTTCTAAACTCCTTCAACTCCTCATTTACGATGCTGAGTTTGTTTCTAATCTTCGCAAGTTCCTCGTTTTTCTTCTACCTGAGTTTTTAAAGTTCTGCATTTTTCCTGCGGTTGAGATAGTTCAGCTTGATCTCTAGCTTTGAAATCGTGTTCTACAACTGGATTGTATACTCATTTTTTACTTTGAGTTCATTCCCCTCCTAGATGGCATTCTTGGATGTTTCGGGCAAGACTTTTGAGAGGTTTTTCAGGCCACAGAGTTACCTTTCCAAGTTGTTGCATTTGATCGAAGCTGTCTTGAATTGGTAGGTCAGCTATTAATTAAGGTCTTTGAGAGTTTGATTTTCTTTTTTGAGTTTTGCATTCTAACCCTAGATTTCTGCTAACCTGCTTTGCTGAATACTCTTCCTCATTCTTTACAAAGACGATTTATTTTAAACTAAACGTGCCTAATTTTTCGTGGCTAGATCTTCGAAAGACTTTAGCTTGGATTCTAGCACATTTTCTTTCTACAATTCGATCATTAAGCGTCTCTATAGCTCTATTATTTTATTTGTCTTGATTTTTAACTACTTTTCGTTTAGCTAGGCCCTTTTCTCGAAGAACTTCGTTTTTTCTCTTTAATCAGCCAGCTTTTTTTACATTTCAGCAATCAGCAAATCGCTCTATATCTCCAACTCTTTTTTACTGACTTTTTAGGTGCTTCTTTTTCTAGTTATCTGCCCCGGGGCGGGGGTGGGTTCCCTCTTCTTTTTGTACTTTTAATCTTCTCTTCTGTTGAGGATATCACTTCTGATGGAGGTTGTCAGGGAATGATTAGTCGACTGGCTTGAAGTCATTTTTATGTAAAATTGGCTAACATTCATACTTTCACTTGACTTTTCGGAGGATTTTCTAGAGCTGCTTCCTCTTGATACTGAGTTGTCGCCTGTTTTTCTTACAAGCCTTCGCAGCACTGTGGATTAGGTGAGCTAACTCTCGTTATCGGTGCATTTTTTCGAAAGGGAAGGTGGGGTTTGAGGGAGCTAGCCTCCGTTATGGTGCACACTTTCTTCTGTCATTCAAGAGGGGAAAAGTATAAATATATTTTGTAAGTGACTAATATCTCTTAATTGGTAGTTTTAGTAGAAAAATCAGTAGCTAAATAAATAATTGCCAGCTACCAACTGTTGGGTGAATTGGGGTTCTACAGTTGCCAAAAGTCGATCAAGAGACATTTTATTGATCATTGTCGTCATCGGGGTTATAGTACCGGTCGAGTATTCAAACTTAAAAGGTTCTTAGACTTGAATTTAGAGCTTAGGATTTAGTTAATTGTGCTAATAAATTGCAGACAAGCTTCTTTCTCTGCCTGTTCCTGTTTTTGGTGCGAATCTTCTTCTTCCTCTCCATGGCCTTTTGTTTTTGGTTTTAAGGTCACGGAGATGCCGTTTTTCTTGGTTTTGTGAAAGCTATTCATTTTTGGCTACTACTTGTCTTATTTGCTATGAAATTATTAGCAGATGATCCATAGATCTTGCCATTTTTGATAATATGGTTTGATTGAAGTTAGAAAACAGCTCAGGATTTCACTATTTTAAAATATTTTTGGGATTCCCAAGCTTCAGGTTTTAATCCTAAATATTGAGTCTCACCTTGATTTGAGCTTTTTATTCACTGATTATTGATAAAGTCGCTGTTAGCGGTGATAAATATTTTCACTTCCATGGTCGAAGCCAAAAATTGTTTAATGTTCACAATCTTAGCTATCAAAACATGCTGCAACTTTTCTTACTCCTAGAATTCCTTTTCGGCAACATCAAAAGGCAACATTTCTCCATCATAAAAGTAAAAACCAATAAATGATTGATCTTCTACTGACTCATATTGATCTTAGACTAATGCCAAGTTTCTTGTTGATGTTGTGCTCCAATATACTGATGCCTTACGGGTAGTGATAAATGTATATGTAATAATATCAATAAATAGCACACTAGGACTATTTCTCCTTGGCAGTCTGATCCAGAACCTCCATTTTTTCCATAGCCTGCGGGGGTTGGTCCTTGAGTGGTTTGTCGATTTCTAAGATTGAACTACATTGATAGAAAGGTACCTGGACTTTTTTTTATTTGGTGGAACCTACTTGTGTTATTTATCGATTATGCTGTTCAGGCACAATTTGGAGGATATGTCTGAACTTCGCTGGCTGGTTTGAGAGGGCATTTTGACGGATGAATCATCCTATAGGGTAAACTATGACTATGATGTATTTCGGGTCCACGAAGAGGTCGTCGTCATATTCGACTTTTGGGATATTTACGACATTCTTTCAGTTTAAGGTGCCTTTTTCAGTAAAACGATTGGCCCCAAAGATTTTTAAGGCTTGTTCTGGCCTGCAACGATGGGCAGGGTTGCAACGATGGGCTGTTTTGGTGGCTAAGCCTTTACCTTAGTTTGAGAAGTTTGAGTATCTTTCTTCTTTTATAATTATTTGTCCTACAAGCTCTATTTTTTCCTACCGAAGATGTCTACTAACGGAGGTCCAGTAGTTTTAGCAAGAGGCTTTTTACTTTAACTAGGTCCAGTCTGAGTGACAGGTTGTAGCTTAGGCAACGTAGACAAGCCCTAAGTTTGTACTTAAAAATGATGATATCCATTTTTTATGGTCTGAGTGGCCGCCTCCATTTTTCTGCTCTGCACTTCTTCCAGCAGATGCAGCTATTCCCTCAAAGAAACGCATTCAAGCTGGAAGTTGTTTTTGGATTTGGTGATTTCCTACAACTTTTTGGTGAGGTCTGCAATATTTTTTTAAACCTCCTTGATGATTCGGGCCAACTGCTGCACTTCTCTGCACTTGCTTCTCACCAACCGAACCAACTAGTCATTAGTCTGGAGTAACTTTTGTATGGTCACATCTTTTTGTTATTTCTGTAATTTTAGTTATTCGGCATTCTCCCGAACCCTATTTGCAACCTGCCTTTCAATTTGGTCTTTTTGATGGCTCTACTCAAGTTCATCAAGTAGGAGTAGCATCTCTTTCTCGAGCTGGGCATTCTAACGCCTCACGAAGAGGATATCGGCATTGTCTACCAGGACGGGGAAGAATGGTGTCGGATTATCGGGAGTCGTGATTTAGGGGTTGTAGTACGAACGACCATTGTAATTCACTGGCAGTTCTTCTTAAACTCCAAGACCCATGGTTTTCCGTTCTTTTTGGTAGCTTTTGAAGTTTTAAAGAGATTTTGTTTTCTACAGCATTTAATTATATTGAGATGTAAATAAACCTTCGTTTCTTAAGAGCGTCCTTTTTTGCCACTCCGGCAATTTTTGTATGCCCGGCTCCATTTTTATTTTTTGTACCCTTGGTCCCTCTAAGCAGCTCTACATCGACCAGCCAGAACTACTAATAAAACTTACATTGGGATTTGGAGCAGTTTAATCGTTTTCTTTGTCGTTTTTCAAAATAACAGACAAGGAGTCCTTTTGATTTCGACGGTTAGAACTCCACCTTTAATTTGTGCTTACATTTTTTTTGAGATCGTATTTGAGCGGTTATTCTTAGAGGGATGCTGGAAAGTTGGGTGGATTCGACTGGTTTTTGTTATTGGTTTCTGGAGATGTCTCAAGCACTGTTTTTTGGGTATAATAAATTAAATATCAAGCCATTTGATCTCAGCAATGCAAACCCTTTTCTCCTCGTGCCTGGAAGAAGAGACTTGGCATGAAAATAACAAACTTGACACGGTCAGCGAGCTGCCTTTTAAGTTCAAAATCGCAAATTCCATAGGTTTAGCGAACCTTATTGTGAGACATTTCGCGTAGCCTAGGAAAAAGGAGAAATATACGTTTCCTCGCACCTTTTTAAGGTTCATCTTCAACGATAACTGCCATATTCCTCTTTTGTACTTCCCTGTCGCCTACCCCAACCTCTCACAAATCCTGGTCTATTGCCACGGCAGTGGCTCAAACCTCAACAATGTCTACTAATTCGCGTCAGAAATCGCTAATCGTTACGGGATCGCTGTTTTGGCCTATGACTATACAGGAGACGGAGAAAGTGAAAAATAGTTCTCCAGCTATGAAGAGGATCTAAGGCTCGTCCTCTCCTGGGTAACAAGACAGGGTTTCGCACTAAACCGGACAATCCTGTGCGGCTTTAGTTTAGGCAGCTACTCAGCCCTCTTGCTTGAAGGTCAAATGCCCCGTATTCTGATTTCCCCGATCTGTGGTATCTTCTCTTTCTTGAACGGCGAGGCCAGGCGATTCGAAAACGAAAAATACGATACAGTAGACAAAGCAATAAGACTGAAGACGAAGTGTTTGGTTTATCACTGCAGCGAGGAAATGGTGCATATCTCACACGGACAGCTCATAGTCTAGGCCTTGAGACGTGACCAGCAGCCTGAAGAAGTTTAGTTCCACGAAATAACAGATAAAATCTACTAGCATCGTACGGCTCCATCCTACCTCTGTATCTATGTGTTTAGTTAGTTTCGAGAGAGGGCAGCAAGGTGCTAGCTGACTTCATTGCGAGTCACTGTAAAGTGGCCAAGATACAGCTGTTAGACGACAAAACCAAGCAACTCCAGCGCGAACTGTTCTAGCTGATATTTTTCTAGACGGAGATCGCAAATCTTGCCAAGTTGTAGTCTGTTACCACCCTCTGATACTTTATATACATGTTCGTATGCAAATCTTTTGTGGCTTCTTCAAAGACCAAGTACTGAGTAGATACTGGTTGGACAAGATAAAATGATATCGACTATCATGATTGGACTTGACCAGCAACGCCTGAGTTGGTGTAGAAGTTCATTCAATCAAAAAATTGTTGCTCAGGATATCCTCCTTATTCTTCTTGGTGAGTCTGTTGGCGTTCTAGTTGAGGTATACAAGAGATTTGAACTTTTGGTCAACTAGATCTTTTTCTGTGCTGGATTTGTAGTTTTTGGAGTGGAGGCACAGTTTGTAGGCATTGCCCAAAACTACACTGTTTTTGATGTCTCTGTTCAGGTCTGAGACTTTGAAGTAATTGCTGTCGTTTACTTCTCTTCCGTTGACTACTTTCCAGATGTTTTTGATTTTTTATTCGGCTATCATATTTTCAGCGATTTAGTCTACTTTGGGCACTCCATTGATTATGCAGATGTTGGAGACAGTGGCCCTATTGAGCATGAAGTTGGCTTTTTTCCGGATACTCTTCAACTGGCACTCGGTGTTCCTCTAAACCTTTTCCCCGAACTCCGCCCACCCATCCTTGCAGATCTTGTTTTGGTCTTTGGAAAACGAAAATTTGGGTTTTACCTATTTTCCTCTTATTTTTTATATCTGTGCCAACTAAAATTACAGAGTTGAGCTGAAGTGGGTGACTTTATGCTTGTTTCTCGATTTTCGGTTGGAAGTGTAAGAAAGGTCTCTTCTATGGGTGGGACGTGATTGAGTATCTAGCTGTTCGAGAACTTGCAGAGTTTTGATTTATTTGAGGATAGTGTCTTGGTGTCTTATGAGTAATCGTTGCTGGGGAGAGGCTGTCTGCACACGTTGGTACATAGATCTCTTTTTCATTTCGAAATAGTTATAAAGAAGAATAAATAGAAACAGAAAATTTGCCGTTTCTTAAGCCACACTTGACCCTAAAATAACCAACCCACCAAAACTACTTCTGTACTCATCTTCGATAATAACGAAAATAGCAGCAAAAGTGAGAGGGGTGAATTATTTCACGAAAAACAAATTAGATGTTGGATATTTATAATGAATAGTTGGATAAAAGAACGAATTCTAGAAGTTTTCTTGTTTTTGCTTAAGACCCTTTTATATGCTGTATTCGAATCATCAAGCACCAGTTTTGGGAGTGATGGGTTGCTGGAAACAAATGAAGTCCGTATTGGCTGGTATTCATCCAAAATCGATATGAAACGTATCAGCTACTTTACAATCAAGCTCACATTTGGATGAGCAATAGCTATCTCACATTAACTGGCCTTAGAGCCTCATTTTGGTCATTTCTAGCTCACTGAAGCAAATATAGAAAGTCAAAGTATTTTTCAAAGAAAACTGAAATGGTTGGAATGTTGTCGCTTTTAACCTAGAATTGTCAAAAAGTCTTTTGACGGTGTCCACATTGCTGTGATTTTCGAATTATTTCCTCAATTATAATGCCAAAACCATAAATATCTCTTCCAAGTGCCCTAGGAAACAAAAAGCTCACAGCAGTAAAAATCAAAACGTAGTCATAACAAAAGAAGTTATAGCCGGAGGGAGTGATGGAAATAACCCTGAAACCATGATATTGTTTAAATAACACTAATTCCTAACATAATAAAATAATGAGTAGCAACGAACATAAGAACGAAAAAGCCCCACTCAAAATCAGAGAATTCGAGTGGTACTAAGTCTAAACCAAAGTCAGAGAGATAATGGGAGAACTGCTCCAACCCTTCAACAAGAAGCAGACCGAAGATACAATCAAACTCAACTAAATCAAACGCACCCAGGCGAACATGCTCAAAAAACTGTAGGACCACGATTTCCTCTTTTAGCGGTAGAGCGCACAGAAGCCCACATACATACAGCTGCAGGACGACAAAATATCGCAGTTGGGCGATACGCTAACCCAAAACCACATCTAAAACGAGAGCAGGATAAAGCGGATGGAGGCGGTGATTGCGGTCTACTAGTAGAAAATAACCCAACTGAACGAGCTGTAGCGTCGGCTGGACAAAGAGGTACTAGAGAGGGCGTAGGAGTTCAGAAAGTACAAAGAGACTCTGGACAGGGAAGTCACTCTGATGATCAAACGTCAAGATACGCATGTGGAGGAGATGAGTCAGTTCAAAAACACGACCAAGTCGACTGTGAGCAAGTTTTAGACTAGGATGATCGCTTTTGATAATCGGCTGAAGGAGTTGGAAGACTAGCACAAACATCGGTCCAGTGATATTAAGAAGCTGCTTGAAGATGGGGCTAATTCGAACTAGAAGTTGGTTAAGTTGGACCTAAAAGTTATGAATTTGGCGGCGAGAGTTGAAGATCGAGAGAGAGATAGCAAACTGTCTTAGAAATTTTTCGCAAAGGTGAAATAAATCGAAGGAGAGTTCAAGTTCCTGAGTGGGTTCCTTGAACAATACCAACCCCTCTACATCCAGATGCAGATAGCCTAAACCCTGAACAGCTTCGTGGAAGGCAAGCAGCGACGCAAGCTCTGCATATACGAGTAGCAAGCCTTCGCCAAACTGCACCACCACATCCTCTTGAACTAGAAACTAACGCTGGAGGACATGATGGGGACGTACTCTGGAGGCATCAGGAAGATCATCAACAGGAACAAGAAGTATGTGACGGATTTGGCGGTTGCTGAGACTGTCCGCTGTGGGAACAATGTCTATGAGTTCAGGGTTGACAATTTGGCGGATGCCGAGGATGAGGAGGACACTAAGAAGAAGGTGGTGGCTTCTGTGGATCCCCAGGAAATAGCCAGAGTGGTAACTGAGCAGCTGGAAGATATAAGGACCCAAATCAAAAGCATCATCAACTAGGAGCTGATCCCAACTCGCACCTGGATGAACGAACTTCAGGAGCAGTTGCTGGTTAGGTCGCTGGAGTATGATAAGAAATATGAGGAGGTCAAGAGATCGACCAGCGAAATACTCACTCGTCAGTAGCTGTAGGAAAAGTATGCTAGGACTGAGTTGGGGGAGCTGGGGGCTCAGCAGGAGCAATTGAGCAGCTTTATCAACGGTTTCAAAGACTACATCAGAGACATTCTCAATTTCAGCTCAGTTATTAATCACATAGTGATCCAAGACGAAATCGACCGACAGGGAACTGCTCTGTATGCCTTGCGTTCGTAGAAGGGAGAGAATCTGCCACCCCCGACCATCCAGCTGGATCCCAACTGCCTCAACTGTGATATCAAAACTGCAGGTATCGTCCAAAAAGCATTCAAAATGGCCTGCCTGACATACAACCCCTCTCAAATTCGCATAGACGATCAGATGTTTTCAAGAGAGGAGATTTTGGAGATTTCGACGGGGATATTGGAGAAGTTGAAGAAGAGGCTGTTCAGCAC
>Ga0316217_10005586_pt1 | contig 12937 bp, 11 predicted proteins | sample 1anoAmetaG_FD_203633 | JGI IMG/M metagenome (GOLD analysis project Ga0316217, IMG submission 203633) | Freshwater microbial communities from Trout Bog Lake, Wisconsin, USA - 1anoA | ecosystem: Environmental > Aquatic > Freshwater > Lake > Hypolimnion/Profundal zone | place: USA: Wisconsin...
CTTGCGAAGGGAACGAGATCGAATATCTCTTGAAGAGGCTCCCTATCTCGTGGCCTAGCTCGATCGGCCAGTGTGCGAGGAAGTGAACGCGGATTCATCGGACGGTAAGTTGGCTTGCCGTAACCGGAGGTCGAATCCGTTGGGCCGGCGAGCGGCTTAGCGCCAATGCGGATGCTAAGTCGCAATGGCGAAGCCATGCTCTCCCGCCCGCCACAAGTCGGGTGCGAATGGTCCGCTGGGGCGGAGGGCAGATTGCACCGGCAGATGCTTTCGATTGTTGCGTCATCGATACAAGAAAGATAGAGCAAACCAAGAAGTGCGCCAGGAGGCGGAAATGGATCGCGAAGATACCGCCAATCAAGACGATCGTAACTGGTACGCTGTCTTCACGGCCCCTCAACACGAAAAGTCGGTAGTGAAACATCTTGACCTCCGGGCGGTGGAGTCGTTTTTGCCGACCTATGAAACCGTGCGGGTTTGGAAGAATAGGCAGAGGAAAAGGATTGTCGTTCCGTTGTTTCCTACCTATCTTTTCGTGCATATCAGTTTCAGAGAGCGCGTTAGAGTCCTGGAGTCTCCCGGAGTGTTGCAGATCGTAGGCAATCGCCGGGAGCCATCGACACTTCCCGATTCCGAGATCGAGTTTCTTCGATCGGGCTGCCGCAAAGGGCTGGTCGAGGCGTACCGCGACTTTGTGATTGGCAAGAGAGTCCGTATCAAATGCGGTCCGATGGAGGGTGTTCAGGGGACGCTGGTCCGAAAGAACGGCTGCGCCAAATTCGTTCTTACGCTGGAGATGATCAATCAGCATGCAGCCATCCAGGTGGACGCCGACAACTTGGAAATGGTCGCAGCGTCAAAATAGGCCATTTGTGGTTCGAAGCCAGGGGAACGGAGCGTTCCGCTTCGGCAAACCGTTCCGACGGTGAATGTCCGGCATCCGGCACCCATCGTCCACACATCCATCATTGGCTCAGTTGCTTCCCAGATCGTCCCGCAAGATGTTATTCAGATGCGCCGAGTTACCCACCCCTTGCGCCATCCATAGCGAACGAGAAGCGCTATTGCGTATCTGAAAATGCAGGACATGTATCCGTCTTCATTGCACCGGTGCCGCCTGGCCGACTTTCCTCCTGCACTGGGAATATGAAGGACTTGCAGAGAGGCCCTTTGGCCGGGTTCTGCTGCTCGAGTGCGGTTAGCAAGGCCGAAGAAAGAGCAATCCTGCTCGTTGCGCGGGGACCGCTTGAAAAGAAGCCGCCCCGGACGATGCGGCCGCGCCCACAAAAGCACGCAGGTTACAAAGCAGAAAGCGCCACGGTGCCGCAATTGCTTAGAGAGCGAAGAATGCCCTTGGATACCAGGAACACGGCAACCACAGAGAAGATCGCCCTGGCGGCAGCTCACTTGTTTGCTCGTCAGGGATACCACGGGACCAGCACCCGCGAGATCGCCCGTCTCGCCGACGTGAGCGAAAATACGCTGTTCCGGCACTTCGACCATAAAGAAGATCTGTTCTGGTCGGCGCTTCGGACTCATTCTTCGGGATTGAAGCTCCGCCGCGACGTGCAGGAGGGAATCGCAAAATGCGATTCTCCCGAAGTTGTCTTTCCCAAGTTCTTCGAATTGCTTGCCGACACCGTCAATTTCCGGCCTGAGCTGCCGCGTTTGATTGCCGTGGCTTTTCTCGAATTCAACTGGAAAGCAAATTCCTTCTGTCAGGAGCATCTTTCTCCCTTGCTATCGGCGATCAGCCGCTACGTGGAAACGAATATCAAGAGCGGAAGGCTTCGCGATCTCGATCCGACCATGGTGACGGCGGCTTTAACCATGACTGCATTGATGCACCCCGGAATCTCAAGACTTATCGATGCCGGAAGTCTTCCCTTTACCGACAGCCGGGACGCTGGACGCGCCTATGCCAAATTCTGGCTCGACGTGCTCGCTCCTGCGATTCTTCCGTTCCCTCGATCTGTAACTTCAAGAACAGATTAGCTTCAAACTTAGAGTTAAGAGACGATTCGCATCGTTGTATCCCTTGGGTGAAGCGATGTGCAGCTTTGTCCTGCGTGGTCTTTGCGACATCGAGCGCGAAGCCGCCTGCGCGGACATTCGGCTCTTGGCATTGCCGGACGTAGCACTTGCCCCTTGCGTCGTCGTTCAGCGGAAAGAGTATTCCGAACCATGCTCTTGGAAGACAAGAGCGACTGAGGTCAGGACAGCGCATATGGCAACTTCAGAATTGTGGCAACGGGTTTCCGCAGGATCAGCCTCTTCCCGGCAAGGGAAGGCAAATGTAGCGGGTGCTGCGCTGCGCGGCCCGCGCCGCGCAACCAGGTCATGGATGGTGCTCGATGGATTTGCAATTCTGAGCGGAGCCATGCTGGCAGCTCTCTACGCGGTCCATACCGGGCGTCAGGGAAGCGCAGGCGCCCTGTGGGAAGGCAGGATTGTTGACAGCAGATCCACGGGCATCTTGTTGGCGTTGCTGTTTGGCTTTGCGGCTTCAGTGATTGTGGTTAGTGGGCGTTTGCATCTGTACAACCCAAGGAAGGTGGGTAGCGCTCTCCATGAACTTGGGCTGACGGTCGAGGCTTGCTCGATTTCCGGTTTGCTTGTTGCGGGCACTGTCTACCTGACTGACGCCGACAACGTACCCCGTTCCATTGTTTTGAACGCGCTGGCGCTCGTCATGCTCCTATTGATTCTTCGCAGGCTGGTTTACCGCGCACTGCTGCATCTCCTATTCAGCCGGCAGATCGGTCTCCGCAATGCCGTCATCGTAGGTGGCGGCCCCAGCGCACATGCTCTGCGCGATCACTTGCAAAGCATCTCTCATCTGGGCTATCGATTCAAGGGACTCATTGAAGTCCCGGCTCTGGAGTCCTGCTGGACGGATCGTTCCGGCGGCATCGCCGACTCGCTGGAAGCGCTCTTCCGGGATTCGCGGGGGCGGATGGCGGATGAGATATTCTTCACTGTTCCGTGCAGCGGCGAAATCATCAGGGAAGTTCTCGAACAGGATTGCTTTCGCGGCGTGGAGCTTCGTCTGGTCCCGGACCTATACGACGGGGTGGCATGGAATAGCAGTATCGAATACATAGGCAATTTTCCGACGATCCCGTTTCAACGCAGACATGCTGCGAGGGTCGGAGAAACGCTCAAGCGCGCGCTCGACGTCGTGTTTTCCGGGTTGGTCGTTGTGTCCCTCGCTCCGCTCGCACTGGCGATTGCAATCGCCGTCAAACTGGACTCGCGCGGTCCGGTGCATTATTCCGCGGAGAGAATCGGGAAGAAGGGGCGCCGGTTCCGCTGCATAAAGTTTCGAACAATGGTGCTGGATGCGGACGAACGGCGCGCCGAAGTGATGCACATGAACGAACGCGACGGCGTGTTGTTCAAGGCGCCCAACGATCCTCGCGTTACAAGGGTCGGCCGCTTCTTGCGCAAGTACTCGCTGGACGAGTTGCCTCAGTTTGTCAATGTCCTGCGCGGCGAAATGAGCGTGGTGGGTCCGCGGCCGCCCTTGGCCAGCGAAGTGCAATCGTACAAGGTAGACCACTTGCGCCGTCTGGATGTCACGCCTGGCATTACCGGGCTGTGGCAGGTGCAGGCGCGGCAGGACTCCTCGTTTGAAAGTTACATTTCGCTCGATTTGGAGTACATCGAGAATTGGAGCATCTGGCTGGATCTGAAGATCATTGTGCGCACAGTTGGTGTCGTTCTCGCGGGGACAGGCTGCTAAGGAGATCGTGTCCTCTTGGCTGTGCATCCGGGCGCCCCGGCACTCGGTGTACCCCAGTGGAAGAGCGCCCGTGAGCGTATGAATAGCTCCCAGGGAGTCCCTCCGCAAGAGACTTTCCGGAGCGGGCAGTTCGTTAACGTGCAATGCCGCATTCCCGGATCGATGGAACGCCGAGTTACATAAACCAATCGCAAAAAGGTCAATGAATGAGTTATATGCTGCCTAGTGGAACCGGAGAGAGTTGGAAGTGTGGCTTCGGTCTGAGATCGATCAGGCCGGGGGGCGCTTCGCTGGCGTCGGTGCTGTTTGTACTGCTGTGCATTTCTACCGCTGTTCCGAGTAGTCATGCGCAGACCTCATCCAAGCCAAGCGATACGCAGGATTCTACCCAGGCGACCGGACCGATTGACTCAGCGCAGGAAAGTGCCGCATCGCCTCTCAGCGCGACGAAAGGCACAGAGCCCTCCGCCGTGGCCTGCGATCCTGAGGCGCCATCTGCCGAATGCAGCAGTGTGCAAGAGCCTGCTCAAAAGAGTGCTGTTCGGCCAGCGAATACACCTGCACAGAGTAGCAACAACCTTACCGAGTCTTCCGCAGGGAGAGTTGGAGGCAAAGGAAAGGGACAGGTAGTTGCACCGCCGGTCCCGAATAAGAGCGCGGCCGATCTCCATCCGGACGAGCCCCAGCGCATTCAGCTGCCAAGCCCATATATGGATCTGCCTTCGCTGCGCGACCTTTATACGCAGATTCCTTCCAGCGGGGGCAAGCTGAAGCGCTTTGGCAGCGGCGCTTTTATCGTGGGCACCGGCAATGCGAACGCGTTGCCGATGGATCTTCCAGCCGGGCCGGATTACGTGCTTGGCGCAGGCGACAGTCTTGTGCTGAACTTGTGGGGCGGACGTTCCGATCGCCTGACATTGACGATTGACCGCCAAGGCCAGATCGCACTTCCCGAGGCAGGCGCTTTGTTGTTGGATGGGCTGACCATTGCCCAGGCACAGAACGCTATTGAAAAGGCGCTTGCCACGCAATTCCAAGGCGAGCATGTGGAAATAGCGCTGGGACGCCTGCGGACTGTGCGAGTTTACGTGGTTGGCGATGTGCAGCGGCCAGGCGCCTACGACGTCAGTTCCTTGTCCACACCGTTGAGCGCCTTGTACGCGGCCGGCGGTCCCACTAGCCGTGGATCGCTTCGCATTCTGAGGCAATTCCGCGGCAAGCAGTTAGTCCGCGAAATCGATCTCTACGACTTTCTGCTGCACGGAGTCCGCTCGGGCATCGACCGCTTGCTGCCCGGCGATACTCTGCTGGTGCCTCCGGTTGGCCCCCAGGTTTCGGTGGAAGGGATGGTGCATCGCCCAGCAATCTACGAACTGAACGGCGAGCAGGGATTGAACCAGGTTCTCGACCTGGCGGGAGGGGTGCTGGTCTCGGCTAGCTTGAAACAGATCGATGTCGAGCGCATTGAAGCACACCGGCGTCGCACCATGTTCAAATTGCAGATCCCCGATGACCAAGCGGGTTTGCTCCAGAAACTTGCGGGTTTCAAGGTTCAGGATGGAGACGACGTTGTAATCTCCCAGATTCTGCCGTACAACGAGCAGGCGGTCTATCTTGAGGGACATGTCTTCCGCCCCGGCAAATACGCATACCAAGAAGGGATGACTATCGGCGATGTATTGCGCTCCTATCGCGATGTAATGCCGGAGCCGGCCGATCATGCCGAACTCATTCGGTTGCGGGCGCCGGATTTTCGTCCCGACACGATCAGCCTGAATCTTCCCGACATACTCTCCGGCAACGAGTCCATTCCTCTCCAGCCGTTCGACCTGATTCGAGTTTTCGGCCGATACGAGATCGACCCGCCGCGCGTGACGATTGAGGGAGAGGTCCTGCGCGCCGGCGAATACCCGCTGTCGCAGGGAATGACCCTTGCGGGGTTGGTGCGCATGGCCGGTGGATTCAAGCGCGACGCCTACCTGCACGACGTGGATCTTACAAGCTATGCCGTGCAGAACGGACAGAGCGTAAGGATCGACCACAAAGCAGTGGCATTGGAAAGAGCGATGGCCGGCGACCCGATGGCCGATGTTGCTCTGAAGCCCGGAGATATTGTCAGTGTGCGTCAATTGCCGGGATGGCAAGACATTGGGGCCTCGGTAATCGTAAGCGGCGATGTCTTGTATCCAGGCACATATGGGATTGAGCAGGGAGAGCGCCTCAGCTCGATACTCAAGCGCGCCGGTGGGTTTAGTGAGACCGCTTATCCGCCAGGGGCGGTGTTGGAACGCGTCCAGGTCCGGGAGCTTGGCGAAAGGGCTCGTCAGGAGATGATCCGCCGGATTGAAACTACATCGATTAGCGTCAAGCCCGGCCTGCTGTCTGGGCAGGATCAAGCCGAGATTCAGCAAACCATGCAGCAACAGCGCGACCAAGCGCTCGCAGGGTTGCAAAGCCACCCGGCCTCCGGGCGCCTGGTCATCAACATATCGTCGAAGATAGGCAACTGGGAGAATACGTCCGCCGATATACAAATGAGTCCCGGCGATACGCTTGTCATCCCCAAGATGCACAGTTTTGTCATCGTGAGCGGTCAAGTATATAACCCCACCGCCATCTCCTTTGTGCCGGGGAAGGATGCGGCGTGGTACCTGCGCCAGGCCGGAGGGGCTACACGATCGGGCGACGTCCAAGCCTCCTTCATCGTTCGTGCCAATGGTGCAGTGGTGGGGCATCGAAGCGGCTGGCTGGCAAGCGGGGCCATGAGCAGCCGGATGAGACCTGGCGACGCCCTCATCGTCCCAGAGAAGGCCGTCGGGTCTCAGATATGGAAGAACCTGATCTCCGCCGCCCAGATCATGTCATCGGTCGCCATTACAGGCGCTGTCGCGGGGATCTTCTGATGCCGGTAACTCTCCGGTGTGGATCGCCGTTTTGCACAGAATGCATGAGCCATATCCATGGTGCTCGTAGGAGAGCAACATATGCACAACGGAACGACAGGGCCGTATCAGCCAATGTACGGTCAAGTGAATCCGGCAATGCCGACACGAAAGGGCCCTCGGAAATGTGTAGCAGGACGTTGAACGCGATCGAGCAGAGCAGTTTCTCTGGGGGAGAGTATTCGTTGGTGCGGAGAGCGATCTTCGATTGCCCGCTTTCTCGATGGACGTTCCGCGGCGCCGTTGCGCTGGAAGAAATCAGAACACAGGGAAACCGATGAACGAGTCTTATGCTTCCGCTCCGCAATCGCTGGATGAGCAGGCCGCCGAGCCGGCAGCCTTGGGCAGTTCTTCGTTGTGGGCCATCTGGACGAGGCGTTGGCTCGTAGCGAAGGCTATGGTCGTTGGCGCCGTCGTGCTTGCGATTGTGTCTTTGTTGATCCCCAACCGATATGAATCTACGGTGAGACTGATGCCTCCCGACGAGAAATCGAGTGGGCTCTCCAGCATGATGGCGAATATGGGGGCGGCCTCCAGCCTGGGAATGATGAGCGGATTGCTCGGCGGAGGCCAGAGTTCGGGTCTCCTCGTCGGCATTGTGCGCAGCCGCACCGTGCAAGATGCCTTGATCGATCGATTCGATCTTCGCAAGGTGTACAAGGTGAAGTACAAGGACGATGCGCGCCGGCAACTATTGGAAAACACCTCTCTGTCTGTGGAGGATAAGAGCGGGATCATTGCAATTACGGTAACCGACACGGACCCTCGCCGCGCGGCCGAGATGGCAAATGCCTATGCAGACGAGTTGGGGCGCGTCCTGGCTCTGGTGGGAACCTCCGCGGCCAGGCGCGAGCGGATCTTTCTCGAGGATCGTCTGAAAGCGGTGAAGGAAGACGTCGATTCAGCGGCACGAAGCCTAAGTGCGTTCTCCAGCAAGAGCGGCACACTCGATATAGGCAATGAGGGTCAAGCGATTTTAGGAGCAGCAGGCAACCTTCAAGGGAGGCTGATCGCAACCGAGGCCGAGATGCAGGGCCTGCGCGAGATTTATACGGCCAATAACCCGCGGGTGCGTTCTGCCGCTGCACAGGCCGGCGAGTTGCGCAGGCAGTTGGACAAGTTGAGCGGCGTGTCCGGGGGCAAGCAAGACGCCGGAGCGGCGGAAGAGGGAACAGCTTATCCTTCGATCCGGCAGTTGCCTATCCTGGGTCAAACCTATAGCGAGCTATATCGGCGCACGAAGGTCGAAGAGTCGATCTTTGAGACACTTTCTACAGAGTATGAGATCGCGAAGGTTCAGGAAGCAAAGGATATCCAAAAAGTAAAGATATTGGATGTTGGCCTTTTGCCGGAGAAAAAGTCCTTTCCTCCGCGGACTCTGTTCACGGTAATTGGAGGAGTTCTGGGAGCAGGGCTTGCGATGGGTTGGGTGATCTTCGGGGTCCTGTGGAGGCAATACAGAGCAGGGGCGACGGACACGGTGCTGGCCGATGAAGTGTGGGCATCGTTGGTTGGGATGAAGCGGCTGTGGCGCTTCGGGCAAGGCCACCAGTGAGAGTGCAGGATCGGTCTCTGGATGTGCAGCGGTTGGAGCAGTAGCTGGATGAAGTCTGCGTTTGCAGGGACGATGTTGCGTCGCCCGGCTCGCAAAAGGCAGGTCCGAAGGGAGGGGAAAATGGATTGGCGTGAACAGACCGTACTTGTAACTGGTGGAACAGGATCGTTCGGAAAGAGATTCGCACAGGTGCTTCTGGAGGAGCAAAAGCCGAAGAAGCTCATCGTCTTCAGCCGGGACGAAGTGAAGCAGTTGGAGATGCGGGCGGTGTGCGACGATGGCCCTAACTCGCCGGTTCGTTACTTCATTGGAGATGTGCGGGACCGCGATCGTTTGGTACGCGCCATGAACGGTGTTACAGTGGTGGTTCACGCGGCGGCGCTCAAGCAGGTGCCCGCCTGCGAATACAACCCCTTCGAGGCTATACAGACCAATGTGCTCGGATCGAAGAATGTGATAGATGCGGCGTTGGATTGCGGAGTCGAACGAGCTTTGATGATTTGCACGGACAAGGCCGTGAACCCCGCGAATCTATATGGCGCGACGAAACTCTGCGCGGAGAAGCTGTTCGTGAATGGCAACGCCTACTCGGGCCAACATGGTACAAAATTCGCGGCGACACGGTACGGGAATGTGGTGGGTAGCCGCGGCAGCGTGATTCCGCTCTTCTTGAAACAGAAGGAAGAAGGTGTGATCACCATTACCGACGAGCGCATGACGCGGTTTTGGCTTACCCTCGACCAGGGCGTGCGATTCGTCATTCGATCGATTGAGTTGATGAATGGCGGCGAAGTATTTGTTCCGAAAATACCGAGCATGAGCCTGAGCGATCTGGCGGATGTGATTGCACCCAACTGCAAACGATGGATCACCGGAATACGGCCGGGAGAGAAGCTGCACGAGGTGCTTCTGTCGGAAGAAGAGGCGCGTCACACGATGGAATACGATGGGATGTTCATCGTGACCCCGCCACATTCGTGGTGGAAGGGACCAAAGGTCCAGGGCCAGGCGTTGCCGGAGCCATTCTCCTATTGCAGCGACACCAACCCGCACTGGCTTACGAAGCGGGAACTGGAGCATATCGTGCAACTGGAAGTGGACTCGCAGCAGGCCATGGCGGTCGGTGCGAATTGATGCCCGAAGATTGGGGACCGAAATGGCTGGTGGTGGGAGGCAGCGGGCTTCTCGGAAGTAACTTCGCCATGGAGGCTCGCCGCGCCGGCCCGGTAGCGGTTACCTTCCTGCGGCATCCGGTGAGGTTCGACGGCTGTGTCTCCCTCCGGATGCAAGCGTGCACCGATGAGGAGGTCTTCGCGGCCATGAAGTCGATGCGGCCGGATTGGATACTCAACGCCACGGGCTGCACAAGCCTCGAGACCTGCGAGGCGAATCCTTCTCTGGCCAGGAGCATGAACGCGGAGGTCCCTCGGCGGTTGGCAACCGCAGCGCGGGCCGTCGGCGCGGGGTTTGTTCATGTCTCGTCGGACGGCGTATTCGACGGGACGCGGGGCAACTACACCGAACAGGACTCGCCGGTGGCGCTCAATCAGTACGCAGCGAGCAAGATCCTTGGCGAGGAGATGGCGTTGGATGCTTTTCCGGACGCCCTTGTGATTCGCACGAATTTCTATGGCTGGAGTAACGGAATAAAACCGAGTTACACCGAATGGCTGCGGGATCGGGCATCCGCCGGGGAGCCATTCCCGGTGTTTTCCGATGTACGGTTCAACGCGTTGCTTGTCAATACCCTAGCCCAGGCAATCATGGATGCATCCGAGCGTGGAGCTAGCGGGCTTTTGCATCTGGGAAACTCGACGCCGTGCAGCAAATTGGAATTTGCCAGGAGCGTCGACGAGGAATTCGCAATGGGGAGCCAGGATCTGATGCGGCCAGTCTCTGTGGAGGACCTCGGATCGAGTGTGAAGCGGCCGCATGACATGACATTGAACTGTGCTCGCGCCGAGCAGTTGCTGGGTCGACCGATGCCTAGCATGAAAGACGATTTGGCGCGCTTGCGGGAACTGCAAGCGGAGGGATACATCGAGAAACTCAAAGCATCCGTGCAGGGATGCAATGCGAGCGAGGGATAGCGGCTATGAAAAGGGTCAAGATTGGCAATCGTTGGGTTGGCGAAGGGGAGCCCTGTTACATTATTTCGGAAATAGGGTCCAATTTCGATGGAACTCTTGAAGGCGCGAAGCGCATGGTCGATCTGTCCATTGCCGCGGGCGCAGACTGCGTGAAGTTCCAAAGCTTCCTTCCCGAGAAGATCATCGCGCGCAAAGGTTTCGCCAACAAGCTGTCCTTTCAGTCTCGCTGGGAAAGGCCGGTATGGGACGTCTACGCGGCTGCTTCGTTTCCGCGTGCCTGGCATGGGAAAGTGGCCGAGTATTGCCGGGAGAAGGGAATCGACTTTTCTTCGAGTCCCTACGATCGCGAGGCTGTCGATCTATTGGTCGATCTCGACGTACCGTACATCAAGATAGGCTCGGGCGAGATTACCAATCTCGATTTCCTTCGCTACGTTGCCCAGACCATGAAGCCACTGATTCTGGGAACGGGCGCCAGTATCCTGGCGGAAGTGGCCGAGGCGGTGGACACGATTCTCGGTACCGGCAACGAGCAACTGATCGTTCTGCAGTGCATCACGGACTACCCCTCGACAATTGAGTATGCCAATATTCGGGCGATGGTGAACATGGGGCGCACCTTCGACAGGCCCTTCGGTTACTCGGATCACACGCCGGGGTCCCTGGTTCCGGTGGCGTCGGTTGCTCTTGGCGCGTGCGTCATCGAGAAGCATTTCACGCACGATAAGAAGAGCAAGGGGCCAGATCATCCATTTGCCATGGACTTGGACGATATGAAGGAGATGGTGGGCGCAATTCGAAATTTGGAAAAGGCGCTGGGCAGTTCCCAGAAGAAAGTCACAGAAGAAGAGCGAGACACGGTGATCATCCAGCGGCGGAGCCTGTTTGCTGTTCGCGCCATCTCCAAAGGCACTCGACTTACTGCCGACATGTTTGAGGCCTTGCGGCCCGCAGTGGGGATTCTTCCGAAATACCATTCTCTTGTGGTTGGCATGACGGCCCAGCAGGATATCGAGGAGGGCGAACCACTGATTTGGGAAGCGCTGGGCTGTTCCGGTCTGTCGAGCGCCTCGGATCAGGGGGTCTGAGTTGAAATGAAGATCCTCTTTTTCTCGGAAAGTCTGGGCGTTCACGAGGCGCGCTTTCTGAGGAAGCTAGCAAGCAGATGCCATCAGGTGTGGTTCCTCCCCTTGTTTCCGGTCATTTCAGGGGAAGAACAGTCCCCGAGTATCAACTTTCTTCCTCCCTTGATGCAAGTGCGGGATGACGCTATGGATGCGATGCTGGTTGCAGCGGGCAGGCTGACAAATGTGGTGTCTCAGGTGAAGCCCGATGTGATTCACGCCGGACCTCTGACCTCCTGCGGGTTTGTTGCCAGTCTTGCGCACGAGGCCCACGTCCTGGCGATGTCGTGGGGTTGGGATCTGCTCAGTCCGGAGCTTGATCCCGAACAACTCGGCCGCGCGCGGCAGGCACTACGCAGTGCGTCCTGGGCCTGCTGCGACTGCGAGACCTTGCGCGAAGCAATTGTTCGCCAGGAGCCTGGTCTTGCCGGGAGGGTGTCGGTCTTTCCCTGGGGAGTGGACTTGGACCGGTTCCACCCCGGTGCTGAACCCCGAGCAATACCTCAGAAATGCAAATGGCAAGATTGTCGAGTCGTCTTGCACACAAGAAGCTTGGAAGAGCTGTATGGCGTCCGGACAATTGTTCCGGCTGCTCTTGAAGCGCAAGCAGCGAGTCCAAGGTTACGCTTCATCTTCGCGGGGGATGGCACGCTGCGGAACTGGGCGGAGGAGCGCGTGCGTGCAGCAGGTGCGGAATACGCCTTCTCTTTCCTAGGACGAGTCCCGGAGCGTTCGATGCCTGGTATTTTTACCGACGCAGGCGTCTATTTGAGCGGCTCGCAAACGGACGGAACCTCGATCTCTCTTCTGCAAGCAATGGCTAGTGGACTTCCGGCAATTGTTTCCGATCTCCCTGCTAACCGAGAGTGGATCAAGGCAGAAGTGAACGGATGGCTCGTGCCATGCGGGGATGTGACGGCACTTGCGGCGGTTTTGCGCGCGGTTGCGTGCATGGACCATTCAGCATTGGAAGAGATTGGCAGCAAGAATCGGATGTTGGCTCAGCAGCGTGCGGATTGGGACTTGAATTTCAACGTTCTGCTGCAAAGTTATGAGATGGTGGCAAGCGACGGCTTCGTGCCGGCTCGCGCTCCGATCGCTCGATGAACGGACGAAAACAGGAAAGAGAAATGCGCGGAATCAAGTTCCTGGTTACGGGATGCGGCTCGATTGGACGCCGTCACATCGGCAATCTTCTCCAGTTAAACGCTGCAAGCGTGGTCGCTCACGATGTATCCTCGGAGCGCCTGAAAGATATTCAGGACCTATACGATGTGGGAACCTACACCGACTTCCAGGAGGCCCTGCAGACGGGCGTTGGGGTAGTGTTGATTTGCAATCCTACCGCAGCCCATGTCCCGACTGCGGTGGCCGCTCTCAATGCCGGCTGCGATCTGTTCATAGAGAAACCGCTGGCAGATTCCATGTCGGGGATTGAGGAATTGCGAAAAGCGGCGCTGGAGAGCAATCGACTTGTCTTC
>Ga0316217_10005587_pt1 | contig 12936 bp, 7 predicted proteins | sample 1anoAmetaG_FD_203633 | JGI IMG/M metagenome (GOLD analysis project Ga0316217, IMG submission 203633) | Freshwater microbial communities from Trout Bog Lake, Wisconsin, USA - 1anoA | ecosystem: Environmental > Aquatic > Freshwater > Lake > Hypolimnion/Profundal zone | place: USA: Wisconsin...
AGATATTGGAATGAACACACACAAATTAATAATCCCTCAGCTTATTTGACCATCTGACTTCTGTTTGAGACAAATGGTAAAAAACTCCGACCAGCCGGAATCGAACCAGCGACCTAAGGATAACCACAGAACTCTACAGTCCTCCGCTCTACCAGCTGAGCTATGGTCGGGTCTAACACTCCCTTCCAGATTTGCTTTAAAAAGATTCAGCTCAATCCGATAAAACACATGCCATAAATTGTTGCTAATAACTACTTTCTTTTCAGCCTCTTTAGATTAATATTCAATAAGGCAAGTATAGTTTCAAACGATTGGCAATCCTCCTGTTTTTAAATGTGGCCAGAAATAAAGATAACTAGTAATTATTAAACTTTGGAAAGTTCATCATGCTCATTCGATATAGCGTTATCTCCTCTCGTTTATCTTATCCTTGGTACCCAGCACCATCATCTCTCGATTATTAGTGTTTAATCTATAGTTGGACTTTATTCTGCTTTATAGCATTAGCAGCTCCTTTAGTTCTAGCTGATTCTTCTTCTTAAAGGATTGCTTCATCTCGTCTGCTTTCAAACTTGTCTTCTGCTTTATTTTTGACTACTATTTGTCAAGGTTTAGCTTCCCATAGAAAGTCAGTAGCTCATTCATCTTTGCTTCTTCTCTTTTAGTGGCCTGTCCAAATTTACTCCCATGGAGAGTCATACTTCCGTTGATAAGCATCTCCTCACTGGCTCGCTTTGTGGGACTTATTGACATCTTTTTCACTTTGAAGCTGTTTCTTTACTGTGAACTGCCTTTGAAGTTTTATCGGACATTTATAGAAACACTATTCATCTTGGCCCTTGTGCCCTTTTAGGGTAACAAATTTTATTAACTTGCTTCATTTATATGTAATGGATGCTTCTTGAAATTGGGTGTAGCCTTGGTTCTGCTCGCCTTATTGTACTCTACAGAATCCTATACACTTTATTAATCTATTTCCTCGATCCTAGATGGCCTATTTTTAGATCTCAACCCTTTTCGTCTCTCATAACCACTGCTTTAGAATAAATTCTCCTATTTCTCATCTCTTGCCTCTTCCTGCCACCTCGGCATCTCTGTAAAGCTAGTAAAATAGTCAAAAAGGGTCATACCTTTCACGGGCTGTGACTACTTGGACTATCTATTGAACCCATTCGATTTATGCATTCGTTTAGCTTTAATATTTATATTCATCTTACAATAAATCAACTAACCTCAACCAGGGACCTTCCAGCCCCATTTTGCAATAACTCACTTAACTTTAATCTTATTATTGAGGGCTGAATATTATTAGTACCCAATATATTTAAAGTTATGTCAAAGGTGAACATTCGCTTCGTTTACTCTGGTCAGCAGGAGTAAGAAGTACGTTTTTTATGAATTTAGCCCAAAATAGTTAATAATATGCGCAATACTTCCACTAATCTCAACAGCCGTCAGCAGACATACGTGAGTCCTCCCCATCGAGAAACAGCCCCAAATAGAAACAATTACGATAATGATTATAGAAACTAGCCAAATGTCTTCAGCTTCGAAAGATAAATCCCTGTAGTTCCGTCAGTTTAGGTTAACTCTAAACCAACTTCACCTAAATATTCACAAAATCGCTTGAAATCTCCTCAAAATATTCCCTCCTAGAAAGCGTTTCCTGATGAACTTCGGACAAAGAAGGCCGAAAGAAACCCAAACCTAAAGTCAGCTCTCAATATCGAAGAAACATCTTAAAGCTAACCTATAAAACAAACGCCAACCAAGAAGCAAATACCAAAGAGCTAAGTATAATTACCATAAGGTCAAATAGTTTTGGTAAACCTCCCATAATTTAGAAATCTCCCAGCTTCAAGTACATACCAAAGCAGGACGGCGAGCTAAACGGCGGCAACCGAAAAGAGTACGTGCGAGCGGAAAAAGCAGAAAAGTACTTATACAATGGAATACCCTAAAAGAGCGAAGACGATTTCGTGGGCTGCTTTGGCTGCTTTTAGAGGAAAGCCCAAACATTCAAAGCACACCACTGATGAGTTTATCTTTTGAACTGTGGCTTGTTTGACCATAAATATTAATAGTATGAGAGCCATTAACAACCTTTTGAATCTTTTTCATCGCAAGCAGAGATTCAATCCATAATACGCCACTTTGTCCACCTTTAAGAAATTGGTTTTCTATGGGCTGACAGGCTTTACCGTAGCCCTCGGATTATCCAAATTTATGATGGCAGATCTGTAGTTCGCCTTCTAGCCAACCGAAGAAAACAAACTTACAATAAAACTTATCCCAGCATTAGATAGAGTACATCTTAATCGATTTAGGGATACTATCATCCTAACATGCTAATGCTATCGGGCATCTTTCAGCGTCTTTATGCGCAGTTTATTTAAGAAGAACCTTATCTCAGAATAAACGAATAGCAATATGAAGGTTAGACGCTGCATTGGGTTGAGCTTCACGATAAAGCTTTTTCTTTGCCACAAAAGAAGAAGAAAAAGTAAATCCCTTTGATTTTGGTCATTTCTGGTAGTTAGGGCCTGGATAACACCGTCACTCGTCTCTTATAGTCAGTTTATACTCTGGGCTATCAAACTATCGCTGTTAACCCCAAAGATCTATTCGATCAAGAAAAACTAGGCAAATTGATTAGCCACCTTAAATAAAAATATCCTCAGTCGTAAATTTTTGGGATAGGAGTGGAATATGGCGCAAATTTGCTGATTAACTTTGCTGCTAATAATCCTGATGCATTCAAAGGGTTGGTTTCTATCGGTAATCCTTTTGATTTGTTAGCTAGCGAAATAAGACTAGAAAATTCATGGCTTTGGAGACCTCTTTACAACAGCATTTTAAGGCATCGAATCGAAAAAGGAGCAGCACTCAACAAAAACTTCAATAAATCGAAGACTTACAGCCTTTCGGATGTTGATCAGTACATCTATGGCATTGATGAGGATAAGTACTTATCCTGGAAAATCAAAAACTCTAGTATCAACTACATTTCAAAAATCAAGCAGCCCAGCCTATTCATCCAATCCAAATAAGACCCTTTTACTTTGTATGATTGTCTTTATGCAGAAGCGTCAACGGAGAAAAGTTCGAAAACTAGAAATGTCTCTATGTGACAACTCAAAGAGGTGGACATACTGAATGGTTCTAGAACATGTGGATGGAAAGGGTAAATTTGTATTTATTTAGTGGTTTCTGAGTCCAGTCAAGTCCTACATTAAGCTACTTCATTAAGAAAAAGTAAATAAGATACAGAAGAGGAATCGAAAGCAAACGTAAAAGCCTCAATCTTGATGTAATATTTTGCTAAGTTCCTATTAATAAGCTAACATTTATTAAATAATCTTCAGAAATCAGTTTCTTTTTGGCTTCTTCTTAGAATCTGTAAGTTAGGAGGGTTTGCTTTTATCTGGGCTACTTTAGGTGGCTTTGACGTCATTTTCAGTTTTTTTGGTACTCTGTTTTTTGGACTAACCACATTCAGCTCCAAGAAGATAAATTATTGCCCCAATAACTCCCAAAGAATGCCAAAGAGCAACGTTATCTAGAAGTACAAATGCACTTGCAAGTGTTGTCAACTTTTGGGAAAGGCCATGATGTTAGACCCATAACAGGACTGCCAAGCCAAGCAAAGTTGGTAGTTTAAGTGCCCAGTTTTTCACAAACACTATCAAAAGTGAGCTTCCCAGCAATCCAACAACAACTAATCTGAGATGTTGCAGAAGAGGCTATCGGATGGAGTGGAACCAGTGGCATGAAGTAATGGCAGCATTGAGATTTTTATTGAACTAGTCTCCTTCTTTTTTGTCCTGGTGGAGAAGATAAGCCTGGAAGAGAATGGAGGAGATAAGTAAAAGTTTTCCAACCCAATTTAACAATCCCATATCTTGAAATTATAAATCAAACGTGTAATGCTTTAAATTCAATATCACATCAACTTTATAGCAAAGGAAAAATGTTAAATTTTACAAACTTGGCTCATCTCCTCCAAAAAAATTAACAAAATTGGAATCTTGGGTTTTGGCATTTTGGTAGGGTGGCAAGACTAATTTTTGTAATGAATTAAAATAGTTATGAAAAGGGTTATTAGAAATCAAAAGGCACTCAGTGGACGAATTTTCTATGCTTCAAAAGATGATCTTTTATGTGAACGTTTCCAACGTAAATGCGTTTTATGGTCCATCTAAAGTTGGTCAAACTTAACAAAAGAAGTTGCATCTTTAAGCCTTGACAACAGTTTCTTTATCAAAGATACGATACCTGATTTTATTCGTTGATCTGAGCTGCTACAAACTTGAAGTAAGTGGAATGAAGGCTACTCTTCGATGGTTTTTTGTTTGAACTTTTCACCCCACTTTTTGGTCGCTCCATTCTTCTGACTAAATCTCTGTTATTTGCTTGCACAGTTCTATTAAGATCTAAGTTATCTATGGTTTTACCGTTGATTTGCTGCTTAGCTTTAGGCCTAGTCACTAAAAAATCAAACTCTTGGGGAGGCAGGTTGTCGATTTGGGGTTTAACCTCAGCCAAAGTTTTTCTATGTCGGATATACTCAGTTTTTCTAGCTCTCTGCTCCAAAATACGGTTAGCCCCGATCACATTCCACATTATAACTTTTATAACGTATAAACATCATTTAGTCAGCTAGAATAGCAAACTTGCAGCAGCTGCAGAGACATTCAAAGAATCAACCACTTGATAGAGATCCTCAGTCGGACCTTTTCGTTAGATTGTTACAACATAGTCAGAAACGTTTAACAAATGAGGGGAGACTCCAAATCCCTATGACCCCAAAATGAGTAAAGTCCTTTTGGGCTCCTACTTTTGCAAGATTTCTCTCAGCTAATGTGCGCCTATATGTGGCTTATTTTCATCTATGCCAGTGGAGACAATAATCCCCTTATTTTGTTTCCATTTTTCCATGAATTAGGTTGAGTTACTGACTCCATAGATATCCATTAATTCCATCGCTCCTGCCGAAGTTTTACTAACAGTACTATTAAGAGGACAGTGACTTTTCTTGCCTGTGAAAACACTTGTTGCTCCAAAAAATAGGCATGATCTCAAAATTGCCCCAAAATTTTGCGGATCTGTAATTTTATCACAATAAACGCTTATTCCTTGAGGCAAAGGCTTCTAAGAATCCCAATTCTCCAACTTCAAAAAGGAGCACTTTAGTATAATATTTTGATGAGGCTGGTAATCCACTATCCTCGACATCTTCTGCTTGGGACTAAAGACAATCGGAATCTCCCTGCTGCGTGCAAGATGAACCAATTTAGCTTGCTTACTCGAAAGCTCAATATGCTATGAATCCGAAAGCATCAAAGAGTAAAACTAACGTTTGTTTGCGTGAAGGGCTGCCTGGACAGTATTCACTCCATAGATGAGGTCAAACTAGCGTGGGTCTTTGCCACTAGTGAATGGGAAGCCGAGAAACTTTGATATCGTAGTTTTGGCTAAAATATTAATTGAGTTGTTAAGGAACATATTATTACTAGCATTAAAACTGGAAAATATCAAGGCATACCTTGAGTCAAGGGTTGTAAATTTGACCCTTGGTTGACCATGGGGAAAAATCTGTAAATTTGATCAGTTTGAACTTCCTCTGCTTCGGCTTGTTCTTCAGAAACTGCTTCTAAGCAGAACAGTTACGGCTTTATAGTCTGGTTTGGTTAATATACTTTACAATCTATAGCTACTTGGACTGTATTTTGGGCAGATCTACTGATATCTTGAGAGGCGTGAATGTAAGATCATCTAAAAAATCTTTAGACTTAGTCTCTTAAAGCTTAGTATTAGCTTTTACTATTTTGGATCTGAAATCCTTCCTGCCCTATTTATCCGCTTGTTCTTATTTATTAGTCATTTCTCTGACAAATACTAGAGGTGGCCCTTTCAGAACTCCTTTCTTGCTTTGCCCCTATTATGTAATTTGCAAGCTTTTATTGAGAGATTTTGTCTATTAAATCTTCAATTTGATTTTTTTCAACTCTTCACCCTCCAAACTTTGCCATCTCTCTAACCTCAAAGGTATGCTATATTAGTTCTTCTCGCCCTCATCATTAGCTTCAGGTTTGGAGTGCGGAGTTGAAATCTACTTCCTATATCTTTTGGCTCGAAATATTTGGAAGTTAAACTAGTCTGGCAAAGTTTTGTACCTCCGACGACCAAGGAGTCCCTATTCCGATTTGGCTAGCTACAAACGGATGGATTAAATTACAAGTCTTTGGCTTTTTTGCAGCTGGTTAGGATTATTTATTCTTCTCATAAAATATATTTTTATAGCTATGGTGGGGATTTAACATTGTAACTTGCTTCTTTGTCTATAGATGATATGCTAAATCATTATCTTAGAGGCACTGTGGTACTGTGGTGGAAAAGCAGGAGAAGGCACAAGCGACCATTTCTTTTAAAATAATCTGTAGGTTCTAAGCGATAGAGCAGCAATAATTTTCAGGAAAAGTCGCGTTTTGTTTTGAAAAATTCGGATAGTTCTGATGGAAATCCTTAAGATCAAACTTCGGCAGTTGTTTTATCTTAAACCAGAATTTAAGATAATCTCCTCTTTAAATGGATACGATGAGCAGCATCTTTAGCAAAGAAGCAAGAGTTGTAGCTAAACAGCAACTTTGTTAAGCTTCATCACTTTTTTCTTAAAGAATCGAGACGAGTATTAGTGCTTTTTTCTACCAAAAGATGAAAATAAAACATAGGTTCAGTATAGCTTTGCTAATTAAAGTATTCGGTTCGGCAATAAACAAATCTAATCTAGCTATGCAGAATGAACAATAGAAAACCTAGAATGTGCAGCAATGGCCAGACTCAACTCAAAAATATTACTTATGCCTCAGGTTGAATTTATATCAATAGTAATTATATGTGTAAAAGGATTCATTTTATATTGATATGATGTCCTTGTTCCATTCCGTCCATTATGCTCTGGAAGTGCAAATACCTCTAATAATGCAGATTGGCCATTTTCTGCAGATATGCTAACTATCTTTCTCTAGATATCACCTCTCCACATACCTTTGATACCACTTCCACTTTTGAGTATTCCAACCTTTTTTCTTTAGGCTATTCCTATCCTCTGTAGCCTTTGATTGAAGAATTATCTTCTTCTTCGATTTTTACTTCTTAGCTATTTTTTTCCTATTGCATCAAAAGGCATCTTTTACCAAAATTTGAATAAAGTTGCAAATTCTTTTTCAACATTTTTTAGGAGCCATGCCTATTAACTCTATATCCCAGCATTTTGATAGTGTTCTGAACAATCACCTATCCCTCATAGCCTAAATAGAGCATGGATTACGCCCCTTCCCTTCGTAAATATTGAGAAGCTCATCAGTTTTGATGTCATTAACAAAGCCAGTTCGGTTATTCCCAAAGGCCACTTTCAAGATCATTTTGAGCAAATGGCGGATGCTGCCGTAGAAATAGTTCTTTATCTTGGTCTGCGTGCTGAGTTTTTAAAGTTTTACCGTCCAGGCAAGTACCTCTGGATTAGAAACCATTTATTCCCGTATTCTGCGAACTTGCTGTATAGTATTTAAAGCTCTTATTGGTTCCAGGTCTCTTTATTGACAGTCGGGTCCAAATGATTGACATACCTACGTTTAATTTAAAGTACCTTTCCCGACATTCGATGTCGGTTCTTTCAAACCCATGTCTTTTGAGTTCTTAAGAGGCCGTTTTCCACTTTTTACTATTTGAGGAGGTGCTAACACTGCAGAGAATGGTGTCTTCCTAATTTAACGCAAGGTTACTTAACAGGTCCACAGCTTAAGTTTGCCCATAGATTATCCTATTTAACCAAACCAAAGCCGAAATAAAAATCATTCATCTTTGCAGAAAAATATTCTAGAAAAAGTCAATTCGAGTACAACAGCTTATAAGTCAGCTGGAGTTAATCTTTATATGTTATAACACTAATTAAGATTTTTGTAAGTGCCCTAATAAGGCCCTTTAGAATTCAACGGATTTAGGCACCTTTTTGAGTATGTTTGCACACGTATGCCTAATTTTCCCTCAAGATTTATCTCCAACCCCAGTTTCACCTCTTTTTCATTGCTAAATAAAAGTCTGTTTAACACGAATTTGGCAAAAGGTACCATGTAGGGCACATCGCTTTACTTATAAATCTAGAAAACAAACAACCATCAGCTTTGTTTTAGCATAGCAGACGACAAGAATACTAATCTGATAACTCCATGCAATTCCTTGATCGAAATTTGTATAACTCAATAAATTTGAATGACGACAATGACGACTTTAAATTATAAAAAAAGTAATAAATAGGTCTTGGAAAATGCTGTAATATTATGAAGCAAGCTCAGCAATTTAGCCACAAGATATAACTTTGCCGAAATTAACTTTTTAACTCATAAAATTAGCATTTCTCGTTTATTGAACTTTTTCAGAATACGTGCAGTAATCTTTAAAAGTAATAATCAATCACTGCCATTTTGATAACATCCGTAGTCTGAGGTTAAAAGGGGGCGGTTTGTTGAGGAATTTGATAGCCAAGTTATTTTTTTGTTGAATTTTCGCAAGTTTTAAGAGAAAATCCTATAACAAAAGCCTTACTGGTTCCTTCTAAATCATATATGTATCCAATTCCCATACGTTGTGCGACTATTTCGGTCGTACAAACTCGTTTGAGAGTAAGCCAGCCTGCGAAACAAAATATTCATGGTGATGGATGTTCGAAAGTTATAATAATTGAGGTAAAACAGATGAAATAAACCCTTGTTTCGATGCTTTTAAAGAAATAACACAATGAAAAACCGTAATTCAGGCACTTTGACGTCCAATAGTCAGAATAAGCCTTTGACCCGAGATAAGATAGGAAAAGAAAGAATAAGAAGATTATCAAAGTCATTCACAACTCTATCTTTTTCTATTATGATAAATAAGGCAACAGGAAAACGCTTATTTATCAAAAAGTAACTGAGAAAGAGAGCAAAGATCAAATTTAGAGCCTAAAAAAAGCCGAAAACGATGGAAACCTATTTAGCTCCAAAATAGCATAGAAAGTTTATCGTTAGATGCATTAGAATTGCCCTTAAGAGCCCTTGTGTAGTATCCTGGTCCCAATACCTCTCTTCCCGCAACAGCATTACAGCTTCTCTCAGAATCTTGCAAAAGTTGAATGATAGCTTAATGTTTATGTTATTAGTAAGTTTTTAAATTTAATTATTATAAGCTACAAACACCTTAGTAGCAAGTTAAATCGGAGTCATCCAGCGCTTTCTAAGCAGTCTTTATCTGCACTTTGCTTTCGTTCGATATTAGGCATCATAAACCTAAAGAAGAATAGAGAAAAAAGTAAGAAAGCCAAAGCCCTTTTTTGTTGTTGTTGAGGGCTGAACAACTAAAAATATGGTAAAGAAGGCTATGGAAATTGTGGCGTAATAAATCGCAACTAATTGTATATTAATTGATTAATTTATTGATATTAATTTGCAGCCTTACAAATATTACTAAATTCTACAGTCCTACACCGACTCTTCAGCAGATGACACTGCATATAGATTTTAATCCATAATACCTTCATTAGGGCAAACTCTAAACCCGGCCACTAACTTTTGCTGTTAGCTGATCTAGATGCTAGGTACGAATCGAAGGAGAAAGGTCTGAGTCCAATATGGGGGAAAGACTTATGGGAATCGAATGGATGAGGGTGATGAGATGTTTCATTTTAATTTATCTAACATTTTATTTATGTCAGGTCGAAAAATCTGGACCGTCAAGGTAACCAGTTTTATAAGGCAGGAAGACGAGGCTCTGAGGCGCATCGGCAGTGAAAGTTAAGCCAAAAATTGGTCCGAACTTGCTAAAAGACTCTCTCGATAATTTGGGTTCAAAAAGAGGACAGGAAAGCAATGCAGGGAAAGGTACTTCTGTATGCAATAGAGATGGTACAATCATTTAGACCCACAAATCACCAAAAACTCATGGACAGCAGCCGAGGAGCAAAGAATGCTGGCTCTTCATATGAAGTACGGAAACAAGTGGACATTGATCGCTGAGGAGATGACGGGAAGGTACGCACAATTCGATAAAGATCAGACAACAGCATCAAAAACTATTTTTACTCGACCGTCCGCAGAAACCTACGCCGGATGAGCAAGTACTGCGGCTCCAAAAACAGTACAGGACTGATGCGAGAAATAAAACCATCGACCATGACTAGAATATTTGGCTCTTTGAATGAGTAATGCAATGAAGATCTTTATAGGTATCTTCAAAGCTAAGGACTCACGAAAGACTTCCTGAGGGAGAGCTGCCAAAATATAAGAGATGAGATCATCAAGTTCTCATCATTTAAACCCAAAAAGAACGATAAGATATCCTAGTAGTAGAAAAGGAAATACCACTAGGTTTTCTGGCTCATCAAAAAAGTCAACTAGATCTACGAAAAGATCAAGAACGAGGAGAAAAACAACCAAACAGAAAAACAGCTGTTCAGACACTACTACCAAGAAATGAACAGATAGTCGTCTGATTAGCCGATGCAATCTGAAAGCTAGCTTGATTAGGAAATCATCCAGTCCTAATAAGAGCAACAGATCATGGTGCAGAGAGAAGTCAGTCTCCATACCAACTAGCTTCGAACCTCCAAAAAGGTATAAGTCATCTCTCTCTCCAAACCTCTCTCTCCTGAATCCATCAACATGATGAGAAGTTCCGGCTAGATTGAACAAAAAGCTGCAGACTCCAATCCTTAGCCTTCGAACAATCACAACCACAAGACTGCTCTTTAGTCAACGTTATAGAACATAGTTTAATATGCTTAATAGATTGAGTTTCATGACCCCTAGTTTAACATATAAATCGGAGAATAGCGATAAAAGACCTCGGAAGCCAACAATCTCTAGATGATCAAAAGTGGCATGAGCTTCAAATCCCCAGCCTTCGGCACTCCCGTAAGTCAGGTCAACTTTTTCAAAAGCCCAAGAAGCAATAAAATCTCTTGCTTGGCCGACTATCTGATGCGGATGAGCAACAGCAACAAGTAGGAGTTTTGTCTTGGCTCATCAGGAGAGGTCAAATAGGCGGAGAAGGAGTGGATTGCTAAAAGGCAGGCATGAACTTTTTGAATTCATATTTTGATGGGTGTTATTGAGCGATTGAGAGTTGAATAAAGTAGAAGCAATTATCAAGTAGAATGATGGTCATCTTCGAGTCTTTACGCCAGTTTTCTTTTAGCTCTACTCAGCAGCAGTCTTTGGGCTATCTGCTTGCTAATCTGCACGGTTTTACTTCATGCTCAGAATGGATTCGAACTTTCGTCTCAACTGGTGCATTTATTCATCGATTTCTTACTAAATGATTTCGTCCGGCTCCCTGTTGAAGGTGAACTGCTGTTGCTGCTTGTACCTCACTTCTCTCCTCAGCCCCTGCTTGCTGTTTCGCTCCCCTAGCCGATTGGCAGCTAAGGTCAGCTTCTTTTTTAACTCTCCATTGAGAATCATTTTTTATCTGATACGGCCCATACACTGGTCGTTATTTAAAGCAAGCTGATAGTTTTGAGCCTGGAGCTGGGATAATCTGGCGATCAGGGACTACTCGGAGTACGAAACCGAGGAGAAAGATGAAGTTTTGGTGGATGTTTAATATTGTTCTTTTTACATAAAGTTTATCATACTCTAGCTGATTAAATCATCGAATATAACAGGAAATGTAGCTGATAAGCAGAAGGATTGGCCTTGATGATAATATGGCTTGAACTAGCACAACATTAGTTGCCAATTCAGAAGTTATAGCAACCAGTAAAATTTGTCGCAACTTATCGAAGGAATGTCAGAACCTAGTAAACTCAGTAGGCTGTGTATAAGGGATATAAGTTAAGCAAAGCTGTTGATATTACCCCAAAGCTTATAAATAGAAATACTGAAAATAGAATAACAGTAAAAATAGATTAATACTTAGAAGATGAGACTTCTGTCTATAGATCTATCATAAGCCTACTTGTATATTATGGCTTGTTGTCATGACAATTTTTAGCCAACCTCTTTGCAGAACAAGTGTTCAGCCAGAATCGTTTATTGCCTATTCAATCTTATTATATTTCTTATTATATCACAGAAAATTCTATGATAATTGGGTCCAAGAGCTCACCTCTGATCGAAGACAATCCCGTGTCTAGGGTCAACCGCTCTTCCAAGAGGTCTTCCAGACAAAGAGACTCAAACGAATACTAATACCATAAAGTTGCCAACCCTTTCATTGGAAAACATTCATAGTACCTTCCTTCGGGGCTGCTTCAGTAAATTAACAATCTCGATTACCTAACCCCCCACCATCTTCAAAAAATTTCATGGGAGCAGGCAGTTTCTGTACCAAGGAGGTCTTCAGTTTTTACAAAACACCTCCAAGCCATGCAAAAAGCAGCCCGATAGCAATAAAACCGAGTGGGGCCAGTCAAAAGGGCCAAGGTCTGCTTCGAAGATGAGATGGAGTAGTAGAATTCACTTTCCCTGGATGAGAAGTGCGAGGAGGACCTAATGAGCCAGGATTCTCGCCATCGTTGGGCTCTCTAGCCCATGTAGTTTTAGATGTAGTGGACTTAGAATTTCAACGAGGGGCAAGAGGAGGGCCAGCTGCAGTACTACTCAATGAACGATCTGGGAAAATTGGTTTAGCCTCCCGATTGGGACGATTACTTCAACCAATGATTTATGATTCATTATATAACTTCATGTCCCTTAAAAATAGGCTCTCAACCGTCTAGGTAAAGCATCAACTAGCCAGAAAGAACTATACAATCTCACAACCAATATAAAAACCTACAAGCGAGAAACATAGGCCTTGAGGCAAGCCAAAGACGCCTTCGAGAAAGCATTCGATGCCAAAAACGCAGATATCCGGCGCACGCTTTCCACTGAGCTCGATCGCATCCACGAAGAACTGTAA
>Ga0316217_10005588_pt1 | contig 12936 bp, 13 predicted proteins | sample 1anoAmetaG_FD_203633 | JGI IMG/M metagenome (GOLD analysis project Ga0316217, IMG submission 203633) | Freshwater microbial communities from Trout Bog Lake, Wisconsin, USA - 1anoA | ecosystem: Environmental > Aquatic > Freshwater > Lake > Hypolimnion/Profundal zone | place: USA: Wisconsin...
TCAGCTTTTTAGCGATTCAGCGTGTCAACCAACAACACTCAACTAATACACATATATGGCAGATTCCATGTTACAAGCCAAAGGCAACGCGATCTACGTTGACACCGCCACCGACCTCTCGGCGGCCATCGGCAAACTCGTCACCTTTGCCAACGGCGCCCCGGCGGTGAACGCCTCGACCCAGGTCGCCGCCGTGGGCATCGTCCTGGATGCGCGCACGCGCACCGTCTTCAATACCGCGCGGTATGATAACAGCATCGGCATGCTGGGCGCCTTGCCCGGTCCCGTGCGCGCGGTCATCAGCGCCGCCAGCGCGCCGCTGAATTTCGGCGACACCCTCATGCAGGCCGCCGATGGCACGCTCACCAAGGATGTGGGCACGGGCACGGCCCGCGTGGTTGTGGGCGTGATGACCGATCTCAACGGCGCGCAACCCGGCGACGAATGCGAGGTCACCCTGTTCACGCCGCAGTTGCGGACTTAGTCCGCGAATTACACGAATTGACGCGAAGACAAACATCCAACCTTCAACCAAAAAGCATGCGCAGAATCGTTAAGGCGTTAAAACGTGAAGCGTTACAGCGGAGCAAGCCGCCCCGCCGCCTCACGCCCACCCTCCGTAGTGCTACGGAGGACGGATTTCACGCGGCAACGATTTAGCGCGGCAACGAATACAACAATATGGCAACACCAATGGCACTCGGTAGTGCAACCCTTAATTATCAGCTCACGGCGTACGCCCAGGGGCTGTGGAACGACATCAGCGAAGTCATCAAGCTTGCGGAACGGCTGGCGCCCACCACGCCGGTGCCCGGCGCGGCGGGACAATTCAAAAAGTTCGACGACAAGAACTCCTTCATGCCGGAAAAAACCGCGCGCGCGCTCGGCGGTGATCCCGTGCTGATGGCCTTCAACGCCACGGATGATTCATACTCCTGCCGGCCGCAGGCGTTGGAAGTTCGCGTGGACAAGGAAGAAGATCAGGCGGCCGGCAACGAGGGCGGCGAAGTGCAGGTCAATTTGCTGGATCAAGGCAAGATCCGCGCTTTGATTAACAAAGTGGCACTGTCGCACGTCCTGGATGTTTGCAACGCGGTGCTCAATGCCACCAATCCCCAAGCCGGTACGGGCATCTGGAGCGACCCGAACATTGATCCGATTGACCAGCTCAACGCGCAATTGCTGGGCCTCGCGCAGGATTGCGGCAGCACGCAGAATGTGAAGTTGACCATGGACCTGGGCGTGTGGAACACGTTGCGCACGCATCCCAAGGTGAAGGCGCGCGCATTGTTTGGCGCCGGTAAGGACGTGGCCACCATCAGCCTGGAGCAACTCAACGCGGCCTTGATCTACCCGGTGGACATCATGCCGGCCAATGTCGTATATGACACCACCCGGTTGAATCAAACTTCCGCCAAGGCCCGCGCGCTCTCGGGGGTGTGCCTGCTGCATTACAGCGTGCCGAACGCTACGATTTATGATCCGAGCGCCTTCAAATCGTTTACGGTCGGCAGCGCCGGTTTTCTGGGCAACGTCCGCACGTACATCGCCCCCAACCAGCTCTGGCGCGGCCACTTGGTGGACTGGAGCCGGGACATCAAGCAAACCTCCACGCTCTCCCTGCGGCGGATTAACGTCAGCTGAAAAATCATCCTCGTCCTCGTCCTCATCCTCGTAAATCGCGGGGATGAGAACGGATGAAAAACCAAAAAACATTCAAAGCTCAACCTCCTAAATCGAATGAACAATTTATCCAAAACTATTCGCAACCGCTGGCTGCTTGGTAGTCTCGTAGTCAGTAGTCTCGCAGTCATGCCGGCACCGCCGGCCTCCGCCCAGCTCACCGCCACCTACAGTTCCAACCTGCTCACTGCCCCGGTGATCTGCCAGACGGTGAGCAGCAACCTGCCGGCGGGACTATACGTCACCAATCGTCTCTGGCAGGGTAAAAACCTGGGGATCGGCCTATCCTTGGTTGGCGGCAGCGCGACGAACACGGGAACCATCGGTTTCCAGTTTGGCGTGCAAATCCACGGCGTGAACGGCCAGCTCACCACCACCCGCCCATTCACCATCACCAGCACGGCCAATGGCACGAACCCGGTCCTAGATTGGGCCGTCCTGCCGAGCTATACGGTCGGGCCGGCAGACTGCCTGATGTTGCTTGCGGTCACCAATGCAGCCGTCAATGTGAATCCCGCCGCCGCCGGCAGCGTGACGATCAGCAGCGTCTGGCTGCAAATGGATACCAAGCCGTGAAAACCGAATGACGAATGACGAATGGCACGGTGCAAGGGGCCATTCTTCTTTCCCATCAATCCACCCATCCAATCATCCATGACTTCCTGGATCGTCCTCACCAAAGCCGACCTGTACAACTCGAAGGCTGCCGCGCTGATTGACGCCGCCGATGGCGTCTCACTGGGTGTCGGTCAGACCGATCGCACCGCCGGCGTGATCAGTGATGTCCTGCTGGAAATTCGCCGGCGGGTGGCCAAGAGCAATCAACTGGATCACAATCCCGCCGCCATTCCCGGCGGCCTCAAGCCGCTGGCCATTGATCTCGTTTATTGCCGCCTGAAGAACGCGCTGGAACTGCCCTTGACCGACGATGAGCGGCTGTTCTTGAAGCAACGCGAGCTCCAACTGGACCGCATCGCGGACGGCCGCGACGTGGTGGAGCCTCCGGATAATCCGATGCCCGCCCATCCGGTCCAAGCTCTGGCGCAGCCGAGCTTCGGACGCGGTCGCCTGCGCGAATTCACGCGGCAGTCGCAGGATGGATGACCTCCGAAAAAGCGGAAATTCTCAAATCATGAAATACCAAGACTTGTGGCCGCTCCTACAGCAGGACATTCTGGGCGCAATTCAGGCAGATGATTTTCTGGGCACGCGCCAGGGTGTCCTTGTGGAGCCGGGCGATATTGATTCGGTGATCAACAGCAAGCTGGCCCAGGTCATCGGCCCCGGCCGGGACGGCAAAAACGGCGTGGGGTTCCTGGTGTGGCCCATGGAAAAAGCGGAAGACGAAAATCCGTCCTTGCCGGGCGGTCCGCTTAAATTGACCATTCGCATTCAGTGGGTGGAAAACGTCCTGCTTAACCATTCCGCCACTGGCACGCAGACGCCGATTCGGGTTTACGCCGCTTGGACGGAAAAGCTGCTGAAGCTGTATACGCCAGTGGGCCTCACGCAAAGCCTGGTGCCGGCCCGCCCCGTCATTAGCGAGTTCACCGACAACACGCAAAAGAACCTGCGCCTGGGCCTGGTGGAATTCACCGCGATTGAAGCCGACTGCCGGCCCTTCCAGCGCGTGAACCGCCCGCAGATCACGGTCGGGGGTGCAGTCAGCTTGACCGCACAAAACTCCTACCAGCTCACGGGAACGGCGACCGTGGCCGTTACCGCCGCTGACGCCGGCACGATCTTTTACACCACGGATGGCGCGCATCCCTATGCCGGCAATATCGCCGCCACGCTGTACACCGCTCCGGTGAACATCACGCAACCCTGCCTCTTCCGCGCCCGCGGCTTCGCAAACGGCAAAGCGGGCAGCGACACGGCGGCCGCCAACTTTTTCACCCTCTAACCCAAAACACTAAAAAGCTGAAAAGCTGAAAAGCTGAAATGAAAACCCCCAACACGCCATCTGGTTTTAGCTTTTCAGCTTTTCAACTTTTCAGCTTTTCCACCAAATAACATATGCAACGATCATCCTTGAACCGCGTCCCCGGACGCCTGGCCTTCAACGGCATCTCCCTCTATTCCAAAGCCGGCACGACCATTGACACCGACTTGGTGTACAGCCAGGCGGCCGTGGGCGTGGCCGGCCTCGGCACCATTGATAATCGCGATCAAGAGGCTTACGACGAAATCACGATCACCCCGGATGGGCGCATGACGCCGGCAATAGCCGCGGTGCTCTGGCCTTATGGCGCCCCCACGCTCGGCGCCGGTATCTTCACCGACACCGACATGCCGGCGGTCGTGCATGGCAACGACAATTCGCTCGACACCCATGCATCCGCAGCCGTGGTGGAAATGCCCAAGCTGGTCTTCCATCCGCTCAAGACGCTGGTCGAAAAGTTGAAACTGCTGTGTCTGCGCGGACATGCATCCGGCCAGGTGAGTCCCTGGGCCACAGCCAATTCTCTGCGCACGTTTGCCAACACCGGCGGCACGTTCCTTGATTCCACCTTTACCGCCGCCGGCATCATCACGCAAGATTACCAGCTCACCTGGGGCGCGGTCACCGGTTGGTCCAGCCTGGATTTTTACGAGGGGCTGACCTTTGAGCCCAAGGTGGAGTACGTGGACGACAACGTGGCAGTCCACGGCCTGTTCAACAGGCGCATTAAATCCGTGGGCGGCACGTTGCGCGGCATCCCGACTGGCCTGACGCGCACCATGATTGACACGCAAATTGGTATCCAAGGCCCCGGCGCCGCGCGCGGCGCCAGCGGCGCAGCCAAAGCCTATTCCGTGACCATCACGGGCGCGGACGGCAAGGTGTACCTCACCTTCCCACTCGGCCAGCTCGTCAAATCGAAAATCCAAAATGGGGTCGAGCAATTGCGCGAAGGCGAAGTCGCCTGGGAAGCGCTGCCCAGCATTACCAGCGGCGTGCGCGGCGCGTATTGGACCAATGCCATTGCATAACCCTGAACCCCAAAAGCTAAAAAGCTAAAAACTAAAATACTGAAATAACAAACAACCCGCTGGCCTGCTTTCAGCTTTTCAGCTTTTCAGCGTGTCAGCTTTTAAAAAATATGCCAAACACAACCCTCGCTCAGCTCGTAGTCTCCGCCCAAGCGGCCGCCAACGAAGCCGCCGCTGCCACCGACGCCCTTGGCCAGCAAGCAATCAAGCTCGCCAAATTCAGCGAAGCCGGTTTCGACCGCGCCGACTTTCCGACGTGGGAACAGAGTTTTAACTCGCAACTGGAAATGCTGGCCGCTTTCGGCAAGCAGGACAGTCCCGCGACCCTCGCGGCCAAAAGGCTAAATTCTAAAGGTTAAAGGCGGAAGCTCCTCGCCAGACATCTTGACTCAACTTTAGCCTTTAGCCTTCATCCTTTAGCCTTTGTGTTGATCCTCACCTACGCCCCCGACGGCAGCTCCTCGTGGAGCGGCGCCGGCGTGCTCGTGCTGTGCAACACGTCCCGCTCCCTCACCGAGCTGGACGTGAAGTTCAACCACCGGCGAAACATCAGCATCGAGCAGCTCGCGCAGTCCCTCGGCAGCGGCAACGCCGCGCTGGCACAGGACTTCGCCAATTGGCGCAACACCCTCTCGCTGAAAGTCCGCCGGAGCATGGACTTCACCAGCACGACCTTCGTGGATCCGGAGGCCGCGCTGGCCTTTGCTCTTCAACAGCCCGCGCAATTCCCCACCACCGGCACGCTGCGCATCCAGCTCGTGGGCCAGGTCTCCACGAACGTCACGCTTTATCTTTTGAACTGCGCCGTGGAAGACATCAGCCTGGCTGACTGGCTCGGATTCGCCCCGGCTTTTGACTATACCTTTAACGGCGGATTAATCAGCACCCAAAGCCCCTTCTGACCCAAAAGCTGAAAAGTTAAATAACTAAAAAGCTAAAATGAAAACACAATCACCCTCATCCTCACTTGCTTTGCTGATTTCAGCTTTTCAGCTTTTTAGCGTTTCAGCTTTTTACACCCCCATCCTGTTCCCCGTGGTCCAAGTGACCGCCGCCGTCTTTGACCAGTCCAACCCGCGGCGCTTTCCGTCATGACTGAACCCAACCAAACTAACGCCCGCGCCGCGGGTGCGGCCGGAGAAACCGCGCTGGACCAGACCGGGAGACAGCTCTGTCAGGTTGTACCTGGCTTGCCCGAAGCAGTTGTGGGGGCTTTTTCAGTTCCGCTGGGACCGGCAATTCTGCTGGGCTTGGTCCTGCAACAGTTGCAGGGGCGGCTTCCGGAAGCAAATGCCGGGCCGGACGGGGCGGTGAATCCGCTACACCCACGATTGCAGCAAGACGTCACTGATTTGAGGGAGCAATGCGAAGAGCCGGAGCATATCTTGGACAGCCCGGAGGTGGGTTGCGGGCAGGTCCAGCAGAGTGCCGCCGCAACTCGATCGGAAGAAGAGCGCCCAGCCGCGAATTTGCTTCCTGCCCGTGAATCTTGTGAACATCCAACAGCCGAACGTCAGCATCGCGACAACAGCCAACGACCAACCTCCAGTGAATGCTTAACGGGAAGGCCATTGGATGTTCGAAATTGGATGTTTGATGTTGGATGTTCTCCACTGATTCAAGAATTCAATGTTCAAGATTTTTCGTGGGATTCTGCCCATGAACCGCTTGCGGAGCGCGGTCGTGTCGCAGGCCAGCCGCAGCGGCTTGAAACTGTTGAACGGGCTGAGGCTGATACCCTGCCCGCTCGCGCACAACCGAGCTCCGGTTCTTGGAGTCAAGGCGCGAAACTTCCGGAAACCCCTCTCCCCGCTGAGCCGACGCGCGCGGTGGCGGCCGAAACCATGACCCAGCACTCCCAGCGCGTCCGGGAGATTCTGGATCTGCACGCCGGGAAGTTGTCCGAGATCCTGGATCGTCTGTCCGCCGAGACACGACAGCAGCAGCAACAAATCCTCGCGGTCGTCGAGGTTTTCGTTGCTGGCCAGGTCTCATTTGCGCAACGCCTCCTGCAATTGGAGGCCCAACTTGCCACCCACCGCAATACCGGCGCCAGCGGCTAAAGTCATGACTGCGAGACGACGAGACCGCCGACCACAAGCACGCAAGACCGGAGCGCCGGTGTTCCAGCTCGGGTCATGCCCAAACCACTCCGAGGTTCGGCATTCTGCTCTCCGCTTTCCTATTCTCTCTTTTGTATGAGCGTCTGGACCATCACTTATGCCGGCACCGAGCAATCCGCCGCTGCTTGGGGCTTGAACGCGCTACCTAAAATAAAAACCCGCGACCGCAGCCCCACGGAAATTAGTTTCCGCCTGGCCGGCGCCGCTCCGGAGGGCGCCATCCCCTTTCCCTTCAAGGCCCAAGTGGTGATTAGACAAAACCGCGTCTTCGCCGCCGGCGCCTGGAGCGGGACCGGCTACGTCTTTACCGGCTACCAGACCACGCAGCCCGCCGACGTGGACGGCAAGAGCCAGGGCATCACGCTCGTGTTTAAGGACACTTTATGGCTCCTGCAACACACGACGTTCCAACAGCAATGGGCCATCGCCGGGGCCAGCAACGACTGGATCAGCCGCTGCGTGCTGTTCATGGACATCAACAATTGGTCGCCGAACCTGTACCAGAGCGTGCAATGGCAGATCAATCAAATCATCAGCTACGCCGCCAACCAATGCGGCATCGCCATCGCCGCCGGCATCATTGATTACAACGGTTGGTTTCTGAACTATTACCACTGCCGCGCTGTAAGCTGCTGGGAAGCCCTGCTTAAATGCCTGGAGCCGATTCCCGACGCGAAAGTATGGATTGACGGCAGCACAACGCCGCCGCAGCTAAACGTCCGGACGCGTGCGAATCTGTCCCAGATGTCCTCTCCGACCTATACCGGCCCCGGCCCGATCATCCTTCCCTACAAAGGCACCGACGCGGTCGGGCGCCAACACCTTTCCTCCAAAGGCTTCACCCCGCGTTATGATCTCATTCCGCCGCAAGTGGTGTTGCAGTACCAGATCAACAACACCTATAACGGCAAAGCCGCGCCCACCTGGACCACTGACGTTTATCCGGGCGGGAGCAACGGCCAGGTGCCCTTCGCCCTCGTCTGCCCCATTGATCTCACCGGCGCGGCCATGATCACCGAAACCGGCACCCTCGACTGCGAGCCCTTAGCCTGTATTGGCGGCACCCACGCCGCCAAGCGCGCGTGGTGGAGTTCCAAACGCGGCGGCGAGCAAGATAAGCTCGCCGACTTCCGCGTCCGCTTCGGCGCCTATGCCATTGGCGACGCCACGGTGGTGGACGACAATGGCAACCCGGTCAGCCTCAGCTCGTACCCCAATCGCATCGTCAAAGGCACCTACCATGCCTGGATGAAAAACGGCGGCGCGCAGGTGAACGCCATCCGTGCCCACATCAAAGTCACTGTGCAATTCGCTGAATACGACGCGGTCGGCAGCACCCCTGCGGAAACGGACACCAATGGCAATCTCACCCGCCAGGCTAACGCCCACGAACTGCACTGCCATTGCACCCTCACCAACGCCCCCGCCGGCATCACCCCGTTTGTCGGCAGCCATTACACCGCCTTGGCCGAAACGCCCGTGGCTGATCTTGCGCGGAATATTTACCAATCACGCTTGATGTTGGATTACGACGGCACCCACGAGATCATTGATCCCGGCCTCAAGAACGGAGCGCGGACATTTCTGTCCGCTCCCTGCCAACAAATCATCGGCCATTGGAATGTGTTGAATCTGAGCGGTGGCAACCCAGCATGGGCGACGGCCAATATGTCTATCTCGGGCACGGAGACAGACTTGGTCAATAATCGCATGCGCATTGAGGTGGGCCCCGGCAAGCATCTCCAGCCCCAAGATTGGAGTTCCATGCTCCAATTCTTCCGGTACCGCCGGCTCTATCAGGACTCCAGTGTCCGCGCCACCGGTTACGGCAGCCAGAACAATGCTGTGGACATGGCGCTGAACACGCCCGATGCCAACACAGTTTCGGGACTGGCCGTGGATCAGCGGCAAGCCTTCATCGCTCCCGATGCCACGGCCGCCGGCGTGACCAATATCCTCCAGCACGACGCCACCCAAGCCCAGATCACCGTCACGCAACAGAGTACTGCCGTGCCTGGCACCAACTACATCACCGGCCTGATTCCGCCCATCTATGCCGCCGCCGGCGCACCCGGACCGGCAACCCTGGCATGAAACCTGTCACCCAGCAGAGCGCAGAGCGCAGCGCGGAGACACGAACGCTCTTCGCTCTTCGCTCTCCACTCTCCACCCTTCGTCCCACCCCATGAGCGCTTATTACCGCGTCGGTCACCTCTACATGGATACCACTGCGAACGCGCTTTACCGCTGCACTACGGCTGGCGACAAGAACAGCAGCGTCTGGGCGCCCATCGGCGGCGGCGGATCGGTTGGTCAATACACCTTCGTATCCGATGGCGGCGACTACATCGTCGCCACGGCGGCCGGCTTCAGCCCGGTCGTCACCACCCTCTTGACCAGCTTTACCAATGGCGCCACCGTCACCTCAATGACTGTCGCCAGTATTGGGGGCATCACCGCTGGTCAGACCGTCAGTGGCGCCGGTGTTCCCGCCGGCGTCACGGTTGCGAGTGTTAACCCCAGCACCAAAGTCGTCGCCATCGCCAGCTTCACCGCCACGGCCGCCAGCGGCGGCAGTTATACGTTCACCGCTTATGCCAAGATTGCCAAGCCGCCGAAAATCCGCTGTTCCATCGCCAGCGAGACATACATTGACGGCACCGGCGTCCACACCTTCACGTACACGGCCGTCACCAGCGGTAGCGTGGTTCAGGCTTACACCCGCACCAACAATTGGGGCGGCGTCAACAGTGAGGTTGAAAACGTCACCCCGGCCTACCTCGCCGGCGACCTTGTCTATGCCATGTCCATGCCAGCGCTGAATATGCCCGTTTCGCCGGGCAGCAGCACGACCGTGGGGGTGACCCTGCTGGACATTCACGACAAGGATTGGGCCACATGAACCCTTTAACCCAAACGCTAAAAAGCTGAAAAACTGAAATGCTGAAATGAAGACGACCGCGCAGAATCCCCTTTTAGCTTTTCAGCGTTTCAGCGTTTCAGCTTTTGCCCGGCAATGAGTTTTGTCCTCCAACGCAGCGCCGGTGGCACGCACGTCCGGAGCGCCGGCGGCGCGAAGAATCTTCCGCCCGGCAACACGTTCTTTCAAATCGTCTATGGCGTGGTCCCGGTATGCGGCTTCGGAAAGTTTGTGCTGGGCAGTAAATTCAATTCACTGAGCTATTGGGCTCCGATCACCATCGGTGGCGCGGATTACAGCGGATTGATCTTCAACGAGCAATGGCCCAATGTTTATCAGACGCTGGTGGAAACGATCACCATCGGCTCCCTGACCAGCGTGCGCGTCATAAAGTACACTCAGGTGCCCGGCTCGAGTGGCGCGGGGCTCGTCACCTATGACATGTCGGGTGACCTCAACGGTTTCTTTGACCAGAACGGATTCCAAGCTCCCGGCACTGCCAAAGCGGATATCAGCCCTGACGGGACCGTATTCACGCAAACCTGGACCGCCGCCGGAACCGCATACGCATACAGCGCCGGCGTCAGCAACCGGCTCGATGCCACCAGCCTTTGGGCTGCCTGGACCGCCGAGGCCAACGCCTTGCTCGCGGATTTTCCCTTCCCCGCTTGGAATGATCCCGCGCTCGAAATAAATCCCATCGGCACTTTTCTGCCCGGCATGTGTGCCGGCTGGTTTATTTTTCCCGCCAGCAACCCACCGCTCGTGGCCAGCCTGCCGCCCTTGAGCAGTGGCGAATGGAACACACTCGTAATGGCCGCGGCCAACGGCCTGGCGGCGCGCATTTCGGTTTACAATCCCACAACCTTCTGGGGATATGCCAGCGGCACCGGCATGTTTTCCTATAGCCCGGACACACCCGTGGCCAACGCGTGGGAACAGGACAGTCCAGACCCCGGCTCGATTGCCGGCACCACCGTCCTGCAAAACTGCGGCGCGGTTGTGTGTGCCAAAAGCCAATGGCAGCTGCTCGGCCTCGCACCGAATTTTCCGGCGCTCCCCGGCGTCACTTACAGTCATCTGGCCGGCGTCTGGGCCCAACCGCTCATAGTGCCGGATGGCGCCGCGCCGTATTTTGAGAACAATCATGCCAAATACGGCACCGGATTCAGTGCGCACCAGATCAAAACTTTCACCCCGCTGGACGCCATCACCGCCCTGGCCGCCATCGGCTCCGGCCTAAACTACGGCATTCTCGGCTTCCGCCTCCCGCCGCCCGTCAGCGGGGGCGCCGGCGGATCTATCACCGGTCCCGGCAACACCGCCCCCGTGCTTTGAAATCTCAAATTTCAAATTCACCGCTTAAAAATATGCTCAAAAAACTCGCAATCGCCCTGTGCCTTTACTCCGCACTCCGCACACCGCATTCCGCACTCGGCCAATTCACGACGCCCATAGACACCACCACCTTGACGACGAACACCTATACCCTGAATTATCTGATGACGATTTCAGGGGTCTGTACCAATGCGTTGGCTACCACCGTGAATACCAATTTCCAGGTCACCGGCGATGCCGGATTGACCGAAGCCATGAAAATCAACAGCGGTTTCGCCAACGCCTGGCTCTGGGCCCTTGCCCAAAGCAATTTTGTGCTCCGTGTCAGCGGGAATTCCTTGGTGGTCAGCAATCATTTCATCGTGGCCTCCAACCGGCTCGCCGCCTTTTGGGCCACCAACATCCCTGGCGAACCGCAGTTCCTGCATTTCCTGACTACCAATAGTCTTGTTGCTGACTTCTACCATTTCCTGTCAACCAATATTTCCGGCGGCGGTGGCGGCGGCAACGTCACGTTTGGCGGCCCCATGAGGTTCGATTTCGACGGCATCACAACCAACATCACCAGCGATGGCGCCGGCCACCTCGGACTGAACTCCATCACTTCCACCAATATGACCACCGCCATCCTGCCGTTTGACAGTAGCGACCCGCCGGGAAGTTGGGGGTTCCAAATGCTCACGCAGGACAATCCCCCGCGGGCCGTATATCAAGCTCATGTCTATAGCGCCGGCAACGAATTTCCGATTGAGGATTACACTACCTATGGCGGCAACTTCTTCTCTTGGTCCATGATTGACGGTCCCACTTCTGCGCGGTGGGGCTTTCTTAATGTGACTGAAGAAGCCGGCCCAACGATTGTGTGGCATTACGAACCGGACAGCGGTGCGAGTGTCATCATGGACGTTGACGGCTCATTCGGGGTCAACGCGCCGACGCCCGCCTTCACGCTTGATGATCAGGGGACTTTTGGCTGCGACTATGGCCAGATCTACACCGATGGCAGCGGCAATCTTACCGCGCAAACCTTCAACCCGGTCAGCGATCGGACGCTGAAGGAACAAATCAAGCCGCTGGCGCCAGCGAAGGCGCTGGCGATGGTATTGAGCCTGACGAACTACTCTTGGCGGTTCAAAGCGCACACCAATTTTGCCATCACCAAAATCCCCACATCGCTGGGAACGAACTGGGTGGCGTTTAGCCGCACCAACCCAGCGGGCCGGGTCGCCTGGCATACGAATGCCGTGGTGGTGACCAACCACTTTGCGCTGGCCACGAACGTTGGCAAAGTGTTTCCGGCCTCCGGCACCGAATTTGGCCCGATGGCGCAAGAATGGCACGCCGCCACCGGTCTGCAAGATGGTCACAAAATCAGTGCCACCTCGGAAGCCGGCCTCCTGATCGGCGCAGTACAAAGTTTGGCCGCACTGCAAGGGGTATTCACCAACGCCGCCGGCGCTGGGTTCCGGCTGATTGTCAACGCGCAAACCAACGGCTTCATTTTTGTGCCGCAATGAAGTTGCAGCTCCGCTGCAATCCACCCGCAGGTATCGTTTTTAGTGGACCCTTTTCGCACCGGCGCGCCGCCCCGCGGATACACCCTTTTGGCGATTTAAATTAACCCTTTTGAAGTTTTCGCGCTCCCCCGCAACGTTCGCGCGCACAGATGCTGGACGCGGGGCGCGTCCAGCTACACCCGAGGGCGGGCGTGCTCCCCCAACTTCGAAGTTCGGGTCAATATCAGGCGGGGAGATGGGTTCACGTTGGCTCAATCAGGCGATGAATTTGGTGAAACCTGGCACCTCACCCCGGCCCTCTCCCCATCCCGATTCCGAATCGGGACGCGGAGAGGGAGAAACGCTCCCTGCGTATCGAATTGGCGATGGGTAATGGTTT
>Ga0316217_10005589_pt1 | contig 12935 bp, 13 predicted proteins | sample 1anoAmetaG_FD_203633 | JGI IMG/M metagenome (GOLD analysis project Ga0316217, IMG submission 203633) | Freshwater microbial communities from Trout Bog Lake, Wisconsin, USA - 1anoA | ecosystem: Environmental > Aquatic > Freshwater > Lake > Hypolimnion/Profundal zone | place: USA: Wisconsin...
GTTGCGGCGTGAGCACGTCCAGATTGCGGCGGCGGATCTCCCCTTTGGCCGCGTCGGCACCCGTGTCTTCCGGCGGCGGGGCGAGCGTCAAGTCCACCGGCAATCGCTGGCGGCGGGGACGCGAGAGGGAATCGGCGCCAAAAAACACTTCCACTGCGGGGGTCAGCAGCGTCATGCCCGGCTCGTCGTCCAGACTGGCAAATGACTTGCCGGCGTGAATCCGGGCGGCTTCGTCCAGATAGGCCTTCACCTGTTCGGGGCGGCGTCCCCGCATTTCCGTCTGGTAGCGGTACCGCGCGGCCGACAGCCGGGCAAAGTCCGACATGCGCCCGTCAATAATCCGCTGCTTGGCCGGAATCAATGCGAGCTGACGACAGAGCGCATGCAATAAGCGCTCGGCTTCGGCAAAGGCATCGGAATCACTCAAGTTGAGGTGCTTGGCCAGGCCGGTGGCCAGACGTTGTTTGGTGAAGGGATCGTAAAACGCCTCCAAAGCCACCGCGTGGGCCTGGTTCAGGCGCGGCAGCAAACCCGCCTCTTGCAAGGCATCGTAACAAACCATGTGCTCGCCCTGATGAAAGTCCACCAACATGCGCTGCACGGTTTCGTTGGCCGACGCGCTCTGACGCTGGGCGGCTTCCTGATGAAGGATCAGCGTCTCGACGGCATGCATCTGATCCTCGGCCCGCCCGCCGCGCTCCAGCAGGTCTTTTATCGTCATGCGCATTTCGTCGGGACTCAAGCGATTGGGATCCAGCGCCCCGTCGGCCAGCAATTCCAAACACAGGGTCCGGAGCGTGGCCGCAAAATCCTTTAATTCGGCGGGCCGATCTTCGGCCAGGTCTCGCAGCATGCGCAACAGCCGCCGCAGGGGCGGTGTGATCAGCACAAAATTCTCGTCCAGGCTCACCCGGCGGGGAGTCAGCCAGTTGGCTTCGATCAGTTTATTGAAGAACTGGGCGGCGCGCTGGTTCAGGTCGCGGAACTGTCCTCCTTCATCTTCCTCGAGCTGAATATCGGGATGGGCCAGGAGAACTTCGCGGATGAGCAACCGCGCCTCCGCATGGCCAAGCTGGCCGCCTTCGTCGGCGGCTTCGCACAGGCTGGCTGCGCAATCCACGTAGATGGCCGCAGTGGGCCGCGCCAAGGGACGGAAAAAGCCGCCGCTCAACAACGGCGCGAGCCTGGCGCCCAGAGCTTTCGGCTCGTGGCTGGCTGGAATTGCTATGGCCGCATCACCCATGGAAACGTGTTTGGTGAGTATGGTGCAGAGGGATAGGCCTTGTCACGATTGGAAAGCGGTTGAATTTATCAGCCCGCAGCAGGCGGGATTTTTGAGGGGGTGCCGGGTGGTGCGCCCGCCGCGGCTGGCCGCCGGTCTCACTTTGTCTTGGCGCGTCACGTATTTTCACATTACGTCAAGTGAGGGGGCTTGTCAAGCCCATTTGGTCCCCAAGATGGGGTGGCTGCGGCTTAAACTGAATCCGTGCGGGAACCCGCGGAACTATCCGCGCCTGACGGCCTGGTCAATTCAACCACGGATGGGCACGGATGAACCCAGATAAAAGCTGGTTAATGCGGTAAGCCGGCAAAATTTGAATGATATCAGGACCGAGGATGTCAAAGCAATGAGTCAAACACCCCAAGTGGGGGATTTTGAAATCTCCAAGAGGGACCAGTTTCGACGCGGAGGGGTCCCTTTTGATCCGGTCGGTGCCAAAAACGAAATCAAACAACAAACAACAAGATTATGAACCAAGAAACACAAGCCGTCAGCAATGAGATGGGACAACTGGCCGAAGACGCGCAAGCGTTGATGGCCGCCACCGCCGATGTGGCCGGAGACAAAGTCGGGCAAGCCCGCAAGCGGCTCGCCGCGGCGCTGGAAAGCGCGAAAGCCGTCGCGGCCAACGTCCGTGACAAGGCCGTGGCCGGCGCCAAAGCAGCCGACGAAGCCGTACATGAACATCCGTATCAAGCCATCGCCATCGGCGTCGGATTGGGGGTGCTGGTGGGCTATCTGCTGGGCCGCCGTGGCTCGCGCAACGGCGATTGAACCGGTTATGGAAACCACCCAAGGCGGCTTCGATCAGCTGGCCACGACCTCCAAACGGATCGTGCGCCGGCTGGCGACCATCGGGGAGAACCGGGCCGAATTGTTCACAGTGGAAATGCAGGAGGAACGCGAACAGCTCCTGCATGCCTTTCTGGTGGCGCTGGGCGTCGCGGCTTTCGGCCTGCTCGCCAGTCTGACATTCACGGCGGCCATCGCGGTTTGGCTGTGGGCCTACTCACCACTGGGGGCGCTGCTAACCCTGACCGGTCTTTACGCGGCGGCCGGGGTTTGGCTTTACCGGCGGCTCGCCGGACAGTTGCGAACCTGGCAGACGTTTCCCGCCTCGCTTGACCAAATCCGAAAGGACCGCGCATGTCTGGAAAAAATTCTCGGCTGAAAGCGCTCGCATCCCGAAAGCAATTATTGGTCGCCGAAAGCGAACTCAACCGCGTGCATTTGCTGCATGAAGTGGACACCCTGGCGGGTGGGGTTCGCTCCCTCGCCAACCAGGCTAAAACCATCGGTTCCATTGCGGCGGCGGTCGCCGCGCTGGTTGCCGGGCTGTCCTCGCTCCGTCGCCGAACACCCGGACCGGCGGCTGAAAAGCCATCGTGGTGGCACACCATCGCAAAAGTCGCCGGGACGGTTTCCACTTTGTGGGCGTCGTGGCGCGAGCATCTGAACCGTACTAAAAAGACGGGTTGACACCGTCCTTGAACACTCATATCGCGACAGTGTCGCCATGGGACACCAAGCTAAAGTATTGGCCGATGGGATGGAGGCGCTGGAATGTCAGCCGGTTGGCTTCTCCGGCCTTAAAGGACAGCCGGATGGCCGGCGGTTGACATCGCCGTTTGTTTAACATAAGGTGTTAGCACTATGCCAAGCAAACGCATTTCCGGCAGGCAATTAAGACATGGCGCGCCCGAGGAAAACCTTTCCCCGGGACAATCCCTGGTGATCGAAAAACGCGGCGGCAAACGGTTCGCGTTGACGCGCATTGACACTGGCCCGGCCAACTTCAATGAACAGATGGATCAAATTTTCCGTGAAATCCCGCCGGCAGGGAAGCGCGTCAAGACGAACATGGCCCGCCTGCTGTTGGAGGATCGCGAATGATGGTCTATAGCGACACCAGTTGGCTGCTGAGCTATTTGAACGAGGACGACGAGAATCATGCAGTCGCCCGAGCGGCGGCCGGGAAATGGGCGGGGCACGATTTCGTGGTCTGCGAGGTCCACTTGCTGGAATTGCCGGCGGCGATCCGGGCGGCGACGCATCGTGCCCAAGGCCCGGTGCCTGAACATGTCGCGCGCCGCGTGATTAATCGGTTTGACCGTGCGGTGACCGGAAAAGTCCTGCTCCGCAAAGAGGTGGATATGAAAGACTCCGTGGCTATGGCCCGCTCGCTGGGGGAAACGCACGGTTGGCAGGCAAAACACACCACGTTTGACCTCTGGCATTTGGCTGCGGCCTGGTCCTTGTCCGCCGGGGTCTTTTTGACCTTTGACCAACGCCAAGGAAAAATTGCCGGGCTGATGGGCATGGCTTGACCCGCCCAATCTGCCTAGGCACACAAATCAAGCGCGACTTCAATGTTCTGCGGGCGTGGCGGTGATCGAACAGGTCTTGAGCACGCCATTATTGGACAGCGTGACGGAACTCTGCCGGATGGCGACCACATAGATGCCCTGGAGGTTATCGCCAACGGACAACGCCTGGTCATTGATGATGACCATGGATTTGGCGGAGCGATAAAAAATGCCCTGGACCTTCACCGTATCCAGTGTTACCGGACCCGGGCCAGCTTTGGCGGAAGTGGCGCCAGCCGGATAATTCCAACTCCGATTCGTGGAAATAGGCGCGGGCGCGGTGGAGAGCGGCGGGCGGGAAACTGGCGCCGCATGGACGGCAGACCAAGCGGGCAACTTCAAAAGGGGCCACGCCCAAACGCCGGCCGCCACCAACAACACCGCGACGACGAGCTTCCACAAAGAGGCATGGCTTTGAGCCGGTTCCGGTTCCGGGGCCGGGGGGAAGGCGCGGCCACGGGAATGGCGATGGACTCCAGCACCAACTGGTTCTGGGGCGCCATGGAGAGCCCCCCGGTGCATTCCAACCGCCAGCCGACCAGTTGTTCTTCGAGTTTGAGGGCGCGATAATAAGCCAGATCCAATTCGGGCAGGGGCAATCCGTCGCCGGGGCCGCTGTTGGCGTGGGCAAACACATTGGCGGCGTGAACGGCGGTCAGGAGCGTGAATTCGCGCGCAAAAATGGTTTTGGCCGGCGCGTGATGCCCCGCCGCCACTTCGATAAACGGCGCGGGCAATCCCCACAGGCTCAGCAAGCAGGCGCCGGCCAAGGCATGGTTCACCCCGAGTTGGGCCGTTTCCGCCTCATGCAGGGGGCATGATTTTTCCCGGGCGCAGGCCACGGCGGCGGCGTATTCCTTGGGCCAATTCGAGGCGATGACGAGGCGGCCCACATCGTGGAGCAGGCCGGCGGTAAAGGCATCCTCCGCCAACCGGGCGTCGCCGCCTTGTTTCAAGGTGATCAGCCGCGCGTATTGCGCCACCAGCAGGCTGTGTTCCCACAGCGTTTCGAGCGACAACCCGGCCTCCCGGGCCGCCTGACCCTGGCCGTAGAGGGGCAGGCACAGCACCAGCGCTTTGACCGTCGGCAGGCCCAGCAACGAAACCGCCTCCACCGGCTGCGTGACCTCTTGAGCCAGCGACAACGCGGGCGAATTGGCCATTTGGAGCAGTTGCCCGGTGATCACTGGATCGCGACCAATAACCTCGCCGATACCCAAGACGGTCGCGGCTGGCGATTCCATTTCCCGGACCAGGTTGAAATACGTGGCGGACAAACTCGGCAACCAGCGCAGGCGGGACCTCAGTTCGCGCAATTCGGCACTGGGCAGCCAGGCCTCCAATTTCAGGCCGGCTTCCACCACCGCCATCAGGCTGGCCAAGGTATAAGGCCGGCGGACAAATTGGTGGGGACCGCCAAGAGAATCAATGATGAGCGCCTGGTCGGCGATGTCGCCGACAATAATCCCGAGCGTTTGGGGATGCCGCCGGCCGACTTCGCCCAGTAGCTGCGCGCCATTTGTGCCGGGCATGGCCAGGTTGGCCACGCAGACGTCGCAGGGTTCGCCGGCCAGCCCGGCCAGGGCGGCCTGCGCATCCGGAACGAACCGAGACTCCCAGCGGGCTTGGGTCTGGGTCACGGCCTGCAAGGCCGCGACTTCGTCGCCGGGGAATCCGGCAAAACAAATGCGTTTTTTCATGGCAGCTGGAATGGGCATGGCCAGCGCAGGCCGGCCCAAGCCGGGCTCTGCTGGTGCATCGGCGAATTATTCAAAGGCATAAGAAAGTTCTAACCCTGCCCGGCGGCGGGCATTAAAAACCTTCGTTTCATGGTCGGCGTTCGATTGAGATCATGGCCCTTCATAAATACTATGAGGAATGATCTGTCAAGCCGCCCGTGAAAACAAAGCCGCCCTCGGGCGTATTCGCGAGTTGTTGGCAGTTGAGGCAGCTCACCGCAAAGTTTGAAGCCCACCGTTGGCGCCGTAAGCGAGCGGTCAGTGGGCCGTGCTCTCTTGATTGCCGCTGCCGCGGGCGGCCAGGAATTGCTTGAGCTCCTCGGCGGCTTTGCCGCCAAAGCCGGGCACCGCGGCCAACTCTTCCACCGTGGCCAGTTGCATCCGCCGCACCGACCCGAATTTCTTGAGCAGCGCCAGCTTGCGCCGCTCCCCGATGCCGGGAAACTCGTCCAGCACGCTTTCGGAGATTCTCTTGAGCCGGAGCTGCGCGTTGTAACTGTTGGCCACGCGATGGCATTCGTCGCGGACGCGCTGCAACAGCTTCACCGCCGGATGATCCAGCCCCGGCCGCAACGGCTCGCTTTGGTCCGGCCGGTAAATCTCCTCGAATTCCTTCGCCAGCCCGATCACGTGAAGGCTCTCCAAACCCAGCTTCTTCAGTTCCGCCACCGCCATCCCCAACTGCCCCTTGCCGCCGTCAATCAGGATCAGGTCCGGCAGCCCGGAGGGCGGCGCGGCGGGCGCGGCCGGCGCGAGCGTCTGCCCCCCTGCTCCCTGCTCCCTGTTCCCTGCTCCCAGCTCCCTGCTCCCTGCTCCCTGCTGCCTGCTCCCCGCTCCCTGCTCCCCGCTCCCCGCTCCCTGCTCCCTGCTCCCCGCTCCCTGCTCCCCGCTCCCTGCTCCCTGCTCGCCGCCCGCTGCGCCTTTCCGCCGGCCCTCCTGCAAGAGCCGCGTGTAGCGGCGCCGCACCACCTCCGCGATGCAGGCGAAGTCGTCCTGGCCCCGGACGGTTTTGATTTTGAAGCGCCGGTAATTGGCGCGATCGGGCCGGCCGTTTTTGAAACTCACCAGCGAGGCCACGGCGAAGGTGCCGCTGATGTTCGAAATGTCAAAGCCCTCGATGCGCTGCGGCGGCGCCGCCAGGCCCAGCAGGTCCGCCAGCGCCTGGAGATCGTCCCGCGGACTGACGGCCAGCGGCAGCGTGTAGGGAACGCGCTCGAATTTTTCCGTCCGCTTCCAGGTGTGCTGCAAATCGCGGATGAGGTCGCGCAATTCGGCGGCGCGTTCAAAGTCGTGGAGGGCGGCGGCCCGCCGCATTTCCGTCTGGAGCTGATCCTGCATTTCGCGGCACTGTCCCTCCAGGAACGCGCAGGCGGCGCGGACTTGATCCACGTATTGGTCGCGGGTGACGTTGCCGACGCACGGCGCGGTGCAGTACTTGAGGTGGGCGTAGAGGCAATGCTTGTAATCGGCCGGCCCGGGGGTGAAGACGCGGCAGCCGCGCAGGTTGAACTGCCGGCGCGCCAGCGCCAGCGTGTTGCGCAGCGCCCCCGCATTGGCGAAGGGCCCGAAATACCGCGCCCCGTCGTCCTTTTTCAGCCGCGTGAACACGAAGTTGGGCACCGGATCGTTCAGGTTTACCTTCAGCATCAGAAACCGTTTGTCGTCCCGGAAACTGATGTTGAAGCGCGGCTTGAACTCCTTGATCAGCCGGCTTTCCAGCAGGAGCGATTCGGCTTCGCTGCGCACGATGTGGACGTCGAAATCGTGCACCGCCTCGATGAGCGCGTGGAATTTGAGGTCCCAGCCGAGGCGGCGGGAGGGGTGGAAATACTGGCTGACGCGCTTGCGCAGATCGCGGGCCTTGCCCACATAGATGACGGTGCCGAAGCGGTCCTTGTGCAGATACACGCCCGGCTTATGCGGAAGCGTGGCGAGCTTCTGGCGAATCTGTTCGGGCACGGTCATGGGCCAATTTCCCCGCAAACCGGCCCCGGCGCAACAAAGGAATTGCTTTTGCAGGCCGGCGGAGGTTAAACGGAACGATAGAAAGCTCCGGGTTAAACCCGGGTACTTCGTCGTTGGCTTGGCGGACATTTTCCCCGTAGCGGCACTCTGGCGAGTGCCGCCATATAAAAGAAACGCCCAAAGAATAGAACTGCCATTTAATGAATCAAGTCGCGGCGGTGGCTTCAGTCGTGTTTTTAGATGGCGGCGAACGCCAGTTCGCCGCTACGCCGTGTTCCCGCCGTCAGCGCCCGCTTGGCGCCAGGGTCAGGCCCAGGTAGTTGTTGAGCAGCAGCAGCAGGTGACCCGAGGAGTTGACGGGACCGGAGCTGACCGCGTCGCCCATGACGATTTGCGGCAGGGCCGTATTGTCCACGGCCAGCGAGTTGAGCTGGTGCAGCTTGCAATCGGTTTTGAGGCGCTCTTCCACCCACGGGTCGCGCTCGGCGGCCGCCAGTTTATCCGCGCCCACCAGCTGGGCGGCCCGGGCCCGGGCTTGGTCCACCGGCGGCGGTTCGGTGTCCGCAAACATCCAGTCGTCAAACTGCCGAAAGACCTGCGGGTCGGCCCGCCAGACGGCCAGCGCCAGCAGCGCGTAATCGCAGGCCAGCGGATTGGCATGAATATTACCCATGGCATACGGATTGCACTTGGGCGAGAGCGAGACCGGCAGGCAGACCATGGCCAATTGATTTGAGAACTGCCCGCTCACCTGCGTCAGGATCGGATACAAGGCGCGACAGTGTACGCAGGTGTAATCCAGCAGACACACGATGACGTGCGGCGCCGCGGGCGAGCCCAGCACCGGCACCTCATCAAGCGGGATTATAAACTCGTTGCTGTACAGCGACAGCGTGTGCGGCGCGATCAAACGGGCATTGGGGGAGTCAAACCCGGTTCCGGGCGGCGGCGCGGCGTTCGAGGGCACGGGGTTGCCGCCCGCCGTATTTCCGGCCGGGCTCAGCACTTTGACCACATTGCGTTCTTTTTGGACCAGGATTTGTCCGGCCGCCAGCACGGCAATGCCGACCAGCCCGGTCAGCAGCAGAGACCACACGGCCGTCCGCGGCACGCCGCGCTTCTCCGAGCCGCTGCTCCACATGGGCGTGTCCGGATCGGTCGCCAGGGGAATGTGCGTCAGAAACAGCATGGCCGCCGTGAAACCGCACAGGTGCGCGGTCAGGCAGTATTTGCAGAAGGATTTAATGACGAAGACCTGAAGGCCCACGAACCAAAAGGCCGAGCCGGTCACGAGCACCGCCAGCACAATGATGGCCGCCCAGGACCCCCGTTCATCATCCGGCGAGCCGGACCTTTTCAGCAGGAGCGAGGACCCCAGCAGGGCCAGATAGACGAGCACGGCGGGCACACTGACGGGCAAGCCCAGCCAGTAAGCCCAGCGACTTTGCAGCACCGCGTTGCATCCGGAACCCGCGCCGCAGCCGGCGGCCGGGCCGTTATGAATGGCCACCCACGCCAGATAGCCCGCACCGGCCGCGGCGATCACCAGCAAGGCCCGCGCCCCTTTCAGCCAAGCCGGGGTTGAAAGGGTCGCCGGGGTCGCAGTGTTATCGCCGTTCATATTTCAATTCCGCCGGGCGGGGCCGCCCGGATTTAATCGGGATTATTATTTTTAATTCAGTGCCGGGTTCGCCTCCGGCGTAGCGCAGACTTCCAAGTCTGCCGTATCGCGGGTTTCCAAACCCGCGTGCCCTCCGCCAATTCAACGCGCTCGACCTTACCACGCGCCGCCGATTTGGAAATCGGCGAACTGACAAACTACGAGCCCACGCCAGTCGCGGAACGACAATAATTTTTAGTCGCGCAGCGACGCTGGACATTAGCCAGACACGCCAGTGTCTGGAATTCGCCCCCCATTTCAAATCCGTCCTGAAGGGACGACGGAAAGCGTAACCATGAATGTGATCAATGTCCACAAGCGCGAGTCCGCCGTCCCTTCAGGACGGAAAAACTCTGTCTGGATCACACCAGACACTGCCGTGTCTGGCTAATCTCCGAGGTCGCTTCCGCGACCATGGGACGTTCCAACCAAGCCGGGCGCCCTTTCCAATGAACCCCGGAGATGGTGACCCATCCCGCCCTCACCCCGGCCCTCTCCCCCAGGGAGAGGGAGAACATGTTTCCGCGTCTCGATTATACGCATGCGCTGGATCTGCCTCGGTTCAGCGGTTCAAGGTGCGAACACTTCGTGGAAACCTCACCCCCCGTGAAAAGGGAGAAATTGCTTCTGCGTCCTCGAAGAATCTAGCGGTCTCGGTTCATGGAACCAATGCGCGAATGCTTCGGGGAATGCTCACCCCGCTCTACTGGCCGGTCGCGGGCGCCGGCGCGGGAGCCGGCGCCGGGGCGGGCGTGGCGGGCGGGGCTGCGGAGTCAGCGTGGGGATGTCCCTGCAACTTCAGTTGGACATCCTTGTTCTTCATGAAAAGTGGATTGAATTGTACGTTGGTGTGGATCGTAAAAGCGTACGGAGGATTATTGGTCCTCAGTTCCGGCGGCACATCTGCGGTTATGTTTGGCAGCTTGATGTATTCAATCGCATCCAGCAACGCTACCTTTTCCCGCGGATCCTGAAGGTTGGCCACCTCTTTTTGCAGGTCCGGAATCGCATTGGTGTCGTCCAACTCCTTGAAAGCCGTGATGACCGCCGCCCGCACCTGCTTTTCGGGATTCGAGAACTTGCCCATCAGGGCGGTAATGATGGCCGGATTGTTGGTGCCATCGGCCTGGCTTTGAAGATCTTGGATTTGACTGATTTCGGTGGCGATCAGCGTATCACGCAACTCGGCGGAAACCACCGCCCCGGTGGTGGATCCCAAGGTGGGGGCCACCGCCGGATTGGTCGGCGCGGCCGACGCCTCCGTTTTGACTTGTCCATTGGACGCGTCTCCACCCCCGGCATTTTTTCCTGCCATCCCTTTCATGAGCGCCATCAATCCCAGCGCGCAAAAGGCCGCAATCAAGCTCAGAATAACTACTTTAGGCCGCATAGTTTATTGAATTTTGGAAATCAAAAAGCGCAGTCCAAAGCGTGCCGGTGGCACTGGCCTTTGGACTGCGCCGGTGTGATTAGCTTTTAATGATTACTCAGGGAGATCATCGTTAAAGTACAGGGAAGGAACATAGCCGGAATGCGGCCATGACGCCGGGGCGAAGTCGTAGGGCAGACCGCCAACGCCGGTGCCCGTGCCTTCAGACTTGTCGCTGTTAGCCGGATAGATCACGTTGAAGTTCTCGTGATAGGTCAAGCTGGTGCCCACGTTGATCGGAACAAGGTAGTCGCCGTAGTCATACGCCGTCTCCCAGTAATAGCTGTTGCTGGAGTCGTCGAAGCCTTGAACGTATTCAGCACCGACGCCGTACCAGTCATCACTCCAATAATCGCTGTTGGCAGAAAGGTACAGATCATCAATGGTGGTGCTCTCCTTGACAACCTTCTCCGTGAAGTCAACCGTGCCGGTCAACAGCGAGCAGTACAAGGCAATGAAACCGTAGCCATTCACATCATACACGCCGGTACCCACGAAATCGGGCTGAATGTCGGCGCCGCCGTTGATGTAATTGAGCGTCCAAGTGTAGGTCATGATGCCGTTCAAGGTGAAGCGAGCCTCGTAAGGCAGGTTTTTGCCCAAGTGCGACAAGATGGTGCTGTCATAGGGCAGCGCATCCGGAACAATCGCGTCACCGGGAATCGCAGCCGTGCTCGTCGGGAAGCCATAGCCTTCAACGTAGGCGCCGCCGCTCACAGTGGCCGTGCCCACCTGCCAACCCACATAGCAGGAACTGTAGTAATACAGATAGGGGTTGTTCTCAGTGTTGTCGAAGCTCAGGCTCAGGTAGTACGAGTCCTTGCCGCTGCCGATCACCACTGACGAGATGCTGCAGCACGGAGGCCCGTTCTGCGCGCCGACTTTATTCTTGAACGTCGCCTGCGAAATGAAGCTGTTCATGTAGAAACAGTCATAGCATTCCTCAACCGACAGGGCAAAGAAGAAGGTGACGTTGTCGTATTGGCCTTTGGCCTTGTCTTTCACCCAAATCTGACCCCACGGCTGCACATGCCCCACCGGGAGGGTCCCGATGTTGGGGTTGTTCGTATCATGCCGACCGTTGGCAAAGGCAACAAAGGACGAATACTGGGAATCATTGAGATCCGTCAGGAAGTCGCCATTGTCATCAAAAGTGCCATTGAGCTCGCTCGTGCCAGAAGACCAGACATTCGGTTCTTCCTCACCAAGATCAGGCGTGATGCCGAAGAAGCCGGACAATTCGCTCTGGTCCAGCACCAGCACAGCGGAGGAACTGTAATGGGAAGGATTATCCCACAACACCGCTCCGATGAATTGGATGATGTTCGCCTGGGTGACTTTGGCCGTCCCCGTCTTGTAGTAGAAGGGAACCTCTTCCCAAGTGCCCGCATTGGCCGCCGTGGCGGACGTGCTGACACTGACCTGCTTTTGAGCGGTCAGGGCAAACGTGATGGTGTCTTCCTTAATGTTCTGCGCAAACACCGACGTACCCACGCCGGCAGCGAGCGCGACTGCTATCGCTAATGATGTGTTCGTTTTTTTCATAATTTTTCGATTTTTTATTTGTCTCGGTTCTCTGTTCTCTTGGTTTTATGTTTTTGTTTATCCGACCGCTTCATGCCCGTTGAGGCCTGCGCTTGCGGCAATTCAAGCACAGGCCTCAACGGGCGTCAACCACTTTCACCACTTTTTTCCGCCCTATTTTGCCCGTGGACTCTTTCCACTTTTTCCCATTGCACCCAACTCGTGACGCCGGTTTACATGCTTGCCCGCCGTTCGTCAATCATTTTAGGCACTTTTTTTTGACCCCGTTCACCGCCTCTCGCCCCCGGGTCGCCGCGCTGCCAACGACCGCCTGTCCCAAATGTGGGACAACTCTTTCCCTCAAGCTCAGCCGGGGCTTCCCCGCCGGGTTCTTGATTCCAGACCCATTAAATAATCCAATTGCCATCCACAGGTCAACACAATAAACAGTCTTTCTTCTGCCCTTTTCTTTTTTGCTTCTACTCCTTTTTCCCCGCCGCCCGCCGCGTGAGGGCACCCGGCGCAGTGGCGGGATACGCCGCGTTGTAGGCCGGGTCGCCTGACCCGGCGTTTCCTCTGGACGGTTCGATTGCGTCGCCTGCGGCCAGGCATTCATCGCGCAGAAAATGGGTGAGTCGGCAGCCGTCGCGAGGCGGCGATGGTGGAACATACACCTCCCTCGACCTGACCATGAACCCCAAAATGGTGGAGGAAAGGAAGCCCGACCTCACCCCGGCCCTCTCCTCCGAGGCGAGGGAGAAATTGTTTCCGCAGCCTCCCAAAATCTTGCGGCCTCGGTTCATGGGACCCTATGCGTAAATGGTTTGGGAAATCTTCTCCTTGGGGGGGGGAGGCCGCCTCCCTCGCTTGCGGGAGCCGGAGCTGATCCGTGTCATCCGTGTCATCCGTGATTATTCCCCCGCGCCACATTAACTCCCCGGAAAATCTCACACGAAGTCACGAAATCACG
>Ga0316217_10005590_pt1 | contig 12935 bp, 8 predicted proteins | sample 1anoAmetaG_FD_203633 | JGI IMG/M metagenome (GOLD analysis project Ga0316217, IMG submission 203633) | Freshwater microbial communities from Trout Bog Lake, Wisconsin, USA - 1anoA | ecosystem: Environmental > Aquatic > Freshwater > Lake > Hypolimnion/Profundal zone | place: USA: Wisconsin...
CCATGGCAACGCCTTCCTGCGTCCACCTGGTCGCAGTTCAAACGTGTCACGAATCCGCCCGGTTCAGCGCTACCCCATGCACTGGTGTAGTTGTCGCTGACGCACTCCACACAGTGTCGTCGCCCAGAAGAACCCATTTTTTGTAGGTGATATCCGGCACCAGGTTTTCGACGTAGGAGGTGAGCTCGGTGACGGTGACGAACCCGTCCTGGTTGCTGTCAGCTTTCCCCGAGAGTCCCTCCAGGAGGGCCCAGGTGAAGACCCCGTGCCCTTCGTACCCTTCCATGGCGGACTGGTCGTTGGCGCTTGCCACCACCGTGGCCCGGCCCATGGCGCGCTTCAGGCGGTCCAGGGCGGTCTTCTCGGAAATGCCGCGGCTCCCCCCGGCCAGGAAGGCGCCGGAGTTGCAGGTATCAAAAAGCAGGATGGACTTGGACGCCTTGATCCGCGCCAGGTGGTCCACGATGAATCCCTTGGACAGGCCGCTGGCCGCGATGGCCTCCTTGCCCGTGAAGCGGAAGTCCACCGGCAGGAAGTAGTAGTCCCCGTCCTCCTCGAAGGCCACACCGTGTCCGGCCAGGTAGAGCAGGAACACGTCGTCGGGCCCCACCAGGGCGGCAAGCTCGTCGAAGGCCGCGCCGATGCCCATCCGGGTGGCCTCCTTGTCGTACAGGGAGCGCACCAACCCCGGCAGGAACAGCCCGGGGGAGCCGCGGGTGAAGGCCGCCTCCAGGCTCCGGGCATCGGCCACGGGGTACTTCAGGCGAAGTTCCCCGTCCCTGTAGGCGTCGATGGCCACGACCAGCACGAACAATCTGGGGTCGCCACCCTTGCCGGCCCAGGTGACCTCCATGGCGGCGCGGGCGCTTTCGATGGTGCCGGCCGCGTTGAAGGCCGAGGCTTCCAGCAGGTTCTTTCCGGAATGCAAGGTCACGGATCCGCGGAATTCCCGCACCGGGTCCGCCGGTGTCCCGCCCTGGAGTTTCAAGCCCCGGGAGTCTTCGGCCACCACCATGGGCGTGCCGTCCAGGAAGATCGTCAGCCGTCCCACGCCCCCCGGTCCGGGCTTCACCCGCACGATGACCTCCAGGTCCCGCGCCGTGGCGGCTCCGCCCTGGTCCGCGAATTCCACTACGGGCGCCAGCCCCTCCTGGATCAGCCCCGCCAGGTTGATCCGTTCAGGCCCCGGCTTCCCCGAACGGTTCAGGAAGGCGGCCTGGACCCGGTCGGGGCGGTAGTAGACCCCGTAGGCCTGGTCCATGGCCAGGGTGCTTGATCCGTCCACGATGTAGACGTAGTCGCGGGCAGCCTTGGGGGTGCCCTCGAAATCCCCCTGAGGGGTCCAGGTGAGCCATTCCCCGGCGTTGTCCACCATGGTGGCCGTGAGTTCCCGGCCGTCGGCGGTGTCCCAGGTGCGGATGGTCCCGTCCCTGGAGCCGGAGTAGAGGGTCGCGCCATCCCGGGCAAGGGCCAGGGCGGTGATGGCGTCCCCGTGTCCCCGGAAGGTCCGCATGGGCTGGCCCGAAACCAGACCCCAGGACTTCAGGGTGCCGTCCTGGCAGCCCAGGACCACGGTGCTCCCGTCCTGGGAAAAGAGGATGGCCGTCACCTCCTCAACGATCCCCTCGGGAGGCCTCAAGGACCTGCCCCCGGCCAGATCCCAGAGCTTCAGGACATTGCCGAAGGAGGCCGTGAGCAGCAGCTTGCCGTCGGGCGAGAAGGCCGCTTTCCGGATCTTCTCGGCGTGCCCGGGGAGCGTCCTCAGCGTGTGGCCGGTGGCCAGGTCCATGAGCACCAGCGGGTAGCGCACCGCGTCCGGGGGTTCTTCGGGAATGAACAGGGCCCAGGCCCCGTCCGGCGAGAACAAGGCCGGCTCGTCGCAGTCCGGCGGCGGGGCCAGGCTCCTCAGCGGGCGGCCCGAGGCTACATCCCACACCTTCACGGGCCCTCGGCTGGCGCCGGTGAAGGCCTGGCCGCCATCCGGGGAGAAGGCCAGGGCATTGACGAAATAGCTCTCACCGGGGTCCTGGAAAGTGCGCAGCGGCTCCCCCGTGCGGGCGTCCCTCAGCACCAGGGGGCCGCTGCCTCCGGAGGTGAGAAGGGTCTTGCCGTCAGGAGCCTGGGCCAGACATTCCACCTCCGATGGGCACATGAACCCCACCTCCCCCGCCGGGAAGGTCCAGGATTTCATCCGGCGCAGGAGGCCGGTGGATATTCGCCCGCTTCCCGGACCGCCTTCAGGCTCGGGCCTGGGGACCAGGTTGCCCTGGGAGGCGATGAGCCGGCCGCCGGAAAGGGCCAGGTGCTCCACCGGGCCGGACGGGCTGGCCAGGGTGCGGAGTTCTCGGCCCGTAGCCAGATCCCACAGCTTGAGGGTGTGATCCGAGGAGCCGGAGAGCGCCATGGAGCCATCCGGGGAGAAGGCCACGGCGTCCACGCCATCCCCGTGTCCCTCCAGGGTTCTCAGCACCGTGGCGGTGGCCACGTCCCAGAGCTTCAGGGAGTGGTCCCAGGAACCCGACAGCGCGTGTCTGCCGTCCGGGGAAAAGGCCACGCACGCCACCCAGCCTCCGTGCCCCCGGAAGGTCCTGAGCAGTTTGCCCGTGGCCGCGTCCCAGAGCTTGAGCGTCTTGTCTTCCGAAGCGGTGAGCACGCTACGGCCGTCCGGAGCGAACGCCGCGTCCGGGACCGCCAGGGCATGCCCGGCCAGGGTAGCGACTTTCCTTCCGGTGAGAGTGTCCCATATCGTCAGGCTCCTGGGGGCGCGGGGCCGGTTCCAGGGAAGGGCGAGGATGAGCCGGCCGTCCATGGAGGCCACCAGTTTCTCCCCCGCGCCACTGGGGTGCCTGGGAAAGGACTTCCGCATGCGGCCTGTGGCCACGTCCCACACTTCCAGGGACGGGTTGTCCAGGCCGGAGCGCACGAAGGCCGTGCGGCGGTCCCCGGAGTAGAAGGTCTGCTGACGGGCCCGGGAGGCCTTGCCACTGAGGTAGGGCGGTTCCATTTCCAGTCCCGTGGCCAGGTCCCAGACCGTGGTGGGGCTTGCCATGGGCCACAGGATGGCCGCCTTGCCGTCAGGGGTGAAGGTGATGGAATCCAGGACGAAGCTGTCGTCTCCGGTGCGGATGGTGCGGAGTTCCCGGCCCGTGGCGGTCTCCCACAGCTTGATGCTCCGGTCGATGGCGGCCGACAGCAGGAACCTGCCATCGCCCGAAAAAGCCACGGCCTTCACCGCCGCCGAATGCCCCAGGCCGACCTTGACCTGCGGAGCCGCTGAAAGGCTCAGAATGGCACCCAGCCATAGAATCGCGCAGGCGCTTCGCACCGGATGCTTGCCCATGGTTCACCGTGATGTTGGTTTTGCCGGAATGATACTCCCATTGCGGTTCCGGGAACCATGCCGGGAAAGGACGCCCTGCTTTCCAGATCCGGGTGCCAAAGACCTGGTTGGCCGATTGGCTCGAATAGGGCGGGTTGCGAGCATCTCCCAGTCCGGCGGCGGCCGGCGGCCGGAGCTTTCCCCGGCTCCTTGGGGGACAGTGCGCCGGTGAAGGGCCGGTGAATGGTTGCGGCAGGGTAGGGCAGGGTGGACGGTGCCCTGGCCGCCTGCCGGCCGGGGAACCCTTGGGCCGATTCTTGCATTAAATGTTTATTAACACTTCGTGACCGGCGGCCCTGCCGCTCCGGCAACGCAATACTCACCTCTTCCAGGGGCTTTTGTTGCAAATCTTCCCTTTCCCCATCGGCGGTTGCGCATCCTGGGTCCCCAAGGTCCCGAGGGCCGCCCTTCTCCTGCTCCTTTGCGCCCCTCCGGGCGCCGGCATGATCCTCACGGAACAGAAGTCCCCGGAGGAAAACGCCCGGGCCAGGGCAGGGTCGAATCGTTTCGCCGGTCAGCTGGGCCATTCGGTGGGGATCGAAAAGGCCGATGGGAGCCACGGTTCGGGCGTGTTCATGGGGTATGACGAGGCAGGCACGTCCGGCTACGTCCTCACGGCCGCGCATTTCTTCAACAGGGCCCTGCGCGATGACACCGCGGCCGGGAAAGCGCAGGGGACCACCCTCCGTTTCTGCGCACCCGGATCCATGGGCAACCCGGACGGGGATGTCCGGATCCCGGCGGTGCGGGCCTTCCTGCATCCGGAGTTCCAGTTCCGGGTGGACCCTGACCGGCCAGGCCCCCGGGCGAAATCGTCGGGGACTGATCTGGCCATCCTGTCCTTTGCCGTGGACGCCTGGACCCGGCGCGACCTGGAAACCCGCGGATTGTTCGGCGCCAAGCTTTATGACGGCCCCGCCACGGAGGACCGGCCCCTCCTGGAGGCCCACGCGGCGGGCTTCGGCCGCAGCGGCACCAGCGCCGGCGCCAAGTATGAAGGGTCCGGCCTGCTCCTGGGGGGCAGCACCTACGTGACCCACCGCACCTGCGGCCACCACACCGCCCTGCATGCGATTTCCCTCGCGCCGGATGACCTGGAGGGCAAGCGGTTCGACTCTGCCGATAAAGACGGGGAAAACACCAGGCGATTCGTCCAGGCGCCCAGAACCCAGGTCTGGATCGGCGGCTCAGACCCGCTCCTGGTCCAGTCCCACCCAAGGCAGGTGCATCTGTGCTTCGGCGACAGCGGCGGTCCGCTCTTCCTGGACCACGGGGGCCAGCTACAGGTCGCCGGCATCGCCAGCGCAGGGAGCCACGGGGTTGGCGTCACCGAAGACAAGCGGGCCGTCAAGGTCCAGATCTCGTCCTGGGAACCGGTACGGGACAAGGCCCCCTGGATCCTCGGCGTCATGGCCGGAGACCCCGGAGCCTCGCGGGTGCTGGACCTGTCCTCGAAGCCGGAACCGGACGACGCGGGCGGGGAAACCGGGTCCCCCGAGGAACGCAAAGCGCCTGCCGAGGATCACCGCCGGGGCGGGAAGCGCAAGGCCGCCGATCAGCCCGCGGAGGAGCGAAGCCTGTCCGCCGGCGCCGGGAGCGGGGAAGGTGGTGAACCTCCGCTCAAGCGGCGAAAGCTGGACACCGGGGCCGTGGCCGCGCCGATGCCGCGGGAGCCCCTGGACCTGCCCGGTCCCCAGACGATCCGGAACGCCAGCGGAACCCCCTGGCTGATCATCTTCCCGAAGCTGTCCTGGACGATCCGGGTGGAACGGCTGGAGGAGGGCAAGGACCCGGCCCTGCTCGCTGAGGTGGCGCCCGGACCCGGCCGCTGGGCGAAAATCCCCGAGCGCAGCTGGGTCCGTTTGACCCACGCGGTCGATGTGACCGGCAAGAGCCTGACGTTCGCTCTGGGCAAGTGTGAGCTTTTCATGGGCGACCGCGATGGCGCCGGGCCCCTCCGATGGGTCTTCCAGGCCGGCGGCCGCCGGGACCTGGATTGGTTCCTCGGCTCGGTGAAGGGCTTGAGGCTGGGCGGGGGCGTCGTCTACCAGGGGGATGAACTGGAGTTCCAGGGCATGTTCCACGACGAAGGCTTCGGCCACGGCCAGCCCTACGGGAGGCTTCCTTGATCCCTTCCCCCTTCCGGCGCATCGGTCGTTTCGTCCTGCCCATCGTCATCTCGCTGGTGGCCACCGCCCCGGTCCGGGCCGAGGTGCCCCTGGAACAGGCCATGGCGTTCACCTTCTCGGCGGCCTTGGGGGTGCTTCTGGACCACGGTGCGAACCCGAGCCAGGCGACCGCGGAGGGGGCTCCTCGGGTGTGCCTGGCCGCCCGGCGCCGGGAGACCCGGATGCTGAGCACGCTCCTGGCGTCCGGCACCCCGGTCGACGCCTGGGACAGCAATGGCAGCACCCCCCTGGCCTGTGCGATGGCGGAACCCGGGGCCGTCATTCCCAGCGCGGAAATCGCGGAGCTGCTGATCCGGGCCGGCGCTGACCTGGAGGCCGAGGACGGATGGGGAGCGACCCCCTTTGTCCTGGCCGCGGCGGCCGCCAACCTGGAAAAGGTCCAGGTGCTGCTGGCGGCCTGGCTCAAGGATCAGGTCACCGCCCGGGCGGCCAGCCTAACCAAGGCCGCTCCCGCATCGCAATCTTGAACAAATGGGCTGCCGCAATCCCCTCCTTTCAGGTGGGGGAGTGGTCATTCCCCCGATGCGAGCAAAGGCGGTGGAAACTTAAAATCACAATAAAATACTTATAATAATGTGAACCATTCCTTTGGAGTCCTGATGAAACTCGCCGTCCTTCCCATCACCCTCGGTTTCTGTGCCACCCTGTCCGCCATGTACCGCCCCGGCCGCTCCGTCGCCCCCGCCGCGGGGGCCGGGGCGGCACCGGCCGGACATACCCCGGTCAAGCGGGAACGGGACGGCCTGGCCCCGGTCCGGCTGAACGGCTTCTTCAGCCCTGGCGCCGCGGTCGAACCGGCCCCCCGCGGCACAACCCAGCCGGCCTCCAGCGCCCAGGCCCCGGCCCGGCCACTGCCCGCCGGATCCGTCATCAGGCCGGTCGTCCAGCCCCGGGAGCAGAGCCCGGCCCGCGCCACCGCCGCCTCCCGGCGCCCGGCGGCCATCCCCTCCAACCGGGAGGAGACCAAGGCGGACGCGTCCGGACCGGGACACCGGCGGCGCCAGGCCTGGGGCCCGGGCGCCGGTGCCGCCGCCGCCGCGGCCCTGCAGCCGGCGACCGCCGCCGCGGGCTGGAAAGCCACCCTCGCCGCGGCCGGCGACGAAGCCCAGCGCGCGGTGCCCGGCGGGGCCCGGCTCAAGGAGGCCTTCTCGGTGGAGAATCCGGCCGGGGGCCAGGCCCTGGACCTCTACCTGGCGCCCCGCGGCATGGACGAGATGGTGGACCAGGTGGTCCATATCCATTCCAGCCTCGGGGACCCCAAGTGGTCGGCGCTCAGTCTGGCGACGGTCATGAACTATCCGATCGCCCCCGGGGAGACCGTATCGATGTTCATCGAACAGCCGAACGCCATTCTCAACTTCAGGCTGCTGAATGAAAAGGGCGGTCTGCTGGAGACGATCGATCTGGTCAGGACCGAGGATCCGGAAAAACCTCTGAAGGGAGTGATCGGAGCGGGGCTGTAGCTCTCCGGCCGGTTCGGGCTCCCCGCCGGTTTCCCGGCTCAGAGGGTCAGCGCCGGCGGCTCGGGTGGCAGGAACTGGGCGTAGACATGCAGCACTCCGCCGTCCTCGAGGACGATCCGAACAACCCCGATGCCTGGGGTCGTGCCGGGCGGCACCGCGATAACGTATTCAAGGTGGTGTTGGCTGTCGGGGAGGAGATCAAAGGGGACGGGCAGGCCGTTGATCCGGACTTCCTCAATGAAAATGTCAAGGTTCTGGATGGCCAGGCCTTCCCCTGTACAGCAGGAGGGGAGTCCCGCGATCCACCCGGCGGGGGGTGACGGCACCACCGGGGCGGGATCGGGCGGCGGCGGAGGATCCGGGGCGACCATCACCGCGGCCCGCACGGTGGCTACCGCCACCAGGACCGCGGGGAGCAGGCGAGTGCAGAGATGCCTGGAAAATCGCAAAGTCTTCCTTTCAATGGGGGCCCGGGTGCGCCGCCTGGGCGGGTGGCGGGCATGGGTGGTACGGAAGGTCATGGAGACCGGGCGGGTGATGGGGAAATCAGGACAGCTCAGGGCCATCCCCTCACCGAATTGAGCTGACCTGAACTATCTGGCGATCCTCGGTTCACGACTTCCGTTCAAGTTGTGCCGGGCACAACTTCTTGCCGGATTCGATGGTCTCCAGCCTGGGGACGAAGCGCCCGGCCGGCACCAGCGGCTTGCTGGTGATGGGGCTTACCGGTGCGGGCGGCGCGGGCAGGGGCCGCCGGGAGTTGCCGAAGGTCTTGGGTCCGCCTGGGGTGCGCGCGGGGGGTGCGGGCGCGGGCCGTCCCCCGGAGGCCGGGCCGGAGGCGCCGGAGCGAGTCCTGGCGGAGGCGGTCGCCGGCGCGGCCGCGGTTCCCGGCGCCTTGCGCCGTTGCCTTGGCAGGGTGCGCCCGGGCGAAGCCCCGGCTCCCGGCCCATAGGGATGAAGGCCGGGCGCGGCGCCGGAACCGCCGGACGGGAGCAAGTCCTGGTCAAGCCACCGGTGATATTGGGCGGCGATCTGGTTCATCCGGCGCGCCGCCCGGGCCTTTGTTTCCTCGAATGATTCCACCGGCCCTTGAGCCGCGGCGGGCGTCCCGGCTGCGGATGCCGGCGCAGGGGCCATCGGAGTCGGTACCTTGATCCTTTCCCTGGCGACCCTGGCGGGAGCTTCCGCCTGCCCCTTGGGCTCGGCGACCGCGCCGGCCGGGCCGAAATACGCGTCACGGTTCAGGAAGATGAAGTCGGGGGCCGATTTCACGGCGCCGATGTGCACCGGCGCGGCCCAGGCCTTGTCCTTGGTCTCGCTGGTGACGGATTCGATCCAGCCGCGGTCCGCGGCCGTGCCTTCGGCCTTGGCGTAATGCCGGTTGCCGAAATAGGCGTAATACCGGGTGCGGCGCTCGCCGGCGCCTTCGGCGACCTGGAAATGGGCCGTGCAAGTGGCGTCCACCGCGAATTCGCCGAGTTCGTCGAACAAGCAGGAGAAGGTCACCGACTTGCCGGGCAGGAGCCGGAAGCTGCCAAAATCATCCTCGAACCGCCCCTGGATGGGCCGCCCGGTGTCACCGTCCCGGACCACCAGGATCTGGGGCGGGAAGGATTCAAAGCTGAACCGCACCTCCGCGGGGTGCTCGAAGGGGTTCCGGAAGGCGGCCGCGGCCAGGTCGGCGGGTGCCTGTGGCCTGGCCTTTGCGGAACGGTTCCGGGCGCGCAGCGGAGCCGTGGGCTCCGGCATGCGCCAGAGGGGAGCGTCGCCCCATCTGGCACTGAAGAACGGGACCGGAGCTTCCCTGTTTTCGCCTTGGGCGGCATCCGGGCAACGCCAGACCGGATGGAAGGCTGGCCAGGTCGCGATATCGCCGGACAGGCAGTAGTCCGCGCCCGGCCCCTGGACCCGCCGGTTGGCGAAGTAGGCATAGTCCTGCCGGAGGCCGTCCGCCCCGAGGCTGGCGGTGAAATGGAACACGCTGGTCAGGTGGGTGAGGCCGTATGGAAACTGGCTGAAATCCATGCAGAAGGCCACGCGGCCCCGGGGCCCGATCCGGAACTGGCCCGGACCGCTCCGGGACAGGGCCGTGCCGTCGCCGCGGAACAGCCTCGCGCCGGAATGGTCATGGGTCACCTCGAGGAAGCGGAAGACCGGATCGTGCTGATGGTCGGCATGGAAGGAAACCGTGACCTCCCGGTCGAACCCGTTTTCGAACACCACCTTGGTGGTGCCCTCGATGGTGGCGAAGAGGCGGCCCCCGGTGCCGGCCGCCAGAAGGCCGACCGCGAGAGCCAGATTGGGCAAGGACCGCAAGCGACCTCCAAGTGGTGAGCGGAGTTGGTGGCATACTCCCTGCTGCCCGGTAAGGTGGGGGAGTGTTCATGATGAACTGTTAATTACTTGTTTCAATGTCCTGAAAAGTTCCTTGGCCGGGTGGTTCGAATCTTCATTCAGCGGTTTCATTCCATGGCCTCCGAGGCAAAAGCGGTGGCGCAGGGAACTAAATATTTATTTATTGCACCTCTGGGCATCGATTTGAGATCGAGGAATGCCATGTCCACGAAAACCATCCATCCATTGCTCGTCTGCGTCTGCCTTTCGGCACCGGCCTGGGCCCAGGTCCATGCAGGACGCTTCAACCCGGCGGAACGGGCCAGGACCTGGGAGGAACCATGCTGAAATCACGAAACCTGATCGTCAGGCCGCTCATGGCCGTGGTCGCGATGGGAATGGCCGGGACGCTGTCCGCCGAAGGCGGCACCTTGGTCCAATTCCACAATGATCATAACGAAATGATCATTATCAGCTTTGTAAAGGAGGTCTACCTGCAGCCCTATTGGTCCAATCTGGTGTTGACCGACAATGAATCATTTTCATCTGTGAACTATCGAACCTGGCGCAACGAATCCGGCTCCTACCTTGGAACTTTTGTTCAACCGGGCGAGCGCGTGAACTTCTGGCTGGATCCCGCGGTGCTGGACGGAAGGGGCCTTGGCACCGATTGTTCGATCCCGTTCCGGGTCGATTCGAAGACCCATACCAGGGGGAAAACCTTCGAATACCTGGCCTGGACCTCGGTCCAGTCCGGGCAACGGTTCGCGGGCATCCTGGAGCCTGACTCGAGTGATCCCTTCGGGACCCGCGGTGCGGTGCGACCGCACGGACTCCGGAACCCGGGCCGGCGGAGTGCCACGGCCTTCGACTGGGTCAATGTCCCGTTCCGTTTCACGGGATTCGACGAGCCCGGCGCGGTCATCGGGACGAAGGCGGCGGGTGAGGGTGGGGCCACGGCTGCCAGGGTCCCGGTCGAGCCTGCCGCCAGCGCCCAGCCGCCGGCGACCCGGACCGCCGGCGCGGGTGGGTTCACGGCTGCCAGGGTTCCGGTCCGGCCTGCCGCCAGCGCCCAGCCGCCGGCGACCCGGGCTGCCGGTGCGGGTGGGGCAACCGCTGCCAGCGCCCCGGTCCGGCCTGCCGCCAGCGCCCAGCCGCCGGAGACCCGGGCCACCGGTGCGGGGGCAGTCGCCGCGGTGCCATCCGCTGCCAGCGGCGGGGCGGTCCTCGGAATCCAGCCGGTGCTCGACCTGCTCCAGCAAGCTCGGCGGAACGGTCCGCCCTGCCGGGTCCCGAAGCTTGCCGTTCCCGGGCCGGGCGCGGTCATCCACGCCGGGGTTGCGCCGCGGGACGGCGAATCAAGGCCAGGGACGCCCGCCTGGTGGAACGAGATCCTGGATACCTGCGAGTACATCCCGGGGACCGCCATCCTCCGGGTCAAGCCCTCCGCCGCGGCCGGCGGGCCATCCCGGCCCGGCGGGGGTGCAGGGGCGGGCGCAGGGATGCCAGCCCAGCGGCCCTGGGTTCCCCCAGGTGCCCCCGTCAAGCCAAAGCGGGCCATCCAGCCAGGGGCTTCCAGCGAGCCGATGCCCGGTTCGCCCATGAACCCCCCGGTTGGCGGGGCCGGCCGCCGGGCGCCCAAGCCCGGCCGGTTCACCCCCGGCCTCGGGCCTATCGCTGAGCGGTTGGAATTCGATCTGAGCGATTGCCTGACCGGGGCGGCCGCCCAGCCGGAAGCCGGGGATGGCGTGGGACCGGAACAGGATCTGGCAACCGCGTCATTTTAAAAAGCACAGGCTGTTTTCGCGGATCCTAATCTTCATCGGGGCTGGAATCGGCCTTGGCGGAGGGAGGCACGATCGTGAACAGCACGCCCCCGGCCAGGTTCCGGTAGCCGGTGGGATCGACGATGAGATTGGACTTGTTCAAGGGGCTGCCGGCGATCTGCAGTTCCGTGCCCGTCACGAAGGGGTCCATGTTCGTGACGTGCAGATAGATGGACTGGTTCGACCTGGAATCCTGGAACTTCAGGTGCATGGCGATCCGGGTCGCGGTCGTATCGAAGTAGAATTCGTGGCTGCCCGGGGTGATGGAATAGCTGTCTCCCTTCACCGAAACGGCCTTGCCGTTGCCTTTGTCGCCTTTCGCCCGGCACCACACGGTTCCCAGCGTGGTCTTCGCGCTCAGGTCGGTGTTGGTCAGGATGTAGATCTTGTCACTGGTGTTTTCAACTTTAGACCACTTTTTGGCATCGCTGGGGGTTGCGATCCCCTGGGTGGCGGCGAAGGCCAAGGTGCAAAGGAGGACACTGGCCTGCTGAACGTTGAGCTTCATAAGTCAGTCCTTAGAAAGGTAAGCAAAATATGAATTGATTATTTACCATGTCAAGCCCGCTGACCGGGGCCTGGGCGTTTTCGTTATCCTGGTGGACCTGGTTCCCTTGCCGAACGTCCGGCCCTGAAGTTGCCCGCCCAGTTCGTCCTGTTCGTCTTTCGGCGGGGAATGGCCCGTTCCCACCCCGAAGCGCAGGAAGCGCCGCGGCGTCCCTGGATACTTCGGAGGATCCCCAGCTACTGCGCAGCTGGCTTTGAATTCACCAAAAAATGGTGAATGGAGGCGATGGGAAGCCTGCCGCCAGGCCTGGACGGCAAGACCGGGCTCTTGACTAAAAATATTTTTATTTTATATTATGGTGACGTCCTCGGTTTTCTGAACATTCAAAATAGTAATGCGTATTTTTAAATCTTCATTATCGGTGACGGTAGCGGGAAGGAGAATGAATGAAAAGGGGCTTTTCCAAGACAATCATTGCGTTGAGCCTTGCGTCAACCGCTTTCGCCGGACCCAGCGGCCATAGGGTCTCCATTTATAACAATGATGTTGGCTACCCGATGACTGTCCGGGTGTGGCAATATGACGTCAAACGGAAAGAATCAAGCTCTTTTGATATATATGTTCCGGCAAATGGCTACCGCACGGAACACACCGCCAATTTGGATACTCATATGATAGGCTATAGTTTTAATTGCAATGGTTCTGGGAATATTTATTATTCTGTTCATGATGATTATACAAATATTCCTAAAACAAGTTTGTTGATTGTTGATGATAAATATTATGAAAAAGGTGGCATGTCCCTGCGCTCTTCAAGTAGACCTGATCAAGGCCAAACCCAGGTTGACTTGAAATTCTATCCTTACTTTGATTAAGCACCCCGTGGCCTCCCTGGCTCCAGTGTACCGATGAAGCCACATGCCAAGCCCTGGGCGGCCGGGCAACCCCATTCCTCTTCGGATGGTTGCCCCTTTCAGGACGGATCGTGGCAGCCTAACCCAAGTTCCGCACGTCCGTCCCCAATTGGGCCTACCGGCAAAGGGTAGGCCCAATGTTTGCAATTCTGGGTTTGAGAATATGGCTAAATAGTGGCTAAAAAAAGTTGCTATTTTCACTTGATTTTCAAGTGTATTGACGCATATTAGTCGTGTCATGTTCATCAAGCGATCCATTTCCAAGCAAGGTGGCAAGACCTATGTCAGCCACGTGCTGGTGGAGTCGGTGCTGACGCCCGCC
>Ga0316217_10005592_pt1 | contig 12933 bp, 7 predicted proteins | sample 1anoAmetaG_FD_203633 | JGI IMG/M metagenome (GOLD analysis project Ga0316217, IMG submission 203633) | Freshwater microbial communities from Trout Bog Lake, Wisconsin, USA - 1anoA | ecosystem: Environmental > Aquatic > Freshwater > Lake > Hypolimnion/Profundal zone | place: USA: Wisconsin...
GGGCACCGTGACCTTCACCACCGGCGGCACCAACACCACCGCAAACCTTGCCTTGTCGATTGCCAATCCCGGTTACGACACGGTCTATTTTGCGGACGACCTGTTTCTAGCCGAGCCGCTGAACGCGCCCTGGCAGGGACAGGACATTGGCACCGTGGTGCTGGCCGGGGCCAGCGGCCGGCGCGGCCCACAGTTCGCCATCGAAGGTTCCGGGGCGGACGTCTGGGGCACGACGGATGCGTTTTATTATGTCTATCAGCCAATGACCAATAACGGCGCGATCACGGCGCAAATCCTCACCGAACAAAACACCAGCCCCAACGCGAAGTGCGGCGTGATGATACGCGCGTCCCTCGACCCGGCGGCACCGCATTTGTTTGTGGACCTGCTGCCACAGAACGTCGTGGAAACACTCTGGCGAAGCAGCGCTGCCGGCATGACCACAGCGTCTTGGGTCACGAACATCCTGACTGATCCCTGGGTGCGGGTTCAGCGGAATGGGAACCTCTTCACCGGTTATTATTCGCTGGACGGAACCAACTGGATTCAAACCAGCCAGCAAACCATTGCCATGGGCGGCGCGGTTTACGCCGGTGTGGCGGTTAATTCCCATGACACTACGCAGATGAACGAGTCCATCTTCAACCACGTGTCGCTGGTCCAACCGGTGCCTTTGCAGGCGCGGCTTGCCGGCGGCTCCGTTGTTTTGCAGTGGCCGGCCTCCGCCGGCGGTTTTACCTTGGAGAGCACGCCGGTTTTGAGCGCAAACGCCAACTGGCAGCCGGTCGGGGCGTTGGTGGTGACTAACAACGGCCTGAACACCGTGATGGTCTCCGCCTCAAACCAGGCCAGCTTCTTCCGGCTGCGGCAATGAAACCATGACTTCAAGGCATTACCACGCGGTAAAATATTTGAATTTGGGTAGTCATGACGGGTTCGCTTATGAGGACCGACCCGCCGACAGGAATGTCCTTTGAATTTGATCACCTGTCTCATCAAAACATCCGATAGGCTCGGCCGGCCCCCCTGGAGTAGCATTTCGGGATGCATCCAGTTTTGAAAGCGGTTGGCGGTGGTGGACATCGTCTTGTTTTGGGCCTGGCCGTCCTGTGGGCGCTGCTCCTGGCCGATCCCTTGGGCGCCCAAACGCTGGCGTTTCCCGGGGCGCAGGGTTTCGGCCAGTACGCCACCGGCGGCCGCGCCGGCTCGGTCTATCACGTCACCACGCTGGCCGACAGCGGCGCCGGCACGTTTCGCGATGCCGTCAGCCAGGGCAACCGGATCATCGTGTTCGACGTGGGCGGCTACATTTATTTGCAGTCGGCCGTCTCGTGCAGCAGCAGCCTTACCATCGCCGGCCAGACCGCGCCCGGCGGGGGCATCGGTATCATGGGCGCGGAAGTTTCATTTTACGGCCAAAACAACATCATCTGCCGCCACGTCCGCTTCCGCCAGGGCGACATCAACAATGCCACCGACAGCAGCAATAAGGGCGAGAGCGCTCTGAGCCTGGGCGCCACCAGCAGCACGGCGCCCGCCGCCAACATGATTTTCGACCACATCTCGGTGGCGTTTGGCTCGTGGGACAGCGTGGATGCGGTGAACACGTCGAATCTGACCGTGCAAGACTCGATCATCGCCGACCCCATTTATCAGCAATTCGGCGCGCATTATGAGGGCTCCAACGCCAGTTGGCTGCGCAATCTCTGGGTCAACGGGCACAACCGCCAGCCGCTGGCCAAGGCCAACACCGTGTACCTCAACAATGTCTGCTACGATTACCAGGCCGGCTATACCACGGGCGACACCGGCGCCAGTTTCGATCACGACATCGTCAACAATTATTTCATCACCGGCCCCGCCACGTCCAGTCCGGGCGACGATTTCTATCAGATCAACGGCACGCCGCAGAACCTGTATTTCACGGGCAATCTCCTGGACAGCTCGGCGAACGGGACGCTCGGCGGCAGCACCGCCGTGCCCAGTCCGGACAACAACGCTCGCACCGGCAATATTCTCGCGGCGCCCTGGTCGGCCGTGACCAGCAACACTCCGGCTTATTCCACGGTGGCCGCGTATCGGGTGGACGTTTCGGAGGCCGGCGCCGCGCCCGCCGACCAGGTGGATCAACAGGTTATCAGCCAGGTGCTGTCGCTGGGCACGGCCGGCCGGCTGTTCAACAGCGAAAGCGACACCGGCTTGGGTAACAGCGGCTACGGCGTCATCAATGGCGGCGTAGCGCCGATTGACTCGGATAACGACGGCATGCCCGACTATTGGAAAACCGCCCTGGGCTTGAGCCTGAGCAGCGGCAGCGACGCCATGACCATTGCCAGCGACGGCTACGCGAACATCGAGCATTATCTCAACTGGCTCGCCGGCCCGCACGCGGTCACGGACACGAACACGCCCATGGCCATTGACCTCTGGCAATACACCGGCGGCTTTACCAACGCCAGCCCCGGCTATTCCGTCTATAACGCCAGCAACGGCGTGGTGACCATGACCAGCGGCCACGTGGCGCAATTCACGCCGACGGCGAATTTCATGGGCCTGGGCAGCTTCCAGTTCACCGTCGTGGCCAGCGACGGCAGCGTGTACTCCAACACCGTCAGCGTGCTGATGACGCCGCTCACCACGCCGGAAAACCTGGTGTGGGTGGGCGACGGCACGGCCAACCTCTGGACCAATGGCGGGCCGGCCAATTGGAACAACGGCACCAATCTGGTTCCCTTTGCCTCCGGCGACACCGTGACGTTTGACGACACCGGCTCCAACACGCCGGCTCTCAGCCTGGGCGGCGCCATCAGCGCCGGGACGGTCTATGTGGTCGCCGACAACCAGAATTACACCTTCGCCGGGAGCGGCTATCTGGCCGGCGCCACGGCGCTGTTCAAGACCGGCGCAGGCCAGTTGACGTTGGACACCACCAACACGTACGGCGGTGGCACGCTGATCAACGAGGGCGTGGTGCAGATCGGCGACGGCGTGACCAGCAGCGGCGGGCTGGCGGGCAACGTAACGAATAACGACACGCTGATCTTTGCCACCCCGGGCGCGCTGGCCAGCACTGCGGCCATCTCCGGCAGCGGCACCGTCACCGAGACCGGGCCGGGCGTCCTGACCTTGAGCGGCGCTCAAACCTACACCGGCGCCACGGCCATCACCGCCGGCGCGCTGACGTTTGCCAGCACGCTGCCGCCCAGCAACATCACCAATAACGGCTCGCTCACCCTGGCGCCGACGGCCTCGCAAATTTTCAGCAACGTCATCAGCGGGCCCGGTGCGGTGTCCGCCAACGCCGCGGCGGTTTTGAATTTGAGTGGCGCCAATCTGTTTACCGGCAACCTGACCAACAACAGCGGCTTCATGATTTTATCAAATAATGCCGCCGCCGGTTCCGGCACGGTGGTGGGCAATGGCGGCTTGGTGGTGGTGGGCAGCGGCATCACCATCTCGAACAACTTCTACATTCCGACGTCCACCTCGGACCTGAACATGATGGCCACCAACACCGGCACGGCCACCTGGGCCGGCAACATCAGCCTGGGGGGCTCCTCGCAATGGCGGCCGGGCAGCGACGGGGGCACGCTCATGTTTCTGGGCAGCGCGCCCATGGGCAGCCACATTTTCGTGGTCCCGCGCGGCGCCGTCACCTTTGCGTCCAATGCCGTGGCCAGCTCCACCGTCAGCGGTTTCCTGGGCCGCGACAGCAGCAATAACAAACGCAGCTTGAACCTGCTCATCCGCGACAACGCCGCGGTGAGCATGGCCGGCTGCTCCTGCGGCGGCGGCAAAACCGGCAGCTCCATCACCATCACCCTCCAGAACAACGGCTCGCTTTCGTTCGGTGCCAATACCGTGGACCTGCACGACGTGGCCAATGCCAGCGCCGTTTCCACGGTGCGGCTCAACGGCGGCATGCTGACGTCCGGCGGCTTTACCAAAACCGAGACGACCTATACCAACATCATTGACTTCAACGGCGGCACGCTGCGGGCGGGCGCGCCCAACGCCGCGTTCCTGCCGGCGTTTAATGTCACCTCCAATCTGGTGCAGGCCGGCGGCGCGATCCTCGACGACGGCGGTTTTGCCATCACCATCGGCGCGGCGCTGATTCATGATCCCGGACTGGGGGCCGCGCTGGACGGGGGCGTGACCAAGCTGGATACGGGCACCCTCACGCTGACCAACATCTGCACCTATACGGGACCAACCCTCGTTAACGGCGGCGCGCTCGTTTTGAGCGGGTCTGGCGCCATCGCCGCCACCGCCAATATCGGCGTCGCCGCCGGCGCGTTGTTCGACCCCAGCCAACTGGGCGCCTTCACCGTGGGCAACGGCAAAACGCTTTGGGGAAATGGTTCCTTGAAGGGCAACTTCAATTTCAATAGCGGCGCCCTGCTCGCGCCCGGCAGCAATGCCATCGGCCAACTCACCTTTAGCAATTCCCTCACGCTCGCGGCGGGCAGCACCAGCATTTTTAAACTCAGCCAGTCGCCCCTGGCGTATGATTCTGTGACGGTGTACGGCGCGTTGACCAACGGAGGCACGCTGCTCGTCACCAATGTGGGCGGCGCCCAGCTCGCGGCCGGCGACATGTTTCAGTTGTTCAACGCCGGCAGCTATCAGGGCGCGTTTGCGAGCGTCATTCTGCCCGCCCTGCCGTTCGGGCTGGTCTGGAACACCAATCTTCTGAATACAGCGGGAACCCTGGCGGTGATGCTGAACACCACACCGTTCATTGGCGGGATTTCGATGTCCGCCGGCGGCCTGGGCCTGAGCGGCACCGGCGGTGTGGGCAATGCCTCCTACGTCTTGCTGGGCACAACCAATTTGGCCACGCCGGCCCCCAATTGGACCCGCCTGCTGACCAACCAGTTCGACAGCGCCGGTGATTTCAGTTTCACCAACAAGGCGAACGCGACCAATCCGCAAACCTTCTACCGGCTGCAATTGCAATAATGACCTGGTTTTCTCTTTGCCTCCGTGGTTCCTTCAATGATTTGACTGCCACTTGAAGCGGCCAAACGGCGGGAGCGACAAATTTTGTTGCCGAAATGTAACGCGCCGCAAATTGACCGGTCAGCCACCGCGGCATAGGCTTGCAGATGATCTTGCTCCCGGTCAAAACCATGGTCCAATTGCTGGCGGTGCAGTTGGTTTTTGTGTGCCTGGTTGACCGGTTGGCGGCGGCCCCGACCGGCCCCACCCTGCACTTCAATTATGGCGACGGGCAACCGCTGGATAATCCGCTCTCCAAATTCATGTATTTCGTGCCGTTGATATCGCCCGACCCGATCGCCGTGTCAACCAACGCGCACAACACGCAACGTGCCCGAGTGGGGTCTGCCAGTTGCCAGACCAACGGCCTGGCATTTCATGCCCGGTGCACATTTGAAGTCATCGGCGAAGGGTTGCAGCGCAACGTTTTTGACCACACCGATTTTGTCCGGCAGCACGACGGGGAGCTGAAGGCGGGCAAACCGCTCCTGTGCCAACTGGATGCCATCAGTGTGCAAGGCGCGGGCAGCGGCAGCGTGGAAGTGGAAGGCACGTTGACCAATGGCCAGTTGGTCGTCACTGAAGTGCGGTTGCGGTTCAACAGCGAGGGTCGCGCCAGCCCGGTGAGCGTCACCTTGCATGACATTGTTTATTCCCAGGGCGCCATCCACCATGAAAACGAACTCGTGGCGCGGGTCAACGCGCTGACCTTCCACCAGAAAGCCGGCATCCCCAAAATGGAAATCTCCCTGGCCTCGGTCAAGCCCGAGGCGGCTGGGGATACTCTCTGGGAAAACTGCGTAGGTGGGCTCCGGGGTATGGTCGCGAATCTCCTCATTCCGCCCCTCAGCGTTCCGGCCGATGGCCATCAGGCCATGATGGATTTTGGGCTGGCGCTGGCTATGGAAAAAGCGGCCTTCACTTTCCCGTTCGCCAGCCGACTGAAAAACCGTCCGATCGCCGCACCGTAGAAAACGGCTTCAAGCGCTTAAGTCTCGTGAGTCAGTGAATTCTTGCATAATTAGGTGCGGTAAGAACCCGGGCGCAAGCTGGTGGAGACCGGAAGGAATAGTTTGCAGCTGGCTCGCGGGACGCCAAAGGTCGCGGAAGCCTAATTCGTTAACCGAAAGAAGCCGTAGTGGGCGGCCGCGGTGTTTGAAACGATGTTTTGAAATCCCGACAGCACCGCCGCGTTGGTCACCGTCAGCCAGTTGGTTTGCGCAAGGTTGGTGGAGCTTTGCAGTCCGTAGGCGAAAGCCCAGGACGGCCAGCCCGCCACGGCCGCTGCGCCCGCGCGGGTCAGCGACAACGGCGGAGGCACCGAAATGGTGTTGCTCACCACCGCCGTAGCGCCCAAGCCGCTTTGGATCGTCACATAAACCGGAAAATTGCCGGCGTTCGTGTACACGTGGGCACCTACGACCTGCTTCCATTTGGCCGCATTGGTGGTGATCGTCCCCGCGGAAATCCTATCGTCGCCCCATTGGATGGACGCGGTAAAATTTGTCACGGCGCTGCCGGCCACGCCGTTGGTGAAGGTGGCCAACAGCAGATTGGTGAACTGGCTGGCCGGCTGCGCCGCCACCGCCGCCGCCCGTCCCACGATCGGCGTATCGCCGAAAATAAAAGTGAATTTTTGATAGTCGTACGACGAAGAACTAGACCTTACCCCCAAGTAAATCGCCACCGGTCCTGCGTAATTATTGGTCGGCTTGACAAAAAACTGCAATTGGCCATTCGTATTGATCACATCATAGGCCAGGGTTCGCAGAATTTCGTTGAAATAATTACCCGTGATCACCGCATTGGTTGCCGACTGGTTGTCCAGGGTCTGCACAGCCCAGTATAATTCCTCCCCATCCAAACCGACGGCACTGATGACATTCGTCAGGGTTTTATTGACCGGCGCCACCAAATTCGTCACCGTGTTTCCGTAGAGAAAGGGTTGACCATTGCTGTTGGAATCGGTGATGGACACTGCGGTGAATCGGTTGGTGGCCCAACCGCCGGCCCCGTCGCTGGCCACCACGGTGACGAGGTTGGTAATGTGTGCCCGGTTCGTCGCGATCAGGGTCAGCACCGTATCGGAGGTATCCGGCACCAAGGCGGCCTGGGTGATGATTTCATTGACCAGCGGCCGGTTGTTCGTGTCCACCGCCGTGGAAATGAGGTTGGTCAGCACGTCAAACCCCCGGAGCAATTGTCCGAACAATGTATAGTCAAAATCCCCTGACCGATAGGGGCCAATGGTCACAAAGAACTGCGAACCATCCATATTCCTCCCGGAGTTGGCCAGCGCCAATTGCCCTTGGCCGCTGAAAACGGCCTGGGGATTAAATTCATCGTTATACTGAAACACCAGCCCACCGGTACCGTTCGTGAAAGGATCGCCCCCTTGAATCATGAAGTTGGTGATCACCCGGTGAAAAAGGGTGTTGCTGTTGAAAAAGCCGGCCGCCGAGAGACCTTGAAAAATCGCCACCGTGTTGGGCGCGTATTCGGGAAACAGCATGAAGGTCATATCGCCCACATTGGTCACGGTTGTCAGGCTGCCGCGAAAGGGCGTTTGAAACGCCCCCGGCGCGTTCGAGGCACAGGCTTGGGCCACATTGAGCTTCCAAAACGGATTGTTGGTGTGCAAGACCAGGGCCATGGCGTTGGTGCTGCCGGTCACGGTGTAAGTCAGCGCCCGCCCGTTGGTCACGGTGGCCGTGATGGGGATGATCAAGGATTTCCCCGCCGGCACGGTGACATTGGCCAAGGGGCTGATGACCGGCGCCGCCCCGGCTGCCACCGCGGCGGCCAGGAGCCACCAACAGCCAATACGGGCGGCGGATTTGAGCACCACAAAGGGGTCAGTTAATAATATTGCCATATTTATAGCAGGCCTTGTGGTTTGGATCGGGCGCGGGCGCTCGGATTCGGCCGGCCTAACAGCCACGCCAGATACCCCCGACTGCCCATCACCAAACGCCCGGCGATCCAGCCCAGCGACATCGTCGTTCCGGCTCGCAGTTCTTTCGCCAAAGCCACCTTGCCGGGATCGCCTTTGCGCCTTTGCTTTAGCGTCCTGTCGTCCCAGCCCAAGCGTTTGAGGCCCGCCACCACCAGCCGCTCCGCCTTGGCGGCGGCCGCCTCCTGCACCGCCTCCCCGAAGTGACTGGCCCCGGGAGCGGTGCTCACCTGGGCCAACAATTCCTGTCGGAACTCTTCCCCGCCCAAATACCAGCCTCGCTCCACGCGCTTGAATTCCGCCGCCAGTTTTTCCCACCGCCGCTGTTCCATCCGCTCGCCAAACACCCGGCGCCCGGCCACACTGTCCTTGGGAATACCCCATTCCCCCAGCAACCGGTCCACCCGCAACCAGTGAGGCCGCTTGGCGGGGGCTCCCAGATACAGCGGATAGCTGCTCCAGCCAAAGTCCGACAGCCGTTGTTGCGGCGCCAAAAGTTTCGCCCGCGCCGGGTTGAGGTGGACGTAGTCGCAAACTGTCTTAAGATACCCGTCACCACTTCCCTCCACCACCAGCGCTTTATAACGACCGCTAAAGAGATGCCCGAATTCCTTGTGCCGGCGGTTATACCGGTTGGTATAGGTGCCCAAAAGCCACTTCATCCCCGCCACCAGATTGGGCTGCGGCGTCTCGATCACCAGATGAAAGTGATTGCTCATCAGGCAATAAGCATGAATCTGCCAACCAGTCTTCTGGCAGGCCTCGGTCAGGGTTTCCAGAAACCGCTTGCGATCCTGGTCATCTTCAAAAATATCCTCCCGCCGGTCGCCCCGGTTCATGATGTGATAGATCGCCCCGGCATATTCGATGCGCAGCTTCCGAGCCATGGTCCGACCTTAGAACTCATCACCAAAGGTGTCAAGGCGATAGTTGGTTATTATTAACTGACCCCTTAGCCGGCCGATTCCGGCTGGCTTCCGGCGCGGGGTTGCGGTATTTTCCGCACGCATGTTTGATCTCGTTAAACCACAAATCGCCACCGCCGCCGACAAATTGACGCACCTGCGGAGGTTTCTTTGACGTCCCCAAATTGACCCAGCGCCTCGCCGAACTGGAGGCCCAGATGTCCGGCGAGACCTTTTGGAACAACCAGGAAGCCGCCCAAAAAGTCATCAACGAGAGCAACGACATCCGCGGCAAAATCGAGCCGCTGGCCCGGTTCGACAAGCAGCTCGAGGACGTGCAGGTGCTGCTGGAACTGGCCCAAGCGGAGCCGGAGGCCATGCAGTTAAAGCTGGAAATCGAGATCACGGCGGACACCCAAAAATTGCTCGCCGATCTGGATGCGTTCGAGCTGCGCACGTTCCTCAACGGCCCGCACGACAAGAACAACTGCATTTTCACGATCAACGCCGGAGCCGGTGGCACCGAGGCGCAGGACTGGGCGGAAATGCTCTCGCGCATGTATGGCCGCTGGTTCGATTCGCGCCGGTGGAAATGGGAAGTCACCGACGCCCTCGAAGGCGATTCGGCCGGACTCAAGAGCGTGACCTTCCGCGTGGAAGGCGAGAACGCGTACGGCTTTTGCAAGGCCGAGCGCGGCGTCCACCGGCTGGTGCGCATCTCGCCCTTTGACGCCAACAAACGCCGGCACACCAGTTTTTCCAGCGTGGACGTCATCGCCGAATTGAGCGATTTAACCGAGAGCGACATTGTGATCCCGCGCAGTGAGATTCTGCGGGACACCTTCCGCTCCGGCGGCAAAGGTGGTCAAAACGTCAACAAAGTGGAAACGGCCGTGCGCCTGACGCATATTCCCACGGGCCTGGTGGCGGCCTCGCAGGCGCAGCGCAGCCAGGCGCAAAATGAGGCCACCGCCCTGGCCATGCTCATCTCCAAACTCTTCGCCCTCAAGTTGGACGAGGCCAAGGGCGAAATGGAGCGGTTTTATGGCGACAAAGGCAGCATCTCGTGGGGCAACCAGATACGCAGCTACGTCTTCCAGCCCTATCGCATGGTCAAGGATCTGCGCACCGGCGAACAGACCAGCAACACCCAAGCCGTGATGGACGGTGCGCTGGACCCGTTCGTGAGCGCCTGGCTCCGGGCCGGCTGCCCCACCAAGCGCATGCAAGGGGTAAAGGACGACGAGGAATAACCGTTTGACGCATGGCTTTCCCCAACCCCAATATCCTCGACACCATTGTGGAGCAGAAGCGACGCGAAATCGCGCAACTCCCCGCGCGCCTCCTCGCCGCCGGCGATTTGCGCGATGCCCTGCTCGAACGCGGCGAGCGCCGGGATTTCCTGGCGGCGCTGCGCCACGCGCCACGTGTGGGATTGATCGCCGAGGTGAAAAAGGCGTCCCCATCCGCCGGCGTGATTTGCCCCGATTTCGACCCCGTGCGCATCGCCCGGGAATACGAAGCCGCCGGCGCGAACTGTTTGTCCGTGCTGACGGACGAAAAATTCTTCCAAGGTTCGCTCGACTATTTGCGCCAGATTCGCGCCGCGGTGAAATTGCCGCTGCTGCGCAAGGATTTCATCATTGATGAACGCCAGATTCTGGAAGCCATCGAATGGGGCGCGGATGCCATCCTGCTCATCGTGGCCATTCTGAGCGACGAGCAATTGGCCCGGTTTCATGCGCTGGCCACCGAGGCGGGCTTGGCGGCGCTCGTGGAGGTTCACGACGAGGAGGAACTGGACCGCGCGCTGAGGATCTCCCCTGCCCTGGTGGGCGTGAATAATCGCAATTTGAAGACCTTCAAGGTGGATTTGGCCACGACCGAAAGACTGGCGGCAAAATTGGCGGCCAAGACGGAAGCGGGAAGATCGCAGCGGAGCGGAGCTCCCCTGCCCGCTCCCCGCCTCCCTCCTCCAGCCGCTCCTCTGCTGGTGGCCGAAAGTGGTATTCACACGCGGGCCGATGTGGACCGGGTGCAGGCGTGTGGCGCCGGGGCCATTCTCGTGGGAGAATCGCTGGTCAAGCAGGGCAACATCGGCGCGAAAGTACGCGAGTTGATTGGCTGATTTGCGATCAGCTCGTCAATTACCCGCGTTTGCGCGCCAGTTGCTTGGCCAGCCGGATCGCGGCGATCATGCTCCCCGGCTGGGCGATGCCTTTGCCGACAATGTCGTAGGCCGTGCCGTGATCGGGCGAGGTGCGGATAAACGGCAGGCCCAGCGTCCAGTTGATGCCGCTGTCGAAGGCCACGGCTTTCAGCGGCGCCAGGCCTTGGTCGTGATACATGGCCACCACGGCGTCAAAATCCCCGCGCAAGGCGTAATAAAACACCGTGTCGCCACTCAAGGGACCCACCACATCGAAACCGCGTTTCCGCATGGACTCCACTGCGGGGCCAATCGTTTTGATTTCCTCGTCGCCAAATTCGCCGCCCTCGCCCGCGTGCGGATTGAGCCCGCACACGGCCACTTTGGCCCGGGCCAAATCCAAGTCGCGACACGCCTGCGCGGCCAGCTCGATGGCCAGGGCGATTTTTTCCGCCGTGAGCTTTTCCGGGACCGCCTTGATGGCGATGTGAACCGTGGCCAGCGCCACGCGGAGCCATCGCCCGCGCTCATCCATGCCCAGCAGCATCATGGCCGTGCGCCCGGCGCCGGCCAGTTCGGACAGGAATTCCGTCTGGCCCACAAATTTGTGGCCGGCGCGAATGATGGCTTCCTTGTTGACGGGCGCGGTGACCATCGCCTCGAGTTCGCCGCGCAGGCAGCGCCGGCCGGCCTCGCGCAAGGCGTCCACGGCCAGGTGCGCCGCCGGGGCGGAACCGGCGGGCAACGATGGTGGCAACGACGACACCGAGGGGTTGAGGCAAAAAAACCTGCCGGCCGCGGCGTAATTGGAAAATTTTTGGAGCGGAAGCTGAAGCGCAAGCTGGTGGTTGAGCCGCGCCAGCACGCCGTCATCACCCAGCAGAAGATATTTGGTGTCGTCGCTGGCCGCTTCGGCCGCCAGCGCCTTGAGGGTGACCTCGGGACCAACACCCGTGGCGTCGCCGAGCGAAATTCCGAGCCAGCCTTTCATGGGAATACCGACCGCACCGGGAGCACCGGGAGCCGGTCAGGGTTGCTCAATAATCAATGTAGCGGATGAAGGTCTTTTTCTTGAGGCCGTCAATCCACTGCTTCTGTAACCGCGCCTGTTCCTGCACGCGCAGGGTCTTTTCAATCTCCGCGCGAACATCGGCCAGCGGCTTGGCATGCGCGGTCTTTTTGTCCTCCACCAGCATCACGTAAATCGCGTCCGGGGTGTCAATCAGATCACTGACCTGGCCGGGAGCCAGGGAAAACGCGACCTCCCCGAGTTCCTTGCGGAGCACGGAACGCTCCACCCAGCCCCAATCGCCGCCTTGATGCTGCTGGGACCCCTGGGAATAAACGCTGGCCATCTCGGCGAAGGTGGCGCCATCCTTGAGCTTGGCTTGGATTTCCCGGGCAAACGCGGCGGCATTGGTGTCGGCCGGCGAGGTTTTGTTCAACACGATCATGCGCAATTTCACCTGGTCTTCCAGTTTGAAATCCGCCTCGTGCGCATGGTAGTAATTCATGATCTTGGCCGGGGAAATAATGGTTTCACCCTGGACTTTCTGCCGGCGCAAGGCCGAGCTGATGTACTGGTCCCGGACCTGCTGGCGATACTGCTCGTACGTCATGCCCCGAGCCTGCAGGGTCTTGACCAAGGTCACGCGGTCGCCGAACTGTTCCTTGATGCGGTCCTGCACGATCTCATCCATGGCGCTGTCGGGCAACTGGTAGCCTTCAGTGTCAAAGCTGTGCAAAATCAGCTCATTTTCCACCAACTGATTCATGGCGTCGAGCATCAAGGCATTCAGCTTTTGCTGGAACACTTCGGGTTCGGATCCATACTGCTGCCGGAGGGCGTTGGCGGCGTCGCGCGCGTATTCCTCCACTTCGGCATAAGTGATCACCTTGTCGTTGACCACGGCCTTGACCCC
>Ga0316217_10005593_pt1 | contig 12932 bp, 16 predicted proteins | sample 1anoAmetaG_FD_203633 | JGI IMG/M metagenome (GOLD analysis project Ga0316217, IMG submission 203633) | Freshwater microbial communities from Trout Bog Lake, Wisconsin, USA - 1anoA | ecosystem: Environmental > Aquatic > Freshwater > Lake > Hypolimnion/Profundal zone | place: USA: Wisconsin...
AATATTATAATATACAATCGGTATATCAAAATTTAGGCTTACGGCGGCGGCCTGTGTATCTTGAGTCTGGCTTAATAACCTTTCCCCTGCGTCTTTGACGTTCCTTCTTCTTCAACACGAAATCCTTACGCTTCGTTATCTTCTTCTTCCCTCGTTTTAGACCCTCGTGCTTCTGCTATCTTTAGCGGTGGACCTTGACCTCTGTTGCCTACTTGCCATCCTGATTGACCTATTCTTCCTCATCCATCTCTTCAGTTTTCCCCTGGACCTCAACTATCCCCAGATTCCTTCTCGCTCCCGCTTAGATCACCAAAAAGTATTTTTTGGCCTTCGCACTGTTGGGGTAGTCGACAATGAGTCCGCCCGAAAAGCCGGCTTTCAGGGCTGCAGAAGTGATCATTTCGAGCTGATGCTTGCCATCGGGGTAGAACTGGAGCACTGCCCTGGCTCCAATGCTCAGACACTCATAGAGAGATTGAAAGAATTTGCAGATACGCTTAAAAGGGTTGTCGTTTTTACGACTGGCCACACACAGCCACTGGATTGTTGAGATGCTGATCGCTCCGTCAAACACCCCTGGCCGAAATTTCCAGCCCTGGCCTATATCCACCTGCCACAGCCCTCCTGTCGACTCTTACTTTTCCGCTGCGATGTTGAGCATATCGCGGCTGATGTCTATGCCTTCCCAAATGAAACCGTTCTACTGGATGGTCTAGCCTGAGATGCCAGAGCCACAGCCGATATCGAGGATGTAGTTTCCTTCCTCAAGATTGAGCAGTTCAAGGGCTCGTTCGGCTAGCTGCCTTTGGATGTTTTGGATACGAGTATTGGACTCATACTTGGAGGCCTAGGTGGTGTTGTACCAGAGTTCGGGTGGAAGTTGATTCTCAGGTCGCATATAATATTGCCTATCAATTACAGATAATTCATTGAGCTTTCAAATTCATCGCTACTGGTCCTTCCTCACAAAAACTCAAAATTGAAACAATTTTTGTGATAAATGAAGGTACTGGGAATAATAAAAGCTGGGAAGTTAAGAGTTCTACATTTCTCCAGCGACCTTCGATTTTCAAGAGTTTTTATGCAGAAATTAAGAATGCTAATAATATTCATCACTTCAAACTGAGAACTCGTAGTCCTTGGGGAAGAAAGCTCGCAAGGCCTGTAAAGCCGGTATTCCTGAGGTTTGCTTGATGATCTCCTCAATATGCTCCAGACACTACATAGAAATACAATTACCTACTCGACCTCATCAGTTTAGTTGTTCATCTCCTCAGTCAGATCCTCATCCATCTCCTTCTCGCTGTAGATCTTTTCGATCTCCTTCACCATTTGCTACACCATCCCCATAACTGCCTTCAGTTTTAGTGGTAAAGCATTGATCATAGGTTCGTTCATGTATGGTATAACTACGGAGTAGGTTTAAGTGATGTTGCTGACTTCGGCGTGGTCTTTGCATTTTATTGCGGCTTAGAGTGCAGAGGTGAGGAGTCCGTCGATTTGCTGCAAAATGAGGCATTTTTGCATATTATCGTTGCCGGCCAAGACAACGTATTTGCATGATTCAATCATGTTGCTTCTGATGTCTCTGCTGCTTTTGAAAAGGATGAGTTACTTGATGACTAATATTGTTTTTTAGGCGTATTTCAAGTAAGACGGTCCCATGTTTTCAGCCATCGCAGAAATAAGGTTAGTAGATTCAATCTTTTGTTAGAAGGTGTCAGTATTAAACACAATGTTCTTGACTCCATCGATTTTCAGGTCCAATTTTAGCTTGACGTACTTATGCATAGGGTTCTTGGGTGTTCCTTTCTCCTTGTCGAGTTCATCGATAATTTGCATATCAACTGGTCTCATGGCTGCTTCAAAGGCTCTTTCGAAGATGAAATCAGAATAGATTGCAAACCTTTCCTTCATGATACTTACCACGTTTTCATAAACAGTGAATATAGCGCGGTTGAGGACGTCTTGGCTGTCTAGCTGCATTTGAAGGTGCAAAAGAGATTGCATGATGTTAGTGCATTAGTTGTCGAATAGCTCAGGGTTCAGCTTGATTGAGGCAAGGAGATCGCCCATCGTTTCTATTGTTTTGCTTTTGATTGATACTTTCTGGGGAGTATCGTTGGTCACCAAAGATATAACTTTCATCAGTCCAGGCATAAAGGTCGCATAGTAAGGAGCGAAATCATTGATAGCGGCAATACTTGACATAGATTCTAGCACTGCTTCAAGCATGATGTAGTTAGGTTGTAGCAAGGCGTTCTAAAAGATCTGACCCAAATCATTGAGAAGGATTGGTAGATAAGGTTAAATAACCTTCACATCTTTGTGCTCAACTAGTCCTTGCTAGAAATTGACGATGCAAAGAACGGCTTTGTACTGGACCTTAGGGATAGTGTGTTTCATCGCTTTGGAAATGAACTCAAGGATCATAGCTCCGAAGTTGGTTTGGATTTCAGGTGCGAACTATGAAGCCATGTATCCCATAGCTACAAGAATATCGTGGATTATTCTTGGGTTATCAGAGTTGAGGAGAGGCAGCATTAACCCGACCATACCCTTCAGGTCTTTTTTGTAAGATTCGTGGCAGTTTTAGATTAAGATTGCAAGGGCTGTAAGTCCAGCATGTTGGTATGGAATCTATTGCGAAGACAAGCACTGTTGAATCAGAGGGATAAACAAAGGAAGCATGAATTTGTTTCCTAGCTAATTAGCAATTTGTGCCAGATGCTCTTCAGTCATCATTGAAACGTCGTTTTTGGAGATAGCCTCATCCATGAGTTACTCTGCCCATTCTTGCATGGGAGTGTGATCAAGTTCCGCTAGCATTCTCATGTATGATGGTACCATTCTGTTTTTGAAATGTTGACTTTTTCGCACCAGAGTATGATGGTTCATGCAGAGAGTCAACACGCCTGACATTGCTGTGCTTCTCAAGTTAACCAAAAGTTGCCTAGTTTCCATTATTTCAGTGTAAATCATCATAAGCTCATCGAAAATTGGCCTCATGAATTTGGGGTGAGACTAGATGAGTTCATTAAGACTTTAGAGAGCAACAATTCCTGATTCCTGATCGAATTTGATGAGCTAGATAGCTTTAGAGAGGATATTTTTAATTAAGGGGTTGAACTGCTTCATATTGGACTATTCTGTTATGGTTGAGAGGAAGACAGTGAGAGTTTTGAATGAGGCTACCTGTATTTAGTTGGAGGGGTCAGATAAACCTTTGTTGAAGATGGGAATCAATCTGGAGGCATAGCTTATGAGGTTGCTATCTTCAACCGTTGCTTCAGAAGTGATCTCAATAAAGTACATTAGAGCAAGTTTCATATTGAGTGCCTAGGCATTGGCCATATTTCCAATTATCTGGATGAGTTCGTTGTTGGCTTTCTGAATTAGAACAAAGGTACCGAAAACAAGTAGATTCTGACCAGTATCTCACAGCATCTTTTGAGGAACATCAGCTGCCTATCTGGAGTCATCAGATTGATCACGTGGGTGACAATCAGCTGCAACTTCTCCTTGGGGATTTTAGAGATGTTATCTTTGATGTCAAGGTACTTCTTCTTCAATAGGAGGGCACTCATCGAGGCAATCTAAATCGGATATAATGAACATTAGGATGTTAGTTGCTCATGGCTTGGAGGAAAGCATCAATTGCCTCATTGAAAGAGTTGGTGGTAAGTTCCTGGATGTAGTTTTCAGCCTAGGTTCTGCGCTGGTTGTCGTTGGAGAGGAGCACCTCAATGACTGTGCTGAGTTGGTAATCCATCTATTAAATTTAATATATTGGCGGGATTTTTCACAGTGATATAACGCATAAACGATCGAATGTATATATCTTTAAAGAGTCATAAATAGTCTCAATAGAAATGCTTGTTTTGCTAAGCAGAAGTGGTGAGATGCTAGTGCCAAGAAACAGAAGTATTATCTGCGTTATTTCATCAAGTGATGATCTTCTTCTTATGTTTGCTGATTATAGCGCAACCACTCGAATAGCTAATTTTCTGAGGAGGAGATCGTTAATACGTTTCTTCCTCTTTTCAAATGCGTTGCTGCCTTGCAGTAGCACAAGATTATCCATGGGGCTATTCATCTGTAGAACATCGTTATGATTGAAGAGTAGATCAAGCTGCGTGACTCGCATGGGTTCAGCAAAACAAGCAGCTAATACTACTTTGAGAAGGTATCGCTTGAGGACGATATGGTTGCGCTCTTTACTTGCTTCATCAATTGCGTTCTTTTGGAAACAATACTACGAAAAAGGGCTTTCTAAATTTCTAAAACCATACATAAAGCACCTTATCCAGCTGTTTACTCTGTAGCTGGGAAAAGAGTGACTCACTATTAAAATATTTAAAACAAGGTAGAGGGTCTTTAAGTAAAGAAAATAAATGAAAAACCTAGTAAAGTCTTCTAAAAAAATACACATTAGCTTATGACGAAGAAGCTGAACGGAGAGTAGAAGAAAATAAAGGAATAGTACTCTAAGAAGATAGCTAAAGTGCCAGTACTCAACCTTTCAAATGCAGGAATTTAAAACAAAAGTAAAAGAGTCCAAAAAGAAAGAAACCCATCATTTGGAATCATTCGAACTTTCTCGAAAAAAAAATGATTTTATTTTACCTTCTCAGATTCCAAGCTTTTTCCCTTAATCCTCCCAGATGCAAGATAGCCCAGTTTAGTAGTTTTTCAGGGGACTGCATTTATTTGAAATATACCTTATCTATCAGGATTTCACCAAGATTCAATAATATAAATGGCTCTTTAGATTCACACGCTTCGTTTCGATCCACAATCTGGCATCACTCAAACTCCTTCCCAACTCAGCTTTGGGAGATGATGAGGTCAGAATTCAATCTCTCTTCACTGGCATCAACAAAAACGATCTGCTTCTTATTGATGGGAAACATAAAAATTGCTACTTCGGAGTCTAGACTGTTGGAAAAGCGCTTTTTGGATACGAAGGTAGCGAATAGTTGACAAAATCTTTTGGCGCTGAGGGATTCGTAATTCTTTCGAATGAGAACATCACCAAACACGCAGAGAAATATCACAATGTGATCATTACTGATACCATCAAAGAAGCTGAGGCTGTGTATGTTCAAAATATTGCCTATAGGAATGGAAAAGTTGTGGTGGCTATCGATATGGGATACTACCCTGAAATCAAGGTCTTTGATTTGGTCTGCAGTAAATCTTACTTTATTTAGCGTGGCGGCCTGTGGTCACTGCCACACCCACTTGTGGAACTTGTTGAACCTGAGTATACAATCAGAGGTTGGAGGTTGAGTCGTTTTGTGAATGCCGCACAATTAGATTACCAGTATTATCAGGCATTTGTTATAGAATGTAACATCTTGTTGACAAAGTGTAAGAACTATGATATGGGGTTAGGTCATATTCAAGAAATCAAGCAAGCATGCTTGCTTATGTTATGAATCCAGTACATTCTGGTCCCATCTGCAGCAATGTATCTCGAGTCTGGCTTGACCACCTTTCTCTTGCGTCTTAGACGTTCCTTCTTCAACATGAACTGGATCGTCTAGCCTGAGATGCCGGAGTCGCAACCGATATGAAGGATTTAGTTTCCTTCCTCAAGGTTGAGCAGTTCAAGAGAACTCATACTTGGAGGCCTAGGTGGTGTTGTACCAGAGTTCGGGTGGAAGTTAATTCTCGGGTCGCATATAATATTTTCTATCATTTACAGATGACTCATTCAGCCTTCAAACTCATGGTTGCTGGTCCTTCCAGACACAACCTCAAATGGTAAAGTATTGTTATAATCAATCAAACTGGGAATGATAAAAGCTGGGAAGTTTAGAGCTCTACATTTCTCCAGCGAACTTCAATTTTCTTAAGGGTTAGAAGGCAGAAATTAAGAATGCGAATAATATTCATCATCACTTCACTTAAAAGAGGAACTCGTAGTCCTTGGCTAAGAAAGCTCGCAAGGCCTGTAATGCCGGTATTCCTTAGCTCTGATTGATGATATCCTCAATATGCACGAGACACTATATAGAAATACAATTACCTACTCGACTTCACCAGCTTAGTTGTTCATCTCCTCAATCAGATCGTCATCCTTCTCGCTGTAGATCTTTTCGATCTCCTTCATCATTTGGTACACCATCCTAATAACGAGCTTCAGCTTTAGCGGTAAAGCATTGACCATAGGTTTGTTCATGTAGGGAAGAACTATGGAGTAGGTTTATGTGATATTGCGAACTTCGGCGTGGTCTTTGCATTTTATTGCGGCTTAGAGTGCAGAGGTGAGGAGTCCGTCGATTCGCTGCAAAATAAGGTATTTTTGCATGTCATTGTTGCCGGCCAAGACAATGAATTTGCATAATTCAACCATGTTCCTTCTGATGTCTCTGCTGCTTTTGAAAAAGATGAGTTACTTGATGACCAATATCGTTTTTTAGATGTATTTCAAGTAGGACGGTCCCATGTTTTCAGCCATATCACAAATAAGGTTAGTAGATTCCAATTTTTGTACGAAGGTGTCAGTATTGAAGACGTTTTTCTTGAATGCATCGATTTTCAGGTTCAATTTTTGCTTGAGGTACCTATGCGTAGGCTTCTTGGGAATTCCTTTCTCCTGGTCGAGTTGACCGATAATTTCCATATCAACTGGTCTCATTGGTCTCATGGCTGCTTCGAAGGCTCTTTCGAAGACGAAATCAGAATAGATTGCAAATCTTTCTTTCATGATACTTACCACGTTTTCATAAACAGTGAAAAAAGCGTGGTTGAGGACATCTTGACTGTCGAGCTGCATTTGCAGGTGCAAAAGAAATTACATGATATTAGTGCATTAGGTGTCAGATAGCTCAGGGTTCAGCTAGATTGAGGCAAGGAGATCGCCCATCGTGACTATTGTTTTGCTTTTGATTGATACTTCCTCAGGAGTATCGTTGCTCACCAAAGATATGACTTTCATCAGTCCAGGCATGAAGGTCTCATAGTAAGGAGCGAAATCATTCATAGCGGCAATACTAGATATAGATTCTAACACCGATTCAAGCATGCTGTAGTTAGTTTGTACCAACGCATTCTCAAAGATCCTGCCCAAATCGTTGAGAAGCGTTGGTAAATAAGGTTCAATAACCTTCACGTATTTGTGCCCAGCTAGTCCTTGCTCGAAATTGACGATGCAAAGAACGGCTTCGTACTGGACCTTAGGCATGCTGTGCTTCATCGCTTTCGAAATGAATTCAAGGATCGTAGCTCCGAAGTTGATTTGTATTTCCGGTGCGTACTATGAAGCCATGTATCCCATGGCCGCAAGAATATCTTGTATTGTTCTTGGGTTGTCAGAGTTGAGGAGAGGCAGCATTTACTCGACCATGCTCTTGAATGAAGCTAACTTTATTTAGTTGGAGGAGTGACTGGAGAGGAGCACCTCAATGACTGTGCTAAGTTGGTAATCCATCTATTAAATTTAGTATATTGGAAGAATTTTTCACTGTGATATAACGCACAAGAAAGGATAATATCTTTAAAGACTCATAAATAATCTATCTAGATAACGCTTGTTTTGCTCAGCAGAAGTGGTGAGATGGTAGTGCCAAGTAACAGAAGTATAATCTGCGTTATTTCATCAGCTGATGCTCTTCTTAGTATGTTTGCTGATTCTTCTATTTGGGACCAAAAACAGGAGCTCAGCTGGCAAATGAAAGCTGGTATTTGGTGATCTCTTTGGATCTTAATAGCATTTCTTAGAGATAAAATAACATTAATATAACTAATGAGGAAATTTGATGCGAATTCACTCGCTTTGATAAAATATCAGCCCTAAGAAATACTCTTCTTGCACAAATAAACTCGCAAACTCTACCGTTACTTCAATTCCCACCGTTCAGCAACTTCCTCGCAATAGATCTCGCATCCCAACCTACTCAGCAGCATCGCATTTAACTAAGGAGTCCTCTACCCCAAGTAATAATCCACCTTGCTCAAAGAAGTTGAACTGAGGAAGCGCAGCCACTCGAATAGCTAATTTTCTGAGGAGGAGATTGTCAATACGTTTCTTCCTCTTTTCAAATGCGTTGCTACCTTGCAGTAGCATAAGATTATCCATGGGGCTATTCATCTGTAGAACATCGTTATGATTGAAGAGTAGGTCAAGCTGCGTGACTGGCATGGGTTCAGCAAAACAAGCAGCTAATACTACTTTGAGAAAGTATCACTTGAGGACGATATGGTTGCGCTGTTTACTTGCTTCATCAATTGCATTCTTTTGGAGACAACCAGTCTTCAGAATAAACAGCTGGATAAGGTTCTTTAGGTTTGGTTTTAGAAATTTAGCAAGCCCTTTTTCGTAGTGTTGTTCATAATAGTGAAAAAGCTGAGGGAACACTTCTCAGATATTGTTAAGTTGCTTGAAGGATAGACAAAGGCCATGTCTGGAAAACTTGCTGAATGTTATGAGGCTTACAGATTGGAGAGGGAAAAAAAGAAAGCTCATGTCAATGGAGAAAAAAACCCAAGTATTTTGCAGTTTTCGCAAACCAAAAAGACTCCGTTCGTAGCTGGAAAAAGAGTGACTCACTATTAAAATATTTAAAACAAGGTAGAGGGTCTTTAAGTAAAGAAAATAAATGAAAAACCTAGTAAAGTCTTCTAAAGAAATACACATTAGCTAATGACGAAGAAGCTGAACGGAGAGTAGAAGAAAATAAAGGAATAGTACTCTAAGAAGATAGCTAAAGTGCCAATACTCAACCTTTCAAATGCGGGAATTTAAAACAAAAGTAAAAGAGTCCAAAAAGAAAGAAACTCATCATTTGGAATCATTCGAACTTTCTCGAAAAAAAAATGATTTTATTTTACCTTCTCAGATTCCAAGCTTTTTCCCTGAATTCTCCCAGATGCAAGATAGCCCAGTTTAGTAGTTTTTGAGGTGACTGCATTTATTTGGAATATACCTTATCTATCAGGATTTCACCAAGATTCAATAATATAAATGGCTCTTTAGATTCACACGCTTCATTTCGATCCACAATCTGGCATCACTCAAACTCCTTCCCAACTGTCAGCTTTGGGAGATGATGAGGTCAGAATTCAGTCTCTCTTCACTGGCATCAACAAAAACGATCTGCTTCTTATTGATGGGAAACATAAAAATGGCTACTTCGGAGTCTAGACTGTTGGAAAAGTGGTTGCCGTTGGTAAAAATGTCGGCCAAACCAAAGTCAACGATATCGTGGGAGTCTACCACGGAAACACAAATAGTGGTGATTCCAAAACCGGATTCTCATCTTATTTGCAAGCCAACCAAAAAGATGTGATCTATGTCCCACAGTCCATCGCACCTGAATAAGCTGCTAGCTTACTGGTAGCAGGAGTTACTGCATTCAACGCATTGTAAAAAATTGATACTGGATCAACTGTTGCAGTTGTTGGCACCGGAGTGTTAGCATACATCACTACCCAGTATGCCACAAAAGTATTCGGCCTTAAAGTCACCCTTTTTGGATACGAAGGTAACGAATAGTTGACAAAATCTTTTGGTGCTTAGGGATTCGTAATTCTTTCGAATGAGAACATCACCAAACACGCAGAGAAATATCACAATGTGATCATTACTGATACCATCAAAGAAGCTGAGGCTGTGTATGTTCAAAATATTGCTTATAGGAATGGAAAAGTTGTGGTGGCTATCGATATGGGATACTACCCTGAAATCAAGGTCTTTGATTTGGTCTGCAGTAAATCTTGCTTTATTTAGGTCAGCGAGAGTTTGTGGGAGTCAAGAGAGGAAACTATGGTCAAGCAGTAAGAGCCTTGTAAGCGGCTGTCTTCCATGGAGTCAGAGGAAAGACCGAAGTTCACAGCTTAAAGGATTACGTCAGCGCTTTCTAGCGAGCAAGAAAGGGTGACGAAGTTTCAGTTGTACTAAAGTATTGAGCTGATTTACAAATAAATAAACAAGTTCCATAAAATTTTGTTGAATAGTTACAGCTATCAATTATCATCATATAATCATAGGAACGATTGAAAATTATGAAGGTTTGGGCATTTAGTGAATGACATGCCACTTTAAAGTTTAGAATTCATTCTAAGTTGTAAATCACTCGAATCTTGGTTTTTTAGATTTGTTTATTCTTGTTCTTTGTTAGTTGTGGATATAATCAAGTTCATTTTGAACTGGCTAAGCAGCTGTAAGAGTCATAATTTGTCAAAGATCCAATCATAGTAATTACTGATGAGCCTACAGCTTATTACTTGCAATCTAAACAAATGGATTATCTCTAAATCTAAGAGTTATAAATGCAAAAGATGATATCCACATATCTCGAAAACAACTTAAAGATCATTTTTCCATGAACTCTTTCAGTTTGAGCAGCATTTCTTCCTCTTTGACTGTATCGTTCTTGAAATCCTCAGTTGTATCGATTATCAAAACGTTTTCGGGCGGGTAATCTGCGAACCATTTCTCATGCTTTTCGTGGATGAGCTTGAGGTACTAGAGTGGAATCTCGCTCTATTCCGATCTTTTCCTCTTCAGCGTCCTTTCATGGCATTTATCAGGGGTGCACCTCAGATAAATTATCTTTGTCTTGCTAATCTAAGTCATCGACTCGAAGCTGGGGTACAGCGATTTGAAAATTTAGTACTCACTTTGGTCCATGTAGCCTAGATCTCTCATGAGTTCCGAAAAAACGTATTTATCTGCAAGTATACTTCTCTCAGATATTTTGATCTTCTAAGGGAATCTCTGGATGGCCTCATGAAGTTTCTGGATGCGGGTGAAGATGGCGTAGACCTGGAAGGTGAATCCCCACCTTGTTGGTTCCTTGTAGTACTTATCAAGCATGTTGATGTTTTTTTTGCTGAGGTTTTGCCATTCCGAGACAGGCTCCTCTATCCACTTGGCCTCAGGCACCTTCTGCCGCAGGATTTCGAGGAAGGTGGACTTTCCACACCCGATGTTTCCTTCGATGGTATAGCAGTAGTCTCTTTTGGGGAGCTCAGGGTTGAGGGTGAGGTTGTCCATGGACTAATTTAGGTTTGCCGCTAAGTTTTCCATTTAAATTATACCAAACATACTATAGCTCATATTTAGGAGGGATCCTCAGATTTAAATTTTTAAGACTGGCACTCTTTACTTTTCGTCAATTTAATCAATTCGGAGAGACCATTCTGCCTGGCAAACTCAAGGCAAATCTCTGTCTTCCCAAACAATAATTTTATATCAGGTCAAGGTAAATTAAATTTAGAGAAAGATTCTGGCTTCCTGCAGGGAAGTTGCTAACTAGAGAGGTCTGCATGAGGATGGAGGTGCTGAAGAATGGAAGAATGAAATTTAGCTCAATATAATATTCAGTAAATCGATTTAGGAATAAATTTCTATTTAGTCGTTTTTTTAATGCAGATGAGAATAGCGGTTGACAAAAAGGTGTTGATAATCAGATTAAAATTTTATTGTGATGCTTTTTCGGGAACTTTGATGCTATTTTGAGGAAGTTTTTGAACATTTTTGATGACCAATTACATAAATGCTCGGAAAACGACGATTTGGGGCTGCTAGCTACATTATTTAGGGTGGAGTTAGGAAATGCATCCAACTGAAACTCTAGCCTGATTTGTAAGCAGTCAATGGTTGTAGCATAACATATAACTCAATTTTTCCCCAAAAACATAATAAAAACGATTTCCCCCCCTTGCATTCCAACCCCCTCCAGAGAAATCTCCATATTTCCTTGATAAATTTTGTACCCCGAATGCCGTTATAACCAGTTGTAACTTTTCCTCTTAAAAACAAAAAACGGAATAGACAGGCAATCCACCACCCCCCTGTGCTGGGAAATTCAGTCAGCATCCTTGCAGAAATGCAGAACCATGGGGATTCCCTTTGTATTTATTCTAATGGAAATTTCGTCATTATATTAATTTAACAAGTTAGCATTATGTTTCCAAATCAATAATTCGGTTCTTACTTCCCGCAGGCCTACCCCCTTCAACCCTATTTTTCTGGTTTTGTTCCGACCATAGATATTTTCGAGCAGCTCAATAATACCCTAAGCATTCTCAATGAACGAGAATAACATCTTAAGAATGAGGTGCAAAAGCTCAAAAACCAGATCGAGACAATAACTACCACCACTGCCTAAGCGCTCACCTCCATCCTCACTCAATAGTGCAGCAAGCATATGTAAAAAATAAAGAAAAGCTGCGAATAAAACTGTTTTTTCAAAAAAGACCAGCTTTGCTCGGTGAAGGGCTGCAACAAAAAATATAGTTCTCGCATTGCCCTGCGTGCCCACCTGCGCAGAAAACACTCAAAACGAGAGCTGGAAAATATGGAACACAAATCGTGATTTGTTCGCTATTATTTCAATATTAATTCTCTATGCTACTTACAAAAGGCAAAGATGTTTCCGACCTTCCTCTCACCCTCTATCTCTGCCCAGCAGACTAGATCCGAAACCGCACTCCATGGGCTCCTGAATATTCAAATTATATGCTTTGGGGATTATATAAGTGAAATTTTGGCAAATGATTGTTTTGAATGTATGGTGTAGCTGTTTTGGTTGTTTGGGCAAAGTTTTATTAGTTTGGGCGGATGCAGTGTATTCCCATCTTATTCTGATGAATTAGCCGAAATAGCCAACACTCAAACAACCATTACCTTTTGTGTTTTTTATTTTTGATTCTTTACGCATTTATTATGGTCGAATGGTTTAGTTTGTCTATTCTCAACATTTGTTTGCCGCAGTTCTTTAAGTTCATTCCCTTTTGCTTCATCAACTTTTAATTCGCAAGAATTTTGGTGTGATGATCTTGGGTTACATTTTTTAAGCATTTTGATGCCCTCCTTTGCTATTTACTAAGCAATGCTCTACTGATCGGTCAATCCAAAGAGTTATTGAGCCTTAAGTCCATCTCCCTAGATTTGAGATCATGAATTTGTTGGCTATCCG
>Ga0316217_10005594_pt1 | contig 12931 bp, 8 predicted proteins | sample 1anoAmetaG_FD_203633 | JGI IMG/M metagenome (GOLD analysis project Ga0316217, IMG submission 203633) | Freshwater microbial communities from Trout Bog Lake, Wisconsin, USA - 1anoA | ecosystem: Environmental > Aquatic > Freshwater > Lake > Hypolimnion/Profundal zone | place: USA: Wisconsin...
TATAAAAAGTACGTGCATTTTGACTAATGATGCACACCATGCAACACCGGCAGATTCGTAATGGCTGAAGTTGGACAGTTTTATATGTAAGAGCCCATATAATATGCTAGTAGGATTTGAAGAGAAAAAAGAAAGAAAATAACCAGAAAAGAAAGAAAGAAAAGAAGAGGAGTAAGAACCTGTGTAAAAAGAAGAGGAAGAAGAACCTGTGTAAAAAGAAGAGGAAGAAGAAGAGTAGGAAGAAGAGTAGGAAGAAGAGTAGGAAGAAGATTAGGAAGAAGAGAATTAAGAGGAGTAAGAAGAGGAGACAGAATGATCAAGTATGTGTTACTGTTGAACAATCAAACACTTCAAAAGCAATTTATCTATAAGCTTCAATTCAAGTTCAAATAGATACATAACTAAGCACCTAAGAGCTTATTATCAATTATTAAGCTTCCTTTCCTTTCGCCGTCAATTTTTTTTTTCAGCACAGTTAGATTTCCAACATACAAAGATCAAGAAACAAGAAATTTCTGTTTGGACGAGCCAAAAGATTTATGTTGTATAAATAACCTAACTAACAATTATAATTTTTTAAGATGAGTTGCCACTTCTCCTGCGGCGGCACTTGTACGAGCAGCCTCTTCACAGCCTGCCTGAGCTGTCCCACCTCAACCTCTTTAATAAACGGCGCGTGCTTCTGCAACAATCAATGGGATTCACTCTGCACTTATAGTAAATCTTCTCTAAAACAGCATTAAACCTGCAACAAATCTACAGCGTACTCAAATCATTTTACACCATACTGGTTGTCATAGTCATGTTTCTTTACTGCCTGAGAGTTAAGCTTCCTTACTCGTACAGAATAGTGACGGGCATGCAAGCTTTAGGGTTGCTAGTATTTACCAACCAAATTTACTTGTATTATGAGAATGAATTCGGCTTGAAAATGCTAGCAGCCACCAATGGCTACTACAACTTTTCCAGCAGACTTTAGACCTTTTCTATTAATTATGCCATGGCTCCCATCGTGCTTTTTGGATGTTTCACTGTAGCTTACTTCGGAATGTACTACCCTGCAAGCACCTTCGTCAAAAAATATTAAAATTACAGCGAGTATCTCGGCGAAAATTGTTGGCATTTTCTGAACACATTTTACTACTTCAGCTCAAGGATGATGTTCTACTTCATAGGACTATGGATCAATAGCATGTCTACTGTCATAACTGTGATTGTTCCCTTCAGCATATTTGCCCTACTGATTGTTGTGGTGCTCGCCAAGCTCATATATGACTATCACAAAAATAAACTTTAATAGGATTTTGTCTACCAGCCTTAGCTTTATCTCTATACTATGCTTTCAGGGGTGCCCATGGTTGGACTGCCCTTTGTGCAAAACTCTACATATTACTTCATCATCTATCTTGTCCAAATCGGCTTGTTGGTTTTGCTTGCGATACTCAATAGAAACTATGAGGTATTCACCAAGGAAAAAGTAGTGTTCTATGTGATCTAGCTGGCGATTTCGGGGTTGATTATCGCTTTTATTATGACTCCTGACCCCTACAGATCTTTTGTGTTATTGATAATCATTTTGTTAGCTGCAATCGGTATGCTTGTCTAACTTTCCATCCTATACTACAGTGGAGTTAGTTTGGAAAGATCAGCAAAGGTACATCCATAGAGCGGAGAATCACAACCTATCAACGAAACAAACTACAACTCTTAAAACCCAAGAAAGTTCCCGAAAATATCGACCACAAACAAGAACTATTTCTGATGATATATCTTATTTTGGCTATGAATCTTCCTGAATCATAATTTCTTGCCGCCCATTTGATCGAGCTGATGTTTCTGCATTTACTGCAACAAATCTTGCGGATTGCTGCCTGGGAATAGCCCGCCTTGAGGGTTAGGACCATACATATTATTGTAGAGGTCTCCTGCTTGACTCTGCATTTGCTGGCTCTGCATCTGGATCACTTTGGCCATATCTTCGTTTATAATTCCTGTCTCCTGCATCAACTTTATTATCGCATTTTCCATCTACTTGAACAGGAGCGAGACTTCAGGGTTATTCATCACAACTAAATCCATCGAATATTACTCTGGTCGTTAACGGATTTCATGAAATCTTCCTCTTAGAGTTTGTAGGTCAGATAAATGAAGTCGTTTAACGCTAGAGCGATGATTAAGGGCATGGTTTGGAAATTTTATGGGGTTCTCTCAATCCCGTTGAACATCTCTTTGAAAAATGGTGTTTTTTACTTGACGAGCTAGACCTGAGCCCTAATGATCTTTTTAGTGGTCTCAAAGTTAACCTAGTTTTTAGGAGCTATCGATTATCTAGCTATTAAAATATGTACTTAACTGATGTTCTCAAACCTGATTGAATCAGCAATATAGTTTGGGCCAATCCCATTTCCATCATTGCTACTTAGCTTTCTTCTACCTTCCTTTGCTACAGACCTATCGTCTTTGCGATCAATCTTTGCCCTTCCAAAATCAGAGCCTCAGTATTGGTTAGATACTCAGTTAGTGCTTAGACATATTTTTTGCTGTCATTTATCAAGCTGCGTTGTTTTTAACGAGCCTCCAAAGTTAATCTTTTGTACTCGTCTTTCACCAAATCAAAGGTACTGTGAACAATCTGACCATAAGTTTGTATGCTAATTTGATCTGTGCCAGGTTGGTATTAGGCTCTAACAGTCTTCTTTAAGTGGTCCAACTTCGCCTGTGAGAAATTAGCTTTGAAAGTTGAGACTAGGTGTTTAGGTGGTTCTGGCTCCTGATATAGTCCACTCTAGTGTATCTTTTCTGCAACAGTATCAGTAGCTTCTTTTAATTTGGTAAATAGTAACTCATTAACTGAGACGTAATCTTTGAAATTGGTATTGCTTTCGGCTTTCAACTCCTCCACAGCACCAATCAACTTGATTTTTCCTTCGGAGTCGAACTAAAACTTGCTAAGTATAGCCTTCAAGGCCTATCTGGGCAGCTTTTTAGCTCTAACAGTTTTAATCAAATCAGGAATATCTGTAGTTTTGAGTTTTTTCATGGAGCTGATGAATCTTTTTTGCTGTATTTCGCGATAGATTGAGAGTGCTCTTGAAAGTTCATCAATCTGCTTATTTAGCTAAGTGCTGGTTTTGATAAACTGGTCCCAGTTGACAAAAGACTCCTGGCCCACGATGTTCAAAATGTTTTAGTAATTCGCCTCAATGTCTTAAATTTTAAGTTTTTGCTCTTACATGTTGATAAAGATATTAATCAATAAGATAAAAAGAAGCAAAAATTAAGAAACATTCATATTTTGGAATTCTTATTATATCAATAATGACCCTTTGCATTTTAACTTAAAATAAGTAATTAGCACAGGGATCAATAGTTTTACTCATAAACTATCATTCCACATCTGCCTCCATTTTGGATTACTCGTAGTGTTTTACAATCAAAGTATCTCCAACCCTAAGCTTTCTTCTATTCGCATAACTTATGATCACGCATCCAGCGGAGCAGCCACCTGTTGGAGGCTAACTATCATCTCCTGCACTGCAGCATTGGCAGCCATGAACGAAAAAGTCTCCTCTTCCACAAACTTATTCAGGGCGCTGCGGATCCAAGTAGAATGAGCAAGGCCTTTGGGTTGTCTCGTGCATTATGTTTTTGCAATAAGCAAGCTTATAAACGGAGGCAACGACTGGTCCGACGGATTTAGAACATTACATATCTGGGTTCAAATAGCCCTCTCCTTGTCCAGAATACCCAAGGGTATCAACTTTGAATTCCCCACTTCCTCCGACAAACCTCCCAGTTTTTTGATAATACGTGTATGTCATTGGAGGCCGATCTGGAAGGGTACGACAACAGTCAAAGCTGCAGTCCGATGCTTCTACTTTTTTTTACACAATCTGGCTGATTTGTAGGGAAGTTGCGAGCAACGCAAAGGTAAAAATTATCTGTATAAGTCTCATAACTCAGAGGAATTATTATAAGCTGGGATATAAATAAATTTACATGAATATTAACTAACTCTCGACCCCATAAAATCCACCCAGATCAAATTAAATAGATCCAAATCATCAAAATGCAGAAATCAATGTTCTGGAACTCCTGGGAGAGATTGTGGATAGGGCTTAAGAGCAGGTTCAAATCAATCAATTCTTCAAGAAAAATTTATTGGCATATTCTAACTATAAAACAATGGCTAGCTTCAACGAAGTTAATAGTTTGTTTTTGGGAACTGGCCCTTTTGACAAACAAAATCACAAACAGGAGGAAGAGCCCAAACCGCTTTTGATTGATTCTCTCCTTCCTTCTTCTGCAGACATCGATCCTTAAAACGAGTATAAGTTAAAATTGATCAAGCCAACTCTTTTGGAGTAGAGTTCTGTAAGATTTAAGCTAAGAGATAAGTAGAGTACAGTTGATAACAAATAAAAATATAAGAAACTTCAAATAACTGAAGGTTCTTAGGAAGATGGATTCACAAAATAGATGAGGAAGATTGAGAACTAAAAGAAGGAAAAACAGTAAAATTAGAAGAAATTAGTTGAAAAAAAATAGAAGGCACGGATTGAGAAGCTAAAAGAAAAAAAGAAAGAGGAAAATTTCAGTTATGACTATAACGGTGAAGTAATCTAGTTGAAAGTATAGAATAAAGCAAATTTGGTCTCAAAGTTGGTTAATGGAGCAACTTCCGAAAAGCTAAAAATCATAAAATAGGCAATAAATGACCCCAACCCCACTCTTTTGTAAGGAATAAATCCTAACAAAAAGATCAATAAGAAATTCTAGCAGCTAATAAATACGACTCCTACAAAAAGAAGAGAATAAGTCTAGTTTAGCGATGTGAAATCCTTAGCCGATAATTTCAATACAACTCATGGCGTTAAGTACACGTATTAGGGGAAGACCCTAGAATAGAAAAAAAGAATAGTCAGCACATTAGAAATCAAGAAATCCCTTAGCCAAAGAAAAATATCAAAGGAATAGTATATAAAGCTAAGGTAGCTGAATAACAATAGAGAAGACCTTTAATAGAATCTCAAAAAATCAGTTCTGAAGTCAAGTTAGGTAAAAAGTCAAAGAGCCAAATCAGAGATGAAATTCAAAGCGTATTCGTAGAGGAAGGCCAGATAGGCGATTCACGTTACTAATTCCAACTTAAAAGAGAAAATGATGGAAAAAGTGGTGCAATTTTAGCAGCCTCAAACTTAAGAGCAGCATTAAAGAACTGATAGCTCCTAATTCAAAATGGGAACAATCGATAGCTACAATATGTAATACATGAAGACAGGTGGAACTTTGCCTATCAGCACAAGCAAATAGTTCTTTGGCCAAAAAAACAAGAGTCAACTGCCTAAAATCATGCATACCACGTTGTATTCAAACACCAAGCCCAAGGGGAGGGAGAAAATAAAGTAAGCCAATTAGATTTTAAGATAAATGAGAAAAAGATTCGAAGAGAAGTTGAGAGTTTGATCAGCCTTTGTGATTTTTATTGAAGATTTGCTCTATTTTTTTAAGTTTCGTGAATATTGGTTTATTCTTCTTTAGCTGACCCTCTTCAGCAAACTCTGTTATTAAAGACCTTAATTATAATCTTCTACCTTATAGTCCTAAAAATGGCGTTGCAAAGAAAAATTCATATTTATTAGAAAGAATCACAAAATTAGATCAGAGAAGAACACAAAGCTCATTCGATTGCTAAATCTCATCAATAAATATCATAGCGATTAGTACACTTAAATTCATATAAGTGTGTAAATTCAAATAATTGTAGATTGGTAATGGCAAGTACAACTTCAAGCAGCATCTCCAACGGCAAAGAAAAGGAAACAACTTCATTCAAAGTATTTTACCGACACAACCAGTCCATGATCGAGCTCAAGTTCCATGATAGCAAAATGCGGGTAGAAGAGGTTATTTCTCAAGCCATAGAGATGCTTACTGATACATACATGATCAAACTTCACGCCAACTATATGCACTATGCTCTTTATCCTGCCGTCAAAAGTGGATAAAGGATGCCAGATAGTCTGTAGATTTCACACGGGCAAAGGATTAAAGGAATTGGTGTCAAAAGGTTCTATTTATAGTACCTGAACCTTTCAAAATAGAGCATTTCAACAGAGATTAATTTATAGCTGAAGTATGGGTTTTAAAAAAAAACCAAGAAGGATATGTTTGGCTGCTGTTCTGTCTTCTCTTTTTGACTCGATTTGTATATAGTTTGATCATTACTTTTGAGATATTAAACAAAATAATCAGAAAAACAGCTATTCTTCTGACGAATCTTCCCAAGAAAACACATTAGATACTGAGGAAACCATTTTATTACCCAGTTGGCTCTTTCTATCAGATAAGCCCAACCATTGACCTTTTATAAAAACACTTTGAAATTCCTTCATTAGAACCGATTTCGTTTGTATGCTTGGCTCTTTTAAGCTTATAGCTCTGACTTAGTCGAAAGGTTAGATTATACACATTTATCCAATCATAAATCTAATACTTTGTAATATTTATCAGAATGAGTAACCAAAATAACCCTTACCCAGAAGTATCAAACCAGCCCCTGATCAACAACCAAAACAATCCGCAAGTCGGCAACGGCTATTATCCACCTCCAAACAACAATAATGGCTACCTTCCTCCCCCTACTTACCCTCAAGGTATATATCATTTCATTTAGGAGCCAATTACCCGCCACCTCCACCCGCTTACAACGGCTACAACCAAAATCCAAACTACGTACCTGCCAATCAAGTATTCGCTGGCAACCAGGGCTACAATCCAAACAACCAAGGCTTCATCCCCAACAATCAAGGATTCATCCCTGCGGGCAAGCTGGTTTGCCCGATTTGCAGACGTTAGACCGACAATTTCCCTAGAAAAGTTCCTGGAGGTGTGACCTGGATCTGGTGTTTTGCTCTCTTCATTTTCACAGGAGTATGCTGCTGCATTCCATTTTGTGTTGACAGCTGCCAAGATACTGAGCTGGTGTGTGTAGTCTGCCAGTGTGTAAAGGCAAGGCAGTAGGCAAATTGCTGCTGATTGATGAATACATTCAATATTTAATCAAATAGTTCAATTTGAAGCATTATTACAATCATCACCAGCTTAAGACCTCAATTCTATTATAATATTAATGTAGCTAGTACAAGGAAACCTTAGTAAATTACGTGTCGGCTGTCTTTCTGAAATCCTACTGGTCCAAAGAGCTGAGATGTCGGTTGTTCTCAAGACTGTTGAGAGCAGCGCAGTGAAGCAAATTGGGCATCTGCTGAATTAGTGGACAGTTTTGAATGGAATCAAGCACCCGAATGTGGTGAATGTGTTCAGTTGCCTCAAAAAAGTCACCATTCCTGGTAAAGAAGGTATCTACTATATCTTGGCTCAGGAGTTTGCAAAGCACGGGAATCTTTCCTAGCTCGTCAGAAACAGAATAACTCAGATGAGTTTCGCTAACCGTCGTTTCTTATTTTGGGAATTGGCAAAAGCAGTTGATCATCTTCACAGTAATAATGTGGTTCATAGGGATTTGAAATTGGATAACGTGCTCGCTTTCTAGAATTAGTAAGGAATCGTGCTTAAATTGGCTGATTTTGGATTCGCCAAAGTGCTAACCGCTGAGAACTAGTTTGTCCAATCTTACAAGGGAACTAAAAGAGGCTATATGGCCCCAGAAATACATGCTTGCAAAGAGGACTCATCGAAGCTTTATGATGGGAAGGCTGCAGACATGTTTGCTTTAGGAGTAATGCTGTTTGCTTTAGTTATGGGCAGGCTTCCCTTTTAATTCGCGATTCCTTAAGATAGAAACTACAAATTGCTGATGGGGAATGACACCAGTCTTTTTTGGGCAAGTTCAGCATCATCGCTCTGCAAGCTTTAAGAGATGTAAGGCTCAATGATAACTGAGTTCAAAAATCTTTTTGAGAACTTAGTCAAATTTGATCCTAAAGATCGTTTAAAAGCTGGAGAGGTGCTGCAACATGCTTGGCTGTTGGGAAATAAATAACGGATTTCAGTTTGAAATGCTTGCAGAATATTTATTTTTCATACAGTAAGTCATTTCTCCATAACTATCAATCAGTATTCTAAATATCATGGAATTGGATTCTAAAGCTATCTCAGCTTTTGTATCCTACCCTTAAGTTTTTAAAGGCATCCCCAAGCCCCATTTGCCAAAATTTTGCGCACTCTGCCCAGTTCCTATTATGAGTCTCCCTTCTGCTACAGTAGTTGTGAACTTAGGCTATTGAGGCAGGCTATTTGTCTCTTAGCTATCAATTCTTTTACTTTTTGATATTCAGGTTCAACCTTTTTTTGAAATCCTCTCAGTTATGTTAAATTTTGAGCAACTTTAGTGTCCAAATCTTAACGTAAGTATAGATATTCGCCCACAAGAAGTTGTTCTTCCTCTTTGGGCACAAAATTATCAATTTGAATAATGCTAGAGGCATATTTAGCTAGATACTGCTAAATGGTCAACGACTTTTCTTCTTGACCACGATTCATAAAAGATTGAAGTAGCAGCTTCGCATGATGCAATTTTTTAGTCTAACTAGGCTTTACAAGAGATGGGCTATTCCTACTATCTTCCATTTGAATTAATAATGATACAGAGTATGGCGGCAGTGATACAATTTGAAGAAGTACGCTTTTTATCATTTTTTAATATCCCCTTCCAGGTTTTATCCTGTGATTTATTAGGATTTGATTTGAGTCGTTATTATTTCAAAGTTAATATCAATTCAAATGGACGGATTTAGCTGCAAATTATGCCGAAGCCTTTCAGATTAATTCACAATTTTGAAGTGCGACCACGTCGTATGCGCCGAGTGTCTCTGGGGCTAGCTTAAAACCACATTATCGGGGACGAACTCCATATGTTGTCCATGCGGATAAACAACTACATTCACATCCAAATCCATCAAATCCCCATACGCAACCACTAACAATTCTGGGCACTCTTCTCCGAGGAAAAACCAGAAAAATACTCGCATCCTCCAAACTTAATGGGCTTCATTGTCAAAAGTAAGAGACTCAAACGATTCTGTGATTAAATTGAAAACAAGCATGGATTTGGGGAAAGATTCTCTTAGCAGATAGCTTGAGTTTTTGGGTATCCAGTTCCGGAAAGCTGTGGACGAGCTTTAAATAAACTTCAATCTGATCATAGAAAGCATGCAAAAAAGATTCTAAAACTTAATACAGAACATTCGCCTCTTTTGGCTTGAAGAAGTTGTTCAGCATGACACTTGCCATATGCTGAATTTATCTAAAATGCTTGATCGTAAGTATCACAAATCGATCGGACACAAGCTTAAAAACCTCAACTAGGTTTTGTTAGACAATTTGGTCAGCTTTAGAGCTGAGGCAGAAACACCATCGAAGTTCGCTTATAATACTAGAGTCAAGTCTTCGAACAAGGAGAATCAACAAAGTATGGTGAATTTGATGTAGTAAAAAGACAAACTGCTGAGCATGATTCAAAAAACTAAGGATGATAGCAGAGGATTGCGCAAATTGGTTAAGAAGAGTGGAAAATATAGATTTTTATGACCAAATGATATCGATAGTGATTTATGTATTTCTTTACTTGTCAACCTTAATTATTAAATTATGGTACGCTTTAGTAAAAGCCAGCAAGGATTAGACTTTAAAGGACTTTTCACTCTTGCAGCCATTAGCGGATTTGATTAGTTATACACAAAATAAGCATATCAGTGCGGCTGCCATTTCATAACCCCTGTTACGTCTTCCATATTCATTACTCTGTTCTGCTGCTTCTTTACGTTTACTGTTGCTTGATTTGGCCGGCAGTTCAGTAGACTTTTGTTTTCACGCAAAGATTTGTTGTAGCTAGTATCCATTCCTTGTTGGGTTTCATTGATGAATGAATGACGCTAAGATTTTCTTGATTTTTCCATTCTGATCGTACATTCTAATTGATCTCTTTCCTCCTTGGTCTGCTTAAGCTGCTTGGCATATCTTTAAAGCTAGTGCCTCATTTATTGCAGTTTTCTTTCATAAATATCTCTCAAACAGTCGATCTCTTCAGCATGATCATCATTCCTTCCTTTCTTTCCTGATTACCTCATTTCGAATAAAAGCAATCTGTCTCTTAAACTTTTATTTTATGTTTGGAGTCTCAACAATTTATCGTCTTTTTATTTTCGTTACTAATGAACAGCCTCTTATTTCTATGCCATTTTACGGTTATAATCATCCTTCATCTTCTACAGCCGTTAGTGGAAGTCCTTTTAGAAGTCGTTCTTATAGTTTTTATTAAAGCTCTTGACAGTAGTCTCAAATTTGTTTAGCAAGTCTTCTTCATTTTCCTTAAATCTTTTGACTTTGCCCTACATGTAATGAATTTTAGTGGTCAAAGCACTTTTCTCTTGCTCATATTCGTTTAAAATTTTCATTTTTTCTTCCTCAATTCTGCTTAGTCTTTCGGACAGCTTATCTAAGTCCTCGTTAAGTCTTCTTTGTTCCATCAAATGAGTATTGCTGGCTTCTTAGAATGCTCTATTGTACATTTCTCTATCGTATTTGTACCTTTCCTAGAGTTCTCTTCGCTCTTTTATCAAATTTTACACTTTCTACTTGCCAACAGCTTTTTCTTTATCCAGCTCTGATTTTAACACAAAGTTTGATTATTCAGCTTTTCTCAGGCTCTTTTGCAACGATTCATTTCTCTTCTCACTTGCCTATAAATTTTATTTGACTGCTTTGACCTGCTGCTCACAATCATAAGACATTTCTCTTTTTACTGTTTCCAAAGACTGTTGGTAGCTTCTGTATTTTTATTATATTTGAGTTTGTAGAGTTCTTTTAATCATTGCTGCTTATTGTTCAACAAGGGCAAGCTTTTTGGTAAGCTCCATCCTCTCTTCGATTGAAGAATTCGTAACTTTCTGCATTCTAATCTAATAGTCGCAACGTAAAGCTTATATCCTTTTGTTGTTATCCTCTTCAATAGCTACAATTCTTTAGTTAAGCTCATGAATATTGTTTTAAAGAGGTTCCTTTTCTTACTGAAGCCGACTGATCCAATCTTCCTGTAGTTCTTTCATTTTCCTATTGTTCTTTTCTCTTTCTTCATCTATCCTCTTTTCCCATTGCACTCGTTCGTGTTCGGCATAGTTTTTGAGAGTGGTTAGGTTTTGTTAAGTCTTTCTGTTATACTCTTAGATCTCAGATGCAACTTTTTAGTTGATGGTTTCGATTTAGGATTACAATTATTTTATTTTAGATTGGTAGAAAAGTTCGCGCTATTTATTTGAATATGACTGATTGCTTTAAGTGCTACTCAATCTTTAAAGTACTTACTAATAAGCTTTCTATGTTTCTCTGAGATTCTCAAGCAGCTAATTTTACCTTTAAATTGCTTTTTTCTTGAGTTTAGTAATCTATAACTACTTTTAGTTTTGAGTATTGAGAAGAGCAGCATTTTACTTCTTAGCTTCTTTGATCTTTCTCTCAAAATCGTCCTCAATATACTTAATTCGATTCTGATGGTCTGCATTTAGCTAATTGATCTTTTTTATATATTGCTATTAAACTATGTGAGCGTCATTATGTGCATGCTCAAGATATCTTTGATAGCTTTGGTTAAGCTAGTTATTTTTTATTTTTAGCTCATTTATTTAGATTTGCTGAAATTCTATCTTTTGAGTACATATAGCGACTTCCTTATCACAGTTATTTTTGGTCATCTTAAGCTGCTAAGATAGCTGTTTGCATTTTTGCTACAACTATTTGTTCTACTTTCCTGTTTTTTCAGCTATAATTATTGATTACTTCAACTTGATCAGAGTTTAGTCATCTTATCTTTTAACTTCTTTTTTATTTGAGTAATTTAACTTTTATTTGTAACTCAAAAGTTCGTCTTGGTGCCTAGATTTAGCCACTAGAAATTCTTACTCAAGTTTCTTCCGAAGGAATCTCTCATTTTATAACTGATGAGAAGCCTCTTGTAACTGGTCAGCAATATCCTTATTCTATCTTATCAACATTTGCTGTCTAGTTTCTTGAAGAGCAGTCAGTTCTCTTTTCTACAGTTCCCAGATTTTTAGGGTTTTTTAGTTTTCACTCATTACTTGCTTTATCTTATATTACTGTTAGTTTAGTTTATTGGACATGTACTCTTATTTCTGCGTAGACAAAGCTCTTTCTTTCTCTAATTACTTTTTTAAGCTGAAGATAGCTTTTTCTTGCTAGGTAATCAGTGTATTCATCTTTTGTACTTAGTTTTGCAAATTTTCAGCAATATTCTGATTATATTATGCCTTTTTCTTGGTTTTTTCATTTTATATTAGCTATTAGCTTCTCACTTTTTCCAGAGTCTCTTGTAACCTCTGTTTTTCTGAGGTTAAAACAAATAGTTTGCGCTAAGTTTGAATTAATTACTACTGATACCTTTTTCTCTAATCTTCCATTTGCCTTCCTATATTCCTCAACTCTGTTTGTAAAGTGCTTTCAGCTTGATTTTTAAGTTATCTGGTTCTAGCTGCTTACTATCTGGCTTTTCTCTAAAAGATTTTAGCCGCCTCAATGACTCTCCTTTCTGCAAATAACTCCAGCTACAAAGGCATGATATCCAATCGATCACTATACTTTTATGGTATAATTTTCGTGAAGGTTTGCTTCAAATCTTGTTAATAGGCTGTTAATTAACAATAATACTACGAAAGCAATTTTTTCTGAAAAGGCTCGAATTCTCTTCTAAGAATTTAGCTAAAAGCATTCTTGTTTTATTTTGCATTCAGTTTTATGATTTCAGCTTAACGTGAATCCAAAAATTCTAAAAGATCTTGGTTTGCAGCTTATTCGTAGCTATTTTTCACAAACTCTTAGTTCGTCTATTTCCTCAGGGAGAATAAGAGTTAAGTTAGCTTTTGTGAAGGCATTGGCAACCTTGGACCTAATCGCGTCA
>Ga0316217_10005595_pt1 | contig 12930 bp, 4 predicted proteins | sample 1anoAmetaG_FD_203633 | JGI IMG/M metagenome (GOLD analysis project Ga0316217, IMG submission 203633) | Freshwater microbial communities from Trout Bog Lake, Wisconsin, USA - 1anoA | ecosystem: Environmental > Aquatic > Freshwater > Lake > Hypolimnion/Profundal zone | place: USA: Wisconsin...
AAAGGGCTTTACAAATTCTGATTGTGTGCTATAGAATAGATTAGTTCTACCAAATGTAAATGACTATTCTTATAGTTTATACTTGTATAATAACAATAATGTTTCTGACAAATTAACAAAACCCGAAGTCTAGATGTTCGGGCGTTATTCTAGTAAACTCAACGTAAAGCTACAAAAATAATAAACTTCTTGTTTCAACCTTGCAATCTCTCATAAAAAATCTACTTGGTGAATTCGTCTGTCATAACTACTAGAGCAATAAAGTGCTGAGAATTGCTTTCTAAAAGTTGGAAAGCCAAAAAGCTAGCAAAGAGAAGAAAGAAATCATTTAGATATGGCAGGATATTGAGTTATTTTTTTGGAATCTGACCGTATGCCCAAAGTATTGGATTATGATGTTCGAAAGTGAAGAGTTCTATTCTGACGAAAACGAAAGCATTGATATGCACGTTTTTACGACTAAAATCTATAAAAGAGTCCTAAAGGAAACGATAAAGCTCACACCTTATGGCTAGCTGTTAAGCGATTTAATAAGCGGAGAAGTTTTCATGCTTTTAGAATAAGTAAGTTCCCAAATATGCGAATGTTACTAGAGAGGAAGAGAAATAATTTTGGCTTAGACTAAAAAATTAGAATAACTTATCAAGGAATCTCCAATAATCAACTTTTACTTCATTTATAAACTACTACTAGAAGTGTCAAACCATTGCTCAGAAAAGATCATCGAAGAACTGACAACAAGCATCTTCAGGAACATCTAAATGTAGTATTGCAGAGCTTTTGCTGACTACATCCTATAAAAGCATTAGGTGCTTAATCTGGTATTTAACAAGCATAGTCACAAAAAAGATACGGAGGAATCCTTGATTGACATAATGGAGAGAATCAAGAATGTCAACAGTCTTAAGTGGCGTGAAGCTATTAGAGAAGATGGAGTGGCAGGCATTATTATCTAGTTTTAAAATTAAACATAAAAAGGCGATAAACCTTAAAATTTCATGATTAAAATGGACAAAGAGGGCAGAATCAAAGTACTGAACTGTAATACACTTCGCATGAAGTGGATGGTTACTGAAGCCTCCTAAAAAAAGTAATTTCTTTTTGACTTAGTTATGAAATCTTAAACTTAGTAAACGATAAAGGCAAGCTCGCCAAAAAACTGAGAAACAGTCCAACTCAGCTTAAGAATGTGACTCTAACTGACCACGTAGGCACAGTTGGTGGAGCTCTAGGGAAATGTCTTGCAGATATAAAGAAATATGACTCAGTTGGGGACTTTGTCTTCGATCTCTCAAAAAAATCAATTATCAATGGAACTTTTAACTACGTAGCAACAAACATACCTTTGATTGGAATCCTCTTTGCAACTGGAGGATATACGATGACTCTATACAACATTTTCAGTAACAAAATAGTCAACAAGAAAAAGAAATTTCAACAAGTGGGTTATCTTACCTTTGACATCGCAAGCACCTTTGGAACTGGGTTATTAGGAGCTGTAGTAGGCCAAAGTTTGATTCCCATCCCCTTTTTAGGTGCTTTTGTAGGAAGCTTCGTTGGGAGCTTTATTGGCGAAGTAGGAGGAAAAGCGATTACGAATAAACTTGAGTCTTTGCGCTTCAAACAAATTATCTAAAAGTTGTAAGTAAAAATCAAACCAGGGGGATATTGGTAAGTGAACAAGGAAACTTTATCAATATTAGGACTAAATCGATAGCAGTTTTATAACACTATTCCATGCCAAATTGAGCAGAAACTAGGTTGCGATAAAGTGTGGTTTGCCATGATAGGCTTCACAATATTGTCATTCAACGAATCAAAGAAGAGATTCATCTTTTTGAAAGAAAGAATGAAGGAGATCTAAAAGCTACGAAAGAATAATAAAACCTAGATTTCGTTTTAAGAGCTTTAGAAAGATTTACATTACTAACCTTCTATGGACATAATTTGCATCATGAAATACTTCGAAAGTAATCAAATCGATCTCCTCTATTGTTTCAAATAACTTGAGTAGTTTGTTACCAACATCTTCTCTCTAATCGAATGATCTCATATAACAACCTCTTATTATTACAAATAACTTCAATTGCTAAATTAAGCATCATTTTTTATGAGTTGCTTGAAATCTCTATCTTTTTCTTCAATTAGTCGATACCCTCTTCGATCTCACCACGATCTGGTTAGGAATCTAGGTTTTTTTATAAGAGTAGATTTTGAAAAATAGCCCGTTCTTTTGTTCTTGGAAAAACAAACCATATGAAATAATGGCTTTTAGAGAGCTTCAAAAGTCCAAAAAAAAGCTAAAACATTTCGTTTTTTTACTCATTAATTCTTTCTCCATCCATTAAATAAACTGCCACTCTTAACTAATGATATACTGACTTCTCGAATGGCCAAAGCAAAGAACTTGTTAGTCACTCTATTTTTTTATAATATTGAATATTAAAAATTTCATTTCTCTTTGTCATCCAGATCGTTTTTCTATTTCAAGAACTCAGTGATGTTATGTTTGGCCGAATTATTGTAAATGTACGATTTCTTTAATAATGCATGAAGCTAAGCAGATCGGGAAAAGAAGGTTTCTTAAAAAATGACTTTGGAATAAGCTTTTAATCAATTTTCCAAAACCAATATTTTATCTAATTATAAGGCTTATTATTTTCTATGGGACAGAATCATACCAAAGACGATTGGCTAGCGTACAGTAGCAAAGACTTCTTCCAATAACAAATTGAATTTTACAAATGGAGATCCAATACGCAAATAAATACGCATATATGTCGTGTCAATTTCCAACTGCAGGAATCCATCTAGGATAGAGAAAAGCTAAGACTCCTTCTATAGAATCGTTTTCAGGAGGGACAGTACATCTCTCTCAATTAAATTTTAAAATTGGCCTAAAACAACAACAACAAAACAAAAGAAGAACTCATGAACTTCTAAAACTATGTCTGCACACTCTACGAATTCCAATAACGGCTTACTCTAACCGAAACTCTTTACTCTTTGTATGTCTTATTCAGCGGCTACGAAGTCTTGTACACTAAAGTTGGCAAACTTAAAGTAAAGCTCATCTACGTCTTCTTAACAGGCGAGGGAGAAATCCGCTGTTGGTTAAACAAAGATTACAAGAGTAACGATATCGTATAAGACCCTCTCGAGCTCTAGCAAAACTGCCTTGTTTTGAGTAGCGAGATGGCAATTATAAAGAAAATCGTTGAACTAGGATAAAAACTTGTTAGCAATCATACCTAGTATCTTCATTTCAGTAGACAGTTCAAGTCATACATGGAGAGAGACATGTAAATAAATTTTAACCTAGACTACATAATTGGAACTTCAGCAACTCCAGGAAACTCATCAACTCTTACGCTTATACCTATAAGCTTAATCTGCCGAATAATCTGAAGTAACAGGTCAAAAGAAGAATTGAATCTATTCCGACTACCTCAATTTCAGTAAATTATTACTCTCAGATTTAGTCTGGAAACACCAGCCTAAAAAACTCAAAAAATGAAGTTTTATCTACCGGCTAAGGTTTTATTCGCAAGTAACAGATTTCTAGTAACCCAACAAGCAGCAGAAAGTAAAATCAGCAAAGACCTATCAGTCTCAGTGACTATTCAGGCAAAAAATCTGAAGAAATCTCACAAAACATCTATAAAATGCACTCAAAAAAGTTCTCATCTATTGACTTAAAAAACTTCAATGAAAGAGGGAAGCAATATGAGTCTCCAAAAATGAGCCGTTCCTAGTTGGTACATAACCAGAGCAAAGAAGAATTCCGAATGAAAGGAAAATAATCTGCTTTACAGCAAGGTCACAGCCAATAGGCAGCTATTAAAATGAGAAGGTAAAGATAATTCGCATTTGTTGGTTAAAGCCCTTAGACCAAGGTCAATTCCACACAATTACTGACCCCATACTGTCATAGCCATAGTCTGACTCAGTAACATAACTAAAATTCTAATATCTTTCACAAGCCAGAGTAGAGCAAAGGCAAAAATAAGTAAAATTCAAGCAACAGTATCTTAAAGCAGAATCAAGTGACAAAGCAGAAGAAGAAACTCTAGAAAAAGGTGGTTGCAGTTTCTAAGTACATATCATTTTATCAGTAAAGCAAGCAGCTGATTAGCGGAGCAGAGATATCAAACTCTTCAGTCAAAGAAGATTGCATTGAATAAGATAATTCTGCGGAAAGAATCAATATTTCACCCACTCCTTCTTACACTAATATGACTAAAAAGCTTCAAGCCGCAGAAGAGTAGTTTAGTAAGTCTGAAATACCTCAGCCAAAGATAGAGTTTTTGAAAAAAACTAATTCAAATGTAGTTTCTCCAGTTAGCAAAGTTACTTTTTAAAACTTTCAAAGCAATGCTTCAGAAATAATGCCATTTAGAGGCAAAACCTAGCATATGAAAACTTGGCAAAATAACTACGTGGGAAACTATAACAGCTCTTAGCAGCGTATGTGCTACACCATAAAGACTTTAAACAAACTCGTAAACAATAGTGAAGTCTCTTTGCACTAAAGCAATGGGTCATTTTCTGAAGTAAATCAAAGTAACTGCTCCTAGTATAAGGGAGTTCTCGCAAAGATGGGAAGAAGCGTTGATATCGCCAATCTTCCTTCCAACAAGAATATGGCCACAATCCTCAAAAAACCAACGACTAATAGTCATCTAAATAGATCTATTTATAACTGATTACAAAAATAATTTTAGAGACATACTAATCTGATATTTAAGTACACAATGTATACACTGTGACCTTTTTGTAACCTAACCAAAGAGGAACATTAGTACGAAGGTTGTTTTTTAAGAAACGTTGCAGTTTAAGACGAATTTTATTTTTATAAAAAATATAATAGTGTAATGTCCAAAGGAGCACCTTATGCTTTCGAGACTAGAGAGAGCATTGTGAGATCAATTGTCAACAACTCGACGTCTAAAACGATGTGGAGTTTCTCCAAAGATAAGCGTTTTCCACAAATGAAACCTATATGCCCATAGGTAAGTTACCAAAAAGATTTGTCAACAATCAGCAATCGAAAAACCAGCTTTGGAACCAGCAAGAGAAGAGTATTTAGTTAGGTTTCTTAAGTGCCTACCTCTTGGATATACTATCCTTCTAAAGAAAAACCAGAACCCACAACTGTATTCGCCTTAGGAAGATAAGTAAAAAGATAGTAATTCAGACCTGCGTAGCCAATTCTTACTACCCTCCTCATCCTGAGCAAGTATTCCATCATTAAGAAAGATACCAGGGCCAGGAAGATATCAGGGATAAAAGGTGACTGAAAAGAATAAAGGCTTTTCAATGAGGCCTAAAACTGCATATTAGAGAACTTGTAAACAAAAGTTAATACAGATTTCATTGATAACAAAGAGCTTAAGCTTAGGCCAAGTCCTTTCTAGTATAATGTTTAGTTCAATGACCAAGGAAAAGAAACGATTTCTAAATATAGGACCATAACGATGGGAGCTGCAAGCCTTAATTCTAAACACGATAGGTTTAAGGACTTCAATGGTAGCTAGTTTTTTAAATAGATCGTACTCCAAGTCCCTTCGTTTATCATCCCAAAAAATATGGAGTAAACAAGTACTCAAAAGGAGGCAAAATTGGACGAGGTACAAGATCTTCTTTTGTCGACTAAGCCTCTCGCTCCTCTTACACCCCAGGTCCAGGAAACTATGAACCTGTAACTTAGTTCGGCCACTATAAAAAAAGTTGGATCTCCATCGATTGATTCGTCTGTTCTTCATCATAATCTCTAAAAATTAAAATATTCGCTTATCAGGACATTTTCGATATTTTGAAGCTTAAACGTTTATGCATTCTCAAGGCAATCTACTTTATTTAAAATTTATAATAGCAGTAAAGTTGAAATGACAGATAACAAGATAGAGCCTATTGGCTCATAATAAATACCGCTTTGTCAAATTTGTAACCTTCAGCCTACACCTGAATCTTCTCAGCACCTATTGTTCGTAGTGGCAGAAATTTTGCTACTTTTCTACTCATTGAAGTTAGCAGCAATCATCTTTTTATTAAGCTACTGCTTCGCAAAAACGCAATGGTTTTGTCCTCAGTGTAAAAGAGAAATAGAGATCGGCTTTTAAGTATAGGGAAGCAATTAAAACATCATTCTTAAAATGGGGAATTGTATGATGATGCTTTCAAAAACAAAGTTTAGGGTAATTTCTGCAGTCGTGATTTCTTACTTGATTTACTTGTTCGTTGTAGAATTCAAGGAAAAGCCGAAGTATGTTTTGTAAAAATCTTGGAAAAGTTTGGCTAACAACTGTGGATACTAAGCTTATTTGTAAAATGAATTCAAAGCTAATTAACTATACAGTTAGTACCCTAAACTAGGGTAATGGAGTCTATAAGCCATCTTTTTAAGGGAAAAACCAATACCCGAAAAACTAATTTCAAGGTTATTTGTCAAAATGAATCCTACCCAATACAAAAACAACCTTACCTAAGATATTGTTGTTTATAAGACAGCTCAAACCCATTCGAGCTTATAGAATCATTAACAAGGAGACATTTTGAAGATTTATGGGCAATGGTAAGGAAGAGAAGATGGTGGCCATGTTTTTAGGTTTGTAGCAACCAAAATTTAGAGAACAGGGCAGAAGTCTTCTTTGGATGATATCAAACTTCTTAATGTTGCTTAGAAATTTATTAGAGTGCATTAGTAAGAAAAAAATAATGAAGAAAAGAAGAAAAGTGACTAAAAAATTGTTGGTTGAAAGCAATAAATTGATAGCATTTACTTACTTTTCGTTATCACATTTTATTGAATTATCGTAGAATTTCTAGATTACTTCGATGATTTCGCAAAATGGAGAAATTCGCCGTAGCCATTCGATTAGCGAATCTAAGTAGATTTATAATAATTATGAGGTTGACAATCTTCATTTTGGCAATCTTTTGCTTACTATTCAGCCAGATAAGCTCTCAAACTCCGCCTTTTTGGGGAGGAAACCCTCGCTATACAGTAAAGGTCAAGATGCAAAATAATGCGCCAGCCGTCAATTGGACTTTTACCTATTACTACGATTGGAATAACAAAGTCTAAAGGTACTAGCATGAGGCACCACAGCAAGACTAAGCCTGTCTTCTGCCTCGCACAACATTCACCAAAGGAGGCATTCCTTGCAATGTTATTTTTTCAACAGATTCATGGTTCTATATTACTTTCCCAACCCATAACTTTTGCTGTAAATGTTCAAAAAGTTTCGGAGCAATTAGCTACGATTGGCTTCAGAAAAACAGCACATATATAGGAATCTAAACTGTTGAAGGAAGATCAGTCACCCATTGGACAAAGCAAGGACTCTATTTGAATAACTACTATTCAACTGTAGACAAGCAGTTGCCAGTGAAATTCTTCGAAATCAAAAACGGAAACCCTAAATCCTGGACATTCGATTTGAACAGTTACGATACTGGACCTATTGATCCAACCAAATTTGCTCCCCCTTGTTCAAATTTGTGTGGAGGATAATGCAGTTTTATAGCTGAAGAGAATAACTTACAAACAGCTTGAATTTGATGAAAACCCAAAATCATTTCAAATTTCTATATAATTGAAGAGACTTTTTTTAGATAGTTATAATTTGTAAATGAAGGTATGATCAGCTAAAGAATTGCACATTTTGAAGAACTTAGCTAGCATTTAACAAAATCTAAACAAAATTAGATTAGCTATTGAGAAGTTTTTCCGAAAATGATTCAGATGGTTAAACAACGTAAGACCTTAAGCCTATTAACCTTACTTTGATCGACTTTTGATCGCCCTTTTGGACTCTTGTTTCTTAGTTTTTGTAGAACCTCTAAACCTTCATCGAAAGTCTCCCTTTTCGGTATTCCACACTCACTTAGTCACTGTAGTCACCCCCAATCACTGTCTTTGAGTAACTGCCCTCCTCCAAATACACAAACCAAAGCTCACCTTTGATGGGAATAATGCTGTTCGATCTCATGAAAAGTGCAGTTTCGTCGAGCTTGATGCCGAAGGAGCGAATAGCGCCTCCTTCGTAGACACGCGAGTGATCGAAGAAGTACACCCATTTGTATCCCTTCGGAAACTCGACCTAAACGTAGCCGCTTTCCTAGAAAATGGGAGAAACTAAGAAAGAGTCCCAAAGAACATAGCCCAGGTTTTGATTGTTGGCCAACTCTACCTTCTTTTTGTCTCTGTGGATCGGCTGCAAAACTGACTGCTTTTTTGCGTAGGCTTCAGTGGCTGCGCTGAGAAAGAACTCTTTTAGGTCGTAGTGCAGGAGAGTGAACTTTCTGTACATGTCAACAGTCTATTGGTCGAAGAGCCAGGGCTAATGCTTGCCTCCTCCTCCGTTCTCCATGAAGGGCAAAAGGGAACCAATCTGAACCCACCTCAAAAACAAATACTTTGGTGTTTTATCATCTGCCTTATATGCTCCAATATCTAATCCAAAGTTAAGGTAATTTTACGAAGCACTATGTATAATATTTTTCATAGCTATTTTAAATCCTTCAACATTGTTATGTTGGTCTCCGACCCATCCAGCAAACATAACATACTTTGGGGAATATTTAGCATAAGCGTAGCCTTTGAAGCTATCAACTGGCCTCGACATAATGATAGTTTCTGGGTTTATTGATTTCGTGTAGTTGTAAAAAGTACCATAGTATTGATCTGCATATTAAGGAAAAGTTATATACCTTTTTAGCCCATGAGAGTAAGGAAAAGGTCTGAGCATGTATATAAGTGGCTCAGCTCCATCACATTTCCATCCATCTATGCCAATACTTATCACTCTATTCATTAGTCCTTAAAACCACTTTTTTGCATCATTATTGAAAAAATCTACAAATGCTCCGTTTCCTTTCCACCAATTCACAATTTTGCCATGATTGAGAAAATATTTTGCTTTGATCCCTTCTTCGTATTAAGGACATTCTTTGTTAATAATCGAAGTCGCCCACTTTATAAATAGATGATTACTAAAATGATTTTAATTCCTTCTTTGTGCAGATTCGCAATCATTTGCTACAAGTTGGGGAATTTCTAGCGATTTATTAGGAAGTTGTTGATACATGTAGTCCATGAAGGCTCAAGATTTACTGCTCCAACCGGAATGCCATCTGTGTTACCATTTCTTTACTTTTTCTGTAACCATTTATTAGTCGATATATAGCTTATTCACTTTGTTCGTTTTCATGCATCCAAACCAAATGACTATGTGCCCACTCAGCATAAGGAGCTGCTTTGTATTAGCAGCTCACAAAGAATACAATTGATACAAACAAAGTTATAACTCCTAGCTTCATTTATTTTAATTATAAGAAAATCTTAATTGAAGCTTTGTTTGAATCATTCATAAGCCAAGAAATTTTAATGAGAGTTTTTAAAGCTAACATACTCAATTAAAATTTTTTGTTGAAGGGGCAGTTCTACTTAGTATTAGTAAGGCTAACCTAATCTGACAAGATTAAAAGGACTTGAAGAAAAAGTATTTTCAATTGCTTCAACTCCTATTAACTTCACTTTGATCGACTTTTGATCACCCTTTTGGACTCTTGTTTCTTAGTTTTTGTAGAACCTCTAAACCTTCATCGAAAGTCTCCCTTTTCGGTATTCCACACTCACTTAGTCACTGTAGTCACCCCCAATCACTGTCTTTGAGTAACTGCCCTCCTCCAAATACACAAACCAAAGCTCACCTTTGATGGGAATAATGCTGTTCGATCTCATGAAAAGTGCAGTTTCGTCGAGCTTGATGCCGAAGGAGCGAATAGCGCCTCCTTCGTAGACACGCGAGTGATCGAAGAAGTACACCCATTTGTATCCCTTCGGAAACTCGACCTAAACGTAGCCGCTTTCCTAGAAAATGGGAGAAACTAAGAAAGAGTCCCAAAGAACATAGCCCAGGTTTTGATTGTTGGCCAACTCTACCTTCTTTTTGTCTCTGTGGATCGGCTGCAAAACTGACTGCTTTTTTGCGTAGGCTTCAGTGGCTGCGCTGAGAAAGAACTCTTTTAGGTCGTAGTGCAGGAGAGTGAACTTTCTGTACATGTCAACAGTCTATTGGTCGAAGAGCCAGGGCTAATGCTTGCCTCCTCCTCCGTTCTCCATGAAGGGCAAAAGGGAACCAATCTGAACCCACCTCAAAAACAAATACTTTTTTGAATCACCTTTGGTTTTATATCCTCCAATGTCAAACCCAAAATTAAGGTATCCTTGAGAAGCACTATGAATAACATTCAATAAGGCATCTTTGAATCCCTCTACATCATTATATTGATCCCCCACCCAGCCCATAAACATCACATACTTAGGAGAGTAGTTTATAAAGCTTATTCCTAGCTATCCATCAACTGGTCTTGACATGATCAATCCGTTCGGGTTTTTTGTTTTCGTGTAGTTATAAAACGTACCGTAATACTGATTCGAATATTAAGGCATCGTAATGTACCTTTTTAATGCTGAGGAATATGGCAGTGGTCTCAGCTCATAGATCAAAGGATCAGTCCCATCACACTTCCACCCATCTAGTCCAATATCTAACACTCTGTCCATCATGCCTTAAAACCACTTTTTAGCAGCAGGGTTGAAAAAATCGACGAAAGCACCCTATCCATGCCACCATTTGATAGTCCTGCCTCTGTTTAGGAAATACTTATTGGCCAATCCCTCTTTGTATTCAGGACACTACTTATTAATGATAGAAGTTGCCCACTAAATGAAATCTAACTTACTAAGATGACTCTTATGTTTTGAGCGTGCATATTTTAGATTAGCTTCTGAAGGTTGGGAAACTTTTTCCTGTCAACCACAAAGTTATTTAAACACTATGACCACATAGAGTCGATGTTGATTGCTCCCACTGGGATTCCATCTATATTTGAGCCGAAAAATACGAGACTGATAGTCTTTGACCAACTTGTACATTTTCTATTCGCTTTGCTACTTGCCGTTTATCCAAATTAGGTGAGAATGTGCCCATTCAGCATAAAGTGGAGCTTGGTACTCTGAACTAACTAGCAAAATCAAGCAAAAAAGACCTAAGACTAGGTGTCTTAACCTTTGCATTAATGTATAAAGACAAAGGATTTTTAATCAGGTTAATCTTTCAACACAAAGACCACCTTTTAATTATTTTCTTTAGTTGATTCAATCAGAATTACAATTCTTTTACATTATCTTTAACAAAACACAAATCATTGTAAAGTCCAAATATTTTGAAAAATTAGAGCTTACAATCGGAAAAATTAATTAATTTATAGGTATTCTATCATACATCTTTACCCATGCCTTTGAGGTGCAGTTTCTTTTGTTTTTTCTTTTTGCTTGGGTCAGGCTTGCCCTTCCAAGCCTCTGGATTCTTGTTTTTTTCCTAGTTCCATTGATGGTAATCAAAATAATAGCCCATTTGCCTAACTGCTTTGGCCGTTGGAGCCTGATCCTTTACGGGCACTCTAGCAAGGCCAGTATTAACGTCAAACTTGACATAATTTGCTTTCAAAATGTTCTTGTTGTTTTCGTTAATCTTTACATATTTGAATCCTGTAATTCCTTGATAATAGTCACTTGTCAACACCTTTGGCTATCCTTACTTATCTTCAGTCAGTTTTTTGTTTATCCATTCTCCACCTTACTAAGGGTCATAAGCCTCTTCAGAGTCTTCTTTCTATTCTTGTTCAGAGGGTGGAGGCGGAGGGGGTTTTGCTCCTACCTTGACATAATTTGAAGGAAAAAAACCGTTTTGATTCGGTCTTTTGATGACGTGACCATACCACCATCCCGTTTCATAAGCATGTTGCACAAGTACTTTCTAGCCCTTTTCAAAACTCAAGTACTCTACCTAATCTTCTTGCTTTTAATTCGTGTGCTACTTTTTTTCTCGTTCATTTTATTATTTTTAACCTCCTTATTTTCGTAATTATCTCTAGTGATCTTCTGATCGCTTTCTCTTTCCTTTATCAAGCTACTATCCAGCTTACTTTTCTTGGACCTAAGACTGTTTATATAGCGGCTAATCTTCTTCTCTCTTTTGAGAGTTTTTAAGCACTGCCTCTGAAAAATCAAACAATGCTTCAGCTACAAACATTCGATATTATTACACTCAATACTCTTATAAGAGCTTAGTGATATGTAGAATTGAAATGGACAATCTACAAAAGCAGCTTATGAAATCATCCCAGTCTTACTGTTAATTTTAGATTTACATACAGATGCTAAGATACTATGAGATTTGAATAACATTTGTCTGAATAGATGAAGAGAAGAAAAACTTTATTCATTTTTCATCCGATCTTTACTTGAGTGATACTAAACAACAACCTAGGCTTAGAAAATTTTAAATCTTGGATGTAAATCTGCATATAAATAATTTATACATTTCTGCATTATCATGAATTGGAGCTGGATAAGAATAAAAAGCATGAATTGCTAATCTTTTTGGAGTTGCTTTTGAGTTGAACAAAAGGCAGAAACCTGATAAAACCTCTCATTTTTTATAATCCCAATAAAAATATTAATTGAAACCTCAGCGAAATGTACAATCAAGGATTCGGCTTCAAAGCTCAGCAGCCGGGCTTTATTAATCTGCAGCAACAACCAGGATTCGTCCAGCCTATTCAAACAGGCGGTTTCATCAACTTAGCGCAACAAGGCCAAGGAAACATGGGATTTGGACAACCTGGTTTTGGAGTGCAGATCTCAATGCCGGGGCAAATTAATATGCAAAGTGGGTTCGGAGGACAAGGAGGATTCGGAGGACAAGGTGGATTCGGAGGACAGGGAGGATTTGGCGGACAAGGCGGCCAAGGTGGGTGGCAAAAGTTCAACAGATGGGCTAGCCCTGGTATGAATTACCAAACGATGAATGGGTTCGCAAACGTTGATTACACCAATGGTTGGAATCCAAGTGTTCA
>Ga0316217_10005596_pt1 | contig 12930 bp, 8 predicted proteins | sample 1anoAmetaG_FD_203633 | JGI IMG/M metagenome (GOLD analysis project Ga0316217, IMG submission 203633) | Freshwater microbial communities from Trout Bog Lake, Wisconsin, USA - 1anoA | ecosystem: Environmental > Aquatic > Freshwater > Lake > Hypolimnion/Profundal zone | place: USA: Wisconsin...
TAAAGTGTTCCCGATTATTATTTTAAATATGAAAGGAGAATACTTGTTGCTGATGATACTAAGTGTCTCAGTTGCGGTTTCGGCTTCCAAAAAGTAGGCTTTGGCTGAGCCTTCGCCTTCAGTTTTCACTGACTAGCCTCAGCGTATTTCTCTGGCTCAGAACTAAACATTCATCTTGCCCATTACAACTAGAACAGTCACTCACCGCCTGTAAATGTAGCCTAAGAACACTGGCTAGTGCGAATTCAGCTCTTAGTCAATGATCTATCGTTCATTGGCTTCCTCTTCACTGGTTTCAGACCAGGAAGAAAACGGCTTCACTATGCTGGCTCTGACCAGGAAAGAAAAGCTGTTCTTGGTTGACCAAGAGCACAGCCTAACAAGCTACTCACTGGATGAGCATTACTTACTAAAGAAGTTGGCTCCGAAGTCAAGTTTCGCAGGGATGAGCAGCAAAGTTAGTACACTAGCATTGGTCAGCAGCTAGGATGAGTAGTATGTGTACCTTTTGACTCCCTAGAAGTACTACATCTTTAGTGTGTAATCTTTGGGCCAAGAAATGTAAGTTCTGGATTAGCTAGACTACACCAAGGGGAGCTGCCCGGGAGACTCAAGGACGTGCAAAAGGCTATTGTGTATAAAAACAACCTACTCCTGCTCTCATCACAGGCTGGACTCGTTATCTACAAGATAGATAAAGCTACTAGAACCTTAGCACTGGCTCAGAGATTTACCTATGACTCTGACTTAGTGTTTGCAGACATGGAGTTTGAAGCAACCACTCAGATGCTATACTTGCAAGCCTTGAACAAACCTCTAATAAAAATATATCACTACGAGCCCTCTCAGTTTCCGAACTTGGATAAGTCACTGACCATCTTCGTTGAGTACGATTCAATTTAGCTCGACTCTGTAACTAACAAGCACAGGGAAGATGGAGACGAAAAGAATATTCATATGAACATCTAAATTTCTCACGGTAGGGAGCAGCAAACAATTATGGTTCTCTTCCTACATAACTACCACTATGTCATCGTCTAACTATTCTATGACATCAATCGGCAGATTTGGTCCTTCGTTCGCTACTTCAAATTCACCTTCAGGGTCAACGAAATACACATCATCAAAGACGTAGTAGCAGTCGTTGGAAGCTAAACCGTAGGCTTGTTCCCCTTTGGCATACACCCTCGCCTGATTGATGAGGAGTTCAACGGAGTGATGACTCTTAGTTCCATTTTTAAGCTGAAAGTGCTGCCAAACGGAAGGTTTATAGGGCTAACAAAGTCAAGTGTTTAGTACGGAGTAATCAAACTCTAATAGAAAGCCTAGCTTATCTGCAAAATCGAGGCTTAGTCATAGCTAAAGTAGTTTTGTTTGTAGCTAGGTCTGTCAAACTGCTGGCCAATTTGACCGCATGCAGCAACGAGTAGTCTCCGGCCTACGAGAAATACTGTGCCTATTAGAAGAAGTTCCTCCTGTAGGAGATGCAGCTAGCAGTGAGTGCCCCTGTGGCTGACACCCTCTGGACTGTAATGCTGCTCTTCCTGCTGCTCATCATCCTCGGAATCTGTGTGCTCTATGCGTACTCATGAACCTATCCAGTATCCAGAAGAGGAAGGAGCGTGAGATCAAGATGCTGGAGCACTACTTTGAGTAGAAGAAGAAGGCTCCCCCTCCTGAGTCCGACCGCCGCACCCTGAGTCACATCTGATAGTGCTTTAGCAACTTTGCATTGCTGAGTTATCAAGTATTATCAGGTATTATCAGGTTTGAATCAGGTATTATCAGGTTTAAATCACGTTATCTTGTTACTAGCTCATTCCGACCAGCAGCTTATCGATTGAGTTTCTGCGGACCAACCCTTCTCTGTCTGACTGCCTCCTGCGCTCCAGCTCTTTCTCCCTCAGAAATACCACCAGGTCCAGTTTCTGGTGCTTCCACCTGCGCTTGAGCATATTCCATTAGTGGGCGTATTGGGCCAGCTTGTTTCTAGCAATGCCCCACTGCAGCAGATAGAGCAGAGGCAGAGCCAATAGCACAAAAATAATCAACTATAGCTCCATCTTTACTTCACAATAAAATTATTTGCTAGACTGTATTAACGATATGTAGGATTCAGGCTGCTCATTGCCTAGCTATTGGCAACAGAGCCAATATAAATAAAGGTGCCCTGAGTGGAAAGTGAACATCAAATCAAGCAATCCGTAGCTTACAACCTTGATAGACTCCCTATCGAGCTAAATCATTATCAACATATCAACAAAATTTGTTCAAAGCAAGCACTCTGATATAGGCATCACAATAGCATCATTTATGATGCATTTTGTACTAAGAGGGCATGATTATTCCCACCATTTGCATAAGGAGGGACTCCATCTGTGTTAATATAGCATCTGCTATAGCTATAATGCTCAGTAGGCTATAATTGATTTTCATTACAATTATTACAGGTTAGACTGATATGAGCTCACTATCCCCAATACAGTGTCCACAATGTGACACTTTCTACCTGCCCCATCAACAAGAAGACCACCAAAACATGCACATCTATCCCAGCAAACTTGCACCCAAAACCCTGCCCAATGACATGAGGAAAATCTAACTTGCCAAAGTCATCATTACTGAACACAAAACCGATACCACCGACATTGCCCTTCGCTCCCTCCTTCCTGATTAAATCCCACAGCCTTAGGAGGAGAGGAAGGAAATGAGGTCCCCCGAGAGCCCTGACTAGCCAATAAGTTTGGCCTTAGTAAACCCATAAGGGGAAAGAGATAGGAATGAACATAGTTAGAACAGGATGAGAGACAGGCTTGATCTCACATCAACAGTAGTCATGAATGACCTTAGCAAAGACTAGATCCGGAAACTTGTGATAGAAAAAGAAGTAGATATCCAGCCCATTAGAGCTGTTGTACCCAAAAAATAACTACACAAATTCCAAAACTCAAACTATGCTGCCAGAGAAACAACGCATCTTGGAGGCTGTGATAAAAAGTACGTCTCAAATGTGGTAAACGGAGGCAGGGTTGGAGCGGGAGTTGAGTCCTTTCAAGGCTTGGGAGTCCGAGCTGAATCGGGAGAAGGGTTTGGACCAAGAGAAGTCGACTATATGCCTGTGGGGTTTGGTCAAAATGTCTAAGGCTATTAAATAAAGGCAGATAACAGCTACATGACCAGTGCCTCTAAAAGATCAACAGTGGTAGTTCCCATCAGCAGAAAAACCAGCAACCCCAATGATTTTAAGCCAATAGACACAAAAAGCAATCAAGGCTTTTTGAAAAACGGCAGGAAAGGTTCTTATGGGATGGAAGAAGGTTCCTAAAACCTCTAATCAAGGAGCAGCAGAGTTAAAGCTGTAAGCTCTTCTCAAGTTGGAAACTATGAGATGGGAAGCAAAATTTACGACAATATTAAAGCTGGCTACAGTAATCAGCTGCACCTTCATGAATGTCCTGAGTGCCATGGGTTTTATTGTGCTCATTGCGGATCAACGATTCCTCCTGAGTATCGTCCTTTCTGGGATGCCGACTAAGCTGCAGAAATGATAGAATACTATAAGAGAAGAGTGAGGGAGTGCAGAGACGCAGAAAGGGAAAAGGACAAGAAAATGAGGCTAGGCTGTGGACAATGCAACAGAGATTTACCTAAGTGATCTGAATATCTTCAAAACTGTCAGGACTAGCCAATTTACCATTTGTTCAGCCTTAAATCTATTTTTTGGTGTGAAGCATTCTTATGCATTGATTATAAGCTAATAATGATGCGTCAAACAAAATAAATGCCCTCTTTCTCGGCTTAAGTCCCAAATGAGCCCAAAGTCAGGAGGAAGCTTTCACTTAAGCCTGAAACTTCCAACTTCTTTGAAGAGCTCATCGAGAAAGAGGATCTGAAGGTGCTTGGCAACTACATTCAGTGCAACATTCAATCAAAGAGAAAAAATATTTTGCAGCTCTACTCAACCACGATTTCCTTCTTGGAGCAAACCGAAAACGCTATTCACACTTAGGTACCACTAAGCCCAGCTCAAAAGAAATGCAGCAAGCGGAGGCCAGACAAGGAGATCCTCTAACCCCTCAGTCCCAAATCGAAAAATAGGAATATCAACCCTTAGTTTGAGAAGATAGATAATAGCATGATAGTTTCAAACAAGTTCCCAGAGAAGATTTCAAGGCCCAAAATATTCCTCTAAAGACTGGACAGACTCAATTCAAAGAAAATGGCGAAGGCTGATAACTGCTCAATGCTATATAGTCAGCAAAAGGACGCAGCTATTGTGTAGAAGTAGGCAAAGGCAGCAAACAATCCTATCCTCCTTCACCTGGGGCAGTTCAACTTCAAGGCTCACAAAATAAGGAAGCCTCAGGAGGCGGAAAAGACTGAGAACGAGATAAACCCCTGGGAATATCTGATCATCCCTGAAGAGCCCTATTCTTTCAACGCCTGATCTTTAGTCTTTATCTATAAGCTGGCAATAATTTAGATAAATCAGTAATATGGGCTGAGGTTGAGCTGTTTGTTGTAGTTATAATCTTAGACAAAAATGACATCTGCTATCTAGGTGGTGAAGGACCTCTTCTGCGGCTGCATGTCAGGCTGGGGACAGGTCATCAGCATGCTTCCCTTCGAAAATATCAAGATTAAGGTGGTTTCTAAGCCCCAAGAGTACAACCAGGGCTATCTCCATGCCCTCCGCAAAACCATTAGTGAAGAAGGCCTGATGTCCCTCTACAAAGGCATGTTGTTCCCTTTGATCGGAGTTGGTGCGCAGGTCTCTGTGCAGTTCGCCTTCGTCTAATCGCTCAAAAAGATTATGCGAAACAAATTCGCTGACTAAAAGGGGCAACTCCACTACCAATACTCCTTCCTCTCAGGCCTCCTGTGTGGCATCCCGAGCGCAATTGTAGTGGTACTTGTTTGCTCACTTAGACTCCTCTAGACCACTCAAGATTCAAAGTTACGCTCAACAAAGAGAAAGGGTAGGGTTCAGTCAAAATGGCTGCCAGGATCTTCAAAGACCACGGAATCAGGAAGCTCTACCTTGGGTTTTACCCCACTGTCATTAGGTAGAGCATTGGGCTAGGCTGCTATTTTGGGGTTTATGACGCACTGATCAAACACTTCACGCATAAGGGCAACGTGAACCTTTGGGGATCTTTGTTGGCAGGAGGGTTCGCAGGACTTGGTTTTTGGGCTTTCATTTATCCCGTTGACTACATAAAGACTGTAATCCAAGCTGACTCCTTGACTCAACCCAAGTTCAAAGGATCATGGCATTGTGCTATGTAGGAGGCAAAAGGAGGATACCAAGTATTTTTTAGAGGGTTTGGTATAATGATCGCCAGAGCCTTTGTAGTGAACTCTTTTGGGTTTTTGTGCTTCGAAGTGGGCAAAAAGATAGTCTATTGATATCTTTATTCATCTTTTGTGGTACTTCGTTTGTAGTAAACTTTGGTAAAAGAATGCAATATAGACAGAATCATGAATTTTATAGCTTGCCGACAACTCTTTACATACTCAAAAGTAGCTTCAGCCTTTCCCTATTTTACTCATCGTTAATCTCTTTTGTTTCTTGCTCAACTTTAGCTGTGCTTCTCTACACTTTTCCTACTTTGGAGCCTTGATTGAAGTTGCACTCCCAAAACTAAGGGTCTTCTTCCACTTCTTCCTACACTTTCTGGTTTAGAAACAAGCAGCTATCAGCCAAGTTGCTGCCATAGCTTTTTTCTTTGGCCAATAGTTTCTTTCCCTTTAGGGAAGAAAATGACCTTGACCCAGTGCCTTAACGAGAAACTGTAGATTTGGTGCTATCTTTCTGAGGAGTCTGTGCTTTTCTTCTCATCTAGAGTGCGTATACGTCTGTGTTGACCCATTTCGGGATGTAACTTTTGAGATATTTGTGGAAGTAGCAGTTGTAGAAAACCACATACATCTTCTAGTGAGCAGCCTAGATTTCATCCAAAATGGCTCTTTTCGCTGGCCTTTTGACAGATCTCACCATTTGGTCATAGAGACCATTCAGATCAACTCCCAGTGCGATATTGAAGTCTATGGCACAGCCGAATTTGCCCAGGTAGTACCTTCCGAAAGTGTAAATGACATCACCGAATGAAGTCGCCAAATTAATTATATTGAGCAGCTGGTAGACCTTGGCCTCCTTGTCCTCTGACTTCGGCTCAGTCTACCCGTCCAGGTGCAACAGGATCCGACGCTGCAGGTACATGCGGTAGGGCTTGATCAGCTTTTGCTCAAGCATCTACTACAGACTCCCGCTAATCGAGTAGACTAGTTTGCCCAAGAGCTCATAGATCACACTGCATTCCGAGGGGTTTTAGATTATGAGTCTGTGGAAGAGCAGAAACAACTTGAACGCAGAGGAAAGTCCATGATGAGCATCTAAGAGACGCGAAGAATATAGACTCAGGGGACTGAAACGCAGCAGCTCAGTTAGTTATCGGAGCTAGAATGAAACCCTGCCTTCCTTTTGGGTGTACTTTCTGATGTTTTTTAAAATCTGCCTGTCTGGCTTCATGCGCAGCATACAACTATTTAATTAATATAAGGCCCAAGCAAAGTCCATTAATCCTTTGTGGTCTAAAGAAATGGAATAGAAGTCTAGGTACCTATCGCTCTCTGTTTTAATACTATTTCAAACTTAGAATACTAGAGCTACAAAGCAAATGCCTTAAGCATTTGGCTCATTTGACTTTATATCAAAGAATAGTGGATATTTTTGTATTCAGAAGACAAAGGAAATGTGACCCTTAGGTATTGTACTTAATCTTCGATATAATATTCTAAAAAGATGATTCAGAAGCAACCTTTCAAATTGCCCAACCGCATCAAGATAAGTTAGTTCGGACTCACTTTCCTCAAGCAACTCCCTTCCCAACTCTAAGATACCGAGAATAGCCATCTTAACACCTCAAACATGACGATTAGTGCTGATGCTCTCCAGCGCAGAGGCGTGGGCGTAGATTTCTGCGCCTTTGCCAACCAGACTCAGAATCTCCTCAAAAGGTAGGCCTTTTCGCTGTCGCATTTGAAAACCTAGCACCCTCACGCGAGCTAGTCAAAGCGGAAGCTGCAGCTACATTATAATAACTGGTTAAGCTAGCAAAAGCTACTGCACCACAAAATAGCCGACTCCCAGTCTCGGCTGTAGCAAGCAAAGTACAGTGAATACGACTGGAAAACAGTAAGCAGCGATCTGAAGGAAAGGGGTCGAGACATACTGGGGTAGTGGAACGAAGCGCATCTGGGAAGGGCCATTCGGAAGAAAAATAAATTGAGCAAACTCTTGACCCGAAAATACCCCAAACATCAAGAAACTTGATATGATAACTTATCCTAAAGATTGATATTATCCCAAAGATATAACTATTGATTGTATCGTCCAATTTTTTACTGCTGCCTCAGGACAACCTACCAAAGAACTACCCTCTCTGCGTCATCACAAATACTCCCCTTCAAAGCATCCTTAGGTAGCTCAAGCCTTGTCTAGAAATGGAGAAAAGGTAGGAATGCCTCAAGAGAAGAGAAAAGATTGAATACCAATAGTGGTGAAATATCAAATTTTTAAAGCACGAAGCACAGGATTGCTGTCTTTGGCATGAATACGATAAAACTGTAGCTAACGGCGTAACTCAGTCACTTATTTTTGCTCTCTCATGAGCTACCCCATCAAATGCCTCAAATCTTGAGCCGATATCCTCACCATTTTACTCTCGTTTTATGTTGTATGCTTGGTTGAGGCCTATTTCTTGAATTTCTAAGGAGTGGTCTCTGTGTAGTCCGTCCTCAGCTGCTTTTGGTCTTGGTACTAAGTCCTCAGTCGCAGAGGCTGCTTGATTGTAGTGCGTTAGTTGCTGTTTTTGTAGTCTTTGGGAATACGCTCTGTTTAGAGATAACGATTAGTTTCCTGAAAAGGTCGAAATATTGTGACATCATAGGGAAGAGCATCTTTTTTGCGAACTTGGTTTTCTTTTTAGTTAGACTGCAGCTTAACAGAGTACTTCTTTGGTTGCGACTGCTGCATAGGTTGGTAGTGCTTGGAAAGAGCTATCTCTGTCTTGTCCTTGAATATCGTTTTAAGAGGAATTCTGATTTGGTCAACACAAGTATCTTGGCTGAGCTTGATATTGATGGAAGAAGTGTGCGATTTGTTAGCTGAAGGCATTTTTCCAAGTGACTTTTTGGATGAGTTCTTCTAAACACTCTCTCGCACCTTGCTGTAATTTATCATTAATATTTATTATTAATCAACTGAAATAGACACTCAAGAAGTTCAAACAAAAGTATCTCTTCTCCTTCTATTGGATTCTCAGATAGCAAAGGGTTTATGCATAGTTCTTGTCAAAGATGAATGGCAACAATGGATTATAAATAGCTAGATCAAAGAGAGCCAATTCCCCAGGTGTCTCCCATGTGTGTGCAGCCCACAAACGGATAAATGTCTCCCAACTACAACTGAACAGGCATCTCATAGATATTTTGGCCCCTCTCGAACGATACAGTGCTCTTTTGAAAGTTCACTCTCACTGTTATTGTGTCCCCTGTTTGGAATTGGAAACCCTACATTCATGCAAAGGTACCACTTTAGGCTGGGAGTTGTAGTTCGTATCGTGATGACTCCAGCTGAAAGCCGAAGCGTGGCTTGCTCCAACTTGGTCAATGGCCCAGCTGCCTTTGCCGATTCCGTAACAACTAGAAAAGTTGAAGTTTTTCACTATGTCAAAAACACAGATTCCTAGCCAACAGCCCTTATTCCCTGGCTGTTCCTTCAGGGTCACTGTGAAGCTGTTATTTAGATCAGTCAAAGGTTACTCTAAAAGCACTATTGGGTATGAGCCTGATCCCTCAAAGCGTTTTGCCACAGTTTGTTCTTGGTTGATCTCAATGCAAGCTGCCTTGTTGACTTTGCTGAAAAGCCTTGGTTTACCCCCAACCTTGTAGCTAAAAGTTTTCTTTAGCCTTTAAAAGGCCAGATTAACTTCATCCATGCCTTTGGTAAAATGCTTGAGAGATTCACTCATAGATCTTTACAGAAATGTACTTGCATTCGCCAAAGTCTTTTGAGTGGAAGCTGGGTCTTTCAGAGCCTATCCTTCTGCTTCTTTTATTTGTTCAAGATATTTACAAACATTCTAGTTGTTAAGATTTTAGAAAAGTTCACTAAAATGTTCATTAGTGAGCGTAAAGCTTACTGACTCTATCGCTGATTCGATAGTGCTTTTCAGTTTCTGCCTGCTTTTGGCAATGAATTTGCTGAAGGCTTCAAGCTGTTTATCCAAATCCTACATTGAATCTTCTTTACCTTTTGGACTGAAGCCTAAAACTCAGTAAGCAGTTGGACGACTTCTGCTTTGACTGCAGGATCTGACTTGTTGGTCAAAATGGCAAGCATTTCCTAAAATCGATAAAGACTGATCAGCTAATGCTTTCGATGAAGATTGTCAATGCAAGTCAGGCAACACAACCTTTTGGCCTCACAATCTTGGTTTAGGCAAATCATGATGATTTCCTTGCCTTGGTGTGTTGGTCCCTTTTCACAGAAGTGTTTGTAATCCTCGAATCCCATTGCTATCTATCAGTTTATATAAAAGATTAACTCTGGCAAAGGCATTACACCAACAAGCATTCAGCAAACAAGCCAACAAAGCAATCAAGCAATTAAGCAATTAAGCAATCAATGCTAGTTCTTAGTGGAGAGCAGTGATAAAAAGGTAAAATCAAAAAGTAAAATGTTTGAGCATGTTGTTTTAGGCCTCTAGTCTTTTTATGTATTCGTCCTTTTAGCATTACCTTGACAGTATATTCTAAAGAAGGCATTTCATTTAAGTTTGGTGTATTTGGAATTGCTTGATAACCGACATATTGAGTCTCTATTACATTTAGTACATTTCTTGCTTCGTTTATTTCAGGCCAAGTTGAATCTAAAGCACTTTTTTGTTTACCTCCTTCAACTAACGAGCTTATCCTTATCTTGAGGAAAATGATAGAGGAACTTAAAAGTTTGCAGGCTGTCTGTTGCGATACAGTTCATTACTTACTGGATCATTGAAACGAGATAAAGACTAAGGCCTTGTGCTATTGTTTTTTATGCTTTCTTGAGTTGCTGCGGACAACTTAGGCTATATCTTTTTCTCTCTTCCCAATTACTCTGATACTAATTCTTTTTTGACAGCCATCGGGGGAGGAGTGACAACAGTTTGTATTGAGTTAGAATTGATATTAGCCAAATTGCTAGTTTTTTGTTAGGGAACTCCTTTGTTTTCTTTACTTTTAAACTCTGCAACAAAATTGTTAGAAGCTGGGCTCAGTTTTTGCTAAATTTGACCCTGGCTTACACCAATACTACCGTTAACGATTGAATTCGACTTATTGCTTCTAGTTTCACTTATGACAGTCGAACTTTACTTCTACTTGGCTTTAAAAAACTAAAGATGCTTTATTGTGGTTTAATGCCCAGCCAGCTTGTTTTGTGGCTTTACAGGATTCCTCAAATCGTAAACAAAGCAGCTGCCATACATTCCTCCAGCTACAAGGGTATGGCCATTGGCATGCAGTCCTACACAGTTCAAAGGCTAATCAGTTGCGATAGTCTTGACACTCCTAAATCATCCAATTGATACTTTCTTTAGTGGATATCATAAAACATAAGACTTTCATTCATTGAAGCAGTTACCAAGAGAACCGGGCTGTAGGAACTTATTGAGAGAGAGGTTAGGGAGACTTTGCTTTAGTTGGAGGAAGTTTGCCAAAATGGCTTATCCTTGCCATTCAACAAATCCCAAAGGCTAAATAATCGTTAATATACGCTAAAGTTCCTCCACTGGTGCAGGCAGCCAATCTGGAATAGTCTGGCCCTTCGGAAACTTTAATGCAGTTGATGCCTTCCTGCATTTTAAAGGCCGAAACCTCGCTAAAAACTCCATTTTTGTTAGAATGAATGAAAATGTCTCCACTTGAGGAAGAAGAAGCCAAAACCTAGCTTCCAAATTGTTCTGGCTTTAGCTGCTTGATCCACGCTAATGAAGTAATTCCACACATATGCGATTTTATTTGAGTGATGTTGGGCTACTTTTTTGCCGTATTATCTCCTCTAATGTCCCAAACTTTGATGACGCTATCAACGGAACCCACTGCGATGTACTTTGAATTGTGCGAAAAAGCACAAGTATTGAGAGAAGAAGGTTTTTCTTTGGCATTAGGACTAAAGTTGTGCTAGATAAGTTTGTTTTCGGGTTTTTAAGCAGTTACTAAAAAGAGCTTGCCATCTTGTCCACAACTGGCAATCACTTTATCTAAGTGAATAGGCAATTACTATTATGGTTAATGCTAAGTGAGTTGACAAATCCTCGGTGATAGTTATAGTTACTGAGAGGCTGCTTGACCTACAAAGAGTGGATGGTTATGGTTTTACTGCAACTCACAATCTCTAAGCTCATAAGTTCAATTTAAATGTATATTATAATGAGTTTAAAACAATAAATCGTTTTGTTTGATTATACAGAGATAATTATTGTAACATCATTGGATTGAGCTCATTTAAAGCAGAACTTTTGGATTTGCTATTCAGCCACAGAAAGGCTTATAGTTTTATCAATCCTCATACAGGAAAGGAAAAGGTACTTTTTCTTCATCAGTTAGGCAAACACTCTAAACCTTTATTCCTCACTTCTAAACTCAGTTCCTTTTCTCTTAGACTCATTCTAAATGTGTGATTTTTGAGTGCTTTTGCAGAAACAGTTGAGCCAACTGGTTTTTTTCGTTTTTGGCAAAGGATATGTTTAAGGATTCAGACTAAAGCTCAAGTCTAATTCGTAAATTTAACGCATTTAGGCTTACATTTAGTGAAGTGATTCTTTTGAGAGATGAATGTGACTGAAATGCTAAATTTCAATGATTTTTATAATTTCCTCCAAAGATGAGCAAGACCAAGAAAGTTTTTCTATCATTTTAGGATAAGTAAACCTCTTAAATTACTGGCTTAGCCTATCCAAAGTTGTAGATTTCCTTAAAGCTTAATAAAAAGCTCTTTTCTTGAAATTTTCAGCTATTTCTACGAATTTGTTTACTTATTGTTTTTCTTAACTTTTACAAGAAAAAGCAGCCAAATCTACGATTTCCAAGTATTTCTGATTCATTGATGAATGAAAGTTGTATAGAATGGGCACTTTATGGATGACAAAGAATTACTTTTTAGAGTAAACTGCATTAATGTCATGGTTATTAAAGCTGTTGAGGATTTCATAATCAACATCAAATTCTTCGACGATTCTCACTTCAATTTTCATTGCTTAGATTGCAAGAAATACCATTTTTACAAATTTCTTCCAAAAACTGTCCAAGTAAACATTTGAATCCTAGGCTGCGATATTGCTGCTTTTGGTTGCATACTTCTTGGCATCTATGAATGCCACAACCTAGAACTTATTTTCAATCAACAAGTAGACATTCAAAATGATTTACTTGATGCAATCCTAGTTAATCTAGGCCTCTATCTGGTTTAATATTGTCAGGTTCAAGGAAGTCAATCTTTTGAACTGCTATTCGATTTTTTGTAGTGTTTACGAAACTACCTCCAGAAGATCAATTGCAACTCGAGGATAGCGGCTTCTTGCCCTTTAGATGGGCTCTTAAAACTTGAGATGGTTAATAGTTAGTTAAATCAACATCCATTGGATGGTTTGCTTAGCTAGTAAACCATGGGACATGGGAGAAACCAAGCCAAACAAAGGTTCGTCCTTGACGCAAACTCCATAAATGGGTCCTGTCGCTGAACTTGTCCGGAGGGGCACGGTGCGAACTCAATTAGGTCTTGGGGCCTAATAATACGGCGGCCTGCCTCGAGTTTTCGCGTGATAATCATTCTTCCTCATTTTTTCAAAATTTAACTACCATTTTTAATGATTATGAGATGGTTAA